>Ga0210401_10004022_pt1 | contig 15486 bp, 13 predicted proteins | sample IncBWH32MmetaG_FD_150866 | JGI IMG/M metagenome (GOLD analysis project Ga0210401, IMG submission 150866) | Forest soil microbial communities from Barre Woods Harvard Forest LTER site, Petersham, Massachusetts, United States - Inc-BW-H-32-M | ecosystem: Environmental > Terrestrial > Soil >... | reverse complement strand
GAGAAAACGACGACCTCGAAAACAGATTTGGTGGCAGCGCTCAAGGATGGAGTTGCGTACTGCAACAAGGCATTCGGCGGCATGACCGATGCGAAAGGCAGTGAGGTCGTAAAGTTCTTCAACTTCGATATGGCTAGGCTGACGTTGCTCTCGCTAAATACGGCTCACACGGATGAGCACTACGGAAACATGGTGACTTACCTGCGACTCAAGGGAATCGTGCCTCCGACCAGTGAGAAGCCCCCGACACCCGCGCAAAAGTAAAGCTCGAATCCGCCACCGTTGCGACTCGGTGTCTCCAGTGACGGTCACACGTTGCTGAAGGTGGTCCCACACCGCCGCGCTTCGAATCACGGCTGAAGACCGGGTGGGGGCGACTGCGGCTCCGGCACTGCCCCCGGGGGTGGTCATTTTGTTGTCGATCTTTGGGGAGTTACTGGCCAGTTGGAGGGCTGTTTGCGTTGTGACTCGTGACCTAGTATCGCCTGTGTTCCTGCCGAACACGTATTAGTGACTCAACCCGTTTGTTTGCACCAGTGCCTGCCGATGCTGGCTTACTTTTGCGCTTTTGCTTGGGATTAACGCGTAGCAAGCCCTGTGGCGAAATCGTGCTCCTGGTACTCGTTTGGCCGGGAATAACCGCGTGTAGCGGCTCCCAGGGCCGTTAAACGACATGCAACGCGTTCCTCAGCGTGTGACGTGCGCTTGATGTCCAGAAATAGTCGTTCTTTTTAAGTAAACGCGAAGCGTGGCCACGGGCAACTCCCTTATTTTGTTGAACTTATAGCTATGTGTACGGTAAAGTGACATAAAAGTCTGATTAAAACACCTTAACAAGGCATTTTTCTTAAGGATGCGCCGGGTACACGGCTCAGACTATTTGATCGCCGCTGCCCCGATCCGTCATCGCCACCGTGGAGAGCATGTCGCTGCCGGCGAGTGTTGCGCGCGCGGTGACACGATTTGGTTGACCAGGTCGAGTCGAAGCGTGTAAGAGAGTGTGGATCAACTTTACCCAAAATGCTGACTATTGGCGGCACCTTTACGCTTAGGGGATAAGACATGCAAAAGGAAATTCTCTTAGAAATGGTGAAGCAAAACCAATTCACCAGCCATTTTTCGTTCGACAAAGTCACTGAAGAAAATGCGAGCGTAAGGCTGAACGACAAAACAGCATCCATCGGCTTCATTTATCGGCACATTGGCGAAACGATCAGTTTATTCGGTCAGTTTTTCGGCATACCAACTGATGTAAAAAACACGACGATAGGCCAAACCGATCAGGGCCAGCACTATGACATTGGCCATAGCAGAGAGTTAATTGAGCGAGGATACCGAATGCTTCAAAGCCTCGTAGAAACCAGCCCTGAAGAGGATTGGCTCAAACCGGTTGATACTCCGTTCTTTGGCACGGTTTCCAGAGCAAGGTTGTTTGCCCATGTGCTTTTTCACAATTCACATCATGCTGGACAAATCTCTATGACGTTAGCGAAGGGAAGTAGATAACCATCCACGTTGGCCGCGTTCATGCCCCAAAAAAGCGATCGAAGTACCGATCAAAATGCCATTTTCGGTAAGACACATGCTGAGCGATCGAGGTACCGATCGAAGTCGATCGAAGTCCTTTTTTGATTACTCCATAAGTGTCTTGGTATCTTACAGATAACCGATCGAGGTACCGATCGAAGCCGATCGAGGTCAATAAATAAATAGACATACTGAGCGACGATCGAAGTAGTCCCCCTACGTAGTAGGGGACTATATCGATCGGTCGATCAGTCCTTGCTGGTATGGTTCAATCAAGCCGCCCGCTTAAACTCAACCGGTGGGCCCAGATCAACAGCCCCCCGCTTGGCCTTCCCCTTGGTCTCATACGGACATGGCTTCCCCTCGTCCTTGTGCCATGGTGAATGCCCGTCTGAGCCTCCTTTAGCGACGTGCCAGCCAAGCCCTTTCAGCGTCTGTTGAACCCTGAAAGGCTTAAGGCTGGTCGCCTCGCATAAATCTTCAACAGACATCATTGGATCACTCTCCACGAGTTGGTTCAGGGTCTCCCTGGTTCGGTCCTTGGTCTCTCGGAAGTCGACCGGATGGAAGTTCCCCGTCTGGTCGATATAACTCACCGGGAAGAGAACCCCTGGCTTTTTGTAGGTCGCTGCCAGCCGAATAGACGTTAGCCCACCCAGCCGCTCGCGATCCTTTAGGTTCACCAGTTCGAGTTCCATCGGCCCTGCACCCCGGTTGTATAGATGCACATCCAAACGAATACCGTAGGCTGTATCGCACATGGCCCCGAAGTCCGAGGTTCCGCGAAGCATGTTTTCCAGCGTCATGGTTTCACGGTTCTCCGTCGTCGACTTCTTGGCATGGTGCAAAATGATGACCAAGACGGCACCCGCCGCCCTCAACGCGAGGATGTCATTAACCAAGAGTCGGTTCTCAGCGGCGCTGTTTTCATCGTTGCCGTGAATGAAACGACTAGCCGTGTCAAGGATAATGACCGGGTGTTGTTGGCGAACCGCTTCCATCAGGCATGGGTCCGATAAAGCTAACGAGGCACCCGATGAGATGGTTCGCGCAATGAAACGATCATCCGGTGGAAGTCGAAAGGCCTCTCCACGTGTGCGGAATGCCTTGTCGCCACTCTCCGGGATTAAGTAAATGACATTCCTTGGTACTTTGGTGATGTATTCGGGAATCCCGAACAATGGCTCCCCAAGGGTGATCGCCTTCGCAATCGCTAGCGCTACCAGCGTCTTACCGTGCCCGGCGGTTGCACCCAGAAAGCATGTTCCTTCTTGGAGCACCCCCTCGATAACCATCGTGATCGGCCCTTGTTCCATCTGGGTGAGGTTACGGAACTCGGAACGCCAGTTGGAAACATCCCTCTTGGCAGTCTCGACTTTCGCAGTCCCCATCACAGGAACCAGACTTGCCTGGCCCACTGGATACTTGCAAGCTTGTACGGCCTTCTTCTCGCACATATCCACGTAATCGGAGCCATGGTCAACGCAGCGCTGCTCGCAAATCATGATCAGGTTGTCCCGGATTTGTTCGTAACCCATACCGGCATTCCGAAGCAAGCAGGCACTCCTGAATAGCTCGTTGTCATGACTGCCCCGCGGGATCGCTGGCCCATCAGGAGATGCATTGACGCGCGCACCCTCTGGGCTGTTCTTCGAGGAGTTGAAGGCGTTGTCCTTCAACCAGTCGACCAGCCAAAGAGGCGCTGGCACCAACGGAGCATGATTCGCGATGGTGTAAGGCTTCCCCGTAGTTGGATGAATGCTACCAGCCGCGACAACGTATCTGTTGTCGACGCGGGCACTCCACGACTCTTTCCCGTCCTTGTCTTTGCCACCGAGATTCCCCATCTCGATGCTGGCGTCGGTCTGATCGAAGTAGAAATGCGCTTTGCCGGGCGAACTACTAACCGTGAAGGTCACCGGTAGTTTCTTTCCGGTCTCCTCGATCATCCCTAGAACTTCAGGATTATCCACCTCGAAGAACCACTTCCCACCGATCACAGCCTTCGCGACACAAGCTGCGTTCAAGTCGTGGTCAATTTGATCCCACTCCATGATCTGCTTCAAATCAGTACTGGCAAGCTCCGTCCAATTCGTTTGGAAGGCGATCTTGGTTCGCGGCAGCAGCGGAATAACCGGTATGTTCCGTTCGATCATGGGGATCGCGCGTTGTTCGAACGGTGATAGCTCGCGCGGAGGTTCTGGCAATGGTTCTGGCATTGGCTCCCGAGTTGCCGTAATATCCGGCAAGTTCAGGTCGACAATGCTTTGTTCTGTAGGAGTCAACGTCAAGGCTGGTGTTGATGAGCTCATTACACACCCGCCTGGCTGGAAGCTCCGATCTGCGTTACCGCATCGTTGATCGGATCAACACCCTGTGCTTCGCCCTGGACTACGTACGATGCCAATGATGGACGAAGCTTGATTGCTTGCATCTTGCCCCCTAGCCGAACGGGATCGGCAAGCTCAAGCTCACCATTTCTCCCAGCTTGGGTTTTCGTTCCCTTCCTTCTGCCCCCTCCCTCAAGAAATTAGTTACGTGGAAAAAATACTGCTCGCCGGAAGAGTCCGTTAAGAACCCAAACCCGCGATTTTCTATGAATGTTGTTACCTGAGCGACCATCTCAACTTTCCTTTTCCGACTTGTCGGATTGTTCAACGGGTTGATCCCGCCGAACTGCTAAGTTCTTCCCTCAGAACCGCACCGGTGCACTCACCTGATACAGTGACACCTTGCTGCTACTTCCTAGCTGAGGAACTAGTCTGTGAGGTTATGCAGCCTCTGCCAGTGCGTATTCTTCTTGTTCTGAGTCCCGGGCTTCCTCGTCTAAATCCTGGGCGTAATTGTCGATTGCAGCAGCCAGCAAGACACCGATTGAATTGCACTTAATGCCGCAGAGATCGAACTCGAAACCATCTTGGGTGACGACGACTGACATTCCCTGCCACTCGAACGTTACTACGTTGTTTTTGTGAGACTTGATAACGACGGACATCCCTCGAACAAAATGGTCACCTGGAATCTCGATCCTTAAGCCGACCCGTCCGGTTAGCAATTGCTCGTCGACCTCCACCATGTTCTGTCTATACGTGAACGCGACGTTTCTGGTGAGGTTAACGAGCGCAGGCGGCTTGGGAACTGCGTCGCCTGTATTTGCCTGCTCCCCCATGCTGAGAAGCAGTAGCAATTGAACCGGTTCAGGACAAAAGTTCGGGACGGGCTGAGCATTGTCCTTCACGACCTTTTCTATATATGGGGGTTTCGGAGACCAACCTCCAGCGAACCAAGGGTTATCGCCCACTGTCAATACATAGAGAGCTTTACCGTTTTCGGAGTCGGTGGCGACATAGTTCTGCCGAAAGTGGAACGATAGTTGTTTCGAAATCTCGACAGGAAAGAGGTCAGGCCGACACTGCTTTTTGAGAATCGCACGTACGAGGTGTCCACCGATCGTTTTCTCAGTCAACAGAGCTTCTTTAACTTCTTCGATTGCGTTCCACACTGTCGGGTCCGCTATCAGCTCTTCGCACAAAACGGTGGCATCGCGGACAAAAGTGATTGCTTCGTATGGGCTGAGGTGCAACTCGCTCGTGATCTCTATAATCTTTTCCTGATCACTACTCGTCCCGGATGCGTCACCCATAGCCTTGTGGGTGGCGAGTCCGCCTGCCATAAGGCTTGCCGCGAGATGCAGATAACGATGGCGTGCACCAATTGGAAACGTGTCGAGCTCTCGACGAACATGGCCGAGTGAATAGATTTCGAGTGCTCTGCTCTTAGTCTGCTTGGTACCGCGCTCGTTCGCCGTCGGTATTATTGTTGCCTCGACTACTCCGTTAGACAGCATCGTATGTGCTACGGCGTGAGCGCTCTCATGCCACGCAGTAACAACCTTGTCCTGCTCGCTCTGATTGGCCAGCTTGACTAGTGCCTCAGTGTGGGCAAGTCGCACATTCTCTTTGCCGATTGCGATTTTGCGGAAGCGCTCCTCCCGGTTCTCGGCGAGACGCGCCTGTCTTGCCTGATAAACAGGATCAGTCTTCTGCCCTTCCCACGTAGCTCTCCAGGCTTTTTGTTGCTGCTGCTTTGCCGCGTGGACAAGTTCTCGCGCTTGCCGTAGCTGCTTTTGTGCGAGAGTTTCCTTTTTCGTTGCTCGCACTGAAGAGGCAGCGGACTGCGGCCTAGCCACGGCGGTATGGGAGGATCGTGATGCAGGTTGCTTTGTCTTCTTATCGCACGCCACCTGAGGTGTCGGTGCCACGCTCCCGTAAGTGCCGTTCATTTTACGAGCTTTAGCCTGTCCCATTACTGCTCCTTTTCTATCATTATTTTTAACAGCGGCCGCAGATCACCGGCATTACGTCGTACCGAGATAGCCACGGCATTCCGACATGGCATGCTCATCGATTGAGAGAGCTATCGCGTATGTCGACAATCTCAATTTTCACCAATGCAGGGTTTCCGCTCCATCAACGCTGTGGTTGCGCGAAGCGCCTGTGAATCCAAACTGTGATCGTTCTCTTCCGCCGCGACCTTCGCTACACGGCGGATCGTTAACGCGGTCATGACGGCGTCCAAGCGAGTGAAGTTAATCGGAATATGTGTGCCGGTTATCGCGTCGACATCGACTTGGAGTTCGTACAACTCACCAAGCACTGCGAGTAAATGAGCGGCGTCTTCATCGCGGAAGTGCTTTCCCGGTTCGCCGTTTACTGCCTGCAAGAAACGCGTCAGCCCGACGCCGGCGAATTTGCAAAAGTTTTGAGCCGCGCAGCCGAGTTGCGTCAACGTACGTGCAATCTTCGTTTCGTTTGAATGAGTTGCTAGCATGGTTCTCCCTGAAATACTTCACTCGCTCGTTTTGAATAAGAAAAAGGGGCCGAGCTATTTCTTACGAATAACTCGGCCTGATCGGTGAAGGAGATGTTTAAACAGCGCCTTACTCGACTACACTCTTCAACGCCGCTTGCGCGGCCCACAACGTTTCAACGACTGCTCAATCATTGGGATGACGACTTCCTTGACCTTCACCCCTGATAAAAGGTGCTACAAAGAGGGCACTATTTGTAAGTGACTGACAAAGAAGCGGTTAGCTCATTTCGCTGCTGCCGACCCCCAGGCGAGGAAACTGCTGGGAAGGTCGGCTCGACCCACGGTGACAAAGGTAGGACCGACTGTCTGAGCAAAATGCGTAGGTTTGTCTCAACCGTCTCATTAGTCCTCCTAAAGGATGCCGGTAGTCGGGCACCTATTATTTTAGTGACAGAGCCGGGGTCCCCCTACAAGACGCGGGCACCCAATTTCGCGGAACGGGAGTGGTCTCATTAGTCCGTCTGGAGGAAGCGTGTACTAGCTAGGGCGACTATTTCGCGGAAGCGAGGTGACTCCTGCGATGTCTGCTTGTTGTTGAATCTGGGACTCTTAACTGAAGAGAGGTCGCGAATCGTAGATCATCCCTACCTCTTATATGTGCCGGCCTAGTGATTCTGTCCCACGCCGCCGGCAGCGCCCTGGTCCGTACCCGCTTCGCTCCACGGCGAGAAGCTTTTCGTTTCACGGCCTTCATTTGCGCTCCGTCAATGGACGCTCTAGCGTCTTAACAAGCTGAACGGTGTCGCGAATGTCGCCGTCCATCTCGACGATCACTTCAATGTCGGTGTACTCGATCCCGTCAGCGTCGATAAATCCGGCACGCGAAAAACAGCCGACGACGTTTGTTCCTTGCTCATCGTGCCACCAAACCGCATTTGCGAACGCCGCCCAGAATCTGGTCGAGGTAGCGTGGCTCCAGAACCACCGTAGGCCAGTACGGCTGGAATCCGTTGTCCGCGCCGATATTTTTATTTACCCACGCGCAGCCGGACCTGGTCAGCGGTACCAGCAAAATGATTGCGCCATGAATTTCGACACGGAAATCCCATTTAGTTTTCTTTTTCGTGGGCGAACTACTGAAGACTGAAAACGAATCGTGCGAAGACATCGATCCTCCAATGAGAAAGATGCCCGCGAAAGTTTAGTTTGGGAGACGCTCAGGTGGGTTTTTGCCCCTGTGGCCGTATCCTCTTTCGAGGGAGCACCGTGGCTTGTCGGCTCGGTTGCTGGGGCTCAAAATCAGCCCTCTCTAGATACATTGGGGAGGATACTGCAACACCTTATGGATGTGAATAGTACTGAAGTTTAAAAAGCTATACTTCTTGACTGTCGAATGCGAAGCTCGGAGCGAAGGAGTATTTCATTTTGTACGAGAGCGTGGGGCCGAAGGAAGAGAAGGAGCTGGCCAGCATGAAGGCAGCCTAACCACCCTAAATTGAATGGCTGGAATAGCCGCTTTCTCCGTAATCGTATACCCAGACTATCCGCCCACTTACGTGGCCGCTGAAGTGGCTCATCGTTCCGTAGTCATAGCCGGAAAAACGATTGCCGTTCCGTCGTAGGGTGACGTGGCAATTCCTGCCATGATCGTAGAATTGCCGCTCGCTTCCGGTAATGTGAGCTCCTCGGCTATGGTCGTATACCTGGACTCGATTTTCACTGACCGTGCCCGTGATCGCCGTATGGCCTTGCCGACCGTAGTCATAAATATTGTTCGAATTACGTTCCGATATGAGCCGCCCGGCAATGTACGCTATATCTGCCCTTCGTGCAGCTTCCATTTCTTGTCCTACCTTTTCTCCCCCTTGGTTATCCCCAACCCCCCCGTTGACGGGTTATAGCCAAATGCTACGCTTAAGGTGATCCAATCCAAACGAGGTTTTACACTTCATGAAAACGATTTTTCAAATGACGCAGGAGAAAATCGCCATTCCATCGCGCTCGTCTATGACCCATGCGGATGTCAGTTAAATCCGATCGCCTGATGATGCGGCTCTCGAACCGAATACCATTACGCTCGCGGACGAGTTTCATTTGATCGTCAGCGGCAACATCTACGAAAACTCCGATCTCTTGAAATGATCGACCGCTAAACCATCAAGCTCGCGCCGGCCAAGAACCATACGGCCATCATGAAAAAGCTAAGCGAAGGCAAAGAACTCGCGCCGGATGACCTCGCCAAACTTCCGATTTTCGAAGGTCAAGGTAAAGCTTGAGATCATCAGGGGCTATGCGGACATGGAGAAGGTCAGGGATGTAGTGAAGGAGCTTTCTCGGCCCCGGCCTTAAGGGCTTTCGTTCTGCTCCAGTGCTCAGGAGTAATTGATGCTACTTAGGGTGCAAGTTTAAGGTTCTCCCCGTCCCAGGACACGCCAAAAAAGCAATATTCGACAAATTCCTCCCCCCGTTCGTTCTTAAGATAGATTTCGAATGGGGCTAGGCCAGTTTGCCCCTTAGGTATTCGCGCGAGTGCCCGACTGTAAATTGGGGCCAAGTCAATCTCATATCCGCCGCCATTCGGTTGTATCGTCCGGCCGGGAGATTCAATGACCTTCGGTTCATCGAAAAACTTTAAACCCCATAGCGTGACATTTGTGTGACCCATGTTGATGAAGTTCATTCGCTTCTTTTCTTGGTTGTAGAACAGACTGATCGAAACATCGTAGCTAAGCGCCAGTTGCTTCTGAAGCGCCGTGTTCATACCTTCCGTTGTTGTTTGCAGATTCTTCATCGTATCTGCGGTTGCTTGTGAGCTAGTTTCCAAATGAGAAAGAACCGTTTGCATTTGGCCAAACGCTGTTAGTTGTCGATCAACGTCTTTCGTTTGTCGCCGATCGCCCCATATCGCCAGCCCTACAGCCGCTAAGAGTTCAAGACCAATCAATACAACGATCAGCCAGTCCAACCGCCATTCTGCGACCCAACGCTTCGTTTCGATTTTGTAGAGCGCTTTCTCTGATCGACGGGTAGCACGCCGGTCTAGTTCAGCCATGTAGAACTGTGCCGCTGCTAGATCGCCAGCATTGAGGGTGGCGTTTGGATTAGGGGTAGGAACTAAAAGCCCGTTTATTATCTGAATGATTTGATCGTCCGTCTTCGCCCGTAATTCGGGCAGCGTGTCCAGTTTTGTCCACACCCTCGCTCACCTCGATGCATAACGTTATAATCAAATAAACCCGCCGAATCAAACCGCACGTCAACGGCGCATTCTCCCCCTTGCTCCTAACCAACGCCTACAACATAATGTCCACCACCAACTCAGCCAGCCCCCAACCGCCAGCCGAGACCAACAATAATCCAGGCGAATCACAGGAGACTCATCCCATGAACCTAGCCGGCAAATCGCTGTCAATCCTGCTCTTGCTCCCCCTGATTTCTGTCCCCGCCCTAGCCGACTTCAAATACACCGATACCTCCCAAATCACTGGCGGTGCTTTGATGGGCATGGCCAACTTCGCCGCAAAATTCAGTAAAGACTCCCGCGCTGCGATGCAACCCATCACCACGACGCACTACATCAAAGGAAATCGCCTCCGCACCGACGGCTCCGACGGCACGATCCAGATTATCGACCTCGATGGCCGGCGGATAATTTCTATCGACAATCAGAAAAAAACGTACTCCGTCGCTACCTTCGAAGAAATCAAGGCCGCAATGGAAAAAGCCCGCCGGGACGCCGAGGCAAAAGTGCAGCAAGAAAATGCGGGAAAACCTGCCTCTCAGGCTCAGGACGCTCAGCTTCAGGTGACTCCGAAAATCACCGTCCTGCCCGGAAGCGACACTCGCGTCATCCTCGGGCAACCCACGAACGAAACCAAAGTCAAAATGGATATGGAGATGGAAGCGCAGAACAACGGACAAGCGCCGCCTCCGTCGACGCCTGGTCAGCCAAACAGCGTGACTTTCACCATGACCATGGACACTTATGTCGCTCCCAACGTCGCGGGCTATCAGGAAATCGGTGAGTTCTACAAGAAAATGGCCAAAGAAGTGAACTGGGTTCCGCCCTCCAACATCCATGTCGATCCACGCATGACGCAGGGAATGAGCGAACTGCAGAAAAATTCCGCTGCACTAAAAGGTCTACCGCTGCTTTCCTACATCAGCATGGGAATTCCGCCGCAGCCCGGCACCGATCCGAACGCGTCGCAGGCTTCTTCGAACACATCGTCAAACGACAGTTCCAAGTCGACCGATTCCGGGAGTTCCGTCCCAACCAGTGGATCCGACGCGGTTGTCAAAAGCCTTGGCTCCCTCTTCGGCAACAAAAAGAAGAAACAACAAGACGACAACGCGAAAGCAGGCACTCCCGCCCCGCCGCCAAACCCAAATCCCGATCCCAATGCCCTGATGGAAATGACGACCCAAGTGTCGTCGTTTTCAGACTCGCTGCTCGACGCAAGCCTCTTTGAAATCCCGGCGGGCTACGCCCAAGTCCAAGCCAACCCAGACCAAATGCTAGTCACACCGGCGCAAACACGACGCCGCTAACTTCACTCATGCTGGCCATAGGAGCGGGCGCGGAAGAATTCTGAACGTCGAACGTTTAGTCCGTCGGGCATGCGTTCGGTCCTTTGCGCGAGGATGGTAACATCTCGCCAATACCGGAGGCTAGAATGTTAAGCGTCGAGCGCCAACGCATAGCAGAGCTGGAAGAACAGGTGCGAGTTTTATCGCGCGAGAAGCGGGATCTCGAAGAAAAGGTCGAGAAGCTTACGCCTCGCCGAATATACGTTGCGAATTTGAACGAGTTCTTCTGGCGGGAGGTTTGAGATGGGCGCCGTCGAAAACATAAAAGAGGTCGCCGATCTAGTTAAGATGTTTAACGACATCGAATTGAACCGTCGGATCCTGAATCTCGAGAATGAAGTATTGGACTTGTCACGAGATAACCGCCGCGCTGAAGAGACAATTGCAGAATTGGAGAGAGCCCTGAAGTTCGGCAAGGAACTCGTCTTCAGGGATTCCCACCACTGGCTGGAAGGAGATCGGACGCCTTATTGCTCGGGTTGTTGGGAATCCAAGAGATTAGCAGTACACCTCAATCGGTCTCGGGCCGATGGTTTAGGTCCCGTGATGCAATGCCCCGCGTATAAGCACAACTACCACATCAGACAAGGCGTCTGACTGTCGATAATCAAAATCTTGCCTCTAGAGGCGTCGTCGCGGGAAAATAAATCAGACTATCCCGTTCTCTTCTTCGCTTGCTTCCTAACCTTTGCCCACCGCTTCTTCGCCGCCTTCGCAATCGCCGCTCTGCCACCAGCCGACAAAACGCGCTTCATCGCCAGAATATGTTGGTTGATTGAACGCGCCTACGCCTTTCGTTGCACTCCAGTGCCGTGTGCTAAAGCGGCGGACTGGTGGCGAAGGGGATTACATTCCGATCCCCTTCGCCCCTGTGAGGCATGCTTTTTTTTTGGCGTTGAAAGCTGATCAATCGACGGTGACGCGGGTAGCGGCCGTTGTTCCTGAGATCTCCTGTATGGGTTGTCCAACGCCGACTGTAGCGAAGCTGGGAGGCCAGAGTCTGAAATCGAAGGTACCGGTATAGGCGTTGCCGTGGGCGGAAACCGTATCTTTCTCGTCCACGGTAAAGATGAATGCGAGGTTGCCATGTGAGTCAAACATTAGACCGATATGGTGCAGCTTGACGCTGCTGTGACCGATGTCCTTCCAGACTCCATAGCAGATGCCGCCCGCGGGTGGCACAATCGCGTTCTCGAATTCAATTCCATCCGCGTGCCACATCTTGAAGGTTTCCACGTACTGGAAGGAAGGTGGTGCTGGAGGGACAGGAATCGGACCCTGAGTATCGCTCGTTGCGGTGTAAATCACATGCCACAAACCCACGATGGTAGCAGGCTTGTTGCTCCATTCTGCGCCCTCTTGATGGTTCGCCGATGCGTCCTCTTGAGGGCTCACGAAGGGAATTGAGGGAGCGGCTCCCGCTTTGTAAGAAACGACGCAACCACCAGCTTTTGCGCCAACAGCGGTAAACAACAGCCCCGATGCAACCAATGCAACAAGCGCGAAGAACCGCCCGCGCCGAAGTGCCCGGGAGATGTTCGTTCCATTCATAGTTTCTCTCCTTGAATTTTGGCGTGAATGTGTGTGCACTTCACCCTTAGCGTCGAGGACGGCCGTCAGGTGGAAATGCTGAGACACTATGTGGAAACGCGGGCTGCCATACAATGCGCGGCCGATCAATTTGCAGTCAATTCTCAGTCATCCGTTAAGGCTTTAGCGTAAAGGGACTTATCGGTAGAAGCGGAAGGAATTTAGGAATTTGACCGTGACTTTAACGGTCTGCTAACATCACATCCCCGCTGATTCGTCCAAAAGCCAACAAATGCCTTCTTCGACCCACAAGTCCGAATCAAGATCGGGTGGCAACTCCCGCCGCGTTGCTTTCGACCGATTTGAATTGGATCCCCGCTCCGGGGAATTGCGCAAGGATGGACGAAGAATCCGACTGCAGGCGCAACCTTTCCAGTTGCTGGCTCTGCTGATCGAGAATGCCGGAGAGGTGGTAACACGGGACGAAGTATGTCGCGCCCTGTGGCAGATTGAGACCTTCGTCGATTTCGATCACTGCGTGGCCGTCGCAGTAAACAAAATTCGTGAGGCGCTGGGTGACTCGGCGGAGAATCCGCGGTTTGTGGAGACGCTCCCCCGGAAGGGTTACCGATTCATCGGGCCGATCAGGCGCGACCTGCCGCAACCCACAGCGCCTCCCGCGGAGCAGGGCACCGCAGCTATGTCGCAACCTGCGACCGGGTTCGCCAGAAACGAAGCCGTAACCGTCGAAGCGGGGCCCGCTCAAGCCGACTCGCGTGGCCACGAGATACGCGCGAGCATTCTGGTCCTCGCGTGCGTAATAGCAATTGCGCTCCTCGGCGGCTTGAGTTCGAACTCGGTGAGTGAACGCCTATTCGGGCGCCACAGTACGCCACGTATTCAGTCGCTTGCGGTGCTCCCGCTGGTAAATCTTTCAAATGATGCGGACCAGGATTACTTTGCCGATGGAATGACGGAAGAATTGACGACGGACTTAGGAAAGATCAGCGCTCTGCGGGTGATCTCTCGGACTTCGACGATGCAATACAAGGGAAGCAAGAAACCACTACCGGAGATTGCCCGGGAGCTCAACGTGGATGCGATCGTGGAAGGAACGGTGACGAGATCGGGGAGCCACGTGCACATCACCGCAAATCTGATTCAAGCATCTCCCGAACGCCATCTTTGGGCAGAGAGCTATGAAAGCGAAGTCGCTGACGCGCTGGCGGTACAGGGGGAGATCGCGCAGGCGGTCGGACGGAAAATTGGGCTCAGCATCACAGAGAAGGAACGAGAGCTGCTGACGGTTCCCCGGCTGGTGAATCCGGAGGCGCAGGACTTGTATATGGAGGGCCGCTTTGCATGGCATTTCGCAGAAAACGCAGAGGCTTCGCAGAAGGCCGTCAATTACTTCCAACAAGCGATTGACAAGGATCCAACCTTCGCAAAAGCCTATGCCGCACTGGCTAGTGTATATTCCGTGTGGATTCCCGGGATGGCGCAAGGTCCACGCGACCGGATGCCCAAAGCTCGCGAACTCGCGATGAAAGCTTTGGCGTTGGACAATAGCATTTCGGAATCCCACGGCACGCTGGGAATGATTGACCTTTTTTACGACTGGAACTGGTCCGCGGCTGAAGAAGAATACAAACAGACTATTGCGTTGAACCCGAATTATTTCTGGGTTCACTCCTGGCATGCCCGCGGACTCGTGGCTCGAGGCCAGGCAGAACAAGCGGTCGCTGAGGCTCAACGAGTCATTGGTCTCAGTCCATCACCGTTGAACTGGGACTATCCGATCTGGGTGTTCGTTCTCGCCCGCCGCGAGGATCTCGCTCGGGAACGTGCCGAACAGTTGCTTCGCGTCGCACCGCAATGGACCTGGGCTCATTTCTCTGCGGCGTACGTCTATGACCTTCAGGGAGAATCAGAGAAAGCCGCTCAGGAATTCTTGACGGCCGACGAATTGTTTGGAACAGACCCCACAACAATGGCACAACTCAAAGAAGCATTTGCCAAATCCGGCGCCCGAGGCTATTGGAGGCAGGCCATCCAGAATTACAAAGAGACCGCCAAGTCGAACTATGTCGAGCCTGTTCTGGTGGCGGAAGCGTGTGCGCGAATTGGTGATAAAGAGTGCGCATTCAAATGGTTGGAAAAAGGTTTTGAGGAACGTGACGATCTGATGATCAATCTCAAAGTCGAACCAGTATTGGAGAGCTTACACGCGGATCCGCGCTTCCAGGATTTGGTCCGCCGCGTTGGAATCCCACAGTGAATCTCAACCCAAGACATCTTGGTTTGTGCCCGATTATTTTGAATAAATAAGTCAGTCCAACTTACCGCCGAGTCGAATTCTGTCGGCAGTTGACGCTATACCGTTCCAATCTAGTCGCGTCATGATCCAAGACATTGACGGCGTCTCTTTCCGTTGGGGGACTGAGTTAGGACTTTCCCATTACTTTCCTTGCCTGCTTCCTAACCTTTGCCCACCTCTTCTTCGCCGCCTTCGCAATCGCCGCTCTGCCTGCAGCCGACAAGACGCGCTTCTTCACGCCGACCACTTCGCGCTCCGCAGAGCCGCCCAATGCTTTTGCGGCCGCTCGTACTCCGCTCAGTTTGTGCTGTACCTTGCCTAACTGCTTTTCGAGCTTTCGTTCTTCGCGCTCGAGAGGATTAAATGAAGATCACAGTGACATTGTCTACGGACGGTCACGGTTTATCCGGCGCGTCCAATTGGTCCAGCGCGGGTTTGGCCGCCACCGCGGAGTCCAAGGCCATTAGGGGGTCTGCTTCTACAATTTTGTAGTCCCTGTACTCAATAGAGAGAACTGCGAGCCCGCTAAACCGGACTGCGGTTTCAGTGCGACTGCCGGCAGGAAGCCAGAAACTATCCACCTTCGCATACGTTTGCTCGATCATGCTCTTCGTAATCCAGAAGGAAGGGCTTTTCGCGGGCTCTGCAACTATTCGAACAATCGCAAAGTCCACTGCGTCTACCCAAACTTTTCCACGGTAAAGGAACTT
>Ga0210401_10004020_pt1 | contig 15487 bp, 22 predicted proteins | sample IncBWH32MmetaG_FD_150866 | JGI IMG/M metagenome (GOLD analysis project Ga0210401, IMG submission 150866) | Forest soil microbial communities from Barre Woods Harvard Forest LTER site, Petersham, Massachusetts, United States - Inc-BW-H-32-M | ecosystem: Environmental > Terrestrial > Soil >... | reverse complement strand
ATGGGACGTAACGTTGAAATTCACGATACGCCTCCGATCGGCCGATGATGAAGAAGCAATAGAGTACACCGAAGGTTATGGTCGGAACGGTAAAAAAGTCCATAGCCGCGATGGCTTCCCGGTGATTTCGAAGAAAGGCAAGCCAGCGTTTTGTTGGCCCCGGGTCTCTCGGCGCTCGTTTCATCCAGCGGGAAATCGTTCGTTCCGAGACATCGAAACCGAGCATGAGAAGTTCGCCGTTAATATGTGGGGCGCCCCAGGTGGAGTTCTCCGCGACCATCCGAAAGATCAGATCGCGGACTTCCTTGGAAGTCCTTCTCCGGCCCACTACCCGGCGGCCTCTGGAAATTGCTCGCCAATACATTGCAAACCCAGATCGATGCCAACGTACAACCGTCTCCGGGCTCACTATGATGAGAGCCTGTTTCCATCCGGACCAGAACCTGCGCACCAGGACCCAGAAGCGCTTATCGAGGGCTGCCAGCCTTGGCCGGGCATGCTTTCGCTTCAGTACTGCGAGCTGCTGGCGAAGAGCCAGGTTCTCAGAGGCTCAGTCATGATGTGTCTCTACGGGGAAGATAAAAACCTCGACTGGGGCTCGCCCCGCCCGAAACCTCGACGCAGATTTCGTAAGCCGATTAACCGCAGATTCCGACGTAACGATCAGAGCGAGCGCAGCGAGAAAGGAGATGCCATCTATAAAATGGTTTCAGCCGACGATCGCTACGAGGATGAAGGTCAAGTGTTGCTCACGGTCAAGACAGAGAAGCAGGCAAGCTCTCGCTTGAACGAAAAAAGGGACGCCTTCGGCCAGCCGGAAGCAACAGTGTTGGCTCCAGTATCTCCCGTATTGCTAGGTAGCTAGGCCAAGAATAGATTCCCGCAGCTAGAAGTCTGAAGTTCTCACCTATCGGCCCCCGGGTCTGGGTTCCCTTTTGTAAATTCGAGGTCGCGTTGGGAGTGCGTCGAACAACGGTCAGTCGCGGAGGTGAACCAAATGAAGATACTTCTTGTGATGTTGATGGTGACCGTCCCAACAGTTCTCGCAGCCAAAGACAAACCCGACTGGCAGAAGGCTCTGGTAATCGACCAACTCGACAGACTGGGTAGTGGGGGTGCTGATGACCTGCCGAGGATGTTCGGCATTCCGGCCCAGCGTCAGCATAAAATACTGGTCCTCGATACGGAGCAAGGCTTCCGAGTTACTCTGGAGGAAACCGCCTGGCGTAGGGAAGATTTTCTCATCCTGACCGTCAACCAATCGGTTTCCTATTACAAGGAAAAGGATGCCTTTATCATGCTCGACCTCAAAGGTAAAAAGCATAAGTTCGCGCTACTCCGTGAAGAGAAGTTGCGGTGAAGAAGATCGGGTACGCGAATTTGGGAACTGATTAACCGGCGAATCGCCGACATGAAAGTCAGAACAGTACAACGCAACTTCGGCACTCCCGTCGAACTGAATCCCCTAACTGCAGAATACATCGTTTACGTTCAGGGCAATCGCCGGCGTACTGAAGAGCGCCGTGTGCAGCGCAACCCACTTTGGCCGGGCGGGCCTCGAGTCAGCTTCTACGAACCACACGGTGCCTTGATCGAAACGTGCGAAGGCGACACGAAGAGAGCATTCAGTCTCAATCTCGATAACCGAACTTACGCGCCGATCGAGCTAAGGCAAAAACTCGATGCGGACCGAAGCAAAGCTCTCCGGGACCGTGCTCCCAAAGTCGAGACACCGGTGCGGCCTACCGTTCTACACGAGATCAATACCGTCGACACAGGCGCACGCAAACAGGCATTTGGTTACACCGCTCGCCATGTCATCACGACCCACAAGGTTACGCCTCTCGAAGGCTCAGAAAGCATCCCACAGGAAACAATCATAGACGGCTGGTACATCGACTTGGACACGCGAATTTCGTGCGATCCGCAGGACCAGGCACCCCGCGAAGAGACGACTTACTCCAGCGTGCGATTGGTCGTTAGTTCGTCAAGCGAGGTAGCTGCTTCGTATTCAGCATCCCCGCCCAGCTTGGTGCAGATGACATACGTCGGGAAGCCGGAGAAGGGGTTTGCTATCTTGGTTAAGAGGACGACACACCGTGGGGAGGAGGTCACAACGTCGGAGAACGAGGTCACAGAATTAACAACCAAGTCTCTCGATCCCAGTTTGTTTGAAGTGCCAGCGAATTTTCGCCGCGTTGAACGGAATTTACCCTGGCCACGGCCCGCGCTCTGGGCGCGATGGTTGGCGTGGGGCCATAACCGTTGGGTGCGGTTGCGGCAGGCTGTAAACCAGGGGACGATTCGGCGGGCGTAGCGCCAGCCCTAAGACTATCAAACATTCCCCGCCGCCCGCGTTTAAGAAGTTCGTTAATCGCCATCCTTCCGGGTCGGGCCAACACGGGTATTGTGCGTCCAACCGTCCACAAGAGTTTTTACCTCAGGTACTCCGCCCCTCCCTGTTTTTTCCACAGATATTGACCGAACGAATCCCTCTGGCCTTTAGTTTTTGGTGCTAGAATGCGCGGCCATGCATGGACCAGACATCGTCATAATTGCAATTGCCGCAGCCGCATTGTGCCTTCTTTTCGGCTGGGCCGTGTGGGGGGTCGTCTCGGATTCAACTCGCGGAGAGCTGCCACCACGGCCAGTGTGGATGAACCGAAGCGTGAAAAAATAATAGGCCGTCAATCGCGCTGAATCCGTGCGGTAGATATTCTTTTCCGTTCCACCAATCCAGTTGACTGTCCTCGCAAACAATCGTTAGCGCAACGCGTTGGGCGGGCCTGGGGTCACGGGGTGCTCGCTGCATCCAACGGGAGATGGTTCTCTCGGAGACAGGGAAGCCGAGCATCGAGAGCTCGCCGTGAATACGCGGTGGCCCTAGGTTGGGTTTTCCGCCACCATCCGCACTTCAAAGCAGTTTTGTCTATACGGGCTTTCCCTTATTGTACAGACAGGTCCGCTGACCCACTATAGGGCGCCCGCGCCGGAGACCCAACCCTCCGTAGCTGGCGGCGTTTGTCGGAGCACCCTTCTGTCAGCGCGGATAATCATCGTCGATGACAATTCTGTCGCCCGGAAGACCATTCGGTCCTTCCTTACCTGGCACGACTTCCGAGTTTGCGGCGAAGCCGCTGATGGCAAAGAGGCCGTGCAAAAAGTCAGGGAGCTAAAGCCCGAGATCGTTCTTCTCGACATCAATATGCCAGGAATGAACGGCATCAAAACCGCCTCTGAAATACTGCGTATTTCACGTCATACAAAAATCGTTTTTCTGACCGTTCACAATAACCCAGGAACGGTTCACGCTACCCAAATGTGGGGTCATGGATTCGTGGCTAAATCCGCCGCTGGAACGGAACTCATTCCCACGCTAATTCGTGTTGCTGCGGGCGAGTGGGTGCCCAATGTGCCGACAAGCAATCGAGCCCCAATGTTCTGATGCCAATACCAGCCAAAATCCTTGTCGCCGATGATCAGAAATTCGTGCGGCAGACCTTACGCTCCCTGTTAACACAGCAATCCCATTGGAGAGTGTATGAGGCCGAAAACGGTAAGGTAGCTCTTGAGCGCGTTCGGCAAGAGAAACCTCAAGTGGCCGTGCTAGATATTGTCATGCCGGAAATGAACGGCATCGAAGCGGCCTACGAGATACGTCAACTTGCACCCGAAACGAAGATCATCTTAATCAGCAGCCACTACACACCAGGAGAAGCGGCTCATCTAGCTCGTCTATTCGGAGATGGCAATTTCATTCCCAAATCCGAAGCGGGTAAAGAGTTGGTGGGAGCTATCAGCCGACTGCTTCCAGACGAAAGCCAAGCCGTCTGAATTCCACTTCAAGAGTCAGTCATGATTGAGGTGCGTATGAGTGTCTTGAAATCTTGGGTCCCTCACGTATGGTCGGTGAAGCTGCTGGCATGTACGATGCCTCGACTCATGCCATCGGCCCGACCGTGAAACGTATCTTAGGAGCAGAGACGTGACAGGGCTAGTCGATTCAAGAGACGGTTACAGACCCGAAGCAACGAGCCGCAAACGCCTTCTGTTGGTCGGGGACGAGGAAAGCATTCGACTAACGCTGCCCCAGATACTCGCACAATATGGCTTTGAAGTGACTGTGTCAGCCACTCTCAGTGACGCGCTGGACGAGATCAAGATTCACAACTATGACATTCTGGTTTCAGATTTGAACGTTTCGGAAATCAACGGCGGATTCGCTGTAGTCGAAGAGATGCATACGATGCAACCCCGCTGCATTAATTTCATTTTGACGGGCTCTCCAACGGAAGACACCGCCCAGACCAAGGCACGGGGCGTTGCTACTATTTTATGAAGCCCGTCGAGATAAAGCATCTAATCCACACCATCAAACTAGAGCTATATGTTCGTGATTCTGGCTGACACAGTTTCTTCCCACCATACGCTTTTCAGCCAGACAGGAGAACTTAGTTCAAATGGCATGGTGGTTCGAACTCCGTGGAGCAGAAAATCGATTGGTGGAGATGCGGCGTGGGTTCGCAACTAAAAAGGAAGCTCAAGAAGCTGCCGAGCGTGCTAAGCGGATGATGCGATCCCTTGCCTATCCGAGGCAGATCGAGGATTTAACTGTCGTAACGGGAGCCGACGAAGAACCTAAAGCAAGATCGAAAACTGCCAACTGATGCTCGGGTCCGGGGCTTGCAAGGGGTTCCGGTCCTCGGATGTTCTATCTTGAACATGCTACAGCAATACCTGTATAGGCCCTGAACTGACTGGCTGGCACAATACGCAGCCCGCTCACAAAAATGGCCAGAATTCTTATTGTGGATGACCACCCCGGTGCGCGAATTATTGGATTGGCATTCCTTTCAGATTTGCGGGGATGCCCAGAATGGCAAAGAAGCCGTCGAAAAAGTTATCGAGTTGAAGCCGGAAATTGTCCTCATGGATATCAACATGCCCGTCATGAATGGCATCAATGCTGCACAGGAAATCCGGCGAATCGCGCCCGGCACAAAAATAGTGTTCTTGACAGTCCACGACACTCCGGTATTCAAAGCCGGGATGAAGCTGTGGGGACACGGGTTCGTAGCTAAATCCGCAGCCGGTACCGAGTTGGTTCCTATTCTGAATCGCGTCGCCGGAATCACTGCCAATGAAATGACGATAGAATGCCCACACTGCAAAGTGAGGCAGAACATCCACGTTGACGTGCGCCCCGGAATTGGCCGGAAGGAACGCCAATACATATCCTGCATTAACTGCCATAGCGAATTTGATTCTAAGGTCGCTAAGAAAATCGTCGGCGGTCCCTTCGTCGCATAGGCCGTGGCCGCAAGGTTCCGGCCCTTATTTTTTACTCGTACCATTAACTTTCCCCACCCGACATGAGGCCCTTTAAGCAGGCCCTATGGACCGTAAACACAACATTTACCACAAAAATCTTCAGGAGCAAGATTTGACAGGACTAGCGGAGCTTTGTGCAAACGTTGCCCGCAATTCTACCGCCGATTCCAAACTATCGGATATGGCCCATTCATTGCGCGTGGAATGTGTGCGGCTCCGACCGCTCGCTGAACAGCGGTACGACAGAAGCGAAAAAGTCCCTAAAAAAGCGCTTGGGAGAATTCTTAGCCGGAGTCCCTAGTTGGATGTTGAGTGGAGTATAAGACGCGGCTAGCGCGTGTGAAATTTGAACCCTGTCTGATTTAGCGATAAGCTCCCGCTTCATAAAGAGCCGGAAATAGGCGCCGTCCGCAGTGCCCTGGTTAGCGGCCACGGCGCTAATTGTGATCCGGGGGAGAGTAAAATATGCGCTTTCGCAAAATCGTCGCACCGGCACTGCTTGCGTTCCTGGCGTTAGCTCCCTTCCTGCTTTCACAGACGCGTCCAAAGCCCCCGAAATCTGTCCGGCTATACGTCTTTGACAACGGTGTGATCAAGGGACTGGATCCCGCGACTTTTCATTTCAAAAAGGAAGAGCTTGCCACGACCGATATGGTCTTGTGCTCGTACTTGGTCGTGCATCCAAAGGGCACGCTGATTTGGGACTCGGGGGCGATTCCCGACGCGGACTTGAAAGCCGATGGCAGTCCTGTAACGCAGGAACGGTTTACGGCGACCCAAATGCTGAAATCGCAGTTGGCAGCTGTGGGCTACACATCGAAGGACATCACCTATTTCGGCCTATCGCATTACCACGTCGATCACATAGCGAACGCCAACGACTTTGCTGGCTCGACCTGGCTGGTCCAGCAGCCGGAGCGCGACGCTATGTTTGCGGAGAAGGGTGGCGCCCCGATTACACAGCGTGCGAAATACATTGCGTTGAAGGACAGCAAGACCAAAATTCTAAATGGCCAGGATTATGATGTGTTCGGCGACGGCACGGTAGTCGTCAAGGCTGCGTATGGGCACACGCCCGGGCATCAGGTGGTGTATCTGAAGCTCGCAAAGACCGGGCCGATCCTGTTGGCCGGAGACCTGTATCATTATCAAGAAGAACGTAACACGGACAAAACACCGACTTTCGAGTTCGACCGCGATCAGTCGCTCGCGAGCCGGGCTGCGATCGAAGCCTTCATCAAGAAGACCGGGGCGCAGCTCTGGATCGAGCACGATCTGGCGCATTTCAACCAGTTGAAGAAGGCCCCGGGCTACTACGAGTAGCCTTAGACTGTATCTCGCTCCCGCAACAAAGCCAGCTTAGGGCTGATGCCGTCGGCTGAAGACAAGTGGGCGGAATGACGCCGGAACTTAGCAAGAAAATTTGGTTTGGCGGAGACTGATTGTTTTCGAGGCCGGCTTCCCAAATCGGAACTAGGTGTTATCGATGATGGGAGTTAGTAAGTTGGCTTGGCATCACTAGGCGACCCGCCCAAGACGGTATGACCGTCCGCGAAGGTGACTTTTTTGGCGCTGGCCAGTTTGGCACCGTCCTTGGCCGGATAGCCCTCCACTGTGATTTGGTCTCCTGCACTTAAGGAATCGCGGGTCCATCCCTGACGACGCAATTGCACTGTACTACCTAGTTCGAAATTCCAACTCGTCACGTTGCCGCTCTCATCCTTGACGTCGACGTAAAACCGAGCATGAGGATTCGTCCATTCGACTTTGGTGACGGTGCCCGCCCAGCGCATCAATTTGTTCGCGTCGTACTCGGCATTGAATGCATGATGTGCGAACGTCGCCACCACGGTAAGCAAAAACCCCGCAATCAAAAAGCCCGCTTTAGTCTTCATCTAACCCTCGTAACTACATGCCGAATGCTGTCTACAGAATTTGCGAATCCCACTATTTGCCGACCAAATGTCCGGGGTCCTGGTTGTTCTCGTTACAAATTTCTTCTTGCACTTCTTCGCCCTGCGCAAAATCGGAGACAGTCTTCATTGTCCAGGGCTTCGTAAACGTACCCGGGTCATCGAAGGTGACGTCCATTTCCAGGTGGCCTAGATCGGGACGCCGAAAACGCGTGGTGAGATGCAGCATTTCTGTATACGGGAAGGCTGACGGATATGCGGCGATCCAGCTCTTGCCATTGAAACCGATGGTGTCCACGACCAGAATGTCGCCTTCCCACCTACCGATGGACTGTCCCCTCCAGGTCGGGTCCATGTCTTTCGGATGTCCCCGTCCATCCAAGAAGACTTGACGAACGCTCTCGTCATGCTCGCCAATAATCACCAGCAGCGTAGGAGTTTGGATAAGCTTAGTGACGCCGAATTCGAACATCATTGCGACACCCATCGGTAGGCATCGGGCACTGGGTATATCCTTCGCGTCGTTTGCCGCCCATTGCTTGACTGTGTCTAACGCCCAGGGCAGCAGAGTCGGTTCTGGAGGCTCCAAAATCCGCGGCGCCCACCAGACCCCCGAAAGATCCGGTTTACCTTCTCGCGTAAGTGGTGCTGGACCGCTTGGCGTAGGATGTGGAGCAGCGCGTGTGGCGTAGAAAGAACGATCTTCTCCCAGAGTGTTGAGGGAAGTATCCCTAACGCGGATGTCGAGGCGCGAAGCTTGCCCGGCGTGAACCACGACATTTTGCGGGGGAGCACCCAGTCCTAACGTGGGAAACGAGATTTGATAAGTTCCGTCCCCTAATCGCTCGAAACTGTAATCGCCGGAGCCCGAACTGGTCGTTTTGTAAGCGGTCCCGGTGTTTAAGTTCCTCGCTCGAATCGATACTCCGAAAACAGTTGCACCATCTTGGTCAATGACCTTTCCAGTGATGGCGCCACTATTGCTCTGCGGAAACGCGAAGCAGGCCGCCAGCAATGTACAAATCGCGATCTTTCCAAAGGATGCAAAAGAAACGAAGCTAGGCCGGTCGAACATGCGAGTGTCTCTCTTGGTTTGACTTGGGGGCCGACCGATGGGGAAGCGACATCGTAGTCCTCGTCAAACGGGAAAGTCAAATATGAACGGCGGTTCGAGAAAATGGGCGGCATGACGCCGGAAATCAGCGGGAAAATTGGGTTCGGCGGAGAGTGATTGCTTTCGTTGATTCGCGACGAGTTGGTACTAATAAAACCCACACGGCGACCATGCAACTAAACTAGCGGTTCGGCCAGAACTTCGACGCCTTCGCGCAACGGCCACGTGCACGATTGCAAGCGGATTGCTGTGCTCGCCTGTGGCGTACTTTCTGACATAATCCTGCCAGGGCGATCGCCGTTCACCAGAGCGCTGACTCACACAGCTTTCAGGTCCGCCCCGGTCTCCGCCGCCTCTCGATTTATTCAGCTTTTTTCCTGCGTTCTGCCCACCGTTGTTTCATTAACTGGGATAATTTTCTTCTGCCCTCCGGCGTCAACGGGCTTCGGCCTTTGCGCAGTGAGGACGCCTTCCGGACAGAGGGAGTTCTGTGGGGAGCTGCGGCTACAGCCTTATGTGCACGGCCGTTTGACCTGCCAATCGAGGTTCCCTCCAATATTGTGATCGCCTGGCTGATTCGGTTTCTCTCTTCTTTCAACTCCGAAACAATACTCTGAACGTCCATGTTGGGCTTTTCTCCTTAGAAAGCAAGATGGCTTTGCGCCTCCTACGATCGTTTCGATTCTTTCTAGGTGCTATTAGTTACCTATTAAGATGTTGACCGCAGATGCAGAATTCATGTGCCATGCGGCCGTCACAATTGCTAGGAACCCGGCCACAATCCTGCTTACTTGAACCAAACCCATGCCCCGCTGATTGTTCGTCATAAGAAACCCCTCCCCCTGGACGGGCGACGCCGATAGTCGCTTAGTCCCGCTCCCGCAGTTCTCCTCCTCCTTAACTGGCCGCACACTCCGACTCAAGTCGTCGGCCGCGCCTGACGGCGCGTGATGTGCCAGCTAAATAGAGTTCGGCGGGCTGGTCCGAGGAGTCGAGTCAGTCTGTGGTAAAGCATCGCTGTCTTGCTCCTGCCAACATTGACACCGAATCTATAACGGTGTCATCCATTAGGTCCGAGCCACCCTTCTTTGCGGCGGAGCGTTGCGATCATGGCCAGCACACCCGAGCCAAACAACAGCCAGCTAGCAGGCTCTGGAACGACGGTAGCCGAATTCGTTTGCTGAAAAGCAAATGTTGCGCTAGTGAAACTTGCGCTCGCTGTACCCTCAGCGGCGGTGCCGAGGCTTAGGCGAGCGTCCGCCATACTAACCGGTGTGGTCAATGCGCAACTCTGGGAAGAAGCGGTGGTGGTCTCGAAATTCGTGTGTTGCTGTGCCATGGACAGGCACACAGAAGCGGGAAAGAAAATGGCGGCGCCGATACTACCCATATCGCTTATGCCAGAACCGCTGGTGCTGGGGCTGGTAAGCGTCTCCGAAGTGCCCTCTAAGGTCGCGTTACCGTTTACAGTAAAAACGGCGAAAAGGAGCGCTTCATTGAGCGCGTCTTCCTGCCCAAGGCCTGAGGTTGTCGCCGTGAAATCGGGACTGCTGAGAGTGAATGCTGGGGCCAGAGGGTCGCTACTATCTGGCGCAAACGTAATGGCACTTGCGGGAATGCCGGGACCACTAATAGAGCCAGGATTCATCAGGCTGCTCGCCTCATAGCTTGTGAAATCAAACGCTTTGTCCCCTATGCTACATGTAGTCCCAAGCAGCTGATCAACGGTAGTGGCAACACATGGAGTGGTCGTGGCGCTAGCGATGGTCGGCAACAACAAGAAAACACCGACTGCCAGGGATCGAATAAATGCATCCCACATTCCAGAGGCCACTTTAACAACCGCTCTCGATGGCGTGCCTCGCTGATTATTCGTCATAAGAAATCCCTTTTCCTGGCGCCGCGAGCCGGCGGTCGGCTGCTCCCTCTGCCGCAGTTCTCCTCCTCCTTAAGTAGCCGTACACTCCGACTCAAGTCGTCGGCCGCCCCTGACGGCGCGCGATGTGCCAGTTAATCGCGAGCCCGATCAGACCCAGGCTAAACAATAGTCCGGTGCTGGGCTCCGGCACCGTCGTTCCGTCCAGGCTAAAATTGCTGAACGTCGTGGGTGTCCCGAACCCGCTTCCGGTGATAGTATTCGGCTGATCGTCATAGAGTCCGACCGTCCCATCGGGTCCTGCAATGGAATCGGTGATAGTTGTCACAGCCGCGGAAGAACCGTTGACATAAGCAGAGAATGTGTCTCCGAGGGCCTTGACTGTAATCGTGTACGTATCGCCAGGGGTGAAGACGCCAGTTACTTCGCCTTGTATTGAATTAGAACTATCACCCCAGTAGATGGCGGAGCCCGCGTCGCCGCCCCGAGCTCCTTGGCCATAACCCAAACCTCCGAGAACTAGAACAATAGACTGAGTATCTGTCGAATTAACGCGCACTACGATGCCCCCGTCTCCCAGACCGTTGACCGTGGTCGTGAGCGTGTAGCTCGTCAGATCGAACGGCAAAAGCGTGACCGCTCCTGGATTGTTGTTAGGAACCTGCGCATAATAGTCTCCCGATGTGGCTGTCCAGTTACCCGTGGTGTTGCTCCACAACGGAGAGGGAGGGCTGAAATTGTCCGTGAAGCTAACCGTCCCCGCCCAGGCGGGCGCCACGCAGACAATTAGCCCCAGCAACAGCCAAAAGAAATCCAGAGCCTGGAGCCCGCTAGCGCAACGTAGAGGCCAAATCCTCTCCAGAGACTTGCGTTTGTCTGGATTAAGAAGTTTGAACATGGATCTCACTTTCCATGGGTGCATCTTTCGCTTGCAATTTCCTTGCCCGAGGAGCTGATCTTATTGCTCGGTCTATCCTCCACAAAACATGGGCGGTAAATCAGAATATTCGAAGCGAGCCCCGGGGATGTAAGGACCACTTGCGATCATCTATATTTATTTTTATTTCGGTTCATTCCTCGTGTACCTTTGCTCGCTTGGAGAAACGACGAGGAAGCCACACCAATCGCCAAGAACGGCGCCCGCTTTTTCCTTACTTTGTCCAAACTCGCGGCGGGCACGGTCAATGGCCCCTATACCCCGATTGGGTGAACATTGAACTTGCGTAAGTCTTCGCCAATGAGCGGATCCCGCCAAACAATGTCCGAGTGTCCTAAATCATGACGTAGAAATCGTGGGTCGCGCGTTTTCCGGTCTAGATAACGTTGGAGATAATGTGCAAGACTGACGAGATATTAGTTGCCGTTTGCGGTTAATTCCTTTATCTACGATAGGCAAAAGTGGCAAGGCAATTGCGCTTTCTCGAAGAAGCCTGTTCCGCGGGGAGGCAGACCATGAGAAACCCGAGATGTACGATGGCGGTCATATTGAGTTTGATCGCTCTTGTGGTGCCCAGAGCAGCGAAGGCTGGCTCCTGCACCCCAGGCACAGTGGCCACAGTCATCCTTCAAGGCCCTTGCACTATTGGCGATAAGACCTTTGACTTCAGCAACAATTACGGTGGGGAGTTTTTCGACGCCGCCAGTAATATGACTACCCCCATTACGCCAGACCAGCTCTCGTTCACCCCCCTGCCTAGCGCTAGCTCGCCTGGTTTTCAGATTGATTCGCTTCTTGCCGCTAACAGCAGCCCAGCCAATCTGCATCAATTCGCCAATTTCTTCGAAGATTTTACCGTCACTCCGCCTAGCGGGCAGATGATTACTAGCACCCAAGCCGTTCTTAATGGCGCAGTGGTGACCAGCAGCAGCAGCAACAACAGCTTTGCGGATACGTTATTGTGCCCGTCAGGTGTTACTTGCGCTTTCGATAGCTTCTCTGCCTTCGAGACAACCACCGCCACAGAGTCTTCAGTGACCGGTGGCCCTCTCGCCACCTTCGATGGCGACTTTATTATTCACAACGAAAGTTTGGTCGAAGTGGCTGGAGGCACTGGAACTGGAAGTGCCAGCTTCCTGAACGCCCAGTTCAACTTCAACGAGTCGCCTTCTACCGTTCCCGAACCAAGTTCACTGGTTCTGTTCGGCACTGGCTTGATCGGCACAATGGGTGTAATGCGTCGCAAGCTTCTCCAGAAGTAGAAACGGCTGAGAAGAGAGAAGAGCAGAGGGCAGACCAGCCTACCATCGTGAATTTCACGCAATTGAGACCGCGCACTATATGTCGGGTTCCATGAAACCGTCAAAAACTTTCGCGAGCCCGCTTCAGAATGGCGCACAGGCAGGTGATCTCGCGGTCCAAGATTGCTGCCTTGTGGTCCGGATCCTCTGGTAACAATAAGCTATAACGACTAGTCTGTGCGTCGTCGTGACTCGTTCCCCGAGCCTTCTTTACTTAGTTCGTGGCCCGTCGGGCCGCTACGGAGATCAGAAAGAGATCGGCTTGCTTATTGTTGACCGGGCTGGTGCGCTACTGAAAACCCTCGACAAGCGAATCTGGGAGGAAACTGGCCTGCGGGTTTCGATTGCCGGCGATCCGTTGTCCTCGGGCTGGTGGGCACGGGGAACATGCTGAGCGATTTCTCTCCGCATGGTCGCCCCCAACTAGTGCCCCTACGCAGTTGCTATGAAGGAGAGCTTAATGCGGTCTTTGCCGCTTTGATTCCCGGGGCTCGTTCAACCCCCGCAGAGACTCCGAACGCATGAAGTCGTACTTTTGAAAAGCGACGGCGAATCCCATCTGACCAGTTCCTCTTCCGGCGGACTTGTCTACGCGAACTACCTTCCCGTGGGCAGCCACAAGCACTTCGGACCCGCCCGCAATGTCCTCGGGGAAGGTCAACGTCAGGGTCAGTTCGAGATCCGTGCCAGGGAACAGATCGTCATCGGACTCAACAAATAGGTATGCGCCCCGCGCGGAAACGTCCTTTGATCTCGCAGTCCAAGATTGCTGCCTTGTCGTCCGGATCGTCGCTGGTAGGAATAAGCTATAACGATTGGTCTTGCGTCTTTCGTGACTCGCCCCTTGAGCCTGCTTTGCTCTGGTTGTTGCCACCTGTGCCCCCGCACGTTCACGAATTGGACAAAAGGGCCCTGAAAACAGAGGTTCCAAGAAACTGCGGTGCCCCACGATTCCGCCTCTAAGCTTGATTCCTGGCTGTTCAGGAACCTCACCGTACCAAATTACAGGCAGTTCCATGTCCGTTCTTAGCCGCCATGGAATACAAAGAACTTATCTGAGTCGCCGACAACACAAAAACAAAATATTTAGACAAGTACGTGATTTTGTTGCAGACAGGGAGGTCGCGCCTTGGGCTACGGACTCCTCAGGAACTGGACCGGCTTTATCTGCAGGAAAGTTCTACACTATCTGCAGGAAGTTCTACAGTGTCGTTTACACGTAATTTCTATCGCCCTAGAAACATTATACTTACGCGATTTATTCTCTTGGAGAATCGCATGCAAAGCAAACCTGTGCCTTCATATCCTGATTCCTGTTCGTTTGGCGATTAAAGAACTCGGTGAATACCTTGGGAAAGATAGCAATTCACATTTCAATGCTTACTGTTCTAGGCGCGGTGGCTTTGGCCCATGCTGACACGACGTATAATTTCACCCTGGATCACTGTACCGGATCGTGCGGGCCGGCCAATACGATCTTTGGCACGGTGATGCTCCACCAAGTAATCTCTAGCGAGGTTCAGGTCACTGTGAGTCTCAATTCGCCTTACGAACTGGTAGAGACTGGATTTCCAGGTACCTTTGGTTTCAATCTTAACGGCATTTCCTCAATAAACATCAGCGGCCTACCCGCCGGTTTCGGGACCGCCACTGCCAACCCACAGACGGCGGGTTCATATCATTTTGATGGCCTCGGCCTTTTCGATTACATAGTGACCGACACAAAGGGCAACGGTGCTGCTCACAATGACGGTTCCTCGTTCTCATTTGACGTAATTGCAAGCGGTTTAACAGTAGGCAGCTTCGCTCAGCTTTCGACCATACCACCCGGCTCAGAACGAGCGGACTTTGTGGTTGACATTTATAACTCGAGTGCTACTGGTACCTTTGCTGGGAAAACGGGCCCGGTGGGGGCGCTCTTAGCTCCTACGGTTGTACCGGAGCCCGGCACGCTGGCTCTGTTCGGGACAGGATTGATCGGATTGGCCGGCATGATGCGTCGCAAGCTCCTCCGATTTTAGCCAGTCGGCAATCCTAGCCGTCAATTCTGCGGACCAACCCTAATCTGCAATCCTGCGCCGCAGCACACCTAGCCCCACTAATCCAGAACCTAAAAGCATAAGGGAAGAAGGCTCCGGCGTCCTCGTCGTTGGGAATGAAGTATCGGTAACGATGTCATAGCTCACGTCAGATTGGGTAGTGCCATTAAAGGGAATGTAGGTCGTATCTTCGCCGTTTGGTCCGTAAGCAAAAGGATTCGGGCACGTCGTGAACAGCGCCTCGGTAGGCCCGGATAGCCTGAGGTGGTAGGCCGGACGGTGTGGAGAACAATTGCTATCATCTATTATTGTTTGCTCTTTAGTTTTTGTGCATTATCGGCCCGCGCCTAATTAAGAGAAATTGTCAGAGTCACATGCCTGGCTCGATGTGATGGTGTACTGAGTCGCGCAGTCATGCTGGGAGAGATCGATGAAGGCACGGCCGCTGACCGTCACGCACTCTTGGATGCGGCGTCCGCCCACTGGCACCAAGCTCGCTACGCTCGGCGAGCTGACCACCGGCGACGCCCATGAGCTTAACAAGTTAGGGGTGGGAGTGGGAGCAGCGAATCCGCTCACGGGTCAACGTAATGGCGTCGCCGGACGAACCCTCCAGCGATGACAAGACCCGAGCTGAACAAGATCAAGCTCGCGGGTTCCGGAACCGCGAGGGTCCGCGGGTTCCGCAACCTCTCGGAAGTCCGACTGGATTTCAATTTGGTCGATTGTGATGGTGTTAGTGCTTTTGTCGAACCAGGTGACAATCTAGACTTACTGCTTCTCTCCGTTCTCGGTGAACTGGCATCCGCCCTTGGCAGCAGCGGTACTACAGGATGATAGGCCGCCACTTCTAAACAACCCTACGACTCAACTGCCAGAGATTTCCCGCGCCCCTTTCTAAGGCCGAGTGTAGCTCGGTTTAGGCCAGACGCCTCCTTCGGAAGGCAGCTATAGCCAGGAGCCCACCGCCCCCCAG
>Ga0210401_10004019_pt1 | contig 15489 bp, 11 predicted proteins | sample IncBWH32MmetaG_FD_150866 | JGI IMG/M metagenome (GOLD analysis project Ga0210401, IMG submission 150866) | Forest soil microbial communities from Barre Woods Harvard Forest LTER site, Petersham, Massachusetts, United States - Inc-BW-H-32-M | ecosystem: Environmental > Terrestrial > Soil >... | reverse complement strand
CAAGCCAAAATTATTTTGCTCGTTTAATTGCCAAACCGAAAGCGGTACACCAATTTGCGAATTATAACTTTTAGGGTTTTTACAAATATTATAATCGGCACTTAGCAATTGCCACAACCATTCTTTTACAATGGTTTTACCATTACTGCCCGTAATGCCAACTACCGGTATTTTAAACAGACTTCTTTTATAAGCTGCCAATTGTTGCAGGGCAAGCAAAGTATCTTCTACTACTAAAAAACTGGCATCGCTTAACTCTTTATAATAAGCATGTTCTTCGCTTACTAAAAAACAACGGCAACCTTGTTGGTATAATTCTTTAATATAAATATGTCCGTTATGCCTTTCGCCTTTAATGGCAACAAAAAGTGCTTGTGCTGTAAAACCTGCTGTACGGCTATCAGTAATAATGTTTGAAAAACTATTCGCTTGTTTGCCAATTAATTTGGCCGATAAAATGCTTGCAACCTGATTAGCCGAAAAATTCATAAATCTTATTCCGTTTTTTCAAAAGATTTATTGTAGCATTCTCTGCAAAGCGGCTCGTATGAATCAGTTTCGCCTAGCATAACTAATGATTTATCTGCCGATTTACGAAAACTGTAATTAGCCAGTGCGCCGCACTGCATACAAATTGCATGCACTTTGGTAACATGCTCTGCAATAGCCATTAGTTGAGGCATAGGCCCAAAGGGTTTGCCTTCAAAATCCGTATCTAAACCTGCTACTATAACACGAATACCGTTATTGGCTAATTTATTGCACACATTAACAAGCTCCATATCAAAAAATTGTGCCTCATCTATAGCAACAACATCTACATCGTTTGCCATCAATAAAATATTAGAGCTGGTTGGTACAGGTGTACTCATAATGGCATTTGCATCGTGAGATACAACATCCATTTCATGATAACGGGTATCTATTTTGGGTTTAAAAATCTCTACTTTTTGTTTAGCAAATTGGGCACGTTTTAATCGGCGTATAAGTTCTTCGGTTTTACCCGAAAACATACTCCCACATATAACTTCAATGCTTCCTTTTTTGTTAGTATCGTGCCTATGGTTTTCTAAAAACATATGGTTTGTTTAAATGTCGTTTAAAAACATTCATTAAAATGAAATAAACTAAGCAAAAATACGTTATTTTTAAACAAGATTATTTATCAGAACTATGCAAAGAGATTTTGTGATACAGCAGTTGAAAGAGGAAGCCAAAAATGTGGAGAAATACATCTTGCAATTAGAGCAGGATGAAGCGCTTACACAAGCTGAAACAGAGCAGTTTTTAAGTGATGTGGAGAAACTGTATCGCAATCTTTCGGTTTATGCGCACGTCTTAAAAACACAGGGTAATTTGCAGGTGCATCTTAAAATTATGCAAAGTGTACCACCTTCTGACCAAGAACCTGTTGTTATAGAAAAAGTAGCTGAACCTACTCCCGAATTAAATTTTGAAGAAAAAATTGAAGAAAAAGCCCCAGAAATTGCCCCTGTTTTAACCGAAGAAAACCTTTCCCTCAAAAAGATAGAATTTAGCATTAATGACAGATTTAGGGTCATAAATGAGCTTTTTGCCCAAAGTCAGCACGAATTTCAGGCCGCTTTACAGCAATTAAACTCCATAAACACCCTTGATGAGTCTCTTTTTTACCTTAATTCCCTAAAGCAAATCTATAACTGGAAAGATGATAACCAGCTCGTAAAAACCTTATACAGCCTAACAAACAAGCGTTTTTCGTAACCATTATTTAATGCGTTTAGGCTATTGCCTTTTAGCCTTTTTTTAGTACCTTTGCGCCCTATTTAAAAAAACTCGTAAAAATGAACATTCGTAACGTAGCTATTATTGCCCACGTTGACCACGGTAAAACTACTTTGGTTGACAAAATTCTTCACACCTGTAAATTATTCAGAGATAATCAGGAAACTGGCGAACTTATTCTTGATAACAACGATTTGGAGCGCGAGCGTGGTATAACCATTTTGGCTAAAAACGTGTCTGTTATGTATAAAGACACAAAAATTAATATTATTGATACTCCTGGTCACGCCGATTTTGGTGGTGAGGTTGAGCGTGTGTTAAATATGGCTGATGGTGTGGTTTTATTGGTAGATGCTTTTGAAGGGCCAATGCCTCAAACACGTTTCGTATTACAAAAAGCTATTGCAGCGGGTAAAAAAGCAATTTTAGTTATTAATAAAGTGGATAAACCAAATTGTCGTCCTGAAGAGGTGCATGATATGGTTTTCGATTTATTTTTTAACCTGGAAGCTACCGAAGATCAATTAAACTTCCCTACTATTTACGGTTCATCTAAACATGGTTGGATGAGCACAGATTATAAAGTACAAACTGATTCTATCACTCCATTATTAGATTGTATTGTTGCAAATATTCCTCCTGCTCCGGTTCGTGAGGGTACATTGCAAGTTCAAATCACTTCGTTAGATTATTCTTCTTTCATTGGTCGTATTGCTATTGGTCGTGTTTATCGTGGTGTTATTAAAGAAAACATGCCGGTATCAGTTGTTAAACGCGATGGCAGTATTGTAAAATCTCGTGTAAAAGACCTGTTTATTTTTGACGGACTTGGTAAATTAAAAGTTACTGAAGTAATTGCTGGAGATATTTGTGCATTTACCGGTATCGAAGGTTTTGAAATTGGTGATACAGTTTCTGATTTTGAAAAACCGGAAGGTTTACCGGTTATCTCTATCGATGAGCCTACTATGAGCATGTTGTTTACTATTAACACATCTCCTTTCTTTGGTAAAGATGGTAAGTTTGTAACATCTCGTCACTTACGCGATAGATTATTTAAAGAACTAGAAAAAAACTTAGCACTTCGTGTAGAAGAAACTGCTTCTCCCGATTCTTATATTGTATTTGGTCGCGGTATCCTTCACTTATCAGTTTTAATTGAAACCATGCGTCGTGAGGGTTATGAGTTACAAGTTGGTCAGCCACAAGTAATCATTAAAGAAATTGATGGCAGAAAACATGAGCCGGTTGAGGTTTTAACTATTGATACACCACAAGAAACATCTAGTCGTGTAATTGATTTAGTTTCTCAACGTAAAGGTGATATGTTAGTAATGCAACCAAAAGGAGATTTAATCCACATGGAGTTTGAAATCCCTTCTCGTGGTATCATTGGTTTACGTAACAACATTCTTACAGCAACTGCCGGAGAAGCTATTATGGCTCATCGTTTTAAAGCTTACGAGCCTTGGAAAGGGCCTATCTCTCAACGTATCTCAGGAGTTTTAATCTCTAAAGATAAAGGTACATCGGTTGCTTACAGTATTGATAAATTACAAGACCGTGGTAAATTCTTTATCAATGCTGGTGAAGAAGTTTATCCGGGAATGGTTATCGGAGAGCATATCCGTCCTGATGATTTAGTTGTAAACGTTTGTGGTGAGAAAAAGTTAACCAACATGCGTGCATCCGGTACCGATGAAAAAATGCGTATCGTGCCTGCAATTAAATTCTCTTTAGAAGAATCTATGGAGTATATCGCAGCTGATGAGTATGTTGAAATTACACCGGTATCGTTACGTATCCGTAAAATTGTATTAGACGAAAACGAACGTAAACGTACTACCAAAAAAGCTGAAGCTTAATTTTAGTAATTGTATAAAAATCAAAAGGCTTACAGTATGTAAGCCTTTTTTGTTGTCTATATTTTGTAGAGTAGGGCGGCTTAGCTGATTTTTATACCAATTATCATTACATCATCTACCTGCTCTAAATTGCCACGCCACTGTTCAAACTCTTCATTTAGCAGTTGTTTTTGTACATCCATTGGTTTGTTATTGTTTTTAACCAATAATTGCTGCATTTGATGGTACTTGTATTTTTTTCCTTTATCGCCACCAAACTGATCGGCATATCCATCGCTAAACAAATAAAGCACATCCTCTTTTTCTATTTTAAATGTCTGGTTAGTATATGGTTTATTGTCGTCATTATTTCCAATATATATACTATCGGCATCGTACTCAATCAATTTATTATCGCGTACTAAGTATATAGAGTTAAAAGCACCCGCATACTCAACCGTATGCGTTTCAAAATTAATTTTACAAATAGATAAATCCATTCCGTCTCTAATTTCAATGTCATCTATTTTATTGCGCAACGATTGTTCAACCAATTTATCTAACTTGTTTAAAATAGTTGCCGGAGATTTAGTTTCATCGGCATTAAAGGCTGTATTTAATAAATTGCTGGCCTCTATACTTAAAAATGCGCCGGGTACTCCATGCCCTGTACAATCAACAGCGGCTATATATACAAAGTTACCTTGTTGTTTTAACCAATAAAAATCGCCGCTAACAATGTCTTTAGGTTTATATAACACAAAATAATTGCGTAAAAGTTTTTGCAGGTTGTCTTGTTTAGGCAACATGGCGTCTTGTATATACTTGGCATAGCGTATAGAATCGGTAATGTTTTTATTTTTCTCAGCAAGCTCCGAGTTTTTAACTGCCAACTGCTCTGTACGCTCTTTTACTTTGCTTTCTAATAATGCATTGGCAATTTTTAAGTTACGGGTTCTTACTCGGTCAAAAACAAACACGGCAAAAACAAGCACACAAATCATCAGCACATAAAACAAAGCTGTTTGCCAAAAAGGTGGTTTTACTTTAAATGTATACGAAACAGGCTCACTGCAAATATCATTATTGTTATAAGCACGTACTTTAAATACATAGTCTCCGGCAGGTAAATTGGTGTAAACAGCTTCTTGTATCGATTTTGCCGGTATCCATCCGTGGTCAAAACCTTCAAGCGTGTACTCGTATCTTATTTTATCAGGTGATGTTAAACTAACCCCAATAAATTTAAACGTAATGTTGTTTTGTTTATAGGTAAAAATATTGTCTGCCGGAAAAGGTGCATCTTCTAACTGAATTTTTATACCGGTAACTTTTGTAAGTGGTGCTAAGGTGTTAGGTGTTTCTTCATTTAAATTAAAACGTACAGCACCCATAATGGTACCAAACCAAAGATTACCGGCTCTATCTGTACAGGCTGCATTAGGGTTACACTCTATGCCTAAAAAGCCTTCATTTTTTCCATAATGGTAAAACTTGTTTTGTTTTACATCAAATTTTTCAACGCCCCGGTTATCACCAATCCAAATGTTATTGTTATTATCAATAGTAATGGCGTAAGGCGATTCTGTTTTTAAACCCTGTTGCTTGGTATAGTTTGTAAATGTTTTACCATCATACTTAAACAAGCCGCCTCCATAACAACCAAACCATAAGTTGCCATTTTTATCTTCATTAATACACAAAATAAATTTTTGCTTTAAGCCATCTTCTTCGCCAAACTTTTTAAAACTTGCTCCATCATATACACTTAGGTTTCCTCCTAAAGCGCCAATCCAAAGTAAGCCTTTGCTATCTTTAAATATGCGGTAAATGTGGTTTCCGCCCAATCCGTCGGTTTCGGTAAAATTTCTGAACTCATTAGTAGTTGGATTAAAACGTGTAGCTCCTGCTTTGGTACCAAACCACAGGTTGCCAATTTTATCTTCGGCAATGGTGTAAACCATTTCGTTTGCCAAACCATCTTTTACGGTATACGATTTAAATTTAGTAGCACCTTTTAATAAAACACTTACACCGTTAAAAGCTGTACCAAACCACATGTTGCCTTTACTATCTTGAAAAGAAGAAAGAATAACATTTGATGCCAAGCCGTCTTTTTCGGTATACTGCGTAAGCTGATGATTTTCTATTTTACCATCGCGTTCGTAACTGAAAGATGTTTTTGCTAAACCATTGTTAGTGCCCATCCAAATATTATTGTCGCTATCAGCAAAAACACTCCACACTATATTATTAGGCAGGTTATCAACTTCATCAAAGGTTTGCATAAAATCACCACGATATTGGTTTAAACCTAAATCGGTACCAATCCAAACGTTATTTTCTCTGTCCTGAAAAATGGCGTTAACATTAAAATAATTTAAACCCTGGCGTGTGCTATATGTTTTAAAGAAACCGTTTCTAAGTGCCTGTGTATTAAATAATTTTTTATCGTTTATAAATAAGGAAACCCCACCGCCAATAGTTCCTATCCATATATTTTTCTTATTGTCTTCGTAAATGGTTTTAATAAAGGTTGATTTTAAACCCGATACTTCATTAAATAATATTTGATTTTTTACGATATACGATTTCCAGTCTACCACATTGTTTTGCAACACAACCATGGCAGCACCTTGGTCGGCAGACCCTATAACCAATACATTAGTAGAAGTAACTTTAATAGCTGTAATGTTTTTACTAAATAAACCATGTGTGTTTGTTATGCGGGTATAAGATGCAGGGTTTGAAACAGAGTTATTTAGGTTAACTACCGTAATACCCGAATCGGTTGCCATCCACATATTTTTATTTTCATCGGTACATATATCGTAAACCGTGTTGCTTGATAAGCCATCCTTTTTTGAAAGTGCAAACATTTTTTTGTTCTCGGCATCAAAAATAAAGACACCTGCCCCTTCGGTTGCTATCCATAATTTGCCCGTAAAATCTTGTGTAATGTTGCGTATGGTTTTAAGCTTGGTGTACTCTTCTAAATTAATATTCTCTAATTGTTGCGTAGTAGCATTATAGCGTGTAACGCCTCCTGCCCAATGCCCAAACCAAATATTTCCGTCTTTGTCTTTAAACGAGCAGGTAATCCAGTCTTCGGCAAGGTTGGTGTTTTTGGTATAGGATATCCATTGAGTGCCATTGTATTTAGATAAACCGGCAATAGTGCCTACAAAAAGGTTACCCTCATTATCTTGCGTAATGCTTTGTATTTGGTTTTGAACCAAACCCTGATCCATGCTGTAATTTATAAAGCTGGTGGTTTGCGCGTTTACTAAAATGCTTAGTAAAAAGGCAAGGCTTATTAATATTTTTCTACTCATACTATTGTATATTGTATTGTGCTATTTCTTTTAAATAATCTGGTTCATTAATTTCTTTGTCATTTTTATAATAATAGTTTAAGCCCCAGTTAAAGTTCTCTCTGCGATAAATGGTTTTATTGTTTCCGTTAGAAATGGTGTATGTGTATGTTGTTTTAAACGTGCCTTTATCAACATCCGAACTAATGCCTACAAGCCCTGCGGGTTTATAGTTTTTTGCATCCGGAAATTTCTTTATCGAAGCCATAGTGGCTTCTTTTTCATTGAAAGCTGTTTGCCTGATAAGTGTTAGCATTTCTTTATTTTTAATGCCGCGGTTTAAAATAACTTGCTTGTTACGCATTTTAAAATCAAACATAACTTGTTCGCTTCGGGCTTTTACTTCAGCATCTTTTCTTAACGTTTCAATTACCTCACTTACCATTGCCTTGTCTTTATTTTTTGTAAACTGACCTTCTTTTTCTTTTCGCTCGTTGGTAGCTACAATTTTAAGCAAATCACTTTCGTAGGTAGATCGTATAGCTTTATTCTGTTTCTCTTTTATATTACGTTTTTCTTTATCAATAGTTAACTGAATTTCTTCGGTAGCCATAGATTGCTCGGGCTCGGGCTCCTGTTTTACAACCTGATTTTTGGCTTCGCTGTTTTTCTTATTAATGCGTGCTTGCTCCTCGGCCTGCTTTTTTATGCGATCGGCTTCTTCCTGTGCTTTTCGTTGCGCTTCAGCTAACTGTTCTTGTCTTTCTTTTTCTTCGGCATCACGTTTTAGCTTGGCTTCCATTTCAAGTTTTTCTTTTTCAATAACAAGCTGTACGTTCTTCTTGTTTATTTCTTCCGGGTCTATTAATAATTTCTCTAAAAAATCTTTTACATAGGCTTCATCATCGCCAAAGGTTTTTTTACCGTCGTAATTAATTTTTGTAAACGGATTTTTAAAAAGGGGGTAGTTTATTGTTGGGTTGTTGTACTCAAAAAATGGTATATCGCCATCATAAATAGGAAATATACCCTTATCATATGGACATTTGGAGGCATAAATCATTAAAAACATATCGGCACAACCCGTAAAGGAGAAGCTTACTTTATAATCTGTACCAAAATCTAAAAAAAATTGAAACTTACCGTTTTTGCCCGTTGTTAAGTCGGTAACTTTTGTGCCGCCTTTATAAATGGCAACGGTGGCTCCTTTAATGGGCTGACGGTTTTTTACGCAACGACCTGCAAATTCCAGATAACCACGCTCTTGCGAAAAAACATTTAACGTAATTAAACTAAAAAAAAGAAAATATAGCAGTTTCCTCATATGTTAAAATACCGATTGAAAGTAATAAATATATATGAGTGCTACAAATGTAATTTTAAGAAAATAAAAAAACCCGTACGTCCCTACAACGACGGGTTTTTCTAAAACTAAACAAAACATATAAAGAACGTAATACAATATTACGCCTGAATTAGAGGATATAAAGCCCAACTTTTTAAACGGCAGGGTTTTCTTTTTAAACGGTAGTGTTTTTTAAATAAACGGTATGATTTTATATACCTTTAAGCGCTTCTAAAAACTCATCTTTTTTTCTGCGAGAAACCTCTATTTTGGTGTTATCACTCATTATGGCAATTCCACCGTCAACCTTTAAATAGCGTACTACATGATTTATGTTAATAAGGTGATGCCTGTGTATGCGTATAAACTCTTTTGAAGGCAACAACTCTTCGTACTGAAGCAAGCCTGCTGTTACCAATAGTTTTTTACCCCCCACTAAATGAAAAGTAGTGTAACTGCCCTCGGCTTCGCAATGTATAATGTCCTTTATAAATACAATTTCATAAGCTGTACCGGTTGGTAAAGTTATTTTTTGATAATTATCGTTGTTTTGCTTTAGGTTTTGAAGTAATTGGGTTACGTTTTCTACCGTTGTTAACTGCGATTTTTTTTGAACCAGTTTATTTACCGATGTTTTAAGTTCTTCAATATCAATGGGTTTTAAAAGATAATCTAAGGCAGAATATTTGATGGCTTTAATGGCATACTTATCGGTAGCGGTTGTAAAAATTATATCAAATTTTATGGGAGATGTTTTTTCAAGCAAGTCAAAACCAGTTCCATCGGGCATAGTAATGTCTAAAAAAACTAACTCGGGCTGGTACTTTTGTATAGCCTCTAAAGCTTCTTTAACATTAGCGGCAGTAGCTACAACCTCTACCAGGTTGCAATATTTGTCAACCATTGTATTTAGCATTTGACGACTTTGTTTTTCGTCTTCAACTATTAAAGCTTTAATCATAGGGAGAAAATTTACTGGGCAAAGTACAAAAAATTAATTAGTGATTTTGTAGATATAGTAAAAAATAAAAACTATTTTCGCAGCCCGCTATTTATAGCAATGCCCAGTTGGCGGAATTGGTAGACGCGCTGGTCTCAAACACCAGTGGGAAACCGTGCCGGTTCGACTCCGGCACTGGGTACCAGTAAAATCAAGCCTTTCATAACCGAAAGGCTTTTTTTATTTCCTTTAATTTTTGGCTGGGGTGCAATAATGGGATGCAATATTTTTTATCTGCAAGACATTTTAGCACAAACTCTAACCTCAGACAAATTTGTCTAAGGTTGATTGTAGTATTTATAAATTGCTTTAGATACAAGTCTGCGTTTTGATCGCAAACTTATTTAGATGAAGGCCTCGGATAATTTTGATTGCTTAAATGCCCGAATAAGTGTACGAAACATGCTTATTCCTATGAGCAAAAGGTGGTGTTATTTAGACACGAAAAGCACTTGACATGTATTCTTGTTCAGTTGGAGAGAGCCCGTATTTTTTCGCGACATCTTTCCAAGTGCGAACTATGGCTTTAATTTCTTCCATTACTTGATTGGCGTAATCCTTTTCTATGCGGAAATGCTGAATTACACTTAAGGCTAAATCAAAATCAAGAGAATTATCATCTTCTGAAATGTTTAATGTTAGGCCTGATCCATCTTCAATAGGATTAACGTCGTACGCCGGTGAAAGAATCCAACCTCCCTTGGTAAGGAGAAAACCATGATTTCTTAGATGATCATCTGTATTTGTTATACAAATACTAAACACAATTCTTTTCCATAGTTGAAGAAGATCTTCATTAATCTTAGCGCCATTTTGAGATATAAACATTGCGATATCTATGTAGTTTACACCAGCTTCATAATTGGCGTTACCATCTTTATGGCCCAATAAAGTCATTGCTGATGCAAAGTGAATTCTTTCTCCTTTCGGAGTTCTATCGAAACGTTTCGTTAAATAAGTATCGTGTTTGGTGAATCTTTTTAATTGAAATTCAGACATGATTATTCCCGACTTTATTGCAAGTTCATTTGTTACACCTTCCCATGCTTCGATATTTTTTGCATCATCGCCTTTTGGAAATTTAGCGATCCATAAATTTCCATCTGTATCTGTAATACTTGCTTTGGGTCTTGCCCCTCCTAATGAACCTCCGGGAGAAATAAGCATGTTCAACCATTTGATATATTCAGGATCACCAATAATATCGTCTTTCTCCAACTGTAAACTTGCATGTTCGAGTTCTCTCAAAGATGCAAATTGCGGTGCGGGATTTTTGTCATTGTTATCTAAGAATGGCCCGTCCATTTCTGTTTTGAAACGTAAGGCACCCATTCGGTGACCATCATAAACCCCTAATAAAAAATCGGATTCATAAAGTGGTTTAGCAGGACGACCTTCTGCTTTTGCAATAGCAGCTTCTCGTCTTTTCATTAAAACTTTACCCCAACGATCAGGAGAAGAATCCATGAAAACACCAAAGTTTTGCTTATCATCATTTATGTATTGTTGACCGGTAAATAAGTCTAAATCAGGATCAATACTTTGTGCATTGCTGGAATCTAACCATGACTTAGCGTATTCAAATGAAAAAATTTCCGTACCTTTTGATGGAATAACGTGTAATGTTCCCATTAAAATTGCTTCATTCAATCCTTTCCAGTGTGCAAAAACGAATATTTCTTTTTTCTCATTCTTAGCCATAATAATTAATCATTTGATTTTTTCGGTGCGCGTTCCTTTATCAATAATTTTGCATCTGTCAACTTGCGACCTAGCTGATCATCGGTTGCAACTTTAAGTAAATCCTTGTCTAAGCCCAATGCAAAAAGTACCTGAAGATAATATCCCATAGCTACACCAGGCGAACCTTTTTCAATTCTTGATAAAGTAATCCGTGAAATATTGGCCCTTTCGGAAACCTGTTCTCCACTTAACTTTCTTCGAAGTCTTGCCAGCTTTATATTTGTCCCTAATTCTTCCAAGATATTCTTGGTCTTAGGAAATAGTGTAGGCGTTTTTGATTTCATAATATAACTAATTATGTACAAATATAGCAATAAATGTATATAATAAGATATATTATAATTAAATATTTAAAATAAGAAATAGAGCCTAAAGAGCAGACTTGGAGATATTAGAGTGCGCTTAGTGGGCAAGAGTTCAAATACCACAATGCTTATTTCAAAGGTGATGGGGATAGTTTAATGGCAGCAATGGAAGAAGCTGCTAAAGAGAGTCCTGATAAAATTTTTGAGATTCAGCATGCGTTGCAGGATAGAGATTTAGTTGCCATGCATTCTCATGTGAGGCAAAAACCTGAGGACATGGGAGTGGCGGTAATACACATTTTCCGTCTTGAGACAGACAAAATTGTTGAACTTTGGGACTTTGGGCAAGTTGTTCCTGCTGACACAATAAATGAGAATGGAATGTTTTGATGCCACTCCAGATAAAATGAAAAACCACTTAAAGCAGAATAAAAATTATGAATCCAAAAAAGATATGGTCAAATTTAGTTATAAGCGATTTGAACCGAACAACTAAATTTTATATTGAATTAGGGTTTAAGAGCAACGGTAGCTCTAAAAAATTGACAAGTTTTCTTGTTGGTGAAAATAATTTTATAATGCATTTTTTTTTAAAAGACGTATTAAAAGCCAATATAAAAGGTGAAATAATCGACCCGCAGAATGCAAACGAAGTTGTTTTCACTCTTTCTGCTGAAAGCAAAGACCAGGTGAATAATTGGGTAAAAGATGTGGAGAAAGCAGGCGGAAAAATTATCTCCGAACCTGAAAAATTCGAAAAAGGATATTATGGTTTTGTTTTTGCAGACCCTGAGGGGCATAAATTTAATATCTTTTATATGTAAGGGTGAAGAAAAATGAAAACAAATTTCTTAATTATTAGCCTTATAATAAGTATGTATAATTATGCACAAACCGTTTCTAAATCTGATCGACTTGTTATATCAGTATGGAAAACTAATGGATATAATGCTATTATTTTAAATACCTGGCCATCTGCTACTGAAAAATTAAATATAAACATTAACTCTTCCATTGCTGATAAAGGATTTATCTCTATTTATGATTTGAATGGTAAGCTTATAAAACAACAAGGCATTACCATTCAAAATGGAGAAAATAGTTATATAGTTGATATAGACAGTATAATTAATGATGTTTATATGGTTAAAATTTCGGGAACTTCATTTAATACTAGCAAAAAAATTATTTTATAGTAATTAAGCTATATTTTTCTATTTGAATGGTAAAATAAAAAATGGAAATAAAAAAATAGTAATAATAGCTACCCTAATAGTTTGGCTTTTTTTCTATAAGCTATTTTAATAATTATAACAAAAAGTACAGGCACTATAAATATGGCCAAAGATGAGGCCGTAATCATTCCACCTAATACTGTAACTCCAATTGTTTTGCGTGCCACTGCACCTGCACCGCTTGCAAATACCAGTGGTAAAATACCTAAAATAAATGCTAATGAAGTCATGATAATTGGGCGCAATCTGAGTTTAACCGCTTCTATAGTAGATTGTATAAGTTCTTCTCCCTTATCTGCACGCACTTTTGCATATTCTACAATTAGTATGGCATTTTTGGCTGCAAGACCTATTAAGGTAATTAATCCTATTTGTGCATATATATTATCACTAAGACTTGGAATGCATGTAAGTGTAAGTATAGCTCCAAAAGCAGCTATAGGCACTGATAACATCACCGAAAAAGGCACTAACCAACTTTCATATAAGGCTGCCAAGAAAAGAAAAACAAAGGAAAGTGAAAATAAAAAAATATAAAAGGTTTGCGAACCAGCAACTATTTCTTCATAACTCAACCCTGAAAAATCGTAGCCGTATCCTTGTGGCAAAACTTTAGTTGCAATTTCTTTAAGTGCATCAATTGTTTGCCCACTGCTATAGCCTTCAGCAGAATTGCCATCAACTTCAGCTGATCTAAAAATATTAAAATGAGATAGCAATGGCGCAGTTTCTGTGGGATGATAGGTGATAAGGGAACTTAATGGCAGCATAGCGTTTGAATCATTACGTACATAATATTTATCCATATCGCTTATCATTCTTCTAAATACAGTGTCAGCTTGAATAAGCACATGGAATGTACGATTATAAAGTGTAAAATCATTTACATGAGAACTACCCATAAAAGATTGAATTGTTGTAAATACATCAGAAATACTAACGCCCATTTTTTTACATTTTTCTCTATTTACTGTAAGATCATAACTTGGTGTATGGGCTGAATAATAACAAAATGCATGAGAGATGGCAGGGTGTTTATTAGCTTTGGCTACAAATTTATTGACAACTTTTTCAAAATCATGAATGTTATCATTCGTGTTTCGTTGTTCTATCTGAAAGCTAAACCCAGCTGATTGCCCAATGCCAGGAATAGGCGCAGGTTGTATTACTACCACTTTTGCATTTTTAATACCAGCCATTATAATACGCTTGTTCAAAACCTCTATTAATTTTGGTACTTGTTGTGTTGATTCGCTTCGTTGATTCCAAGGCTTAAGCTGACAAAAAATAGTACCACTATTAGATTTAATTGCACCTGTACTTACATTGAAACCTGATAGAGCAGCGTAGTGTGCTACCCCCGGTGTTTCACCAATTACTTTCATTAATTTAGTAATAAGCTGAATAGATTGAATGGTTGCCGATGCCTCAGGTAGCTCATATGTAACCTGTATGCGACCTAGATCTTCATTGGGAATAAATCCTATGGGCTTATATTTAAACAAAAAGAAAGTGGCAACACCAATGCAAACTAATAAAACAATAACGTACTTAGATGAATTGATGCCTCGTTTAACCCCATTGGAATATGAAATTGTAAACTTATTGAAATGAGTATTAAACCAATAAAAAAATTTATTTAAGCCAGTAGATTTTTCGTCGATTTGATGTGGCTTTAATAATAATGAACATAATGCGGGGGTTAACGATAATGCAATAAAAGCAGAAATAATAATTGATATAGCAATGGTAATTGAAAACTGTTGATATAACCTCCCTACAATTCCCGGAATAAAAGCTACGGGCACAAATACGGATGATAATATTAATGCAACAGCGATTACCGGCGCTGTTATATCTTTCATGGCACGTTTGGTTGCTTCTTTAGCAGATATTTTTTCTGTATTAATGTAATGCTGCACAGCTTCTACTACAATAATAGCATCATCAACCACAATACCAATAGCCAATACAAAACCAAACATAGTAAGTGTATTTATGGTAAAACCTAATGGAACAAAAAAAATAAATGTTCCTAAAATAGATACAGGGATAGCTAGCAATGGAATGATAGTAGTGCGCCAATTTTGCAGAAATAAAAATACTACAAATGCTACCAGACAAAGTGCAATTAAAAGTGTTTGCACAACTTCTTTTATAGAAACCTTTACTATTGTAGCTGCTTCAAAAGGCACTTTATAATCTACATCCCCGGGAAATGATTTTTTTAACTGTTCGAGTTCTTTATAAACACCTTTTGCTACATCTAATGCGTTGCTTGCGGGTGCCTGAAACACGAGAAGATAAGATGCACGTTTACCATCTACATAAGAATTGCTTGAATAAGTAAATCTTCCTAGTTCTACTCTTCCAATATCTTTAAGATATACTAATGCACCTGAACCGGGGTTTGTTTTTACAACTACTTTTTCAAAATCAGCCACTTTATTTAAACGCCCATTTACAAGAATACTCAACTCATATGTTTGAGTTTTTTCCTGTGGCGGTGTTCCAACTGAACCTGCAGCTACCTGCACGTTTTGTTCGTTTAAAGCATCTATTACATCTTGTGGTGTTAATGAGTAAGCAGCCATTTTATTTGGGTTTAACCATACGCGCATACTAAAATTATCAGCACGGGTAGTAATATCACCTACACCCGGTACACGTAGCAATGCATCCATTAAATAAATATTGGCATAATTATCTAAAAAAGATACATTGTGTGATCCTCTGGGAGAATAGAGTGCCACCAGCATCAAAATACTTGTGTTTTTTGCACGTACGGTTATTCCTAAACGCCTTACCGGTAAAGGCAATAAAGGTGTGGCTATACCAACTCGGTTTTGCACATCGAGTGTAGCAATATTTATATCGGTGCCCACTTTAAAAGTGGTGTTTACGGATACTAAACCGGAAGCAGTACTATTACTTTGTAT
>Ga0210401_10004015_pt1 | contig 15491 bp, 13 predicted proteins | sample IncBWH32MmetaG_FD_150866 | JGI IMG/M metagenome (GOLD analysis project Ga0210401, IMG submission 150866) | Forest soil microbial communities from Barre Woods Harvard Forest LTER site, Petersham, Massachusetts, United States - Inc-BW-H-32-M | ecosystem: Environmental > Terrestrial > Soil >... | reverse complement strand
ATTCCTCTGGGGATCATTGAGTTTGGCCACATCCCGCAGGTAGGGGCCCAGCACCCGGGTGTCCCCCGGGCCGGAAACCCCGGGCTGGGGCACGGCCAGGGCGTAGTCGCGGAAGTCCGGCAGGCGCAGGTCCCGCAGCAGGCCGCCCCCGTTGGCGTGCGGGTTGGACCCCATGCGGCGCTCCCCTTTGGGGGCCAGGTCGGCCAGCTCCGGCTTCAGGCGGCCCGTTTCGTCGAAAAGCTCCCCGGGCCGGTAGCTCAGCAGCCAGTCCTCCAACAGCTGCAGGTGGCCGGGATGGCTGGCCGGATCGGACAGCGGTACCTGGTGGGAACGGAAGGTCCCCTCGATGGCCAGGCCGTCCACGGTCTTGGGCCCGGTCCATCCCTTGGGTGAACGCAGCACGATCATGGGCCAGCAGGGCCGGGCCGTGGCGCCGCCTTCCCTGGCCCCCTTTTGGATGGCCTGGATCCGTTGGACGGCCTGGTCCAGGGCCGCGGCCATGGCCTGGTGCATGGGCGCCGGCTCGTGGCCCTCCACAAAAATGGGGTCCCAGCCGTAGCCGCGCATGAGCTGTTCGAGCTCGGCATGGGGGATGCGGGCCAGGATGGTGGGGTTGGCGATCTTGTAGCCGTTCAAATGCAGGATGGGCAGGACCGCCCCGTCCGTGGCCGGGTCCAGGAACTTGTTGGAATGCCAGGCCGTGGCCAGGGGTCCGGTCTCGGCCTCCCCGTCCCCGACCACGCAGGCCACCACCAGGCCCGGGTTGTCGAAGACCGCGCCGAAGGAGTGGCTGAGCGAATAGCCCAGTTCCCCGCCTTCGTGGATGGAGCCGGGGCATTCCGGCGACACATGGCTGGGGATGCCGCCCGGGAAGGAGAACTGCAGGAAGAGCTTCCGCAGGCCGGCTTCGTCCTGGCTGATGTCGGGATAGACCTCACTGTAGCTGCCTTCCAGGTAGGTGTTGCCCACCAACGCCGGGCCGCCATGCCCTGGCCCGGAAACGTAGACCATGCTGAGGTCGTACTGCTTGATCACCCGGTTCAGGTGCACGTAGATGAAATTTTGGCCCGGGGTGGTGCCCCAGTGGCCCAGCAGCATGCGCTTGATGTCCGAAAGCTGCAGCGGCCGCTTCAGCAGCGGGTTGTCGTAAAGATAAATCTGGCCCACCGAAAGGTAGTTGGCCGCCCGCCAATAGGCGTCCATCTTTTGCAGCAGGTCGGCGGAAAGCGGGCTGGTTTCCATGGCGATCCTTTGGATGGGGCCGATGCGGATCTGGACAATGCACCCATGGTGGCACGGATGGGATGGAACAAATCTAGTGGAATGAAATTGGCCGGAAAATGACGCCTGTCAGGCGGCTGTCCAGCCGGCGTTTGCCGACAAGCGGAGCACCCGGTTCAGCCACAAGGGGGCTTCTTCTGGAGCATGGGTGATGAAGACCACCGCCCTTTCCATGCCCACGGCCTGGCCAAGGCGGTCCTCCCAGGCCGCCAACTGGGCGTTGTCCAGTCCGCGGAGGGGCTCGTCCAAGAGCAGCAGATGGGCAGGGCTGGCCAGGGCCCTTTCTAGCAGGCTGAGCATGGGCACATGGGCGGCCGCCGCCAGCTCCGGGCTGACCCAGGCCACCTGTTCCTTCAGCTTCGGAATGGGGGTCCAATGGCCGCGCTCCCGGCCCATCAGCCGCCAGCTCTGGGCCCAGGCCTGGGGATGCTCCCCACTCAGGTACGCCAGCAGGGTGCTCTTTCCGGCCCCATTGACCCCCTGCAGCCACCACGCTTCCCCTCCGCGAAGAGTCCAGTCCAGGCCGCGGAGCAGGGGCGCGGCCCCGGCATCCAGGTCCAGGCCCCGGCAGCTGAAAATCTCCGTTCCCAGGTAGTGGGGAGGCCGGCTTGGCGCGGCCAAAATGCCCACGGCCTCGGACCACGGCAGCAGGCCGGGGCGGCTGGCCAGGACCAGGACTGCCATGCCCTCCCTGGCGGCATCCTCGGCCACTTCCAGCAGCAGGCCGCGGCCGTCGGCGTCCAGGCCCTCGGCAAGGTCCTCCAACACCAGCATGGACGGACGCTGGGCGAGGGCCGCGGCAAGGCAGGCCCTGGCTGCCTCCCCGTTGCTGAAAAGGCTGATGGATCGCCCGGCCAAGGGCTCCAGATGGCAGCGCCGCAGCATCCGCGCCAGGCCCTCCGGATCGTCCATCAAGCGGGAAACCCCATCCGGCCCTTCCTGCCAATGCCGGAACCGGGGGGCCAGCCAGTCGGCTACGCTGGGGGCGTCCCGGCCGGCCACGCTGTGGTAGCGCTCCTGGGCCGCCGGCCGCCAGGCGCCCAGCAGGGCTTCGCGCTGGCGCCAGCTCAGCCAGACCCGCCCTTCGCCCGGCAGGTCCCGGCGCAATGCCTGCGTCTGGGCCCGGTCGGCGAGGCAGAAGCAAAGCGAGCCCGGCGTCAGCCGGGCCCGCAGGTCGTTCAAGGGGGTCAGGCCGCGGGCCTCACCCGACATAGGCATCCGCTTCGATCTCCACTAACAGGGCGGGGTCGATGAGCTTGCTCACCTGGACCATGGCCATGGCCGGCCTGATCTCGCCGAAATATTCGCCGTGCACCTTGCCCATGGCCTCCCACTGGCTGATGTCCGTGACGAAGAGGCGGGTGCGGACCACGTCCTTCAGGCCGGAGCCCTCGCCTTCCAGCACCTTCTTGATCACCTCAATGGCCGCCCTGAGCTGGTCCGCGGCCGTGGCGCCTGGGCCGGTGGTGCCGGCCACATGGATGTAGGGGCCCACCTTCACGGCGCGGCTGTAGCCCAGCACGGGTTCCCATTTGGAGCCGGAGGTGATGTTTTGACGGGGCATAGGGATCCTTTGGAATGGACGGGGTCAGGGGTAAAGGCGGACTTTGGTTCGGGCGCCCCGCAGGCGGGCATGGTCCTCGCTGAAGCGCTTGAGCAGGGCCCGGCCAAAGGCCCTCGACGGCACCTTCAGGTCCCTCAGGCCGATGGCCGGTACCGGGGCGCCGTTGGCGTCGATGTTCAGCCCCAGGTGCACCTTCACGCTCACGCCCGTGGGCGCGGCGATGGACACGCTCAGCTTGCGCCTGCCCACGTAAAGGTCGTTGCCGCTGCGGGCCACGGCCGGCCGCTTCAGCCGGGCGTTCAGCGCCTCGGCCACGGTGGCGGCCATGAGCCATTGCCTGGCCGCGGCCTCCTCCAGGCTGGGGCCGAAAAGCTCCAGCACAAAGTGGAGCATGCGCGGGCTGTAGATGAAGGCGCCGGCCTTGGCGTCCTCCAGGTCGGCCAGGGCCTCGATGCGCACCTCACAGGGCCCCTCAAAGGCCAGCAGGCTGTCGCCCTGGATGCCGTGCTCCTTGTAGGCCCAATGGCCGCCCAAGGGTGATCCATCGTAGGCTTGGACCCCGGGAAGGAAACGGACGGCGAGTTCGGTGCCCTTGGCCATGGCTCAGCCCCCGCCCACGGGCAGTTCGGCCAGCCGGACCTGGCGGAGCCGTTTGAGGGGCCGGCCCAGGAAACGCCGCCCCAGGACGGAAAATTGATCGGGAAGGTCGGTGACGAAGAATTGGTGCCCGTCAAAGGGCACGGATTTCCGGCCGCTGCCCAGGCCGGCGCTCTGCAGCAAGCCCTTCACTTCCCGGGCGGTCTCCCGGGCGGAATCCACCAGGGCGATGTCCTTGCCCAGGACCCGGGCGATGACCGGCTTGAGCAGGGGGTAGTGGGTGCAGCCCAGGACCACGCTTTCCACCCCCTGGCGCTTGAGCGGAAGGAGGTATTCCGCGGCCGCCTGCCGCGCCACGGCATGCCCGGCCCAGCCCTCCTCGACAATGGGCACAAAAAGCGGGCAGGCCTCGGCGATGACCTTGGCGCCGGGCTCCAGCGCATGGATGGCCCTCTGGTAGGCGCCGCTCCGCACCGTGGCGCGGGTGCCGATCACGCCCACCCGCAGCGCCCGATGCCGGGGGAGAGCCTGCCCTGAGCGGGTCCGCGACAGCGGGCCCAGTCGAAGGGCGGCGGCCCTGGCCCCGGCCTCGATCACGCCCACCACGGGGATTCCAAGGCTGCGCCGAAGGGCCGGCAGGCTGTAGGCGCTGCTGCTGTTGCAGGCCACCACCAGCATCTTCACGCCCTTGTGCTTGAGGAACCTGCCCACTTCCAGCGCAAAACGCACCAGGGTCTGCGGGGTCTTGTTGCCGTAGGGTGTGCGCGCCGTGTCGCCCAGGTAGACCAGCCGTTCACCGGGCAGCTGCCGCAAAAGTTCACGGGCTACGGTCAGGCCGCCGATACCGCTGTCAAAGACGCCCAAGGGGCGCTTGTCCGCCCTCACCGCGCCGCTTTCAGCAGGCGGTATTCCACGGCGTCCACCAGGGCTTCCCAGCTGGCTTCGATGATGTTCTCGTGCACACCCACGGTGCTCCAGGTGGCGCCTTTTTGGTCCCTGCTCTCGATGAGCACCCGCACCCGCGCGCCCGTCCCTGCCGCCCCAGCCAGCACCCTGACCTTGTAGTCGACCAGCGCCACGCCCTTCAGCGCCGGATAGTGCGGCAGCAGTGCCTTGCGCAGGGCCGCGTCCAGCGCGTTCACCGGGCCGTTGCCCTGGGCCACGGTGTGCTCGAGCTTGCCGCGGAGCTCCAGCTTCACGCTGGCCTCGGCGGGCTCCACGCTGTCCCGGCGTTCCACGTCAACGTGCCAGCTCAGCAGCCGGAAGGCCGGCCTGGCGTGCCCCAGGTGCCGCCGCATCAGCAGCTCCAACGACGCGTCCGCGCCCTCGTACTGGTAGCCCTCGGACTCCCGCTGCTTCACCACGCCGATGATGGCCTTGGCTTCGTCGGCGCCGCCGGCCAACTTGAAGTCCTTCAACTTGCTGGCCATGGCGGCCTTGCCGGCCTGCTCGGAAGCCAGCAGCCGGCGCTGGTTCCCCACCAGGGCCGGGTCCATGTGCTCGTAGCTGCCTGGGGATTTGGCCAGGGCGTCGGTGTGCAGGCCCGCCTTGTGGGCGAAGGCGCTGCTGCCGACGTAGGCCTGGTGGTCCGAAAGGGGCAGGTTAGCCACGCTGGCCACGAAACGGGCCAGCTCCGACAACTTGGCTAGGTTGCGGTCGGGGATGCTGTGGTAGGCCTTGTCCTTTTTCTTGAAGGCCAGGGCCGGGATGATGCTCACCAGGTTGGCGTTGCCGCAGCGCTCGCCGTACCCGTTGATGGTGCCCTGGACGTGGCGGACCCCGCGGTCGACCGCCACCAGGCTGTTGGCCACCGCCAGTTCGCCGTCGTTGTGCACGTGGATGCCCAGCACCGCGTCCGGGAAGGCCTTGCGGACCTCGTCCGTGGCCGCCGCCACCTGCTCCGGCAGGCTGCCGCCGTTGGTGTCGCAAAGCACCAGCGCGTCCGCTCCCCCGTCGTAAGCGGCCCTGAGGCACTGCAACGCGTAGCCGGGGTTGCGCCGGAACCCGTCGAAGAAATGCTCGGCGTCCAGGAAGACCCTCTCGCGCCGCTTCTTCAGGAAAGCCACGCTCTGTTCGAGCATGCGCAGGTTTTCATCGAGGCTGGTCCTCAAGACCTGGGCCACGTGGAAATCGCTGGCCTTGCCCACGATGCAGGCGTCCCGGGTCTCGGCGCTGAGCACGCCCTTCAGGTAGAGGCTGGACCCGGCCTTTTCGCCGGCCTTGCGCGTGGCCCCGAAGGCCACCAGGCGGGCGTGCCTGAAACGCAGCTTGCGGGCGGCCCTGAAAAAGGCCTGGTCCTTGGCGTTGCCCAGGGCCGGCCAGCCGCCCTCGATGTAATCCACCCCCAGCGCGTCCAACCGCTCGGCGATGGCAAGCTTGTCCTCGACGGAAAAGCTGATGTCCGGGCTCTGGGACCCGTCCCTAAGGGTGGTGTCAAAGATGTCGACTTTGGCTCGCATGGGGGCCACGAATGGGCGACGGCGGCCCTGGGGCCGCCGCGCGGGGTTTAGAAGGCTGAAGTGGACTTCCAGACCAGGTAAAAGGCGGCCAGGACCACGACCGCCAGCAGCGGCACCGCCTTGAGGTGCCAGCCGGGCGGAAGGTCGCGGGGCTCCGGTTCCAAGCCCTTGAAGGGTGCGGCGCTCACGCCGGATGCCCCAGTTTGAACTGGGCGTGGATGGCCCGGACCGCGGCGTCCACGTCCTTTTCCGGGATGACCACGGAGATCTTGATCTCGCTGGTGGAGATCATCTCTATGTTGATGCCGTTCTGGGCCAGCGCGTCGAACATCTGGGCGGCCACGCCGCTGTGGCTGCGCATGCCCACGCCCACCACGCTGACCTTGGCGATGCCCTCGTCCACCTGCACGCCGCTGGCTTGCAGCTCCTTGGCCACCTTTTCCAGCACTTCCCTGGCCTGCTTCAGGTCGCTTTTGCCGACCGTGAAGCTGAGGTTGTTGACGCCCGCCTCGGACACGTCCTGCACGATCATGTCCACATTGAGCTCGGCGGCGGCCAGGGGCCTGAAGATGGCGGCGGCGATGCCCGGCTTGTCCTTGATGCCCAGCACGGACAACTTGCAGTCGTCCTTGGTGTAGGTCACCCCGGAAATCAACGCGTCTTCCATCACGGCCGTCTCCTCCTGTATGTAGGTCCCGGGCTTGTCGTGGAACGACGAGCGCACGTGGATCCGGACTTTGTTCTTCTTGGCGAACTCCACGCTGCGGGCGTTGAGCACCTGCGCGCCAGCCGAGGCCATCTCCAGCATCTCTTCGTAGCTCAACGCCTCCACCTTGCGGGCGTCGGACACCAGGCGCGGGTTGGCGGTGTAGACGCCGTCCACGTCCTTGTAGAACTCGCAAAGGTCGGCGTTGAGGGCGGCCGCCAAGGCCACCGCGGTGAGGTCGCTGCCGCCCCGGCCCAGGGTGGTGATGTCGTCATCGGTGGTCTGCCCTTGGAAGCCGGCCACGATGACGATCTTGCCCAGGTTCAGGGCCTTGTGGATCTTTTCGTCGCCCACCTTCACGATGCGGGCCTTGCCGTGGAATTCGTCGGTGATGATGCCCACCTGCGGACCGGTGAAGCTGATGGCGTCGAAGCCCAGGTCCTTGATGGCGATGGCCAGCAGCGCGATGCTTTGCTGCTCGCCGGTGGCCAGCAGCACGTCCATCTCCCGCTCGTCCGGGTGCTCGGTGATCTGGTGGGCCAGGTCGATCAGCTCGTCGGTGGTGTCCCCCGGTGCGGAGACCACCACGACCAGGCTGTGCCCTTCCTTGCGGGAACGCACGATGCGCTCGGCCACCTTCTTCATATGGGCCGGCGTCGCCACGGACGATCCGCCGTACTTATGGACGATCAACGCCACGGTCTTGCTCCTCCTTGGCCTAGCCTAGGCCTTGGGCTGTTTTTGCAGGAAATCGGCCATCAGGTCCCAGCCGGCCTCGTAGTGCGTCCCCGCGGCGCTGGCGGCCGCCTCGGTGTAGCGTGCCTTGGCGCCGCCGTCCTGGCGGCTATCGTAGATGAAGTAGGGCACGGCCTCTTCGGTGTGGGTGCGGGCTTCCAGCGGCGTGGCGTGGTCCGGGGTGACCAGCATGCGGAAATCCTGTCCCGCCAGCCCCTGGGCCACCGGGCCGACCACCAGCTCATCGATCAGCTCGATGGCCTTGACCTTGGCCGCGGCGTCGCCCTTGTGACCGGCCTCGTCCGTGGCTTCCATGTGGATGTAGACGAAGTCCTTCTTGGCCAAGGCCTTCAGCGCGGCCTCGGCCTTGCCCTTGAAATTGGAGTCGATCCAACCCGTGGCGCCGGGCACCTCGATCACGTCCAGGCCGGTGGCCTTGGCCAAGCCGCGCATCAGGTCCACGGCCGTGATGACCGAGCCTTTGAGGCCCCAGCGTTCCGTGAACGCCGGCATGGCCACGGCCTTGCCCTGGCCCCAGAACCACACCATGTTGCCCGTTTTCTTGCCCGCGCGGCGCCTTTCGCGGTTGACCTCGTGGCCCTCCAACAGCAGCCGGCTGTCCTCCATGATCTGCCGGAGCTCCTTGCCGCCGCTGCCCTTGGGAAGGAAGTCCTCCACCGGCTTGCCCGTGATGTCGTGGGGCGGGGTGCACTTTGCACCCTCGAACACGGAGCCCTTGAACATGGCCAGGTGCCGGTATTGGACGCCGCCGACGAAACGTAGCTTCGGGCCGCCCAGGCTCTTTTGAAGCACTTTCACCAGGTCGCGTCCGTCCTCGGTGCTCATGTGCCCGGCGCTGTAGTCGTCCATCACGCCGTCCGCCACGTGCACCAGGTTGGCGCGGAAGGCGATCTCGCCCTTCTCCATCTTCACGCCCTGGGCCAGCGCTTCGAAGGGGGCCCGCCCGCTGTAGTACCGGCGCGGGTCGTAACCCAGCACGCTCATGTTGCCCACGTCCGAACCCATGGGCAGCGGCGCCGCGCCCGTCTTCAGGGTGCCCAGGGTCCCCGCGGCGCAAAGCCGGTCCAAATTTGGCGTGTTCGCGGCTTCCAAGGGAGTCTTGCCGTCCAGGCCGGCGAAGGGTCGGTCGGCCACGCCGTCCATGAGCACCACCACATGCTTCAAATCAGTTCCCCTTCTGGTCGTCGCGGTACTGCTTGGGAATGTGGCTGACGAAGGCCTTTTCCTCCTTCTGCACCTCCTTCAACAGCGCCTTCGCCTGCTTTTGGCGCTTGTCCATCTCCACGATCTTGGCGTAGGTCTTCTCGGCGTTGGCGTAGTCGAAGTAGCCGTGATAGGACTTGGCCAGCCCATACCAAGCCGCCATCATGTCCGGGTCCAGCCGGGTGGCCATGCTGTACTCGTCCACGGCTTTTTTGGCCTCGGGGTGGATGATGCTGCGGTCGCTGTCTCCGCCCTTCAGGCGCAGCTCCTCCACCCTGGCGAAGACCACCTCGGCGAAATTATAGTGCCCGCCGGCGAAGTCGGGCTTGATCTCGGTCGCTTTGCGGCAGTCCTCCAAGGCCTTGTCCCAGTTGCCGGCCTTCCACCAAGCCACGCCCCGGTTGCTGTAGGCTTCGGCGTAGTCCTTCTGGCCGTTGATGGCCAGGGTGTACTGGTCGATGGCCTCGTTGTAGCGCGCGATCAGGTCGTAGATCCGCCCCAGCTCATTGTGGGCCTCGGGAAAGTCCGGCACCAGGCGAACGGCCTCCTCCAGGTGGCCCATGGCCTCCTTCAGGTTTGCCTGGTCGGGCATGAGCGCGGCGCTCGGCGTCAGCGAGGCCGCCTGCACGGCTTCGGCCGCCTTCACGGCCTCGTCGCGCAACAGCACGCCCAGGCGGAATTGGGCGTTGGCCACGCTGGGCACGTCGTTCACCGGGTCCACGGCCAGGGCCTGGCGGTAGGCGGCGATGGCGTCGGCCACCTCGGTGCGGCCCAACTTCTTCCGGGTCTTGTCGTCCGCCTTGATCTTCTTTTCGCCGTCCAGGTTCTCGAGGGCGAAGCCGAGGTCGTACCAGGCTTCGGTCAGGCGCGGGTCGATCACCACGGCGTGCTTCAACGAGGTGACCGCATCGAAGACCTTTTCCTGGTTGAACTGGGCCTGACCCAGCTTGTCCCAGGCGTCGGCGTAATCGGGCTTCAAGCCCACGGCATCGCGGAAATGCCCCTCGGCCGACGCCCAAGCGGACATGCGCTGGGCCATCGTCGGTTTGGTGACGGCCAACTGCAGGTCCGCGTTGCCCGCGCCAAAGGCCTGGCGGGCGTCCGTGTCGTCGGCCGGCAGGCCGGCGGCCAGGGCGAGCAGGGACGCGGCGGCGATGGCGCGGTGCAGGGGCTTCAGCATGCCGTTACTCCTAACGTTACCAGCGGAGCGCCTTGGCGAAGGCCGCCAGGGTGGGCTGGATGACTTTGGGACGGGGGCTCAATGAGATGGCGCGGTCGGGGTCCTTGAGGCCATGGCCGGTCAGCACGCACACGATGCGGACGCTGCGCTTGCCCTTGGCCTGCTTGCGGAACCAACCCTGCCTGGAAAGCTGCAGCACCCCCGCCACGGACGCGGCCGATGCGGGCTCGCAAAAGACGCCCTCGCTCCGGGTGAGCAGCAGGTAGGCCTTCAGGATGGTGGCGTCGGTCACGGCGGCGATGTGCCCCTTGCTCTCGCGCAGCGCTGCGTTGGCCAGCTCCCAGCTGGCCGGGTTGCCGATCTTGATGGCGGTGGCGATGGTCTTGGGGTGTTTGACCGGGCGGCCGCGGACAATGGGCGCGGCTCCGGCGGCCTGGAAACCCAGCATGCGCGGGCGGGTCCGGGCCAGGCCGTAGCCCACGGCCTCCTTGTAGCCCATCCAGTAGGCGGAGATGTTGCCGGCGTTGCCCACCGGCACGGCGTGGAAATCCGGGGCGCCGCCCAGCTGCTCCAGCACCTCGAAGGCGCCCGTCTTCTGGCCCTGCAGCCGGAACGGGTTCACGGAATTGACCAGGGTGATGGGGTAGTGCCGCGCCGCCTCGCGGGCCATGGCCAGGGCGTCGTCAAAGTTCCCGTCGATGGCCAGCGCCGTGGCGCCGTGCACCAGGGCCTGGGCCAGCTTGCCCAGGGCGATATTGCCGTTGGGCAGCAGCACCACGCATTTCATGCCCGCCCGGGCGGCGTAGGCCGCGGCCGAAGCGCTGGTGTTGCCTGTGCTGGCGCAAAGGATGGCCTTGGCCCCGTCCTCGGCGGCCTTGCTCACCGCCAGGGTCATGCCCCGGTCCTTGAAGCTGCCGGTCGGGTTTTGGCCCTCGATCTTTAGAAAAACCTCCACCTTGGCGGCGCCTGCGTCCACCATGGACGCCACGGCCGGCGCGGACAGCAGGTCCGTGTTGCCCTCGTGGAGGCTGACGATGGGGGTCTTGGCGCTGACGGGCAGGTAGCGCTTCCACCGGTGGATCAGGCCTTGCCAGTGCTGTTGCCTCATGCCTCCGGCACCTCCAGCCGCAGCACCAGGGTGCCGGGCTTCACGGCGGGCAGGCGTTCCAGCGCCTCCACGGCCTCGCGCATGGCCTTTTCCGTGGCCTTGTAGGTGCTGATGTAGACCGGCACGGTGTTGCCCTTCTCCTTCTCGTTCTGGGCCACCGAGGAAATCGAAATGGACTGGTCCGCCAGCACCTTCGCGATGGCCGCCAGCACGCCGGGCTGGTCCGCCACCGTGACGCGCACGAAGAAGCGGTTCTCGATCTCGTCCACGGGCACGATGCGGCGGCCCGGGGCCTTGGCCTCTTCGTAGGGGATGGCGGGCACCCGGCCGGCCACGCCCACATGCACGTTCCTGGCGACGAAGATGATGTCGCTGATCACGGCGCTGGCCGTGGGCATCTTGCCCGCGCCACGGCCGCTGAACAGCACCTCGCCGACCGCGTCGCCCTTCACCAGGATGCCGTTGTTCACGCCGTCCACGCCGGCCAGGGGATGGTCCAGGGGCAGCAGGGCCGGGACCACCTGCACCTCCAAAGCGTCGTCCTTGCCGCGCACCCGGGCCAGGGCCACATGTTTGACCACGCAACCCATCTCCAGGCGGGCGATGTCGATGTCCTGCTTGGTGATGCCGCGGATGCCCTGCAGCAGGATGTCCTCAACCTTCACCCGCTGGTCGAAGGAGATGGAGCTGAGGATGGCCAGCTTGTGGCAGGCGTCCATGCCGTCGATGTCGAAGCTGGGGTCGGCCTCGGCGTAGCCCTTGGCCTGGGCGTCCTTCAGGGCCTTTTCAAAGCTTTTGCCGTGGGCGGCCATGCCGGTCAGGATGTAGTTGGTGGTTCCGTTGATGATGGCGCTGAGCCGCTCGATGCGGTTGGCGGCCAGGCCGTCGTTGATGGCCTGGACGCAGGGGATGCCGCCGCCGACGCTGGCCTCCATGTAGACGTCCACGTCCCGGTCGTTGGCCCGCTTGAAGACCTCGTCCCAGTGCTTGGCCAGCACGGCCTTGTTGGCGGTCACCACCTGCTTGCGGGCGTCGATCGCCCGCAGGATGTAGTCCCGGGCGGGCTCAAAGCCGCCCATGACCTCGACCACGATGTCGATGTCGGGATCGCGCAGGATCACGTCCGGATCCGTGGTGAGAATCACGGACGAGGGCACCCCGCTGCGGGCCTTCTTGACGTCCCGGACCAGGGCCGCCTTCAACACCAAGGACGCGCCCACGCGGCCCTCGATCAGCTGCCGGTTCTTCTCCAGCAGCTCGGCCACGCCGGCTCCCACGGTGCCCAAGCCCAGCAGGGCGAAAGTGACGGTTTTTTTGAGTTTAGCCATGCAATGAAAAGGGCCCCACCCTCTTGAAGGCGGGGCCCTGCTCCTTAGCCGCCCGCCCAGCTGGTGAAGCCAGGGGCCGGAATGCCCAAGCCGGAAGGCCCCCAATAGGGCATTTTTGGCCAGGTCATGAACAGAAAAAGCCTTTGTCTAACGGGTCAAATGTTTCCGAGTATAGCTTTTTCCCAAACCAGGGTCAAGCAAAGGGCCGAAGAACCTATCCAAATACCGGATCGTGAAATCAAAAACTGGATCATGAAAGTTGGCCATCAACGCTGGGACTCCCCGGGTTGATCCAGTTTCCGGCCCAAGCGCTTAGCCCTGGTCCGGAACCAATCCGGATCAATGCTTTGCAAGGAACGGCTGTAATCATCGAGCACATCGTCCGTCATCTGCAGACGGCTGGCTTGAAGCGCTGCGTCAAAATACTGGTTTGCCAACGCTTTATCAGCCCTTGCTAAGGCTTGATCACAGCTCCAAGCCAGGGCCCGTACATAGTGGGGTTCCAACAAAAGGCTGTGTTTGACCGCTTGCCCCGCACCCACAAGATTTCCCATGCTCTGCTGCCGCATCCCGTAAAGGAACCAAGCTGGAGCGTCGTAGGGCCTCAGGTCCAGGGCACGCAGCGTATCAGTGATGCCGGTGCCAGCGTCGCCGGCCAACCCGGCCTTGGCTGAACAGGACCACCACCACGCTGGTTCAAATCGTCCGGCCCAGGCATCCCATGGCCAAGCCCAAGCGCCGCTGTCCTGGCGCCAGGCCGCGGCCTCACCATCCAAGGGTTGGGCCACCTGCACCAACCAGGGCCTCCATGCCGGGACCGCGGTTTGGCTGCGAAGATCGCGGTGCATCGTCTGGGCCTGCCACCAACCCACCAAGGCCGCCAGGCACAGGCCGCCCAGGCACGGTCCAATCCAGCGGGGCCAAGGCAGTTCCCCCTCCTGGGCCCGCGGCTCCAGGACCGCCAGCACCAGCACCAACCCAAACAATGGCCCGGGAGTGCGTAGATTCATGTCATTCAGGGAAAAGACCAGGGCCGCGACCACGGCGGCCTCCAGTCCAAGCTCCGTTCCACTGCAGTCCTGGCGCCTGAAGCGGCGCCAGAGCCACCAAAGCGCCAATGCCGCCCAGGCCATGGCCAGGGGCCATCCGCCCTCGACCGCCAATTCCAGCCAGTCATTGTGGGCATGGTCCAGGCCCAGGCGGTAACGGGCAATGGGGTGCTTTTCGTCCAACGCCGTGGGCAAATTCAGCCTCAGGGCCTCTAAGCTGAAGCTGCCGCCGCCCCAGCCGCTCAAGGGGTGCTCCAGGCTGAGCCGGAGCGAACCCTTCCAGAAATCCACGCGGCGCCCATTGTTGGGGTCGGCCTGTTTGGCGTCCGCCTGCAGGTCCGCCCTCAGCCGGCTTGTGCTGAACGGCGCCCAGAGCGCCCCGGCGGACAGGGCCAGGACCGTGACAACGGCGGCCAGGGCCAGGCGCTGCCAACCGGGGCGTCGCCAACGCGCGCAGAGCCAGGCCAGGGAGACCGCCGTAGCCAGCCAGACCCCCCTGGACCCGATGTACACGCAGCACAGGCAGGCCAGGATCACCGACGCCAGCGCCAGGCCACGCCGCCATCCGGCCCAGCCCTGCGCCAAGCCGCTCAGTCCCAGCAACAAGGCCGGCAGGCTCAGGCAGGCGCCCAGAAGGTTCTGGTTCGGCGCGACCCAACGCGAGGAGAGGTGGGGCCTCAGGAGGGGCCCTACCAAATCCTCGGGCCAGCGGGGAGGCTGGAGCCAGCCGGCCGCGAAAAACACCAAGGTGGCGGCCGCGGCCATGGCCATCCAGGTCCATGCCACCGCCTCGCTTCCCGGCCCGTTGCGGCGCCACTGCAGGGCCAGGCAAAAAAGCCCCGCCAGGACCAGGGCCTGGTTCAATCCCGCCTGCGGCCTGGCGCCGGCCAACCCAAGGATCCCATACGCCAGGATGAGCCCCCCCAAACCGAGCTCCAAAAGGCTCAGGCGCATGGGCCGCACTTTTGTCGGACGTCCCAGCCAAAGCGCGGCCAAGCCCAACAGCGCGCCCAGCGGCGCCTGCCAGTCCATCAATCCGCCACGCCAGCTGAGCAGCACCCAGGCGGCCAGAGCCAAGAGGTTGGCCAGGTTCATCATCGCCCCTTCAACACATAAAGGTTCTGCGCCAGCCAAACCCGGTTGGCGTGGAAATAGAAGGCCAAGGCCGTGCCGTCGGCGCTGAACTTCAGCACCCCGCCGTTCTCCAGCAGGGGCTCCTGAACCAGGCTCTGGAATTTCTTGCCGTGGATGTCGGCGATCCATACCCGCCCCAAGTCGAAATAGGCCACCAAACCGCTGTAGGCCGACCAATCCGGCAACACCAGAGCTTTGGAACGCAGAGGCACCTGCCAGGACGGGCCATCCCAGGGCCGCAGCTCCAGCTGCCCGCTTTCCGAACCGTCCCAATCCAGGTGCAGAAAGGCCATGGGCGGCGCCGCGGCGCTGGCCGGCCAAAACCGGCCGTCGTCCTGGAGGGCAAAAGGCTTGGTCGCCCGAAGCCTCTCGGGATCGTAGCGGCGGATGATATCAGCCCTTTCCAGGCGTTTGCGCAACACCGCGGCTTCCACCGCCGAGCAGTCCGCGTCTGGGATCAGATGGACGCTCACGCCGCAGAACCCGGCCTGGTAAAGCCGGGCAAGCTCGGCCGCGCCCACGCGCCGCTGGGACAGGCGCCAACCGCCGCCAGCCAGGAGGCACAGGCCCAGCAATCCCAGGAGCTGCGCCTTAACGTCGGAGGACTTCAACGCGCACCCCCTTTCTCGGTCCGGGCGTGGGATCGACCTTCAGGATGAACTCCCCCTGGAACCCGCCTTCCTGGACCATGCGCTGGCTGACCACCCTCACGCGCTCCCGTGACAGGGACTCGCCGCCGGTCTCCCCGGCCTTCAACAGGCCCGTCAAAAGAATGCGGCGGGTGCGGTAGCCCTTCAAGCGCCAATAGAACGCCTGCAATCGGTCGGCCGCGTGCTCGGTGTCCAATTCGGCGCTGTTGTACTTGAACACGTCCAGGATGCCGTCGATGGCCGAGGGCAGGGCCGGACCCCCAGGGTTGCTGGGACGGTGGGCCTGGGGGCCTTCCGCCTCATCCCGCGTCATGATGGCCGGGGGCAACAGGTCAGGGCTGGCCAGGTAACTGGCATGGCTTAGGCCGGAAGCAATGGCCGGAGCCTCTGCCCGGGACTGGGGCCTGGGCGTCGGGACCGCCGTTGGCACAGCCGTTGGGACCGCCGTTGGCACAGCCGTTGGGACCGCGGTTGGC
>Ga0210401_10004012_pt1 | contig 15496 bp, 11 predicted proteins | sample IncBWH32MmetaG_FD_150866 | JGI IMG/M metagenome (GOLD analysis project Ga0210401, IMG submission 150866) | Forest soil microbial communities from Barre Woods Harvard Forest LTER site, Petersham, Massachusetts, United States - Inc-BW-H-32-M | ecosystem: Environmental > Terrestrial > Soil >... | reverse complement strand
GGTTGTCTTGCAGCGAAGCTCACAAGCCGACTTGTGCCCCTCGTTAGCGTACTGGTATCGTGGCGGGTCGTTTTTTCAGATTTTTCGATTGGCGAATGCCCGTACTAGTGTCGACTGTGTGGTTACGATCGGGGCTTTGTCGCGAGAATCCAATCACTTAGCCAGAACGTACTCTAGAAAGGATGAGTAACGCGTTTGTCCAACGCTGATCCAAAAGGGATTCCGCCAGATTCAAATCTGGTGGCGGCGATCCGCTCAGGCGACCAGACCGCCATGGCTGCGTTGTACGACCGTTATTCGTCTATCGTGTACTCCGTGGCATTGCGTGTCTTGGGAGACACGGGCGCCGCCGAAGACATTCTCCAGGACGTTTTTATGCAGCTTTGGCGGAACCCAAATGCATTCGACTCGAACCGCGGCAGCCTCGGGGCCTGGTTGGCGGTGATCACTCGTAATCGGGCGATTGACGCGCTGCGGAAGCGGCGTCCGGAGAATGACATCGAAGATGTTGTGATCAGTGTGGAAACCGATCTGGCCAGCGAAGCGGATCGATCGCGGGCCGCCGAGAAGGTGCGAGGCCTGCTCGGCTCGATGCCTGCTGCGCAACGTTCCGCGCTCGAAATGGCGTACTTTGAAGGTCTAACTCACACTGAGATTGCTGCCAAGACCGGCGAACCGCTGGGCACTATTAAAACAAGGATTCGCGCGGGACTGACAACTCTCCGCAAGGCGTTTCAAGAATGAGCGGTCACGAACAATACGCTGAGGATCTGGCGCTATACGCTCTTGGGAGCCTGCAGGGCGAAGATCGCGCCAACCTGGAGAAGCACCTCGACAGTTGCTCGGGCTGCCGTCAGGAGTTAGAGGCGCTTCGTGGCGACGGTGCTTTGCTGGCAGTTTCGGCGACAGGCCCAAAACCACCGCAGAGATCCCGGCAACGGTTGTTGGATGCCGTCGCAAGCGACCCCCGCGATTCTTCTTCCCCTGCTCCTGCGCGCAGGTTCAACGTATGGGCCTTCTTTGGTTGGGCCGCGGCGGTCGGCATGTTTCTGGTGGTGATCCAACTGCGGCGACAAAATGTCTCCCTCCAGGAAGCGGTAAGTTCCCTCGGTGCGGTCGTCGGATCACAGACGATTGAAATGGAAAATGCGCGTCGAGTCGTAGACACCCTGACCGCGCCCGACGCGCAGGCCGTGACCTTGGTGGCCGGCAAGAACCCGCCACAGCCCCAGGGCAAGGCGTTCTACCTCAGAAATCGCAGCGGATTGGTATTCGTGGCCAACAATCTTGCGCCACTACCGCCTGACAAGATCTACGAACTCTGGTTGATTCCACCGGATGGAAAGCCGATCGCCGCCGGTCTGTTTAAGCCTGACGCGAAGGGAAACGCGAGCGTGATCAATCCGCCCGGGATTCCCGCTGGCGTGGAAGCCAAGACTTTCGCCGTGACCCTGGAATCAGCGACGGGTCCGCACGACGCTCCCCGAGGGACAGGCGTGATGGCGGGCGGCGCCTAGGTTTTCCGATCCTCCACAGACCGCGTGAGGACAGCCGCCCTTGGCTGTCCGATGTCAACCCGACGCCGAGCCTTCCATGGTTGAAACATCCCCTGCTTCCTTGCCCGTCTCTTTCGCTTTGAGGAACCGGCGCAGGATTTTCCCGCTGCGTGTCTTCGGCAGCGACGCAACGAACTCCAATGCGGACGGTGTGGCGATGGGGCCGAGTTCCCTTCTGACGTGCTCGATCAAGGCCGCTGAAAGTGCCTCGGACGGAATATGGTCCGCTCGGGTTTGAACGAAAACCTTTATCGTCTCCCCTTTTAGAGGATCAGGAATACCAATAGCCGCCGCCTCCGCGACGGCTGGATGCGAAACGAGTGCGCTCTCGACCTCCGCGGTACCAATACGATGACCCGCGACGTTGAGCACATCGTCAGCGCGGCCAAGCACGGTGATGTAACCGTCTTTATCTCGTACCGCTACGTCGCCCGTGACGTAGCAGCCCGGTATTTGTTGCCAGTCCCGTTCATAGCGTGCTGGATCACCCCAAACCGTCCGAAGCATATGGGGAAACGGACGCTTCAATACGAGCCGCCCGCCGACTCCGGCTGACACAGATTTTCCATCTTCATTAACAACATCCGCCTCGCATCCCGGAACAGCTACGCCGGCCTTACCCGGTCGCATCGCCATACTCGGAGCCGTTCCGATTGCAGGTCCCCCTAGCTCCGTCTGCCACCAGTTGTCGATTACATATCCCCACTTGCCGTCGCCCGCAAGATGCGACTGTGCCCAGCGCCACGCTTCCGGATTGAGTGGTTCCCCCGCGCATGCAATCACCCTTAGGCTCGTCAGATCGTACTTCGCCGGATACTGCTCGCCGTAACGCATGAACATACGCAGTGCCGTGGGCGCGGTAAACATCTTCGTGACGCCATATCGCTCGACGATCTCCCATGCAGTTCCAGGATTGGGATAGTCGATCGCTCCTTCGCGGAACAGGGTCGTAACTCCTGCGCACAGCGGCGCATAAACAATGTAGGAGTGCCCAACCACCCATCCGATGTCCGAGGTACACCAGAAAATATCTTGCTCTCCGACGTCGTAGAAGTTGTCCAGGTGATAGGTCGTCCCCACCATGTACCCACCATGGACGTGCAGCACGCCCTTCGGCTTGCCCGTCGAGCCCGAGGTATAGAGGAGGAAAAGCGGATCCTCGGCATCCATTTCTTCGGCAGGACATTCAGGCGGAAATTTCAACAGATCGGCGTAGTCGATTTCCCGGGCGCTGGCTGCCTCGGCTGCGCGACGAGAGTAAACAACGACTTTCTCTACGAAATCCAACCTGTCGATTGCCTCGTCGACGATTGGCTTGAGCGCGACCGTTTTGCCGCGGCGAAAGCCAATGTCGCCAGCGATCACAACCTTTGCCTGGGCATCCACAATGCGATCGTGTAGAGCGGTGTGTCCCAGTCCCGCGTAGACAACCGAATGAATCGCTCCAATGCGCGCACAAGCCAGCATTGCGACCACACCTTCGATCGTCAGGGGCATGTAGATGACGACTCGATCCCCCTTCCGCACCTTTAGCGATTTCAGTCCACTGGCAAACCGGCAGACCTGGCGATAAAGCTGCCCGTAGGTAACGATGCGCTCGCTTCCGTCCTCGCCGAGCCAGATGTAGGCGGCGCGGTTCCGGCGATCCGAGTTTGCGTGACGATCCAGCGCGTTGATCGTGATGTTGGTCTTCGCGCCTGAAAACCATTGATGATGAACTCCGTCCCATTCAAGCACCTTCGTCCATGGCTTGCTCCAAAGGAAACGGAGAGCGTAGTCACCCCAGAAGTCCTCGGGATCCTGCATCGATCGGATGCACTCTCCCGCCCAATCTTGCTGAAGGCACTTTTCGGCGACGCACTTTGGGGCTGAATATTCTTCATCGATTGCGAGCAAATTGGAGATGCCGGACTGGTTAAGCTCTTTCACAGTGCTCATGGCGGGCCTCCCGGACGTGAGATGGACGCCCCGGGCGAACAGGGGATGGGTGATTCTGGGTCACGGCGCACATGGGTGCAGTGACCACCATCACATGCGCATGTTAGTACAACTCTCGCTTCTTATCGAACAGAGAACACATTCTTTAGCGCGACGACTGATCCAGCAACTCTTTCAGATACGACTGCCACACGGCGGCATGGGTGTGAGTACCATGCCCGTACGTTTGCGCGGACGTTGGCAGCAGAACGAATTTTCCGGATTTCACCTTTTTGATTTCGCGCTCCGCAATCCCCAATTCCGGCGGGTTGATGAAATCATCGGCAGAGTTGATGAACATCACGGGTGCTTTGATTTTGTCGAGCGCACCGGACGGGTCGTAGTTCCGCGACGCGTTAACTGCATACAGCAAGTCATTTGCGTCCAGACTCCCGGTCGTCCGCTTCACGAAGCTATCCAGAAAAGTATCCGCAGCATCTCGTGTCGGCAGATCTTCCTGCTGGTGAAGCGGAGCACTGCCTGCAATCAGCAAGAAGTCTGCCGCAATCTGCAGTCCGGCTCGAGGTTCCGTGGTGTAATCGCCGTTTTTCCATTCCGGATCCTGCCGGATGCCCTCCATCACCATCTTGCGCCACACGCGGTTTCTGCCGGCGATCTGCACTGGCAGGCATGCTAGAGGCATCAGCGCGTCCATCATGTCAGGATAGGTCTCACCCCACACCCACGAGTGCATGCAGCCCATCGAGGTGCCGAGCACGAGTCGCAAGTGATTAACACCCAGGCCATGCTCCAGCAATTCATGTTGCAGGGCCACCATGTCGTCATAGTCATACTGCGGAAAATGCGCATGCATTCCGTCGCTGGGCTTGCTGGATTTCCCGTGACCGATGTTGTCGGGCAGGATGATGAAATAACGACTCGCGTCCAGCAGTTGACCCGGCCCGAATAGAACTCCCGCGAAGATCGGCCGAAGAAACTGCCCTCCGGTTCCTCCCGTGCCGTGCAGGATAAGCACCGCATTCGTGGTTCGTCCGGCAACGTCCTTCGCGGGCTTGCCCAGCGTCACGTAGTGGATATGCACCTCCGGCACAGTTTCGCCGGACTTGAACGCAAAGTTGTGGACCGTGAAATCACCTTCCTGAGGCGTCGGCCATGTTGTGGTGGAGGTTTGCTCCTGGGCGCCTACAAGTCCAACGGTGAGCATCGCAACCACAACCACAGAGCATAGGAATAAGGTCTTCATCAACGAATCCTCTGGTCAGTTCCTTCATTTGGAATACGGACGAGATTCCGGCGCGCCGGGAAGTGTACACCAGCGGCATAGTCGAGTCGTTCTTCGCAAAGGGGGCCTCGCAAAAAACAAAAAGGCGGGCCGCTAAGCCCGCCTTTATCAAACAGAAACTGCAGATCGATCTAAGCTTCTTCGCTCTCTTTGAGTTTTGCGATGACGCCGAAGTCTTCCAGCGTGGTGGTATCGCCTTTTACGTCGCCGCTCGTAGCCAACTCTCGCAATAGGCGGCGCATGATCTTGCCGCTGCGCGTTTTTGGCAACATGTCCGTGAAACGGATATCGTCAGGCTTGGCCAGCGACCCGATCTCCTTCGCCACCCATTTCTTCAACTCTTCTTTCAAGGCGGGCGTCGGTTCTCTTCCCTTCTCCAGGGTTACGAAGGCCGAAATCGCCTGCCCCTTGATGTCATCGGGTCGGCCGACGACTGCCGCTTCCGCTACCGCCTCGTGCGCGACCAGCGCGCTCTCGACTTCCATCGTGCTCAGGCGGTGGCCGCTTACATTCAACACGTCGTCCACGCGCCCCATGATCCAGAAGTAGCCGTCTTTGTCTTTACGTGCGCCATCGCCCGTAAAATAAACGCCCGGAATCTGGCTCCAGTACTGCCGAACGTAGCGATCCGGGTCTCCGTAGATCGTTCGCAGCATGCCCGGCCATGGCTTGCTGATAACCAAAAATCCGCCGGAGCCGTCCGGAACGGGTTTCCCCTCCATCGTCACGATCTCCGGCACCACGCCCGGAATCGGGCGGGTCGCAGAACCGGGCTTGGTCGCGATCGCACCCGGAATCGGCGCAATCATGATGTGACCGGTTTCCGTTTGCCACCAGGTGTCGACGATCGGACAACGATTATGGCCGATGACCTCGCGGTACCACATCCACGCCTCCGGATTAATCGGCTCTCCAACCGTCCCCAGGAGACGCAAGCTCTCCATCTTGTGTTTGTTCGGCCACTCGTCGCCCCACTTGATAAAGGTGCGGATCGCCGTCGGTGCCGTGTAAAAAACATTAACCTGATGACGATCAACAATCGACCAGAAACGATCCGGCTCTGGATAATTCGGTGCGCCCTCATACATAAGGCTGGTCGCGCCGTTTTGCAGCGGACCATACACGATGTAGCTGTGCCCTGTAACCCAGCCGATGTCGGCCGTGCACCAGTACGTGTCTTCTTCCTTGAGATCAAAAACCAGCTTCGTGGTCAGATAAGTTCCTACCGAATACCCGCCAGTTGTATGGACAACGCCCTTCGGTTTCCCGGTCGTACCGGACGTGTACAAAATGTAGAGCGGATGTTCCGCATCGAGCGGTTCGGCCGGGCACTCATCCGAGGCCTTGGCCATCAGTTCGTGCCACCAGTGATCGCGCCCGGCTTGCATATTGATCGGCGTTCCGGTCCTCTTATAGACGACGACATGCTTGACGCTCGGACACGATTTGAGCGCTTCTTCCACGGCCGGGAACAATCTCACTTCTGCTCCTCGCCGGTAAGAGCCGTCCTGCGTGACAACCGCGACCGCCTGAGAATCGTGGATGCGATCCACGAGCGCGTTTGAAGAGAATCCGCCAAACACGATGGAATGCGGTGCCCCAATGCGCGCGCAGGCCAGCATGGCGATGGGCAACTCCGGCGTCATTCCCATATAAATAGCGACCCGGTCCCCTTTCTTCACACCGAGCGACTTCAGGACGTTCGCGAACTTCTGCACCTCTTTCCAAAGCTGTTGATATGTATAGGTCCGCACTTCCCCTGGCTCGCTCTCCCACACGATGGCCGCCTTGTTCTTGCGCCACGTTTTCACATGCCGGTCCAGGCAGTTGTACGAAAGATTGATTTGACCGCCAGAGAACCACTTCGCCCACGGCGAATTCCACTCCAGCACCCGATCCCACTTCTTGAACCAGTGCAGCTCGTCCGCGATCCGCGCCCAAAACTTTTCCGGCTGCTCAACCGATTCTCGATAAAGGTGTTCGTATTCCTCGAGCGTCTTCACATGCGCTTTTTCGGCGAAATGCGCCGGACACTCGAACTTTCGGGATTCCTGCAGGATGGAATCTATGTTGGTCTCAGTCGGAAGAATTGCCTTGTCTGCCATGGAAACCTCACGGGTGGGCTGGTTGGAGCTGATTTACCTGATCGAAATTTTACTGCGCGGGGGAGAGACTTGTCTCCCCGGCGCTCCGCCAAAGACCTAATGGGATCCTGCCCTTTCCGCTCCGAGTCCCGTGTTCGACCGCACCAGCAACTCATTAAACTTATGCTCCGAGCTGGGTTCGTGACTTAGAAATGTTCCCAGAATTGCACCGATAAAGCCCAGCGGAATACTCAGAACTCCGGGGTTTTCGAGCGGGAAAACTGCTTTCGCCTGGATTAGGTGACGCGCCGCTCCCGTTACCGTCGGCGGATCGATTGCCATAATGCTTGGACTGATCAGGATCAGCCCGATGGATGTCAGCAATCCAATCGCTAAGCCAGCAACCGCACCGGTCGTATTGAACCGCTTCCAGAAGATCGACAAAACGATGACCGGCAAATTCGCGGATGCGGCAACGGCAAACGCAAGACCCACGAGAAATGCCACATTCGCCGTCGGCCCCAGCAAGATCGCAATCGTGATTGCAACCGCACCCACCACAAATGCCGAAATACGAGCAACCAGTACCTCTTCACCAGGTTTGCGTTCCACCCCTCGATGAATCACGTTGGTCCAGACATCGTGCGCGAACGAAGTCGAAGCGCTGATCGTCAGACCCGCAACCACCGCCAGAATGGTTGCAAACGCGATTGACGATATAAAGGCGAAGAAGATGTTGCCCGCGAGCGCCTGCGCCAACAAAGGTGCGCTCATGTTCGTGCCACCGTGAGTGGCAATAAAGTCACGGCCCACGATGGTCGCAGCGCCAAACCCCAGGAACGTCGTCATGATGTAGAAACTGCCGATCAGCACCATCGCCCACACCACGCTGGCGCGGGCTGTTTTGGCGTCCGGAACAGTGTAGAAACGAACCAGAATATGCGGCAAGCCGGCCGTCCCGAAGATTAAGGCCAGCCCGAGCGAAATCAGGTCGAGCGCTCCATACGGAGGTTTGAATCGCAGCCCAGGCTGCAGAAAGTCTTTGACGACCTCCTGTCCTTTTTCGTGATACGTAACATGGCCGATCGCATTGAAGAAACTGCCAAACGAAAAATGGAAATGGGCTAACACAAGGATACTGAGCAGAACGGTCCCCGCCATCAACAAGATCGCCTTGATGATCTGTACCCATGTCGTTGCCAGCATCCCGCCGAATACGACATACACAATCATAAGGATGCCAACACCTACGACCGCTGTCTTGTAGCTGATGCCCGAGTCTTTTAGCAGAAGCGCTACCAGCGCGCCGGCGCCCACCATCTGGGCGATCATGTAAAACGTACTGACCGTCAGCGTGCTGATGGAAGCCATGGCCCGCACCGGACGGGGCTTCAATCGGTACGCGAGGACATCCGCCATTGTGTAACGGCCGGCATTCCGCAGCGGCTCCGCTACTACCAGCAGCACCGTAAGGTATGCCACCAGCCATCCGACCGAGTACATAAAGCCGTCATATCCCTGGAATGCGATGATTCCCGCAATGCCAAGGAACGAGGCCGCGCTCATGTAGTCGCCGGCCACGGCGATGCCGTTTTGCCATCCCGTAACGCGCCGGCTCGCAGCGAAATACGCGCTGCTCCCGGCTGAACGTTTCGACGCCCAATACGTAATCCCCAGCGTGATTGCAATAAACACCAGAAACATGATCAGCGGTGTGCTCATCGCGCAACCTCCGTACCCTTATCGCTACGATTCTCCGCCTTGTCGATAATGTCTTTGGCGAGCCGGTCAAAATCACCCGCGGCTTTAACGTAAAGCCACGCAATCGTCCAGGCCATGAAAAACTGTGACAGTGCAAACAGGTAGGCGAGGTTAACTTCGCCCCACACCTTTGTAGCCATGAACTGGGGCGCGTACCCTACCAGCACAGGTAAGAGGAAGTAATAGACAAGAAAGAAAATAAACGCCGGGATGATGAACACCTTCTTGGTAGACATCAAGTCCTTGAATTCCTGGGTGGCCGCGATTCGGTCCCACTCCGACTTCTGCGCTTCGAAGCGGCCGAGTTCTGCAGGTTGCGTGGAACTCATAAGCACCCCCTTTGTTGGACGCGCAGTTATACCTCGACTTGCCTCAAATTTCCATCCCTTCTCGCGGCTCAATCCGAAACAAGATGAATGCCCGTCCACGACGCTAACTGTGACAACCTGCTTCGATGAACCAATACGTTTCCGGGGAATAGCACTATGAAATTCCCGAAAAATCGACTCGATTCCTTCCTGACCTGAGGAAAGGGGCTGCGTATTGTTCTGAGATAAGTACTATGCGGCAGTGACGGGGACCACTGCCGGAGTGCTAAGAATCCCCGTACATGACAGAAAATTAAACACTCGACCTAGCCGATTACGTTTGACATAGATTATTGCCCGGTATACTCTCCCGCGCATTCCTTGAACCGGTGAGAGAACCCCCGTCTCTCTCGCATGGGTTCTTAACGGTTCAAGCGTTCAGGACCGAGGACTTTCCGCGTGCTTGACCACGTCTGCCTGCGCCGGGGTCTCACTCTTTCTAGTGCCTCCCTGCCCACATATCCCGGCAAGATTCACGAGTGCTCACCCGGGCACGATGCCACAGGTACTGGTGACAACAATCACAGCATCCGTATGCGCACTCGGCCTAACGTGCTGAGCTCTTTCGTGGCAGGCATGCGTCCTGAGTTACTTGATGAAGCCACACTCCCTCTATTCAGGGAGATGAACTATGTTCGATCGGCGGTGGCTGTGGCTGTTCGATTTATCGGGTAGTTTGTGGAGGACGGTTCGCCAAGTTCTTGGCCGCGCCACAGGAGCGTATCTCTCCACCTCCTGCCAGGACTTCAACCATACGCTTTGCTCAGACCAGGAGCGTCGACCTCCGGTCCTTGAGCCGTTGAATCAAATTGGTTCTCTCCGCAGTACTTCAGTCCAGGAATCTAAGTCGCCGGCTACCGATTCGCTCCCGAACACCAACCATTCGTCATTTCAATTTTCACGTTCTCTCAAAAGCTAATTGGAGGCTCCCCTCGATGAAGCAGATCGCAGCAATCGTCCTTTTCGTTGTTGCTCTCGCTCTAGCCTTCCCGGTTATCGCCCAGCAACAGAACCAACCGATCACCCCAAACCCGCTTGCAAAATTACTGCAGTCAAAAGGTATTCTCACTGCCGAAGAAGTCACGTCCCTCAATCAGGCCTCGTCGCCAGAGGAGGCCAACGCGCGTCTGGCAAAACTGCTCTTGAGCAAAGGCCTGATCAGTGATCAAGAGTACAAATCAACGTTCTCGGCATCCGCAGCTCCGGCTCCAGCCGAGAGTCACTTCGTGGAAGCGGTCTATCATCCGACCGTCGCCACCACGGCCCCGGCCCAGTACCCCACATCCGGTCCCGCGCCATCCGGTTCTTCTCTCCCGCCGGGAATCGCCCCCTTGCGTGTGCTGCCCATCGACATTCCGAAGCAGGGCGGACTGATTCCCGACATTCACCTGGGGAGTGGCGCGAACATGAAGATCTACGGCTTCTTCAAAGCAACCGCGGTCGAAGACACGGCCTCGAGCGGAGGACCTACATTCGGCAGCAACGACTTTCCCCTGCCGCTGCTGCTCGCCGACACCGGTCCTACCTCCGACGCGCAGTTCCACATCAAAGATCGTAGCTTTCGCATCGGCAGCCAGTTCGAGTGGGTTCCCCAAAGTAAGAACCTCACTCTGACGGGCAAGATCGAAGCTGACCTCGAAGGCGATTACACCAACGTCAACAACCGAAACATCAGCGGAATGCGTTCGAGTCAGTTCTCGGTGCGCATTGCGTATATGAGGCTTGACACGAAACTCGGCGGAACGCTGCCGTGGTTCGCCCAATTTGGACAGGACTGGGCTCTGATTTCAAGTTCGTTGCCGACCTTGTTTGAGACGACCGGACTTGGCATCGGCATGGGTACCCTTTGGGAACGTCAACCCATGTTCAAGACGGGTGTTCAATTCAAAACAGGAAAACTTCAAGTCCAACCGGAGTTTGCTATCACATTGCCGATCGCGGGCTCCGCTGGACTGACGGATGAGGAACGGGCCCGTTTCGGCGATCGCTCAGGGGCCGAGTCCAATCAGCCCGGAGTCCAGGGCCGGGTCGTGTTTCAATTCCCTCTTCATCACTGGGAGGGCGTAGTCCCGGCTCAGATCATCTTCAGCGGGAACCATGCGAAGATAAACGAGATCATTCCTTCCGCGGCGCTGACAGCAACCACTGCAGCAGGCACTCCCGGACTTCCCAATGCTCTCGTCCCCGGAGCTGCAGGCTGTTCCGAGCAACTGGCTGCAGGAGGATGCTCAATTCTCGGCTTCTTCCCGCGCGGCGTCCAAAACCTCTATCCGCAGAACGTCTGGACCTCCGAGGTCCAGCTGCCAACTCCGTGGGTCACATTCGTCGCCAAGTACTATAGCGGTGATGATCTCCGGTTCTTCTTCGGCAGCCAACTCAACGATGTATTCAGCAACCTGAGGGGCGCAACGGAAGTCGGTGCTGGAACCAGTTTTGCCGGCCGCAGCATCCTTTTTGGTTGTCCCGGCGGAACAGGATCTGCTGCCCTAGGGACCCTCAACTGCAACGGCAACCCGATTGTCATTGCCAACCTCCAACCGATCGCGGGGCAGGGCGGCTTCGCGGAAATGAGCTTCCCCCTCTCCCGGATCTTTAATGCCAGCACCGAAGGCTATAACTCGGGCTGGGTTCTGCACTTCACCTACTCCACCGACCGCGCCAAGGCCAGAGACGTCCGCCATGGCAACGGGTTGGCACGCACGGACCTCGACACCGGGTCCATCACCTACAAGCTCAATAAATGGGTAACCTTCGTTAACGAATTGAGCTACATCAACACCCGGGCTGCGACCGCGAATTCCAAGCTTTTCGAAGGAAGACACGTAACGCAGGCCCACAACTGGCGCAACGAATTCGGCCCAGTCTTTGTGTTTTAGCGTTCCGCGGCACGAAGAAGTCGTCCGCACAGAACACACCACCTGCGGAGTTACGCTCTCTCCGCAGGTGGACTTTTTTATCTGAGAGCCCGCGCAAGCAGATCTCGCGCTAGCAGCATCCCATTCGGATCTCGCCCGTCGCGGATACGGGCGGACCGAACGCTTCCTGAGGTGCAGGAGCGCCGTTGAGCACGAGGTACCAGCGTCGAACCGAATCGAGCAGAACCAGGACAACGCCCGTAACAAAAATCACCATCAGGGTCGAATCCAAATAACCGGTGAATACCTGGCCCGGATTGGAGGTGAGAGGCCAGAAGATGTTCTTGATCGACAGCACTCCCGCCGTAATGGTCGTTACCCCTACGAAGCACATGGGCACAGCCGTAATCCACGCGTACTTCGCTTTGCCCATATTGATCAGAAACGTGGTAGTGACGGCGAGCGCGATCGTCGCCAGCAGCTGATTGCCTGTGCCAAACAGCGGCCAGATCGTCGAGATGGTGCCCGTATAAATCATGTAGCCCCACGCCAGCACCACCACAAAACTCGTGGCTAGGTTTCCCGGCAACCAGGCACTGTTCCCGAATGGCTTGTGGATCTTGCCCATCAACTCCTGCAGAACATAGCGGGCCACGCGCGTCCCGGTATCCACGGTGGTTAAAATGAACAACGCTTCGAACATGATCGCGTAGTGATACCAGTACCCCATCAAGCGGTCCATTCCGGGTAGCCCGCGAAAAATCTGTGCCATTCCCACTGCTAATGAGACCGCCCCGCCCGTCCGCCCGGCCAGCTTCTCGCCTACTTCGCGGGAGAAGATATCCAGATTCACCGTGCTTAAGCCCAGCTTGCTGAACACCTCCGGCGTTGTGTTGATGGCGAAATAATCGCCGGGATGCATCGAGCAAGCGGCGATCAGGGCTAACACTCCCACGAGCGATTCGGCCACCATCGCTCCATAGCCAATGAAGCGCGCATCCGTCTCCTTATCGAGCATCTTGGGCGTGGTACCGGAAGAGACCAGCGAATGGAAACCCGAGATCGCTCCGCACGCAATGGTCACGAAAAGAAACGGAAACAGTTTGCCCTTGATGATCGGTCCGCCACCGTGCGTGAACTGCGTGAAGTTCGGAAATTGAATGTTGGGATGGACGATGAAAACGCCTATCACCAACACCGCGATTGTGCCCAGCTTCACGTAAGTCGAGAGGTAGTCTCGCGGTTCGAGCAAGAGCCACACCGGAAGCACGGAAGCCACCAGCCCATAGATCGCCATCAGAATTGTGATCTCGTGCGGAGTGAATGTAAGCGACCCAGCGGCGCCGCTGGCAGCCACCCACCGTCCCCCGATCAGCGCCGCCAGCAGGCACGCGACACCAAAGATGCTCGGACCAGTGACGGTGATTTTCCCCACGTGGCTTTCGAACATCCACACGCCCATGATGAGCGCGATCGGGATCGTCATCCCGATCGTAAACACCCCCCAAGGACTATTGGACAGCGCATTGACTACAACAATGCCCAGACCGGCCAGCGTGACCAGCAGGATGAAGAGAACCGCCACCATGGCCACCAGCCCGGCGAAAGGACTGATCTCCGTCCGGGCAATATCGGCAAGCCAACGGCCCCGGTGACGAACCGATGCCACCAGCACCATGAAATCCTGCACGCATCCCGCTAGGACGGCCCCAACCAGCAGCCACAGAAAGCCAGGAGCAAAGCCAAATTGCGCCGCCAGTGTTGGACCCACAAGCGGGCCGGCGCCCGCGATCGCCGCAAAGTGATGCCCGAACAAAACCCAGCGCGGCGAAGCCACATAGTTATGCCCATCTGCAAACAGATGGGCGGGCGTGGTTCGCCGATCGTCTAGGGCCAGGGCTTTGGCTGCAATAAATGCGCTGTAAAACCGATACGCGATCGCGTACACGCACAATGCACCAAGGAGAACCGGGAATGTGTTCATAGTTCACCCCGAGTCGGTTTTTCCGGGCCTGAAATACAAAATGCCCACACAAGGGCAAGCATGGTACACCCGTTCCGCAAGTCCACACACGAACGCAGGAACTTTATTCAGATTTCCCGAGTGGGATGATTGAAGGGTGTTCGAGCAACGTCCGCCTCGACGTCCAAGAACCTTTCTCTTTCGGATTGACCGGGAATGGGACATGCCGGGAGCTTGCCAAACCATTGGTAGCGATTCGCCGCAAGCAGGTTGTAAATGGCGTCGCGCAACCGTCGAGGGAAAATCTTCCAGGTCAATGCAAGCGTGCGCCAGATTCCGCCGAGTTCCGTGAGAACGAACGCCATCGCATCCGAGCGGTCCAGCAGGCGTTCTGAAGGCCTGTTTGGATCTACGACAACGTAAAAAGTATCCAGTTCGTTCGCGTGCCGCCCATTCCGTTCAAGAATTTGGCCCGCGAAGGAGCTCTGCAATGCAGCGAATCGAAAAAATCCGTGACGGTCGTGCCGAAGCACAAATTGCACCAGGCGGTTGCAGAGACCGCAAACACCGTCATACAGCAAAATCGGATTGGAACCGTTTTCCAAGATGCACTGTCGCAATCGTACCGCACGGAACTTCAGGACACCGACGTTATCTGCCTGCGGCGTCTCGCCGAACTTGCGGCGGTATCTGGAACGATACGGCTCAGTTTTCGCCGACTACCGACAAATTGGTTTTTTTCGAGCCTTTTTGCAGACACACATGCCCGTGTGATTTCCATCACAGGCTTATGTGACCCATGTACCGGACGCCGCTGTTCGCAACCGTCATTCTGTAGGTAACGGCTGGCTTTGGCTGGCTGCACCGGGGTTAGTTCCTCTTACCAACTGGCCCGGCAAGACTCTGTAAAAAGGATGCTCATGAAGCGCAAATTCAAGACCATGGACGCGAATGAGGCCGTTGCCCACGTCGCGTATCGCCTGAATGAGGTCATTGCCATTTATCCCATTACTCCATCTTCCCCGATGGGCGAATGGGCCGATCAATGGGCGTCCGAGAGTGTCCCGAACATCTGGGGCACGATCCCGCACGTGGCCGAAATGCAGAGCGAAGGCGGAGCCGCCGGCGCGGTTCACGGCGCCTTGCAGACCGGTGCGTTGGCCACGACGTTTACGGCATCCCAGGGCTTGCTGCTCATGATCCCCAATATGAACAAGATTGCCGGCGAATTGACCCCGGCGACCTTCCACGTTACCGCCAGAACCCTGGCCACGCACGCGCTGTCCATCTTCGGCGACCACAGCGATGTCATGTTTTGCCGCGCGACCGGCTGGGCAATGCTTTGTTCGAACTCCGTCCAGGAAGCGATGGACCTGGCTCTGGTCGGTCACGCCGCTTCGCTCGAAGCCCGGATCCCTTTCCTGCATTTCTTCGACGGATTCCGCACTTCTCACGAAGTCAACAAAATTGAAATGCTCAACGAAGACGATATGCGGGCGCTGATCAATATGGATCGCGTCTTCGAGCATCGCGGGCGTGCCTTGTCTCCGGATCGCCCCGTGCTTCGCGGAACAGCGCAAAACCCGGACGTCTTCTTTCAGATTCGCGAGACCGCGAACGCCTTTTACGACACGTGCCCAGAAAAAGTACAGGCGGTCATGAACAAGTTCGCGGAAGTGGTTGGGCGGC
>Ga0210401_10004011_pt1 | contig 15497 bp, 25 predicted proteins | sample IncBWH32MmetaG_FD_150866 | JGI IMG/M metagenome (GOLD analysis project Ga0210401, IMG submission 150866) | Forest soil microbial communities from Barre Woods Harvard Forest LTER site, Petersham, Massachusetts, United States - Inc-BW-H-32-M | ecosystem: Environmental > Terrestrial > Soil >... | reverse complement strand
GCAGTCTGCATCCTCGATCAAGAGGATGCTCGGCGGCCGTACCGATCGTACCAGACGAATGAGATCATTCGCGGTCAGGTCCGGAGTCAGATTCAAATAGTAGATCGGGATTTTGAACTCGCTTGATAGCGCCTGCACCATCGTAGATTTTCCGCCGCCAGGTGGGCCTTCGAAGAGCCAACCCCGGCGCCACGGAATACCCAAGCTGCGATATTTCTTCTCCGATCGGTAGAAGGTGCGAAAATCCTGCTTGATGTCTTCCAACATTCGATCCGGCAGATACACCGTATCGATCGGACGATTCACCAAGATGCTGGCTTCCCACCATCCTCCGATCCCATGCGTGTAATACCGCATGTGCCGCGGGTTGATCGTCTCGAATTCGGCTTTAGCTTCGGACAGGATATCCAAAAGTAGCGTACGGTCTCGCGTTCCCCAGAGTGTCATCGAGACGGTACGGAAGAATGGAGTTGGACGCCTATTCGCGCCGGATAGGCCCTCAGTTGATTCTTTTTCTTTCACTGAATTGAAAACTAGAAGACGATTCTTCCAGACAAAGTAATACGTTCCGTAATTGGGAACCATGGAATAGCCCGTACTCGATCGTTCGATGAACTCCTCATCTTCCGGACGGATCTGCTCACGTTCCAAACGCATTGACGTGATCTTGCGCTGGCGAAGCTTCTTCTCTACCCAAAGATTGATCCAGCCGTAAGCTTCTGCGTGTCCGTTTTCTTCGATCGCAATTTCAATTCGGACCTTGGTTAAGAGCCACCCGATTGTATGCTCGTATAGAAACGACCAAAAATTCTTAACCCATCCGGCAATCAGGCCGAAGCCTAGAATCAGCCATGGCGGCACAGTTCCCAGGTTCGCGTACATCACGCCTCCGATTTAAATGTGCTTCGCATTTTGAACTCGCTTGAGTTCCTCGATATCGACCAAGTTCAACCTGATTCCGTGCTGCATGTGGAAGCTTACGGTGATAGCAAGATTTTCGCGAGACAACTTATCGATCTCCTCGCGTGTGATCTCTAGGTGCTCCACGTTCATTTTGCGCATGAGCAGCGTCGCCACGCGCATCCACATGTTGACCGCTCCGGCCGGATCTTTGACGTTCAATTCCATTGCTATTTCCCTTTCCACTCCACGCTGATTTTTCCAGATGCGTCGATATCGATGTGCTCTCCTTCATACAATAGCTCGCGATTCTGCCAGGACAGACCACGATCGTCATGCACCCTTGTTAGAAAGATCTCCCATTTTCCAGCCCAATCGTCGAAGTACAATGAAGGAAACAGGACTTCCGGTATCTTGCCCTCGCGGCCGGGTGCAGCCATGATCTTTTGATAGACTCCCATCCGCACGCCGTTTTGTGACCATGGAATCCAATGGGACTGCAGATCGGCCGCATGAAACTCTACGCGCTGCTGTGCCATCGCCATAGTCGCCGAAAGACATACCACTAGCATCCATTTCATTTCAGTTTTCCACTCGCAATCTGGCAGACCATGCACTTACAGCCGAGCGCATGATTTCTTCCGCCTGGCGCATTGACTGTGACCTTGCAACCGTCACGACCGATCGCATCGGTCTGAATAAATTTTGGCTTTTTCTCTGGCTTCACTTTTTTCTCCGGCTTGGTGTATGCCTTCAATGCCTGAATGATCAGTTGACTTCGGCTCAGACCATTGGCCTTCATGGATGCTTCCACCGCTGACAGCATCTTGTCTGGTATTCGAAACGTCCAAGGTGATCTCATTTTTCCTCAGTTAAAACAGATATCCGCCTGTCTTCATGGCTCTGGCTACCAGTTCGATCGGAGAACTCACGCCAGCTTTCTTGTACACGTTGCAGATGTGCTTGTTGACTACCATTAGCGATTTGCCAAGATCTTCGGCGATTTGCTTTTGCGTCTTTCCGCCAAATAGCATCGACACAACTTCGGCTTCTGATTTAGTCATCAGGATCGGCTCAAGCATTCGTGGCCCTCAACAACGAAGGCATCCGCTGCCTTGCGGATGCCTTCTATTTTTTTAGGATTCGTTTTCGGATTCAGCTTGAAGGATGTAGTCAGCGATTGACTCGGAGAAACCATCGACGTGTGTCCAGGCTCCGTAGCCAATGCCGTTTTTATTGGAGGCCACATTGATAAAGTAGCCCTTCGTTCCCGGCAGAGGAGGCCCGATAGTCTGATGAGATTGCTCATCGGTGATTACGATGCAACGATCATATCCGATCAAGGCCGCGTGTTGAAGCGCTATTTGCGTATTGGTGCTTCCGTGCTCGGTTGCGCTCTGCATGATATCGCGCAACGCGAACCCGCGACGTGGAGGAACGGCAACCGGCGCCGTCGAGAATACAACGACTTGGACATTGGCGCAGATCTCTCGCAAGAGCATAGCCAAAGCGCAGGCCGCATCGGCTCGGTTGAGTTCAGACTTCTCCGAGATCTTCGCCATATACATTGATCCGGAGTTGTCCACAACGAGTACCGTTCTGCCAGACAGTTTCGGCATGTCCGCAACGCACCGCGTCATTGCCTCTTCGAGTTCCGGCTCCAAGGTTGGTGCATAGCGAGCAGCCGAGATAAAACGGAAGGGCAACACGCGTTCCGTCTTCATCGTCTCCAGCGCAGCCCGGATGGTGTCGAGCGGTACCCCGGCTTCAATCATGCCGCGGAGATTGCGAAGCAGAGCCAGCGCACCTAGTTGCTTTTCGGCAATTAGGCTCTCGAATACCGTCTTCTTGTTTTCCCCGGCCGAGAGACGCGCTTCCCACGTGCCAGGCGCCGTGAGTTCCTTATCCGCCAGTTTCTTCCACAACGCCGATTGCGCTTCATCCTTCGGCTTCGGATGCACGAGAAACATGACATCGCGGATCGAGATCCCCGCATCGCGGTTGGCATACTTGCTCAGTGAGTATTCATCGAACTTGCAGAACACGCGAGCCAGACCAAGCTTCATCGCTCTGGTAAGCGGCTGGCGCTTATCTTTCCAGTACATCGCGAGCAGTTCTGCAATCTCATCTGGCCGCTGGATCACCGTACAGATCGCACCGTAAACCGCAACCTTCGCTTCAGGAGTCTGCGCTCTGATCAAGCCGATGATCAGCCAAAGCGGAACGTGACGCAGCTTGAACCTTGTGCGAGCCTCAAACGCAAGACTGGCAATTGTTACGGCGCCATTCTTCAGCTTCAGGACTTCCGCAATTTCAGCTTGGATGCGCGTGCCGATCGATACGCCATCTTCGTAGTATTCGGACTCCCAGAGCATACAAGACATCACCGAACGGCGAAGCTGCTTAACGGGATCAATGCGAATAGCCTTGGCGCCCTCATGCGTAAAGATTGGATCTGGATGTACTGCGACGTTGGTTCTCACGACTCCTCCATTCGTGGGTTGAGAGTGCAAAGCAAAACCCGCTCTAACGACTGAGCGGGTTCGATTGAATCCAGGCGAGAACAAGCGGAACAGGCTTTTGCATGGTGCTCTAAACCGACTGAGCTACGAAACCCGAAAGCTTCGACCGGACTCGAACCGGCGACCCCCACGTTTGACGAAGTATCTGTTTCCTTCACTACGCCTAGAATGCTCCGGCAGGGAACCCGCGAGATGCGTTTGGCCTTTCGGCCTTCTGGGCAAGAAGTAACGCGCCTCTTTCACCACTACCGAACTGAATCCCCGGAGAACAACCGCAACTGGATTGCCTTTCGGCATTCTGTGAGACCCTTACGGGTTGCCTTCGACCACTCAGCCACGCCTATTGCTAGACGGCAGGATTCGAACCTGCGCTCATTCGAAGTATCCAATCACTTCACTACCGGAGAACCTAAAAAATTGCACCGAGGAACAAGCACCCAGAGAGTAAGCTTCCGGTCACCCGGAAACCTTCTGTTCAAGAGAAGTATCTCTGAATTTCACCATCGGTACAGGAACCAAGCTACTCTAAATCAAAATGTATTACAAGCCCCCTTGTGGAGATTTCTCATCTTTTTCTTCCGGCTTCATTACATCTGGAGGCTGGATCAATCTCAACCCCTTCGTCAAGAAAACGAACTTGATTCCGAGTGTGTCCCCCATAGTTCTGACTGCTTTGCTGATTAGCTCTAGTTGCTCCATCGGGACATGCTCTTCCAGTTGAAGCGCATAGATTCCACCCGACTTCAATTCAAGCGCTTCTTTAACGCTCACTATCTCGATCGTCATTCTCCACCTCCAAGGAACTTCGGCTTGTTGTTGATCACTATCGTAGTCTCAGACATCAACGTTTTGTTTTGTTCGAGCAAAGCCATTGCAGCTAGAAGCCAAGCGTCTTCTTCGCGCAATCCTTCCATAAGAGCGAATCCGATTATCCTATCGATAATCGGCGATTCCCGCGAGGCCATAATGAAATCACGCTTGTTCTTTTCCAAGAGATCCAGCAGGCGTTTTACTTGCGCTGCGTCCGCAGTCTTTCCGCCGCCCCGTGAACCGCGATATTGTCGCAGCTTCGGCCAGGTATATACACTCTCCTGATTATCGATTGGCATTTTTCACCTCAAGGCACAATGCAATAATCGATCTGCCGTGAGCCCTTCATAGTGTTGCACCATGGGCAGACCGCTGCATTCTGCGGAACTAGCTTCCCGTCTTTTTCGATCACGATACGATCGTCCTGTCTGCTTTTCGTTCTACCCGTTTCATGATCGAACTGGATTTGCTCAAATGGCCAGGCTCCATGCCTCTCTTTACAGAATTGGTGAATCTGCAAAGCGCATCTTCTGCCCTGTCTGTCATACATACTCCGCGTTCGGTTGCGATATTCGTCACGGCCACCTTTCGTGGTCAGATCGCATATCTCTCTTGAATCAGCAAACACTTTTATGGCTGGCTTAACTTGCTTCGGCTGTTTCGGTCCCCATAACGTGCTCATACTTCACTTACCTCTTCGAAGAGCGGCTCCGGCTTTTTGGCGCCGTGCTTCGCCAAGTATTGTCTCGCGAGATTCTTGATGCGATCCGGATCGAGTTGCAGCTTCTCCACCAATTCTTCATTGGGATCTCGAATGCCTTTGATCTGTTGTTCCTTGACTCCGTTCACTTCAACCATGAACGGATCGGAACCATCATCGCACACCATGAAATAGACGTTGACGGAGTTCTCCTGGCCGTCTCTCCACACACGGCCGATGTTTTGCTCGTGGACTCCGGGGCTCCAATCTAATTCTCCAAAGACTACCAAGTTACAAGAACCTTGCAGGCCATCGAGACCGGCTCCGGCCCGAAGCGACATCATCAACACCCGCGCCTCACCGGAAATGAATCTTCGCTTGGCTTCTTCTTTCTGTGGAATCGATTCCTGGCCGGTATACATCGCGATCGGAATATCATTCAGCTTGTCTTTCCAAATCGCGTAGACGGCATGATGCCAGCCGTAGAGCACAACCTTTTCGCCAGCCTCGACCAAGAGGCGTACGAACTCCGCGACGTACGGCGCCTTGGCTACTCCGGTTGCCTGGCGTAACCTCCAATCGAACTCTTCGGCCGCACGCATCTTATCGATGCCAGCGCCAGATGCCTTGAGGAGCATCTCTGCCAGTTCCGCACATGTCTTGCTTACCTGTTCGAGTGCGAGGAGATCAGCTTCTACATGCTGAACATCGGCATAACATGGAGGCAGTTCGCGTCCCACTTCCTTTCGTGTACGACGGAGCATCAAGCCAGATTCGCGCATGTAGACACCGAATGCAGCCGGATCTTTGATCGTAGATTTATCGCCGCTGCCATCGGTGCACCATTCAGTGAAAAATTCCTGCGGACTTCCCAAAGCGCCCGGCGCAATGCATTCCATCACGTTGAAGATCTCACCGCCATAGTTATAGATCGGCGTCGCACTCATGCCGAGTCTGAATTCCACGTGATCAGCCAGGTGCTTCGCAGCATCGTAGCGAGCGCTAGCACTGCGACGCAGTTCTTGACACTCATCGAAGATCACGCTCTTGGATACATTGGCGAGCGTCTCGGCCCATCCTGAGAGCTTGCTATAGCTCATCACAATGATGTCTGGATAAGGCATTGATTTTCGTCTTGTTCGTGTCAAATCGTAAGGTTGGCCCTTGTTAATGATTTGAACCGCCAGCCATGGAGCGAACTTTGCCAGCATCGCTTTAACCTGTGGAGGCAAGTGCGTAAGCGTCACATAAACGGCCGGTCGCGTTCTTGCCTGGCTCAACATAAGGAACGCCACAAGACTCTTGCCGAGCCCAACGTCATCAGCTAGAAGTAGGTTTCCCGTCGTAAGACCTAACGATGCTGCCACAAGCTGATAATCCCGCTTCTCGCAGTCCAATTCGAACGACATCGGCTCTTGCTGGCCCGTGAGAAACTTCTCCACGAGTGTCATCTTGACGCGGTACATTGCCGACTGAGCAACAATCTTTTCGAATCCATCCCCTTCGACTGGGTAACGATCGAGAAACCATTCGAGATCCCGGCAATTCTCCGGCGTCATCGAAAGTCGTAACGCTCCGATTGATTGCTTATCAATCTTCGGAAATAGGCGTTTGAACTTCAGCGCCACGTGCGGAAGAAACTTCAGTTCCACAAAATGATCGTGCTCGGAGACCGCCATGGTCCCATAAGTCTTCATCGCAAAAGCCCCCATCCAAGGAATAGAACCTCAACCGGCTTACCATTGATTTGTTCCGGAACCATCGCGTGTCTGCAACGATTTGTGACAAGGAGTAGTTCGTCAACCTGCTCTAACTGCGCGTAACGATGAAGCTGGCGCATGACCTGTGCGAGCGGATGTCCTACCTTAACCTCTATTCCTAGACGCCCAACCATGAAATCAATCCGATCGCGTTGCGTAAGTGCTACTTCCCGCGCAAATTCCATCTGTTCGATCGTAAGAACACGGGCAATGCCCTCTTGGAGTGCAACTTCATGAGAGTAGTTGAAATTGTATCGTCCTATAATGCCATGCAGATCACGCGCGGTCATGCCATCATCGCCTGCCCAATTTGGCGAAGCGGTATCTTCCGCGGACCACGTTTGCGCTGACACATTATCCGCAGTCGTTCGAACAATTCCGACATGGGAGGGTTCAGAAGAACAGCATCAGCAACAGAAATCGAGGGTTCTATTTTTCGATTGAAATACCAAGAGACCATCATGGGGATATATGCAGCGAGGTTCTTCATTTTTAGGAGCATAGGCTCCATATTCTCGATCGGACCTATCACCAAAACCAAGTCATAATGATTATTTTCGAACAATTGGAGAGCTTCCTCTTGGGTGAACGCTTCAGACACAATGAACCCAGAGTGGACCCCGATCGCAAACTTAATCGTACTTACCAGGTCGATCTTATGCCCTACGAGAAGAATCTTTTTTGGCGGTCTCATGTTTTCCCTTTCGAATCGGTTTCGGAGCGGACAAACATCCGTTCCCGTTGCAGTTCGTACATTTACAGTTTCTAACGCCATCCCACCCGGCGCCAGCGCACTCCTCGCACTTGCTCACCCATCCCGTTGCCTGGCAGCGACAGCGCTTACCGTGACTTCCCTCTTGCGGACAGCGAATCGGACGTGCCCCGGCCGCTCCAAGTGCTTCGCTGATTTCGAGCATGTTATTCCTGCTTACGATGTCGCTTTGCATGACACAAATAGCATAGCCATTTAACTTCTAAAGGCTTGGTGTAATCTTCATGGTGTCCCGTCAATCGTTTCTTTTCTCCGCAGCCCTCACATTTATCCGGCTTGACGATAGCGCCACTCTTTACTGCGCGATTAAGAATCTGTCGCGCTTTCACCTTTGGCCCTTTACGCCGTGGCCTTGATCTCTCAGCCAGCCTGATCTTTTCAGGAAATTCGCTTCGTATCTTTGCCGCTGATTTCCGTTTTGTCTCTCTGTGCAATTCGGCATTGCGAGTGCAAATAGACGCGGAAGTATGGCATTTTCTGCATCGACTAGTAATACCGTTCCATGCGCGTTTGTCTTTGAAATATCGCGATTGTGGTAGGTATTTCTTGCAGGTTGGACATTTCCAGCATGTTTCTCCTCTTATGGTCTTCGGCACGCGCCTTTTAGCGATGAGCGGCACTCCTCGTTTTTTCAAACTGATTAGTTTTCGCGTCCTTTTTGAATGAGGGGTATTATGCATTGCGTAATGTTATTACGAAATTCTTTCGAACGTCAAGCACCAACACCATGGGTTTTTAGCCCATGCATATATTCCGCCCTCGCGTTTCCCGTTGATCTTGTCCCAAAGTGGCCGATACCAGTTGACACCGAGTAGGTATTGATTCGGGCATCCCTCTGCTATGCAGTCTGCCTCACTGATCGCCTGGACGCGCTCGACTCGAACTTTCTTGACTTCGAGCAAGATTCGGCTGGCCCATCGCGGCATAAACATTGCGTTGCGCCATCCCAACTTACCCAGATCCGGCGCCATCAACTCTACACTTGAAATCGGATTGTTCGAACCGTATGGATACCAGAGATCGTGATTGCCTTTATGCTTGTTCACCGGCCGCTGGCAACCATCGGCTTTATAGTTCAGGCATGGATCGATCAGACGGGCGCCAGAGAGCGCCCACGGCTCTTTAACCCAGAGGTGGTCCCCCACTGCGTATTGGACATTCGGAGAAAATAGGTGCCCCTGCCCATTCTCGAATGGAAAGACGCGGCCCTGTAGCTTCGATGCTTTCTCCAACACTTCTTCATGCGTCGGAGTCGGGTGCGCGTATTTAGCCAGCGAACCCGCCCACCGAGCAAGAGCGGCATCGCCGAGAAATTCACCCTTCGGTTGCGGGTTGATCACTCGGCGAGTTTGAGTCTTGCGCTGTTGCAAGATCCCGAGAACGCTCTCCGGACTCATTAGGATTGGTTTTTCCTTCACTGCTTTCCTCCGATTCTTCATGCCCAGGACAACCCGTTTTAGGACTCCACCCCTCGCATATTTGTCCGATCGGAACAACTTCCGTTCCGGCCGCGATCATGTCGCAACACGCATCGCGAAACTCCTCAATTGTGTACGACGATCCATCTGGCCGCTTGATATTCTTCAACTGCCTCTTCGTCTCCGCTCGATCCCATCCAAGCATCCACCGGACGGAGACGCCTGTATGGATCACGCGTGGCATAAGCTGCTCACATTCTCCGGAACCTCGAAGAATCCCAAAGCACCGCGGCAAAGTATAGGTGTCTTAAAGGCGATCGGATTGGTAAGTACAAATCCAAACCTGCCGGCGAAGAATGGACTGGCATGAGATTGAACGCAATCAACGATCTCGACTGATCCGACTATGCACCCGCCATAAAACTTCATTAATGTCCAATCTGGCTCCGGAAGCCTTAACCCGCTTTTCACGGCCATGTCAACCATATCCGCGTAGTCGCAGGCGATGTCTTCTTTGATCCAGCTTTTGCTAGCGTGGAGTAAGATCCGGCCGCGCTCTTTTGTTGGCCAGTCGCGATTCTCGACCGGCTTCCCATGTAGAATGGCAAACCACCAAGGCGCTCTTACGCTCAAGGCTTTCATTTCGTCACCATTCTGTCCGCGTCTTCGAGCGCATGGATAATTTGTTCATCCGTAGCCAGGTTCTTTCCCAATCGAATTCTTTCCTGAGCCCAGAATCGAATCGTCGCTGGCGTTGCGGCATCGCGTTCCAATAGGACGAAAATCATTTCGCCGTCGAGCGCCTTATTCAAACAACTGTTTGGATTTCTCAGTTCTTCAGCCTTCAGCATGGATCTTGCCTCCCATACGGACATTCCTTATCGCCACAGTTGCACTTGCCCGTGCCGAGATCTTCCGGGCCTTGCGCGAAAACCGCCTGCGCGAGTGTGAGCACTGCGATCTTACCGTCTTCCGTAGGCGGATCGTCTTTGGCTGACTTGAGGAGATGGATGAAATCGTGAAAGCAGCGGTCTCGCATGTTCTTTTCGATACGCGCTAGCTCTTGTTCCACAAAAAGTACGTCGATGTTTTCCGCCGTTATCTCTTCGTCGCCTAAACATCCGGTATCTTCGCCAAGCGCCACACCAAGCGCATCACGCACCATGTCATCTTCGTTTAGTGGATCATCTGGATCTGGGTGATCAAGGCTTGCTCGCGTGAATTGCGCTCGGATCGTGTTCTCTACCAGGCGTTCAGTGATAGACGTTGCCAAGGTTTTTAGCCTGTCTTCCGCTAACTCGTTCATAGTTCCTCCCTGTCTAACAAGTGACTGTAATCAAATTCCAATTCGCTATGACGCACCCACTGTCGAAGCGGATCTTCTTGCATCCAGAATTCCAAGATCCTCACCAAGTCGCTGCACATCGTATCGCCTGTGCAGCCATGGATTGGCGGATCATTCCAGCGATCGAAAGAACCTGCGCTCTCAGCGGTAGGCAAAGTGATCAATGGAAACTGCATTTTCCCGTTTTCATCTCGCCCGGCGAGATCCATTTTCCAAAGACTCATCGATACCGGCATGATTTCACGGCACGCCTGGCAGCGGATTTCGAGTAGTGCAGCGTGAGTATCGTAGACGCCACACAGATCCGGCGAGAAGGGCGCATAGCGCGGTATGGCTGCATCGTTTCGATACCACCATTGCGGCCGTCCCAATTTGCTTTGGATGTCGTCATAGAAAACGTGCATTCTACTCGCCTCTCTCGCTCCAATGGGGAGATTCTTGATAGTGCTGCAACTCTGAAATCCACGTCGCTAGCCGTTCATCTTTGACAAGCTTTAAGTTGCAGGGAATGCCGAAGCGCTGCTTGGGAATGATTACGGCGCCTGTCTTCAAAAAGTGACCTTGCTCTGCGTCATATTCCAGATGCATGAGCGCTATTGTATGGGCGTCGTTTTCGATCTGCCCCGTCTCGCGAAGCCGCGACATCGTTGGGATCGCGTTCATGTCGGACGCTCGATTCAACTGCGAGAGTAAGACGGAGCGGCATTTCGTCTCTTTCACGAGATCCGCCATGTCGATACTTGCCTTCGCTGTTTCCAGACGGATCTTCTGCATGTCTTTTCCGGCAGATCGCATCGCTAATCTCTGCAGGTAATCCACGCCAATGATCTCGACTCCATGCCGATGCATAGCCAGGCGCCCATGCGGAATCACTTCGTCAATCGTCAAGGTGCTTTTGTCGTAGATGTAGAGTGGCCATTCCGCAACCTGCATGGCCGCCCAGGTAACGCGCTCGCGTTCTTCCTTCGTGGCTGTCCACGGCCGCGTTACGGCGCTGTAGCGGACATCGCCAACGATCGACCAAAGCCGCGGCAAAAAATCGTGTCGTGACGGTTCAACCAAAAACATTGCAGCCGGATGCCCTTTCGCGCAGTTCGCAGCTACGATCTGCGCGAGCAATGTTGTCTTGCCAACTCCAGAGATACTTCCAATCACAATTTGTTCGCCGTTTTGCATTCCTCCTGTCGCTTCATCCATCACGGGAATCCCGAAGCTGAGGCCGGGAGACTCCTGAAGTTCAGCACGCTTATTCCAGCGATCAAGAACCTCAATGGTCATATCGCATACAGCTTCTAAACCTTGATGCACACTTCCGGAAATAACTTCTTCCATTTGGCCAGTATGCGAACTGGCGATCGATAATGCCGTTTCGCTCTGATCTGCCGATCTAGCGATTGTGTTGGAACAAACCAACATCATTTTTCGCAGGAGCGCTTTGTCTTTGACGATCAGAATGTATTCAGAAATCACCGGCCGCCGCGGGAGCCCCTCCGTCAAACTCGCCAGGTACGCAACTCCTCCAATCGATTCGACCTCTTTGTAGCTCGCTAGCATATTCGCGAGAGTCACGATATCGACTGCGCTGTTTTGGCTCATCAACTCGGACATGCGAAGGTAGATCCTGCGATGGGAATCGAGAGAGAAATCATCAGCCGTCAAACGCTCGGCCGCTTCGAGGTAAGCAGCGTTATCCAAGAGCACGGCGCCAAGAATAGTTTTCTCGGCATCGATGTTCGCAGGGAGCCCCGCGTCGAGTCGCAAATCCGGAACGGTGCTCATTGGGGTCTCCGGCTTTGATTACGGAACATTTTCTCCATCGGCGAAGCTACTTTTTCAAATCCTGGCTTTCGTGGCCACATCGAAGGATCGATGTAATGACGATCACCGATGAATTTTTCCAGTCCCCAAGTAATAGCCAGAGATCCAGATTGCCTTTCGGATTCGTAGAGCTTGATCGACCCAACAATCTTTTGCGTGAGAGTATCCAGATTCGTTCCGGCTTTCTGCTCGGCACGGGCTACTTCTTCTAAAACCATCCGCAGCTTCATGCCTGCTACACGGCATTCATCGAGAACGCGACTCGCTACCATTTCTGGAGTGATATCGAGAAGATCACACGCCTCATCTTTCCCTTCCTTTCCTTTCCCTTCCTTAACACCTCGCGTACTTTTCGCGTCACTGACGCGATCTCCACGCGTAAGAGACGCGTCCAAACCATCGCTTTTAGGAGGCTTAGGTATATGGCTCGGCGCCTCCTTGTTATTTATGAATTGGTGCTCTCCGAAAGTCGGTATGTAGCCGAATTCTTCATTTCCAGACGCGTATTTAACGACAAATCCACGCGTGGATAACGCGTCGAGCACGCGTGAAAAATCGCATTCATCGTAAGGCAGGACATCCAACTTCAGTTCTCGTGGGCGCCATTTAAACCTGCCCTCGCGATCGCAACAAGTCCACAAGCCAGCGAAAGCCAACCGGAGTGGAAGCTGAAACTCAACCTCCGCATCATAGAGTCCCGAATGCTTAAAGAATTCTGGCTTCACTGTTCTAATCCTTCCCACAGGACACTCCTTCTCCGACTTGTGGAAGGTACTCGTCCATGCACTTTAATGCCTGCTCTCTGCATATTTCTGGATCTCTCCCAAGTGAAGTAACAGCCAACATGAGGAGATATTTTCCGATGGTTAAATTCTGTTGTTCCCCGCCTGGCAACGACAAGTTCGCTAGGGCGTAGATATTTTTAGGCTCAAGAAGACTCGTACACGATGAGCAGTATGGGCTATAACAATTCCAATGCTCAATGCTGCACAACTCGCACAGCGTACTTTTTGGAGCACGCAAATTGCTCCGACCGAACTTGTCAATTTCGTGACAGCGGCGACAGAGCGGCTCAAGTTCTTCCGGACACTCGGAACCTAAATTGGCATAGCTTCTATGATGGCAATTTAAGTCCTGGCTGTAGGCGATCTCTGCCAGCCAACGCGGTAGGCTGCATCGTTGACAGCAGACATTCGGAGATCTCAATCGATCGGATCGCAATGCCTTCCAATGATCCGAATTCAAATAGACCGCATATTCTTCTTTGGTCACAAGAACGCGCACCTTCCCCAAATAGGCTGGCGGGGATGCTTTGGGGACATCCCCGCGCACTTATCGGCTCAGGTGATCTGCCTGAGCGCCATTCCAAACCTGATGGATTGGACCCGTTCACTATTTCACAGAGTAGGCGAGTCGGCAACCCCGCTTTTCCCACAAAATTATCCACAAGTTCCACTCTAAGCAACACATGACCGTTCCTCCCCATTTTCAGCCACTTCCATCCACTTATGGTTTTCGCTAGACAATTTCCTTGACACGTCAAGATCGTTTACCGTACATTTCTTATATGGGAGGGACACAAACACATGGCACAGTTGCGTAAACTTGGGAAAAAGATTTGGGAAGCCTATGGCATCGATCCTCGCAAGATAACCGTACGGCCTGGCTTCAATTGCCGCGATTTTTCCAATCCAAAAGTTCTGGCTCACATTGCGTGGCTCAAGACTTCCATTGCCGAACGCGGCGTTGACGAGCCCATCTGGATTGAGAATACCGGCGAGAAGATCTTCCTGATCGACGGCGAGTGCCGTCTCCGCGCTCTTTGCGAACTCTGGAATGAAGGCAAGAAAATCTTTGTTCCTACAATCAGCTACAAAGGCGACGAAGCCGCGGTTCTGGCAAAGAGCCTCGCGACCAACAATGGTCTCGCTCTCACTGTTCTGGAAATAGGCAAAGCTGCAGACCGGCTTTTCGCTTACGGCTGGACCGACAACCAAGTTGCCGATCTCCTGGCGCCTCATCTCGGCTATTCGCCGAAGAAAGCAAAGCGTCACATTGACGATGCGGTTGAACTCCATCATGCCCCGCTCGAAGTGAAAGAGCAAGTCTCCAAGGGCGTCGATGGAGTGAAAATCTCACCCGCTCTGGCAGTACAGAAGGTGCGAGAGAATCGCGAGACCGCCCCGAAAAAGATTCGCGAGGCTGCCGTCAAAGCCAAGAGCGCAGGCAAAACGGAAGCCAAGCGAGAGAAAGCGGCCGGGCCTGCGACCATCAAGCGGACCGATGAACAGTCCGCCATGAAAGCGGCCGAAAAGCTAGCAGAGGCCGTCGATCTCTGGATTGAAGATGCTACCGAACCTGCAGAGAAAGCGCTGATCGCCGCTCATGGCGCCTATCGCAAAATCGTGGCAAGAAAGTTGCTCTGAGGTAAACCATGACTGTTCAAAAGAATCACGCAGAGCAGCCGACGAACCGGCTGCTTCGCGACATCATTCTTGATGCGATTCTGAAAGCTATCGACCGGACTGGCAGCAAGAACGAAGCCGCCAGAGAACTCGGCATCACCAAACCAACCGTGCTGTTTCACCTGAAGCGCGGATTCAGTGATCAACGCAAATTCAAAATCAAGCAGATCAGCCATTTCAAATGTGAAGTGGTCTGGCCAGGAGCGAAGAAGTGACCAATCCACTGCGCTGTCCACATGAAAACATGCTGATCGATCTCGATGGCAACCTCTGTGAGCCCAAATGCGGGTGCAAACTAATCATTGGAAAGAACGAACCACCCCATCCGTTACCGTGGATACACCGAACCCTTCTGATCACCGATGCAAATGGTGATCCGGTTATCCATCTCGGCGATCAAACCTTTGCAGGCAAGGCACGCGAAGGCGCCCAACTCGCCGCGATCGCTGGCCGCATCGTTGAAGCTGTCAACGCGCAACCGCGCATAGTGCAAGCGCTGTCGCTTGCAAAACAATTCGGCCAAATCGACGGGGCTCACCATAAAGCATGGGTGATCGATCAGATTGTTCAAATACTTACCAGGCCGGACTACGAACAGTTCCTCCGCGAATATCGATGTGAAGACGGAGAAACCTATACCTGGGATCAAGGGATCGCGCCATGATTGAGACGCTTCGGAAACTTCTCAAACTTCGCGAAGACATCGCCGAGATTGTGATGGATCTTGACAAGTATGGATATCTCGAACAGTGCTTGGAGATTCGGCAAATGCAGAAGTTGGAACAAAAGCTATTTCGCAAACTCAACAAATGGAGCACAGAATGATTGAGAAAGCTATCGCAGTTGCCTTGGACGCTCACCGTTCGCAAGTAGATCTTGCAGGCTATCCGTATATCCTTCATCCGTTGCGCCTGGCTGCCAAGCATGAAGACAGCGAACTACTCTATACCGTCGCCATCCTTCATGATGTTGTAGAAGACACGTTTG
>Ga0210401_10004008_pt1 | contig 15499 bp, 16 predicted proteins | sample IncBWH32MmetaG_FD_150866 | JGI IMG/M metagenome (GOLD analysis project Ga0210401, IMG submission 150866) | Forest soil microbial communities from Barre Woods Harvard Forest LTER site, Petersham, Massachusetts, United States - Inc-BW-H-32-M | ecosystem: Environmental > Terrestrial > Soil >... | reverse complement strand
GTCCGGACCGGCCAGGCCGACCGGGCCCTGCTGTGCTGCGGCACCGGGATCGGCGTGGCCATCAGCGCCAACAAGGTCCCTGGGATCCGGGCGACGGTGGCGCACGACTCCTACTCGGTCGAGCGCAGCGTGCTGTCCAACAACGCGCAGGTGCTCTGCTTCGGCGCTAGGGTGATCGCCGGCGAGCTGGCGGAGAAGCTCACCCAGGAGTGGCTCACCCACGAGTTCGACGAGGCGTCGCCCTCGGCAGCCAAGGTGGCCATCATCGACCAGTACGAGGTGCCCCTGTGATGCCATCCGCGACGCCGTCCGCTAAGGGCAGCGCGCTTGTCACGGGCGGGGCCGGTGGTATCGGCACCGAGATCGCGCGGCGCCTGGTGGCCGACGGGTTCCGCGTCGTCATCACCGACGTCGACCGTGAGGCAGGCGCGCGGGTCCGCGACGAGCTGCAGGTCGAGTTCATCCCCGGCGATTCGACCAGCGAAGCGGACATGCGCCGGGCCATGGACAGCGCAGGGCCCGTCGAGGTGCTCGTCAACAACGTCGGCATCCGCGAGGTGGCCGCGGCGGTCAGCTACATGGCCAACGAGGATGCCGTCGGAATCACCGGCACCTTCCTCGACGTGAGCGGGGGCTTCGAGTGACCGGCCAGCCAGCCCCCCTGGAAGCCGCCGGGGTGCGGGTTCCCCGGATCGGGCTCGGCACGTTCAGGACCGGGACCGACGAGGCGCGGGTGCTGGTCCGCGGTGCGCTAGAGGCCGGGTACCGGCACGTCGACACGGCCATGCGGTACGAGAACGAGCTCGGCGTGGGCCAGGGCGTCCGGGACAGCTCAGTACCGCGCGGCGAGATCTTCGTGGCCACGAAGTTCCCGCACACTCTGGCCGCCGCGGGCGACGTCACCGACGCCGCCTGGGCCTCCATCCGGGCTCTCGGCCTGGACTACGTCGACCTGCTGCTGATGCACTGGCCGAACGCGGACGTACCGGTCGAGGAGACGTTCGAGGCCCTGACGCCGCTGGTCACCGACGGGGTCGTCCGGGCCGTCGGCCTGAGCAACGCGCCGGCCGTACTGGTCCGCCGGGCGCTGACCGTCACCCGGCTGGCGACGGTCCAGGTGGAGCACCATCCTTACCTGCCCCAGGAGACGCTGCACGAGCTGGTGATGGCGGAGGGCATGACGCTGACCGCGTACGCCCCCTTCGCCGAGGGCCGGGTCTTCGCCGATCCGGTGCTGACCTCGATAGCCGCTAAGCACGGCGTGAGCGTCGGCCAGGTGACGCTGCGCTGGCTGCTGGGCCAGCCGCGGACCGTGGTCATCCCCAAGACGTCACGGCCGGAGCGGCTGGCGCTGAACCTGGACGTCGCGGGCATCGAGCTCGACGCTGACGACGTCGCGCGCATAGACGTCCTCGGCACAGCCCGCCAGCGCTTCTTCGACCCGCCCTGGCAGAGCTTCGCCTGGGACGAGCGATGAGCCGACGCCGCCTAACGACCACCGCGGTCGGCATCGTCGGCGCCGGCCCGGCAGGACTGCCGCTCTCGGACCTGCCTATTCTGGGAGGAGATTCGCGCTGATCGGCCAGCGCACCGATGTCCTGCAGCGGCTGTACTTCCGGTGCGACCCGGACGAGGACGGTACCGCGACGCCATTCGACACCCGGCGCCAGATCGGAGAACTGGAGTCGGTGGTCTCTTCCGCCGCGGGGCAGGCCTACCTCGCCGAGAGTTACACCGGATGGCCGGGTCGGCTATCGCCAGACCTTGCTGGTCGATTCACTCGAGGATAGACATGCCCATTCCTGCGGTAGGTATCGAGGTCTTCCCTGGCGACGGTTTTATCCATCCGGTAGACCTCGGGCGAGCAGTGGAAGATCGCGGCTTTGAGGCTTTGTTCTTCCCTGAGCATCTACACATGCCTGTCGAGCGGACCGTCGAATTCCCCATTCCCATTTCGCTGCCCGAAATCTACAAGCGCAACTTCGATCCCTTCATGGCCTTCGCGGCTATCTCGAGCGTTACCAGCAGGCTCACCTTCGGTACTGGGATCAGTCTCGTGGCCCAGCGCGATCCGATCCTCTTGGCCAAGACGATCGCTACCCTTGACCACCTGTGCGAGGGCAGATTTGTCCTTGGGGTCGGAGCAGGCTGGAACGTTGAAGAGATGAAGAACCACGGCGTCGACCCGGGTAGGCGCTGGGGCTACGTCAGAGATCATGTACAGGCTATGCAAACCATCTGGACGGAAGACGTGGCGACCTATCATGGCCGCTTCGTGGGCTTCGACAGGATCTGGTCGTGGCCGAAGCCGCATGGAAATCGGCACCTACCCGTGCTCCTCGGCGGCTCGTCAAAGAATTTCGAGCGAATCCTGCGCTGGGCCGATGGGTGGATCCCAGCGTTGGACGGCGACGTCGATATGCTAGTGACCGAGATTCATCAGCTACGAGCCCTGGCGGCCGAACGCCGTCCCGGTATTGAGTTGGATATCACGGTAGCGGCCGGATATGGACGGGATTTGTCTGCAGACGACTTCGAGAAGCTGTGTGCAGCACGCGTGACACGGATTCTGCTGGCCATCAGACCTGGTTCTTATGAGGACACGATCGTGGCTCTTGATGAGGCTGCATCGGTGGCCACGGAGGCAGGCTGGGACAGTTCTCACTCAGCCCGCGGCGCCTGACTTCGGACGACCGGTCATCGGAGCCTGTTCCCGGCCTTCCCTGGTGCCTATCCGGGTGCGGCAAGCGATTTCCGGTCGGCGGGCAGACGTACATCGTCATCCGATGAGGATGCGTGATTTCGTGTCGTTCGGCCGTATCTGCAGCTTCCGGCCAGTGCCGTCGCGGAACATCTGCAGCGCCGCTGGGTAGTCATCAAGCGTAAAGGAGTGACTGATCATCGGCGCGGCATTCACCGCTCCGGCCTCGAACATCGCGACGGCACGGCCGAAGGTGTTCAGAACTGCCATCGATCCGACGATGGACACCTCGCCGCGGTAGATGCGGAACGGCGAGTACGAAGCCATTGCATCGGCGGGCGCGACACCGAAGTGCTGGAAAACGCCGCCAGCCTTCACCCGCCGGAGACCATCCTCGATAGCGAGTACGTTTCCGGTGCAGTCGATGACCACGTCCCACTCGTCGTGCTCGGCGTCGTCAGCCGAGATGTGCTTGTGCTCGATTTCGACGTCTGCTGCCATCGAGAGCCGGTCGTGGTTGACATCGACGACCGTCACCGACGCCGCGCCGGCCCGCGGGGCGAGTTGCGCCATCAGCAGGCCCATTGTCCCCGAGCCGTAGATCAGTACGTGATCGCCCATGCGCCTAGGCAACAGGTCCCATCCGCGGATGGCGCAGGCAAGCGGTTCGATCAACGCCGCCTGGAACAGGTCGGTCTCCGGCTTGAGCTTGTAAGCGTTGGCCGCCGGAGCGGTAAAGAGCTGTCGCGCCGCACCGTCTGATGCCACTACGCCCAGCCCGTTCCACAACCGGCAGAGGTTCTGCCGCCCGCTCAGGCAGAATTCGCACTCCCCGCAGGTTGTGCTCGGGTTGACCGCGACGTGATCACCCACGGTCAAACCGCTGATTCCGGTCGCTACGGTCCGACCCAGTCCCACCACGGTTCCAGATGCTTCGTGGCCGGGCACGAGCGGGAAACGCGTTCCAGCGAACTCGCCGTCGAAAACGTGGATGTCGGTACCGCAGATGCCAACAGCTGCCGTCTCGATCAACACTTCATTATCGCCAGGGACCGGTTCCGGCCGGTCTTCAACCCTTAGCAGACTCTCGCCCGCAAATACCACTGCGCGCATCTCCGCTCCCGCCTGCTGGGCAGCATATTATAAATGAGGTATATTTCTCATAAGAAAAGTTCTTTTTACGATAACTAATCATCCGCATGAACGTCAAGAGGCATCGTGACAGCCTCCAAGCGCCGCGGGCATTCCCGGTCCAGTCCCGTGCACGTGCTCTAGGCCCACGCGAATCCGCCGCCACCCCGAGACCGGCAGGGTCCCGACCGGAGGCGCCGTCTCGACGATGTCAACCTGTCGCGAATAGATTTGATTCATGACCAATGAGCCTGGAGGGCATCATTAAATTGGTCACCGAAGTGGCCGATGAGCGGCAGGCCGCGCTGGCCGACGGCGCCACGTACAGCATGAAGCGGCGACTTGGGCGCCAGCCGGGACAGTTTCGAGCGGGCCTACCTGCTGACGGAGCAGGCTGATAACGGCCAGCTATGGCCGAGGCGGCCTCGGTCCGGTGTGGCATGCCCCCGAGGGCGTGTTGCGGGGAGGGGGGTTGCTGCCCGCGGAAGCGGCCTCGCTCCGTCGGGAAGGCCGCGGCTGGACTCGCGATCCAGTGGCCGCATCAAACCTTAAGTATTCGAACATTAGCATTGCTGACGATCATTGGAAGCCGCACTGGGAGCCAAACGACCGAGATGCAGCCTTGTAGCGGGTAAGGTACAGGGTATTCCCGCCACGCAGGTGGCCCACTGCACGACATATCCTGGCACCTGCGACGACCTAAGTTAGCGAGCGGCGCTTCGGCCAGACGCAGATGCCGGTTCCACGGCCCGGGCGATTCTTGGTAATTGGGGGCGGCGATGACGATAACAGAATGTGGCTAACAAATCATGGCCGATTGATTGCAATTCGCACCGACCGAATCCGTGCGGTCGCGCACCTTGGCCAAACTCCCGGATCGGTCGCGCCGCACTGGCTCTCCGGCCGGCCAGAGGTTGTACGGCGTTCCTCCAGGCTGGGGTCGGTACTTGGGCGTGCCGGTCGATCCGGCCAGCGTCGTGGCGTGCCCGGCGGAGCGAGAACGCGAGTCGCACATCCTCGGAGCAGCCGACGACCTGCTTGAGTATCAGTCGATTCCGCACGCTAGCTGGGTGACGGCAGCTGGGTGACGGCAGGCTTGACAGGATGTGCGGTCTGCGCGCTCCGCGACGCCTGCGAGCGCCAGGAAATTGATCCGCGCACGCTCTTCGCGCAAGATCGGCCAATGGACGCTAGACAGCTCGAATGTTTCCTCACCGTGGCTGACCACGGCAGCTTCAACCGCGCGGCGGCCTCGCTGTATCTGGCGCAGCCTTCGTTGTCACAGGCGATCCGCATCCTGGAGCGCGAACTGGATGTGCTGCTGTTCCACCGCATCGGCCGACGCATCGAACTGACCGAGGCTGGCTGGGCGATGATCGAGCCGGCCCGTCAGGTGCTGCGCAACCTGGAGACAGCACGAGCCGCGGCAGAATCGGTGAAGGATTTGCATGCTGGCCGGCTGGAGATCGCTAGCATGCCGTCGCCCGCGCTGCAGCCGCTCACCATGATGATCGGCGCCTACCTGCGCAGTTACCGGCGATGCGGGTGGACGTGCGGTCCGCGCCGACGGCCGCTGCCGTGATCGAAGCGGTGCGCACCGGAGCTGTCGAGATCGCGGTGGCGGGCACCGCGACGGATCTGCTCTCCCCCGACGTGGAGGTGCGTCCCGTCGCGCGGCAGCGATTCACCGTCCTCGCCGCGCCCGACGGCACGCTCCGACCGGGACGCGGAGTGCGGCTGGAAGAACGTGCCGGATTTACCGTGATCGTGGCGCCGCCCGGCACCCGGGCCGGGCAGCTGGCGGACGAGGTGAGGGAGGGCGGCGTGCCGCTGCGGATAGGGGTGGAGGTGGCACACCGCGAGGCCGTGCTGCCGCTTGTCCTCCAGGACGCCGGAGTCGCCGTGGTGACCGAGGCGCGGGCAGATCTGGCGCGTGGCGCGGGGGCGCTCGTCCTGGACCTCGATCCGCCGCAGTACTTGCACATCTGGCTGCTCTCCAGGCGTGCTCCGCTCACCCCGGGGGCCGGGCCTTTCTCGACTGCGTCCTGCGCTGAACCCTGTCCGATAGGCGTTGCCTTTAAGCCGGGAAGCTAACCGGTCTTGGACGAATGCCCCGCTCAACGGGTTGACTCGCCGATAGGAAAGTAAAACGTTGATGAGGACGGAGAACACGGTGAGCACTGCGCGGAGATTGCGGATAGCGGTGATTCCCGCGGACGGAATCGGCCAGGAGGTGGTGGCCGCCGGGCGCGAGGTGCTCGACGCGCTGGCCGCCGGCAGCGCAGGGGAATTCGGGTTCGACTGGCACGAGTTCGACTGGGGCTGCGAGTACTATGCGCGCACCGGCCGGATGATGGCCGAGGACGGCCTGGAGGCGCTGCGGGCCTTCGTCCGCGATGTCGATGCACCGGTACACATAGCGCAGGCCTAGCGCGGCCGCCTCGGTCTCATGCAGCGACGGCGACCACGACGGCCCGATTCCGGCACCGACCAGCCCGGTCAGGAAGCTTCTATCCGCGGTGGCGACCGTCGGGGATGCAACCGGTTGAATGCGCGAACCCATGGGCGGACCAATTTACGAAGAACCTCGGCGAGGCCAGCCGGTATAGCCCTCAGCGAGGTAGGTTGATCCGGCCGCCGAGTCGGCCACCGAATCGAGCTCGCCGAGTTGCCGCCGCAGGTCGAAGTCGGTGTTGCCGGGCAGCGCGTGCAGCATGGTCGTCATCCAATATGAGAAGTGCTGTGCCCTCCAGACCCGGGCCAGTGCCCGCGTACCGTACTCATCGAGCGCTTCGGGTTCGTTGCCGAGCACGGCGCGCTCCAGCACCTCGGCGAGCACCCGCACGTCGGCCAGCGCCAGGTTGAGACCCTTAGCGCCGGTAGGCGGGACGGTATGCGCGGCGTCGCCGGCCAGCAGCAGATTGCCGTAGCGCATAGGCTCCGCGACGAAGCTGCGGAAGCGCAGGACCGCCTTATCGGTGATCGCTCCTTCGGTGAGCGTGAAGCCGTCAGGCCCGGCGACCCGGGCCTGCAGCTCCGCCCAGATGCGGTCCTCGGACCAGGCATCGGTGTCTTCGTCCGGATCGCACTGGAAATACATCCGCTGCAGCGTCTCGGTGCGCTGGCTGATCAGCGCAAAGCCACGCGGCGAGTGGGTGTACACGAGTTCCGGCGCGCTCTTAGGCGCCTCGGCCAGGATGCCGAACCAGGCGAACGGATACTCGCGGAAGTAGTGTGTCCGTAGCAGCTCTGGGACCTCGAATCGGCAGATTGACCGCGACCCGTCCGCGCCGACCAGGTAGTCGCAGCGCACTTCCTGCTCGGCGCCCGCGGCGTCGGTGTAGCCGATGGCTGGCCGGTCGCCGGTGACGTCGAGAATCCGGGCGTCGCGGATGCCGAATCGGACGTCGCCGCCGTCGCGGTCGCGTGCGTCCGCCAGGTCGATGAACACATCCGTTTGCGGGTACAGACAAACCGACTCGCCAACCAGCTGCTTGAAGTCGATCCGGTGGTTTTCGCCGCCAAACCTCATGCTGATCCCCTCGTGCGGGATGCCCTCGCGGTGCAACCGGCCGCCGACACCGGTGTCGGTGAGCAGCCGTACGCTGTCGGCCTCGAGGATGCCCGCGCGGACGGTGTTCTCGATTTCGGCCCGCGCACGATCGTCGACGACGACGGAGTCGATGCCCGCGATCGACAGCAGGTGCGACAGCATTAGGCCTGCGGGTCCCCCGCCTACGATGCCGACGGTCGTATTCGTGATGGTGCGGTTCACGGGGCTGCCTTCTGCGTCTGGTCGACGAGCGGGATCTCGAGGACGGTGGTGAGCGTGCTGAAGTCGACCCCGAACAGGTCTCGGACGACGACGCGGTCCGGCTGGATGAGGAAGACGGCCAGGTCGGTGTAGACGCGGGTGACGCAGGCCAGCCCGGTGAGTGGGTAGTTGCACTCGGATACCAGCTTGGGGCGGCCGTCGCGGGTCAGCAGGTTCATCATCACGAAGGTCTGCCTGGCGCCGGTGGCCAGGTCCATCGCGCCGCCGACGGCGGGGATGTCGCCGGGCTTGCCGGTGTGCCAATTCGCGAGGTCGCCCCGGGCCGACACCTGGTACGCGCCGAGCACGCAGACGTCGAGATGGCCGCCGCGCATTATCGCGAAGGAATCGGCGTGATGGAAGTACGACGCGCCCGGCAGTTCGGTCACCGGGACCTTGCCTGCGTTGACCAGGTCGGGATCGATCTCATCGTTGGCTGCCTCGGGGCCCATGCCGAGCATGCCGTTCTCGGTGTGCAGCATGACGCCGCTGTCCGGCGGCAGGTAGTTGGAGATCCTGGTCGGCAGGCCAATACCGAGGTTGACGAACGAGCCGGGCAGGATGTCAGCCGCGACGATGCGAGCCAGTGCGTCCTTGCTGATGCCGGTCAGCGTGCTCATAGTATGTCTCCCGACATGGCCAGGTTGCGGTCGACGCGTACAACGCGGTCGACGTACAGGCACGGCGTGACGACGTGCTCGGGGTCGAGTGCGCCGACCGGCACGATGTCGTCCACCTGCACGATCGTGGTTCCCGCGGCGGCGGCCATGATCGGCCCGAAGTTGCGCGCTGTCTTGCGGTAGATCAGGTTGCCCAGCTCGTCGGCCTTGTGTGCCGCGATGAGGGCCACGTCGCCGCGCAGCGGGTACTCCAGCAGGTAGCCCCGGCCATCGATCACGCGGGTCTCCTTGCCGTCGGCCAGCGGAGTGCCGAAACCAGTCGGGGTGAAGAACGCGCCGATTCCCGCGCCGGCGGCGCGGATCCGCTCGGCCAGGGTGCCCTGGGGTACAAGCTCGAGTTCGATCGCGCCGGCCCGCCAGGCCGCGTCGAAGTGCCAGGAATCGGACTGGCGCGGGAACGAACAGACGATCTTGCGTACCCGCGCCTGGCGGATCAGCGCGGCCAGGCCGTGGTCGCCGTTGCCGGCGTTGTTGCTGACCACGGTCAGCTCCCTTGCGCCGCCCTCCAGCAGCGCCTCGATCAGCGCCACCGGCTGCCCGGCCGAGCCGAACCCCCCGACCAGCAGGGTCGCGCCGTCCGGGATGCCCGCCACGGCTTCCAGTGCGCTGTCGACGATCACGACCTTGCTCACGAGGAGCTCCTGGCGTTCTCCAGCACGACGGCGAGCCCTTGCCCGACGCCGATGCAGATGGCCGCCACCCCCCAGCGCTGTCCGGCATGCGCCAGACTGCGGGTCAGCGTGCCGAGGATTCGCGTGCCGGAGGCACCGAGTGGGTGCCCGATTGCGATCGCGCCGCCGTGCTGGTTCACGATCGCTGGATCGATGCCCCAGGCCTTGATGCAGGCCACTGACTGCGCCGCGAACGCCTCGTTGAGCTCGACCGCGCTGACGTCAGCCCAGCTGATTCCAGCCCGTTTCAGCGCGATGTTGGCCGCCTCGACTGGTGCGAACCCGAAGAACTGCGGGTCGTTCGCCGCACCGCCACGGCCGGCGATGCGCGCCAGCGGCGCTAGGCCCAGTCGGCTCTCGGCGGCCGCGCTGCCGAGCAGGACCGCCGACGCGCCGTCGTTCAGTGGTGATGCGTTCCCGGCGGTGACCGTGCCGTCCGCTCGGAAGACCGGCTTCAAAGCCGCCAGCTTCTCCGGGGTTGTGTCCGCCCGGATCGACTCGTCCCGGGCCAGGTTCACGCCCGGAATGGGCACGATCTGGCCGTCGTAGAAGCCGCCGTCCCAAGCGGCGGCGGCTGCCTGGTGCGACCGCAGCGCGAACTCGTCCTGCTCCTCCCGGGTCACCTGTTCCCGCTCACGGAGCTGCTCGGTCGCCTCGCCCAGCGACACCGTCCACTGCGCAGGCATATTCGGGTTGACCAGGCGCCAGCCCAGAGTCGTGGAGACCAGCGTCGCGTCACTGGCCGGGAACGGCTTGCCTGGTTTCGGCAGCACCCACGGCGCGCGGCTCATGGACTCCGCTCCGCCGGCGATGATCACCTCGGCTTCACCGAGCGCGATCTGCCTTGATCCGATGATCGCCGCGTCGAGGCTGGAGCCGCACAGCCGGTTGACCGTCGTCGCCGGTACTGAGGTCGGTAGTCCGGCGAGCAGGCCGGCCATGCGGGCAACGTTGCGGTTGTCCTCTCCCGCACCGTTGGCGTTGCCGAGCACGATCTCGTCCACCCGAGCCGGGTCCAGATCGGGCGCGCGGTCGACGATCGCGCGTACGACGAGCGCGGCCAGGTCGTCCGGCCGCGAGCCGGCCAGTGCCCCGCCGAACTTGCCGAACGGCGTGCGCACCGCGTCATACACGAAGACATCGTTGTCCACTTCTCCTCCTTGCTCAGGTCTGGCCAGGGAAGGTCAGGAACGGCGTCTCCAGCGTCCCCTGCAGGTGAATGTCGAAGCGCAGGCTGCCGTCGGCCTCGCGCACCGCCACCATCCGGCCGCGCTCGCCGGCATCCAAACTCGACAGCAGTGGGTCGGCATCGAGAACGGCGTGGCCCGCGGGCAGGTAGATCCGGGTGAACAGCCGGTTGAGCAGGCCACGGGCGAAGACCACGACGGCGAAGAACGGCGCGCCTCCCAGCCGGGCCGGTCCCGGCTCGACCGAGCTGAACCAGTAGTGGCCCGCGGGGTCGGTAATGGTGCGCCCCCATCCGGTGAAGGAGGCACCGTCGCGGCGCAGGGACCCCGCGGTGGCCGGGACGATGCCGGAGGGGTCGGCCTGCCTGATCTCGAGCAGCGCGTCCGCGACGGCGTGGCCGTCGCCGTCGTACACGTGGCCGTGCAGGCGCATCGAACCAGCCGACCCGGGCGGCACCAGCTCGCGGTCGCCCGGATACGGCAGCGCATAGTGGAAAAACGGCCCAATGGTCTGACCCGGGGTCGCGGCCAGCTCAGGCATGGTGGTCCTCCGGGCGCTCCATCAGGGTGGCCTGGCCGCCGGTCAGCACAATGTCCCACCGGTAGCCCAGCAGGAAGTCGTGCTGTGAATGCTCGTGGTCGTAGGCCGCGACCAGCAGGGCCCGGGCGCGTTCGTCGGTGATCGACTGGTAGATCGGGTCGAGGGCGAACAGCGGATCGCCCGGGAAGTACATCTGGGTGATCATCCGCTGGGTGAAGTCGGTACCGAACAGCGAGAAGTGGATGTGCGCGGGCCGCCAGGCGTTGCGGTGGTTGTGCCAGGGGTACGGGCCGGGCTTGATGGTAGTGAAGGAGTACCGTCCCGTGTCGTCGGTCAGGCAGCGGCCGGTCCCGGTGAAGCTCGGGTCGAGCGGCGCGGGGTGCTGGTCGCGCTGGTGCGCGTACCGGCCGGCCGCGTTGGCCTGCCAGATCTCCACCAGCTGGCGGCGCACCGGGCGCCCGTCGCCGTCCAGGACCCGGCCGTGCACCGCGATGCGCTCGCCGATCGGCTCGCCCGCGGCCCCGGTGGTCAGGTCGGACTCACCCGCGTCTACGTCGGAACGGCCGAACGCCGGGGCGAACAGCTCCGCCCCCTCAGGGTCGGCGTGGCGCAGGTCCTTGACCGGGTGGCGCAGGATCGCGCTGCGGTAGGGCGGGAAATCCAGCCGCGGCTGTGTCTCGCCAGCTTGCGCGTCGGCGTGGATCTTCTCGATCTCCTCGCTGACGACCCGCTGGCTGACCAGCTCGTTCTCGACCGCAGTAATGCTCATACCGACAACGCTAGAAGCCGGAGCGCCTGCGGTCGACGTTAGACTTCCACTGAGCGAAAGGACGGGCCGTTGGCGGGCAACATCTCGCAGCCGGGAGCGACCGTGGTATCGCGGACGGTGGCCCTGCTGACTGCCTTCGACGAGACCCATCCCCGGCTGACGCTGACCGAGTTGGCCGGCCGGGCCGACCTGCCGCTGCCCACGGCGCACCGGCTCGTCGGCGAGCTGACCAGGCTCGGCCTGCTGTCGCGCACGCCGTCCGGCCACTATGTCGTGGGCCGCAGGCTCTGGCACATCGGGTTGCTGGCCCCGATGCAGACCGGCCTGCGCGAGGTGGCCGCACCATTCCTGCAGGACCTGTACGCCGCCACCGGGGCCACCATCCACCTCGCGGTCCGGGACGGCATCCGCGTCCTGTACCTGGACCGCCTGTCCGGCCAGCGGTCGGTCCCCGTGGTGAGCCGGACGGGATCCCGGCTGGCGCTGCACGCCACCGGCGTGGGTAAGGTTCTCCTCGCTTACGCCCCGGCGGACGTGCAAGGCAAGATCCTGTCCTCGCTGCGGCGGATCACCCCGTACACGATCACGCAGGCCGCCCTGCTCCGCGCCCAGCTCGACCGGATCCCGGCCGACGGGTACGCGACCACCTCCGAGGAGATGACGCTGGGCGCCTGCTCGGTCGCCGTGCCGATCTACCGCGGCGGCGACGTGGCCGCTGCCCTCGGGATCGTGGTGCCCAGCCTCAGGCGGGACAAGGCCCGCCTGGTATCCGCGCTGAAGGTCGCCGCCCACGGCATTAGCCGCAGCCTGGGCTCGGACCGCGCAGCACTTCAATGATTGACGAGTCGTCGCGGCGGCCGAGCCCGGCGCGCCGGCCGGCCAGATAGAGCTGCTCGGCAGCGGACGCGAGAGGGGCGGGATAGCTGTTCTCGCGGGTGGCGTCCAGGACAAGACCCATGTCCTTGACGAAGATGTCAAGCGCGCTGTTGACCTGGTCCGTGCCGTGGACCATGCGCTCTCCCCGGTCGTCGAGCATGAACGACGCAGCCGCTCCGGCCCGCAAGACTTCCCAGGTGGCGGTGGCGTCGAGCTGCATCGCCTCGGCGAAGGCGAGCGCTTCGGCAGCGACCGCGATGTGGACGCCGCACAGCAGCTGGTTGACCAGCTTGACCTTCTGGCCGTCACCCGGATGCGCTCCTACTACCGGGGCGCTGCGGGCCATCGAGTCGAGCAGCGAGCGGGTGCGGCGTACCGCGACCTCCGAGCCGGCCACCATGATCAGCAGGTCGCCTGCGCCCGCGCGGGCCACACCGCCGGACACCGGCGCGTCAACGATCTCCACGCCCTGCCCGGCCAGCCGTTTGGCCCATCGTTGGACCGGTGCCGGACCGACGGTCGCCATGACCATGACCACGGCACCGGGTGCGAGGGCCGTCGCGGCCGGGTCGTCGCCGTAGAGCACGCTCTCGACTTGGGCTGGGGTGGCGACCATGAGGACAAGGACGTCCGCGCCCGTCGCGGCCTCGGCGATCGACCCGGCCGGTTTCACCCCGTCGGCGCCGAGGGACGCGGCGGGACCAGGGTCGATGTCGTAGCCGGTAATTTCGTGACCAGCTCGCGCCGCGCTGCGGGCCATAGGCAGGCCCATCGCGCCCAAGCCGATCCATCCCACTCGTGTCATTCGGGATTCCTCCATTCAGCTGTGTCCGCGGACGCGGTCGATGACGTCGGCGAGGGTGTTCTCGTCGCCGACGTTGCCCGCGAACACGACGTACGGGATGCCGACCGCCCCGGGGGAGGCCTCGACGGGGCGGAACACCGACACCATGCCGGGCAGGAGCTGGCCGATGACCTCGGCCCGGCGGATGCCCAGTCCGCGGACTGCTACATCGTGGGAGGTGATTCCGCCCTTGGCCACGACCCAGGATGGCTTGGCGGCAAGGGCTTGGCGGACCACGTCGGTGACGGCGCCGGAAACATTGCGGGAGATGGCCAGGCTGTCGTCGGCGTCACCGCCGCGGATCAGGGTGCGGCTGGTGAATAGCAGGACGTCGGTCCTCGCCAGCGCCGCCGCGCACTGCTGGCCGATCTCGGTGATGTGCGCGTCCCGCCCGCCGGGGTCAGTCAGGATGGGTACGTCAAGTTCGATTTCGGTGAGGCCGCCGCGGTGCCGGGCGGCGGTCACCTGCCGGCTGGTCAGCCCGACGTGCGAGCCCACCACGACCAGGCCGTGACCGCCGGGGTTGCCGTCAGGCCAGATCTCGCTGGAGGTCAGCGGGTGCCGCGGTTCCAGCCCGGCCAGGGCACGCGGGAATGATGGCCCGGCGCGGTAGATAAACGACCGGCCGCCTCGCTCGGCGTCAAGCAGGCCCAGCACCACGATCTCGAGGTCGGCGTAGTCGGTGGCGTTGACCACGACGAACGCGCCGTCGCGGACTTCGCCCAGGATCTGCGCCACGCGTTCCGGGCCGCCGAGGCGGATGTCCTCCAGGCTGATGCTGCGAACCTGGTCCGGGGTGACCGCGCCGCCGCTCTTCTCGGCGACGAAGTCGCGCAGGTTCGAGGAGGTATAACCGAAGGTGGCGTCCCGGGCGAATTCGCTGGCGCCGACCGGGACCGGTTCGCCCGACACGTTGGCCCAGTGGATGTCCCCGGCGGTGAACCGGCCGGCCTCGAAGTACGCCGGGATCAGCAGGACTCCGTCGTATCCGGCCCCGGTCACCTCTCGCCGCGCGGCGTTGATGGCGCGGACCTCAGCGATGACGTGGCCGCGCAGGGTGGAGTCGCCCCGGCTGATGATCTCGATGGGGGCGCCAAGCCGGGCGCCGAGCCGGAACAGGCTGCCCGCCACGCGGGTGCTGAGCTCGGCGGCCGCGGACTCGGGCAGGCTGCGGGTATTGGTCAGGATGAAGCAGGTCGAGGCGGCGGCAGCCAGGGCCGCTGCGTACTCGGCGTCGTCGAAGACGGTGACGACGCTGACGTCGTGCACGGTCTGAGAGCCGGTGGGATCGTCATCGATGACGGCGATGCGACGGCCAGCGCCGACATTAGAGTCGTGGATGCGTTGCCGGGCGCCGGGCTCGGCGCGTATGGGCGGAGCCGCCGCCAGCACGGCGGCCGCCGACGGTAGGTCGGCGGAAAGGCTGGTCATTGGCGCTCCTAGGTGGACTCGGTATTTTCCCGAACTGGCGGTGGTGGCTGTATCCGCGCTGGCGATCATGCCGCCATCAGGCCAGGCCCAGGACCTTGCAGGCGTTTCCCTTGAAGATTCCCGGCAGCACCTCGGCGCGCAGGTCAAGGTCGGCGAAATGACGAGGGTGCAATCACCCGCACCCCGAGCTAACCCGCACCTCGCGCGGAAGCACCACACGAGACATGTTGCAGTCTGTCGCTCTCTCTGCGGGGTGGATGGCCATAGATCAGTCCTCTCTCCTGTGCGCCGGATCCTGGTCAGACGCTTCGTCGCTGCAGAACAACCGAACGTCCCATGCCCGGAGCGTGATCTTCTCACCGGGTGGATGGCGCTCGCCGCCGAGTAGGTCAGTCACCGTGCCGGACGGACAAGCCGTCGCCTCATCCCAGCTCCAGTTATGCAGGACGTGCAGCCGGGTCGCGGCGCTCGTGTCGGTGCTGGTGGAGACGGTGACTGAGTCGTCGGTGATCCACCCGCCCGCGGCATGGGGTACCAACCACCGCACCAGGTCGGCGGCTAGGTGTTGATCCGGGACGGTACCGACTACCGTGACCCGGCCCGCGCCGGCGGGCTTTGTCGTGACGGCGGCCCAGCGGCCGAGGTGCGGATGCTGATAACAGGCGAGGACCTCCGCGTCCGAAGCGACGAGCCCTTCGACGAATCCGGTCGCCGCGCCGCCCAACGAGCCGTGCACTGGCACCGGCGACGGCAGCGAAGCCATCTCGTCGTACCAGACCCCGGCCGCGCCGGTGATTCGCGCCGGCGCCCGCTCGGTGCGCGCCCTTCCCTCCCTGTCCCCGTAGCCCGTTCGC
>Ga0210401_10004007_pt1 | contig 15500 bp, 14 predicted proteins | sample IncBWH32MmetaG_FD_150866 | JGI IMG/M metagenome (GOLD analysis project Ga0210401, IMG submission 150866) | Forest soil microbial communities from Barre Woods Harvard Forest LTER site, Petersham, Massachusetts, United States - Inc-BW-H-32-M | ecosystem: Environmental > Terrestrial > Soil >... | reverse complement strand
CATCATCCTCACAACCAATCAGGATTTCCGAGTTTACCGTCGGCACAGCCGCCAGGTAGTTCCTTGTGCGACTCCTGAATGATGCGCAAACACATTTGGTAAGGTGCGTCGGCAGCCGGAAGCAGTCAGATTCCGCGGAAGTGGAGGGCTATGGGAGGTGCGAAGAATGCCTTGGAGCCGCACGCCCGGTAACCTCTACAGTCTGAAGTTGTCCGAACCGCCGAACTCCGACCCGCCTAGCTACCTCCGCCCGGATGGCTTCAGCCTGCTGTGGTGTGAAAAGCAAAAACCCAGAGGCAACGTCCCTCAAATCCTTGAGATTCCAATCGCCACGCATGATGCCGATAGCCGAGTGGGATTGGACGTTCAGCAAAACGTGACCAATCTCATGGGCAATCGCATGGCCCAGGATCTGCGCCGTGGTAGCCGGCCGGCGAATGCTTCCTTCGTATACCGCTCTTACCTGAGTCTCGGCGAGGGCTTCCACACTGGCGTAGAACACGTACACCACTTTGCGGTCAGGTTCCGTGCCGGGCGCTAGACCCATCGCTTTGTTCGGGACGCCGAGGCGGTCGGCCATGACGCGCGAAACAATGTTGAGGGCGATATTGGTGAGATGTAGCGAGCCTTCGTCTGTCGAATTTTCCTGGTCGATTTTCGGGGCAGGAGCAGCATTGGTCCATCGGGTTTCGACTTTCACCTTCCGGAAAATCCCGGCAGCTATTCTCTCTGCTTCCATCAGTGTCTTGTGGTCAACTTCGGCGTAGTTGTGGACTAGAATTGTAATGGTCAAGCTTGTATCCGCACTCACCGCTGTGTTCTGAGCCATCGCCGAGGCGTTTCCCGTCACCACCAGCCCCAGTACTAAGGTCAAAGACCATCTTTGTGATCTCTTCATGACGCTCCCTCCTGCCCTCACTAGGGAAGGCGGACGCGGAGAGCGAAAACCACAACGTCATGAAAAGGATTTTTGTATCCTCTAACCCAATCACCCTGTGGGTGTTATACTCACGCCATTTCCGGGTTACCCTTTAAAGACAATCGCGAGGAGGCGATGGTCGATTCCTCCACTCACCACGTTACCAAGCTGCTCCTGGCTTGGGGCCAAGGCAACGACGCTGCCCTGGATGAGTTACTTCCTTTAGTCCATCAGGAACTCCGCCGCCGAGCTCGCCGATACATGTTGGGGGAACGTTCCGGCCACACCTTACAAACGAGCGCACTGGTTAATGAGACCTACTTGCGGTTAGTGAACGCTCGGGAAGTCAACTGGCAGAACCGCGCCCACTTCTTTGCCCTCTCTGCTCAATTGATGCGGCGGATTTTGGTGGATTCGGCGCGCGCACGCGGTGGTCAGCAGCGAGGAGGCGGGAACCCGAAAGTCACCCTGGATGAAGCCTTAATCGGACCGCGGGAGAAAGGTCAGGATTTGGTCGCACTAGATGATGCGCTCAAAGCCCTATCCGGAGTTGATCAGCGGAAGGGCCGTGTGGTCGAGCTGCGCTTTTTTGGGGGCCTGAGCGTCGAGGAAACCGCCGAGGTGCTGAAAGTTCACCCGAACACAGTTCTCCGGGACTGGAGGCTGGCCAAGATGTGGTTGAAACGCGAGATGAGCAAAATAGGACTCCTAGCGGTGAACCGGCATGACGCCTGAGCGTTGGCAGAAAGTGGAGAAGCTATGCAACGCTGCCTTGGAGTGCGAGGGGAGCCAGCGCGTGGCGTTCTTGGCACAAGCTTGCCAAGGGGACGACGAACTGCGCCGTGAGGTTGAGTCGCTGCTGGCACGAGAAAAGACTGCGGAGGGATTTCTGCAATCACCAGCGTTGGAAATTGCAGCCGCTGCGCTGGCGAAGATGCCGGCAGGAGGTGGCGGGCCGTCTCTCGTGGGTCGCGACATGGGCTGCTATCAAATTCTTTCCTTGCTCGGCGCAGGTGGGATGGGCAGGATCTGGCTCGCTCGCGATAGCGAGCTGGGCCGTGACATTGCTCTGAAAGAACTTCGACCGGAAAAAGCCGGTGTCGACGTGCTGCAGACCAGATTCGTCAGAGAAGCTCGGATCACAGCCCAACTGGAGCATCCTGGCATCGTGCCAGTTTATGAATTGGGCCGGCGGCCGGATGACCAACAACCGTTCTACACGATGCGATTTGTCAAAGGCCGAACTCTCACGGAGGCAGCTCAAGACTATCATCGCAGGCGGATCGCCGGCGAGGCAGATTCCCTTGAATTCGTCAGCCTCATGAGCGCCTTTGTTACCGTATGCAACACCGTAGCCTACGCGCACTCTCGGGGTATCATTCACCGCGATTTGAAAGGTCAGAATGTGCTGTTGGGCGATTTCGGCCAAGTTGTCGTCTTAGACTGGGGACTCGCAAAGCTGCTCGACCGATCAGAGGACGATCTGGACTCGTCGTCGATCGTGCTCGACCGGGAGGCCGCAGAAGGCCGCGACCTGACCCTTCAAGGTCAGATGATCGGCACGCCTGCCTACATGGCGCCCGAGCAAGCAGCGGGGGATTTCATCGACCAGCGCACAGATGTGTATGGGCTGGGCGCAATTCTGTACGAGATCATTACCGGCCAACCGCCGTTCAAAGGGTCAGATGCCTCCGACGTGTTGCGTAAAGTACTAAACGAAGATCCAGTACCGCCCAGCCAGTTGTGCAAGGAAGTGCCCGCGGCGTTGGAGGCCGCCTGCCTCCGGGCGCTGAAGAAAGATCGGGTGAACCGCTATGCCGGGGCCGCTGATCTGACCTACGAAATCCAAACATGGCAGGAAGTAGAGAGACGGCGCGCAGAAGAGGAGCTAGATCGTTTCTTCAATTTGTCACTCGATTTGCTGTGCATTGCGGGGTTCGATGGCCACTTCAAGCGCCTCAATCCATCCTGGGAGCGCGTTCTTGGCTATACGAGCCAGGAACTCTGCGCCAGACCCTTCCTGGATTTCATCCACCCCGATGACCGTGCAGCGACTGCGCAAGAGCTGGCGAAGCTCGTCACTGGTGCTAAAACCATCTTCTTTGAGAACCGCTATGCGTGTAAGGACGGCTCCTACAGGTGGTTCCTTTGGACAGCTATCCCTTCGGTGAAGGAACAACTGGTTTACGGCAATGCGCACGACATCACTCATCGGAAGCGAACGGAGGAGGTTGTTCGAGGGAGCGAACAGCGGTATCGCTCTGTAATCTCTGCGATGCAGGAAGGGATCATCCTCCTCGACGCGGATGGAGCTATTCGGGCTTGCAACGCGAGCGCCGAGCGTATTGTTGGGCTCTCGGGTGACCAGATGATCGGGCGAACCGCCGTAGATCCTCGATGGCGCGCCATTCAAGAAGATGGGTCTCCGTTCCCCGATGAAACGCGCCCGGCCGTAAAAACGCTGCGAACAGGCAAGCCGTGCTCGAATGTAGTGATGGGAGTCCATAAGCCGGATGGTGAATTGACCTGGATTTCGATTAACTCGCAACCGCTATTCGGCGACGATGGGAAGACACCGGCTGGTGTCGTGGCCTCGTTCTCAGACATTACTGAGCGCAAGCACACAGAGGAGAGGCTGCGCCAAACGATTGCTGAACTGGAAGGCTTGAAAAAGGAGCGGCGCGGGCTGTTGAATCATGATCGTGCAGAGTTGTCCTGAAGAGTCAAAACGCCGCGTGCCGTCTGGAAAACAAATCCCCCATGATCGGCCAGAGCATTTCCCAGTACTGCATCCTTAAGCTCGGTCGCAGCGGCATGAGTGTGGTCTACAAGGCCGAGGAAGTTCACTCCAACACGGTTCTCCGCGACTGGGGGCTGGCCAAGATGTGGCTGAAACGCGAGATGAGCAAGGAGAAATCTGAGAGGTGAACCGACCATGACGCCTGAGCGATGGCAGAAAGTCGAGCGGCTATGTAACGCCGCCTTGGAGCGCGAGGCCAGCCAGCGTGCAGCCTTTCTGGCGCAAGCCTGTCAAGGGGACGACGAACTACGCCGCGAGGTCGAGTCACTGCTGGCGCAAGAAAAGCCCGCGGAAGGATTTCTGGAATCACCGGCTGTAAAAGTTGCGGCCGCAGCGATGGCGAAGATGCCGGGGGGAGATGGTGGACAGTCTTTCTTCGGTCGCGAGATGGGCTGCTACCAAATTCTTTCCTTGCTTGGTGCGGGCGGGATGGGAGAGGTGTACGAGGCGCATGACACCAAACTCGACCGCAACGTGGCCATCAAGGTCCTGCCGGAAACCTTTGCGCGCGATCCCGAACGCCTCTCCCGTTTTCAGCGCGAAGCGAAGATGTTGGCTGCGCTGAATCATCCCAACATCGCAGCCATCTACGGCTTGGAAGAAGACGCCGGCAGAAACTATCTGGTGATGGAACTGGTTCCGGGTGAGACCTTGGCGCAACGAATCTGTAAGGGCGCTGTGCCTATCCAAGACGGGATAGAAGTCGCTTGCCAGATTACAGAAGCCCTCGAGGCGGCGCACGAAAAGGGAATCATTCATCGCGACTTAAAACCGGCCAACGTGAAGGTCACTCGGGAAGGCCGCGTTAAGGTACTGGATTTCGGCCTGGCCAAAACCTTTGCCTACCATAGCGATGAGCATTTGACGCAATCGCTGACGAAGAGTCAGCAGAGAGGAATTCTGGGAACTCCGGCGTACATGAGTCCGGAACAGGTGCGCGGATCAACGCTGGATCAGCGAACTGACTTGTTTTCCCTCGGCATAGTGCTGTATGAGATGGCGACCGGTAGGCCGCCGTTCCAAGCCAATAGCTCGGCGGAACTCCTTGGCGCGATCCTGTACAAGGAGCCTATCTCTCCCGGCCGCATGAATACTGAAGTTCCAGCGAAGCTCGAAGAAATCATCCATAAGGCGCTGGAGAAAGACCCCTCCTTACGCTATCAGAGTGCGACGGAACTCAGAGCTGATCTAAGCCGGTTGAAACGTGAGGCAGAGCGGCAGCGTGAAGAACGCTGGCAGGGTGAGCAGCCGATAGCCGCGCCCGATGATGCTGTCCTGGACCGTTTTTTCACCCTATCGATCGACATGCTCTGCATCGCCGGATATGACGGCTACTTCAAATGGTTGAATCCTGCGTGGGAGCGCGTGCTGGGGTATAGCGTCGGCGAACTAACCTCATCGCCTTTTCTTGAATTCGTGCATCCCGACGATAGAGCTGCTATGACCGCTGAGATGCAGGGCCTGCTGACAAGTCATAGCACGATTTCCTTCGAAAACAGGTATCGCGCTAAGAACGGCATATACCGATGGATGCAGTGGAACGCGACACCTTTTCCGGAACAACAAGTGATCTATGCGGCTGCGCGGGACATCACCGAAAGAAGGCATGCCGAAGAGACTCTGAATCTCTTCTTCACATCGTGTCCCGACCTGTTGAGCATCACGGGCTGCGACGGGTACCGCAAGATGGTGAATCCCGCCTGGGAGCGCACCCTGGGCTTCACTGCTGCCGAGCTGAAAGCAGCTCCGTTATTCGAATTAATCCATCCTGACGACCGCGCCATGGCAATGACCCAATTTGAGAAACTGCTTGCGGAGGAGAAACCTATCTTGTTCGAGGTCCGCTATCGCGCCAAGGATGGATCCTACCGATGGATGCAGTGGAACGCGACACCTTTTCCGGAGCAGCGATTGGTCTATTCCTTCGGGCGAGATATTAACGAGCTGGTTGAATTGCGCCGCAGACTGTTGGACTCTAACTCTAAACTGCGGAACTTGGGCTAAGACTGAATGACGGAAGCCGCAACCCTTCTTGCGAACAAAGTCTTACGAAAGACCACCGCAATTCTCACCCCCGAATTCGTCCAATACATCCGCGATGACCTTGAGCGGGTAAAAACCTCTCCCTGGTTGCTCGCGGCTCCTATCAAGGTCCTCTTTCACCGGCCCCATCGCCAGGGGACTTAGCCTCGTCTCGATTGTATGGGGAGGACTCATGTTGGCAGGAATTTTGTTCGGAGTCGGCATGTTTCCGTTTGCTGAAGGAGATTCGAAGCGCATGGCCATCGGCGCCGTGAATTTTTGGCTGCTTCCGTATGCGGGAGCGAGGATTTCGATGAGCGATCTGTTCTGCGAGGGGTGGGCTAACTTCGAGGGGGTGCGCGCATATACCCCCCCAAGTTCTTGATAGCTCATTCCATCGTGACTAGACTCGGCCTAAAGCTGAATTTGTGACGTGCTTCTGTGACATAACCCTGCCATGTTTCCCTGATCCTTCCCTGTTGTGATCCCTGCTCAAATTTGGCCAGGTCAGACGATTAATGCTTCATTTGCTTTTGTTTGCCTCTGGATTTGGCCCGAGGAAGGGCGAGATTCCCTGTATATTTCGCTGTTTGCAGGGAAGAGCGTGAGAGGCTCGGCCGGATGATCTTGCGATCGTCTTGCGCCATCCATCAGGGCAACTCCACATCGCAAGTGCGAACCTTCGTCGGTGACAAGTTGCTGCGCACACTCTCTGACCGGTCCAGTAGCCCAAGAGTCATGGCCAGTATGAGGGCGAGCAAAGGATCAGTGATCTCCGCCACCCTTCCCGGGAGGTGGATTTGAATCACCTCGATTGCGCCCAGCAACACCGCCACGGCAATAGCCGCGCGGGCTAGCCGCCAGGCGGCCGCACGTAATAGCCAGACCGCCGATCCATACCAAAAGGACTTCTGAAGAAGGGTCAGCAGGCCGAAATCCCAAGGAGCCCGAAGAAACCCACCGAACGGCACCCAGGAAAATGGATTTGCGATACGGCTCCAGTGATATGGAGCGAGCCCGCGCACGATCAGCAGCGCCACGATCAGGCCGCCCACAACCGCCGTGCGCTTTGGATATCCGCTTAGGAAGTACCAGCAGATGCATGCGAGCACTGCACCGGCGAGCTCGGACCAGGTGACGATCCTACCGGCTACGAGGAGCTTGGCGGGCAACACCACCAGCAGCAGCGGGAACAATCGGCGGGTGCGCTCTACGCCGAGCACGTTTTCTAGCAGCTGGGCCACGACCAACCACTCGACGAAATAGCTGAAAGTCTGGAGCGGAGAGATCGACACCACCGCAAAGAGGTAACGAACTTTGTCGTCCAGCCTGGTGCGGCTGAGTACCGGGAACAGAGGAAATCCCTGGTATGCAAGCCAGGTGTAGAAGAGCAGCACCGCACCGGACGGATGCAAAAGCTTGGCGGTTTCCGCTCGCGCCAAGAAGCGCTTCAACCATTGCTGATAGACGTAGCCAAGTGCTGCACCGAGCACCGTGCCACTCACATTGCAGACCACGTCGAAAGCGCTGCAATCGCGTGCATCGTCGAATAATTGGGTCATCTCGATACTGCTCGACAATGCGAGTGCGAGCAATACCGTCACGACCACGGCAAAGGGCGTATGCAACTTCTGGCGGAGTGCGAGCAGGCCAAACACGCCAACCGGCAGGTAGATCACTACGTTGACCGCGATATCGCGGAACAGGAACCGGTCAATGTGGTCCGGCCAAGAATGAATCAGAATCCAGAGTGGGCTCGCGGTTAGTTGTGTGGAGTGGAAATCCCACGGATACAGGGATCCGTACACGATTAGCACAATCACCATTAGGAGAATGCGATACAAGTTAGACCTGACTCACTCCGTACGCGAACCAGCAGCGGTTGTTCGATTGCCGGGACATCATAATACGCAGCTGCAAACTCTACCGCGCCATCGCCGAAGCGGCTCCATCGCTGAATGTGGTCTCGCATGAATGTTACCTGTTGCATTGGTTCGATAAGCCGTCGTGGTTTCGGCCAGCATTTAGAGGTTCAGAACGCAGTCGCCTCGTGGAAGTTCTTTTGCGGCGACGGCGACCTTCCTAGCGGCTCTGCTGCTGGTTGGAGCGCTTATGTCCAGAGAACCCCGAAAGTCTTACCGACGTGCTACCTCCGATTTATGCCCTACCCAACCGATGAGGAATTTAAAGCGGGTGTCGTTCCGTCTCTACCATTTCTGTCCTATTATTTCGAAAAGATCCCAGTCCTGGGTCGGCGGTACGATCAGTTGACGCCATATTTCATTAAAGGCGATCGAATGTATAGCGGCGTTATTCAGACACCAACACGATCTATCGAGGTCATTAAGTTCGAACGCGACCCCGACAGCCCCACACTGTACATTCCGAAACGCACAGTTGTGGAGTTACCGGAAAAGGTACTGGAGAATGAGTGTAAGCGAAGGAATTTAGTTACGGCGGCTCTCGCTGCGGTAGGCGCAACCGGTTATGGCAAAAACGTTAGCTGGCCATAGGTTGGTGGCTGCGCTGCGGATTTCGCGCGCTTGCTGGGACCACCTATAGTTTATGTGTAAGAAATTATAGACTCCGGGGCCTTCTTCCGCCCAAGCCCATTATTTTGCGAGGCGGTTGGAGTGGCTAGCGGATTGCTGCCTGCTCAAGGGGTCTTTCTTTTTGCAACTAAGCCTCGGGTGGCAAAAATGCGAAACAACCTAATTCAGCGATATCGGAATTCCCGAGGCTTTTCGAGATTGGTGTTTGGCGTGCCCTTGCTTACAGGGCCTCGAAAGGAGCCCCTGATCGATCAGAGATCGCAATGAAACCTACTCGAGCGCTCCTCTTCACCTTGTTTGTCACTGTGATGGTAAGCGGTGGTATCGCGCACGCAAACACAATACCCCTGGGGGATGCGGCAAACTACGCCGTCCTCTACGAAGGCACGGGCGGCCATAACCTTCACATCACGAACGTCATGATTAGCGGCAATATCGGTGTCGGTGGCACTGGAGTCGTTCAATACAACGGTCCGGGCACCATCGACGGTAGGCTTGACTTCTCAGCCGCTAATACGGGCCAATTCCACAACACTAACGGCTCCAACGTCGGCCCCACATCCGCAAACTATAGTAGAGGTAATGTGACGACGGACCTCACCTATCTCGGTTCGCTCTCGTCAAGCTACACCAGCGGGACCCCCCTCACACTTACCAACGCTGGGGCGACGATAAACGAGTCCACAGGCCAACTCGAAACGGTAAACGGCGTTGCCACAAGTGTTTTCAACGTTGGCTCCTATAGCGCAATCAATTCCACCGTTCTGCACATCAATGGGGACGGAAGTGGCGATCCGGTCGCCTTCGATTTCGCCTTCAATGCCAACGTCAACCTAAGCGGTACAGTTGTGCTCGGAGGCACAGGCCTGAGCAGCCCAGATCAGGTGCTGTTCAATTTTCAGTCGAGCGGCCAGAACATCGACCTTAACAACAACGGCGAGACCGCTTTCCAGGGAATCATCCTCGCGCCCAATGACGTGATGTCATTGACCCATGCAACCCTCGACGGGCGCTTCTTCGGCGGCGACAGCGGCGATATGCAGATCGTCTCCGGCGACACTTTGAAGGCACCATCTCAAGTTCCTGAGCCAGGTACCTTGACGATGCTGGGGACGGGCCTGATCGCCCTTAGTAGTCTTGCGCGGCATCGAGCAAGGATAGTCTAGGTCCTTCTGAAAACCCGCACCCGCTGTCAGTGCCCGATGACGAGCAGGAGGAAGAGAAAGACCGGCAGTTGAATGCGACCTGGCTGCATCATCTACATAAGGGATTGCGTATAAGAAGCTTGATTTAGATCGACCGTGTCATAGTCCGCACGATTGCCCGCGATAGTCGGGGTCTATTTTGAATCGCCGAGGGGGCGGAATGATGAGACATTTTCCTAAAGTACTAGTCGTGGTGGCTCTTGTCATGACAGCAACAGCCCAAGTAAAGGCGGAAAGCATTCTGTACTTGGTTGATGGGAACAATGGAATCGACGAGATGGCTGCGGCTTTGGCGACCTTGTCCGGCGATACAATAACACTGGCTTCTTCTCCCGCCGACTTTGCTACCAAGATTGCCAGCGGAACCTACAACTTGGGCATATTTTCAGCGCAGATAGCGTATGCCCCCGACTATTCGGCTGCCCTTGCTGCCCTGGCGATCTTTGTGGGCGGTGGCGGTAACGCAATTGTGGATGATTGGTCCACAGCGTCGGGCGTTGACATCAAGGCCTTTGGAGCCAGCTTCACAGGCCATATAAATGGTCCTGCGGTCAATATGACGAGCTTCAACGCTGGAGTAACCAACCCGGTAGCGATTACCAATCCTTCTGCGCCATACGGCACCTTCTCCTATGGTCTATCTGCGTTGAGCGGAGCTAGCGTCGCAGGCACATTCGTAGACGCGGCTAATGCCTCAGGAACTGATGGAGAGGGAGCGGTTATCGTCGGTAATGGCGGTCGCAGCATCGTCAATGGCTTCCTCAACGACACTGCCGGCGCAGCTGGCGAGCAAATCTATATCAACGAGATCACCGGTTTCACCTCCGCAGTTCCAGAGCCAAGCACTCTTCTCCTGCTGAGTACAGGCTTACTCGGCTTGGCGGGAATAGGCCTGCGCAAGAAGCGGCACTGCTAGCGTGATTAAGTTTCGCCGCTTAGAACCAACACCCTTTGCAAAATGTGCGCCATCATTACGTTGAACGGGCATGAGGTCAACGCCTGACAAGACCTCTTTTTGGAATGTCCTATTAACTTATCGGAGCCCATCCGCCCCGAGGAAGTAGGTAGGCCAAATCTATACCGACCTCCAGCAATTCTATAGAAAGTTGAGTATTCCAGGTCAGCAAGCGCTACGCTAAACGGCAGGCGCCTACCTTTTTTCTAACAGGCTTTTTTTCAGTTCTTTGGAAGCTATCTCGGGTATATCTCAAGAGGCCCTTCGGCCCCGTACTTGCTGGAAAAACAGCCAAGGCGTTGGTCTGCCTAAGAGTGGTCCGTGCAGAGGGCAAGTGATGAGCACGATGACGCAAACGGCGGCCAGAGCAGAACGCCTGGAGCTATCTCTTCCCAAGGGTTTAGTGATTGCTGGTTTGCTCGCCGGGCTATACGGACCAGTGCTGATCCGGATGATCGTGCAATGGTGGCAAGACCCGGACTACAGCCACGGGTTCGTCGTACCTCTGTTCGTTGGTTACGTACTCTATCAGCGGAGACATCAGTTGCGGCAGCTTCCGCTTGAGCCAAGCAACCTGGGCCTGCCTGGTATGATTGGGGCAATCGGACTGTTACTAGCCGGGTCGCTTGGCGCGGAATTGTTCGTTGCTCGTTTCTCGTTGCTCTTCTTGCTGGGTGGAATGCTCCTCTTTTTCGCTGGTTGGAAGATGCTGCGAGCCGTGGCGTTTCCGCTGGCTTTTCTCGCGTTGATGATTCCGTTGCCGGCGATCATATACAACCAAGTGACTTTCCCACTCCAGCTCTTGGCCTCGCGGCTTTCTTCGAGCGGGTTGGAGCTCGTTGGAGTTCCTGTCTTGCAGGAAGGAAACGTTCTCGTCCTTCCGAACTACTCCCTTGAAGTCGTGGAAGCTTGCAGTGGTATCCGTTCGCTCATGTCCCTCATCGCGTTGGCTGTCGCGTATGGTTACTTTGTTGAGAAGCGCCAATGGGCAAGAATCAGCTTGGTCGTCCTGATGCTGCCTATCGCAGTTGCGAGCAACGCGATGCGCGTGATGGGTGCTGGTGTACTCACGTACTTGTTTGGGCCACGCGCAGCGGAAGGTTTTTTCCATTTGTTTCAGGGCTGGCTGATTTTTGTCTCCGCCGTGGCGTGCATGCTGCTCGTGCACTGGTTGCTGTCCCACTTAACTCCATTAAGGAGGGAGGCGATCGCGTAGTCATATGTGGAGCGTTCGATTCCTAATCACCGTAGGCACTCTAGTAGCAGGCATTTTGCTTCTTCACAGCGTGAGCCATGGAGAACCCGTGCCGTTGCGTCAACCACTGGGGCAGCTCCCGCTGATTATGGATGGTTGGCTCGGCCGCGATGACCCATTGGATTCGCAGATCGTAAGTGTGCTAGGCGTTAGCGATTACGTGAACCGCTCCTATGTGAACCTTGGGGGAGAGCCAGTCGGTCTGTACGTCGGTTATTACCAAAGCCAGCGCTCTGGCGAAACCATTCACTCGCCCAAGAACTGTCTGCCCGGCGCTGGTTGGGAGGCCGTGCGCGCGGGTCATCTGGTGATTCCCATGACCGCGATGCCAGCGATTGCTGTAAATGAATATTTGGTGGAGAAGGGACTTACGCAGTACTTGGTTCTCTACTGGTATCAAGCTCATGGACGGGTGATCGCAAGCGAGTACAGCGGGAAGGCGTGGCTCGTGTTTGATGCAATTACGCGGAACAGGACGGATGAGGCTCTGGTCCGAGTAATTACCCCGACGAGAGATAGCGAAGGCCAGGCCAGAGCACGCGCCGTTGAGTTTGTGCAAGGGCTGTATCCGCGTTTGAGTAGCTTCATTCCGGATTGAGCCAGACTCGGGGCAGGGAGGGAAATATGTTCGTCGGAACTCCGCGATTGAAAGTGGCTGCAGCAACGCTACTCTTCTCGCTAGCCGCTATGCTGGGTGGCTGTTCACTTGACCCGCAGAAGGGGAAGGTTAAATACCTCGAGAGCGGGAAGCGTTATCTGAAGGCGGGAAAGTACCAGGAAGCCAGCATTCAATTTCGGAACGCCCTCAAACTCGATCCGCGTTTCGCAGAAGCCTATTACCAACTGGCCCAGGCCGATTTGTCCCTCAAGCAGTGGAATGACGCCGTTGCCGCCCTTCGTCAGATGATCGACCTAGATCCGCAACGAGTGGATGCCCACGTCGACATGGGACGCCTCTACCTTGCATCCAAGGACTACCAAAAAGCTGATGATGAAGCCTCCTTTATCCTGGAGCGTGAACCTAACAACGCATCGGCCTACCAATTACGCGGCGCGGCGATGCTGGCTCGTCAGGAGCCAGAAAAGGCATTGCAGGCTTACGTCAAACTCACCCAGTTGCTGCCGCAGGACCCGATGCCTTATACCGACTTGGCACTTGTAGAATCCAACCTGAAGCGTTACCCAGAGGCAGAACAACATTTCCGGAAGGCAATTGAAGTGGCCCCACTGTCGGTCCCAAGCTACATTAACTTGGCAAATTTCTACCGCCTGCGGCAGCAACTCTCCGAAGTCGAGCAAGTTCTGAAAGACGGAGCAGATCGCATTCCCGGCGCAGCCCCGCTCTACATCAACTGGGCGGATCTACTCTACGCACAACAAAAGACGGAGGCCGCTACCGGGGTTCTCGACAAACTGCGGCGTGGGCAGCGCAACTCGACGGAGGTCGCGATCGCTATCGGTGACTTCTATTTCCAGAAGGGGCAAACCGAACCAGCCTTGACCGAATACCGACGAGGGTTGGAAACGGCTCCGAAGAATACGGAGATCCAGAAGCGCATGGTGGAGCTGCTCCTGATCACCGGACGTTATGACGAAGCGGCCAAGTTGAATGATGGAGTATTGCGTCAAGAGCCAAAGGATCTCGCTGCCCACATCGCTCGCGGCCGCATTTTGCTAGGGCAAGGCAAGCGTGATGAGGCAATTGCTGAGCTGCGCCAGCAAGCGGGCGAGGCGCCAGACTCGCCTCAGGCCCACTATTTTCTGGCCCTTGCTCACTGGCAGAACGGCAATACTGCTCAAGCCAAGAGTGAACTACAAGAAACCTTGCGCGTCGCTCCGAACATGATTCTAGCGTTGAACAGCTTGGCTGAACTGAATTTGTCGCTCGGAGATCTCACTGTGGCGCAGGAATATGCACAGCGCAGCGTGCGACAAAACCAGGCGAACCCCGCGAGTCGACTTCTGTTGGGCAGTGTTCTGGCCCAAGGGGCTCAATGGAGGGCCGCCGAAGAGCAGTTCAGCATTGCCCAGCGGCTGTCACCTGGCGACCCAACTCCTCATGTGAACATGGGTGTGACCTATGCCCGCCAGCAGCAACGGGCCAAGGCGGAAGAGGAGTTCGAAACAGCTCTGCGTTTGGCTCCTCGATCTACAGAGTCATTGGCCCAGCTTGCGGGTCTCTCGCTGGCGAGAAACGAGCGACCGAAGGCGGTCGCGCGCGTTCAACAGTACTTGGCCACCTACCCGGAAGATGCTCTTGGCCACCTGATCTTAGGAGGAACCCAGTTCAGTGGGAAAGACTACGACGCTGCCGAGTCCGAATTCGAGCGGGCCATACAATTGAACCCGAGTCTGACACAAGCCCATCTCCAATTGGCGCGGGTATATCAAGCAAAGGGACAAACCCAGGCGGCCATAGCCCAATATGAAACTGCGCTGTCTGCTCAACCCAGATCTGCGAATCTACTCACAATGATTGCCGGTCTTTATGAAGCGACAGGAAATCTAGATGCCGCGCGAAAGTACTATGAACAGGCGCTGGCCATTGATCCGAGCAGCGCAGTCCCCGCGAACAACCTCGCTTTTCTCTATGTGAAACAAGGCGGCAATCTGGATGTGGCGTTGGGGTTAGCTCAAAAAGCCAAGCAGCTCATGCCGGAACTCAATCCGATCACCGATACGCTGGGCTGGGTATTGTACAAGAAGCGAGAATACGCGAGCGCCCTTCCCTTATTCCAGGAATGCGTAGAGAAAGAACCCAACTCTGCCGAGTACCGCTACCACCTAGGGATGGCCCTCGCTGCCGTAGGACAAAGGGAGAAAGCAAAGGATCAATTGGAATCCGCCCTGCGTTTGCGTTTGGTGGGCGAGGACGCAGAGCAAGCAAAGCAGATGTTGGCAAGCAATTGATTTGCAGCTTCACGGACTCGCCACCGCAGACGAGGGCTCTTACAGATTCCTTATAGAGAGTGAATAAAGATGTATAGACTGATAAGGCCAATTTCACGAAGGGCCGCGGTGGCGTGCTCTTATCTCCTTTTATCTCAGTTCAATTCGTCAGCACCGATTTTCACTGGAGTGGTATGTCGATTGCGAGGATATAGCTAGGACAGCAGATTCTGTTTGTTGTGGAATCCTCGAGCAGCGTATTTAACTTTTGGGGGCGGACATGAAGACTCACGCACAAACCCTATGCCACCGGCTAGCCGTGCTCAAGCGTTATGCGTTTCCCGTGATCGCCGCAGTTGCACTGACCCTGTTGCTCTCTGCTTCGGTTCGCGCTGGCACTGTCACCTTCAATGATCTTACCGACAACGTAACAGCGATAGTTGCGGGGTTCGGATCACCTTCTCGGGCAACATTTAACTGTCCGTCAACTGGTGAGTCTATAACTGTGGGAACCCGTACTTTTAGCGGAGAGGGCTGTATTGGAACCATAACTGCACCCTCCGGCAGCAGTTCGTTCACCCTGACGGGTCCTTGTGATCCCTTCCTTACCGGGTGTGTCACGTTTATCTGGGCAAGTCCGGGAGGTCCGGGAACTACGAGAGAGATCAGCGACGTCGTTCAACTACAGCAAGCGGCGGGCGTTTTTACTGTCACCTTCGTCTCTGATCCAGACACAGGATCAGGAGAAGGATTCGGCGTTACTTGCGCCCAAGTCGTCGCGCTCGGGCTCGGGCTCGATTGCGGACCGCAAGAGAATGGCAGCTCCCAGCCCGCAGCCGATATAACCTGGACCGGCACTACGACCGTAGACCACATCAAATTCATATCGGACCCTGTTCCTGA
>Ga0210401_10004005_pt1 | contig 15502 bp, 10 predicted proteins | sample IncBWH32MmetaG_FD_150866 | JGI IMG/M metagenome (GOLD analysis project Ga0210401, IMG submission 150866) | Forest soil microbial communities from Barre Woods Harvard Forest LTER site, Petersham, Massachusetts, United States - Inc-BW-H-32-M | ecosystem: Environmental > Terrestrial > Soil >... | reverse complement strand
ATACCCAGCATTGTCAACCTCTATATCAACGCTCCGGATACGATGACTGCAGGCCGTTCGAAAACCTACGCCATGGACGCCGGCTCTATGACCCTCGCCTTGCGGGTCAGTGACTCGGTCACGGGCACATTGCTGGCGGTCGTCTATGATCACAAACGCGATTCCAGTGGAAGGATGCAGTGGGCCACGTCGGCGTCCAATCGCGCCGCAGCCAGCCGCACCCTTACGGGGTGGGCGGAACAGCTGAAGCGCGAGCTGGATGCGGCGCGCGCCAAGTAGGGGTCGCTGTCACTCCGGCTGAGTGGCTGAGCCTATGGTTCAGGGCGCACTTGACCGTTGGGGGCTAAGTAGCGACGGTCGAGCGCTTTAAGCAACTTTGGATCGCGGCCGTAGGGGTCGGGTTTGAATACGATCGCGTCTTGGGCATCGCGGTCGACGGTCCAGTAGAGCATCAGCACGGGCACAGCTTTCGGGAGCCGTATCGTGCGCGTGCCGCCCGAGGCGACCGCGGCGTCGATCGCCGCTCGGTTCCACCGCTCGGGGCTTGCGAGCAGTAACTCCGCGAGTTCGAGTGGCCGCTCGGTGCGAATGCAGCCGGAGCTGAAGGCACGCTGCTCGCGTTCAAACAGAGCCTGGCTCGGAGTATCGTGCAAGTACACCAAGTAGGGATTCGGGAACATGATCTTGACCCGCCCCAGAGCATTGTTTGGGCCCGGGTCTTGCCGGATCATGAAAGGAAATGTCGCGGCGGTGTACCTGGAGAAATCGATGCCGGCCTGATTGACCGGCCGGCCGTTACGATCGATCACGCGTAAGCCACGCTTTTCCAGATACGACGAGTCACGGCGCACGGCGGGCAGGATGTCTTTGCCGAGTATGCCGGGCGGTACGGTCCAGGTCGGGTTGAGGACGATTTCGTCAATGGCGGACCGGAAGATCGGCGTCTGACGGTAAGGCTGCCCCACCTGCGCCCGGCTTCTCCAGATCACGGCGCGATTTCGCACGTATCGCACTTCGAATCCGGCCACGTCGACGATCACGAAATCGCCGTCACCGCTCAGGTGCAGTACCCAGCGCGCACGCTCGAGATTGACCCGAATCTGGTCAATGCGCTGCGCCACGGGAACGTTCAGTTCGCGCCGCGTTGCCGCACCGACCGCTCCATCCGGCGTCAGAAAGTGTCGCGCCTGGAAGCGCTTCAAGGCAGCCTCCAGCGGCTCATCGAACAGCGTGCCTGCTGCGGTGCCGCCCGCCTCATCGCCGCTCGCCGACAAGCGCCGGCGTAAGTCGGCAACGCGGGAATCGGTAACGCCGAGGCGGAGCGTCGGGCCATCAGCGATGATGGGCCACCCGCCGGCAGCCTCAATGTGCCGATAGGTCGCAAGCGCCTCAACCAAACTCTGATACATCCAGTGATCCGGGCGGACCTTATCGACAGCGCTCGCGATGTCTGCACTCGTCATTGCGTCGAGAACAAACTGGAGTGCATCGCGTTCCTTAACCTCGCGCCGTTCGAAGTTCCAGCGCGTATCAATCGAGACCGGATCGACCTTGCCGAAGTACAGGTGATAGAGAAGCTGCGTGTAGGCGTCGGTGGCGAGAAGATCGAGCTGGGCTGCATCAAGTGGCGTGCGATCCGTCCGACTTGCCAGTCGTTCCAACGTTGCAAGATGATAGTCAGCCGGCGTCAATCCGTCCGCCGCGCTGGCGCGCACGACGCCGAGGAGCTTCGCCAGTCGCGCTGAATCCCAGAACGGCACGAATCCGTGCAGCTCGTAGAGCGTCGCTAATGATCGGCTCGCACTTAGTGGCGTGCCGTCGACGCTCAGTCGGCCGCCGGCAGTTAGCGCCTCGACGCGTTCTCGTACGGCCTCAACGACGGGATCGGTGGCTCCTGGCGTCTGGGCCGCAGCGCCCAAGATAGGCACCCCTAAGAATACTGAGCACAGCATCGCGGCAACCTGGAGCGCAAAACCCCGGCGCACTGGCGAGCCGCCTCGCGCGGTATCCTCAGCGAGGAATGTGCCATCACCGCAGTCGCTGACTGGCACTGGGAGCTCAAAGCCAGTTTCGGCTCGATAGCAAAGCTCACCAAGCTTGCAGTGTAGAAATCTCACCTTGCGCCCTCCGGCCACCATTTCCTTGCGATCTATTGCGTAGCCTTCACGTGCGGCTGTTGAGATTGATTCCCGTCCTAACTTATCCGCGTGCGCGCGGGCATCGGCTCACGAGTAAAGTCGCGGGTAAAGCTCTCTGAAGCAAGCTTGGAGTTGCTATAAATCGTTGTCTTTTTTGGTAGCGGGGGGCAATTCGTTAATGTCAGACTGTCGCTATCTGGTTGAATTTGGAGGTAATCCGACCCCCTGGCTTCCCCGGTTTAGGACCCGCTTGTCGTCAGGCGGTGAAACGATGCGCGCGCAGGGGCGCTTGCAGTCCCGGAATGGGCAGCGTAGGGTCCGGGACCCCCGGGGGCCATTGGCCTTCCGCGGCACAATAAACAAACTCACACCTGACCTTAGGAGACACCTTCATGATCCGTATCAGCCGGATTCTTTGCGCCGTGGGCGCCGTCCTGTCACTGAGCTCGCTGGCCACGGTCGCGTACGCCGACGGCCGCGACTACAACGACGGACCGGTACAGAACGTCACCTTCATCCGCACCGTCGACGGTCACTTCGATGACTACATGCATTGGCTCGCGACCACCTACAAGAAACAGCAAGAGGCCGCCAAGGCCGCTGGCCTCATCACACGCTATGAGGTGCTGGTCGGTCAGCCGCACAACCCCCAGGATGCCGACATCATCCTCATCACCGAGTACAAGAACTGGGCCGCGCTCGATCACTTGGGCAGTAAGCTCGATCAGATCAGCGCCAAGGTCGAAGGCTCGGTGGACGTCGCCAATAAGAGCCAGGCAGACCGCGCCAAGATCCGCACCGTGCTGGGTTCGGACAACGTGCAGGTCGCCGAACTGAAATAGCCGCACCCGTCGGCGGGCGCATCCCCTGCGCCCGCCGGCTTCATTCGCAACTGCGAGACAGCGGCGGCTGGCTATTTGCCGCAGCGCCTGTTCAGCACAACGAATTCCTCGTTCGCTATGTTTCGACCGTTCTTTCGCCATGCTGTAGAGCCGCGCTGCCTGGTGTTCGCGGCGATCACCGGCGTTGCTGGTATCGGCGACTTTCGACTGCTCAGTCGCGAGTTCGGTCAACCGTAGAACAACCCAGCGGGACGGGGCCAGGAACTCGCCGCTCAGTTACTCAGGCGAAGCGATCCGCCCAGGAGCTGTCGATCCTTCGTGCTACCTATTGATCTACCTGACGTACGCCTAATTCGACGCCGAAGATGACGTGCTCAGAAGCGCAAAGGTTGGCAGCGGGGGCCTGGTTCATGAATATCCGCAGGAGGAGGGCGCTACGATCGAGCTGCGTGAACCGGGTACAGCTGTCAATTACTGGGCAGTATTTTGGGGCCCCATGTGTAGCGGATGCTCCTGACCTAAATCAGGAGGGGAGCCGAAAAAGTAGACGAGTACTTCCTCGACCCCGGTGCCGCCAGCTCATTCACGCGCCACCCTCGATTTTTTGGCGCCATAGCGAACCTAGCGGTACCCTAGTCTTCACCTGCGGACTCCTAGATAACGAGACTCCCGGCTTCAAGCCTGCAAAGGACACTGGATGCCAACGCGAACCGAGGGTTCTCCCGCATTCCATGACCGCGAGGCCCGTGCCGCAAATTCGATGGTCTCTTCAGCAGTGTCTGGTGTACCCATATGAGAAGCCGGCTTACACGCCGCAGATGGGCGCTTTTCGTTGCAGCGTGCTTCTTGCCCTTCGCCGGCGCAACCGGCCAAACCTACTCGGTCGTTGATTTCGCGACTGTGATCGGCGGTGGGTCCATTGCCCCCACCGCGACGGCGATCAGTGCTGATGGCTCAGTTAGCGGATATAGCGATAGTGTTGCCATTGTGTTCGACGGAGTGACCGTCACGTACCTCCCGACGCCCGGCCTCACCTTAGAGAGCTCCGCCAACGGTATCAATGCCAATGGGCAGGTGACGGGTGCTTTGGACTTACCAGGCAACGCTCAGCACGTATTTCTGTTCAGCGGCGGGTCTATGACGGACCTGGGAACGCTGCCCGGTGGGAATAGCGGCGTCGGCTACGCCATCAACGACAGTGGTCAGATTACTGGCCAATCCTATATTGCCGGAAATATGTTCTTCCACGCGTTCCTGTACTCCAATGGCACGATGACCGATCTTGGTGTGCTACCGGGCGGTACCAGCAGTCAGGGCAATGCAATCAATGACAGTGGTGTAGTCGTCGGCGGGTCGGTCACTGCGAAGGACGATTCGCACGCCTTCGTCACGCAGGGCAACTCTCCATCGCTGATTGACCTCGGGACATTGGCCGGTGGCACGACCGGAGTCGGTTACACCAGCAACGCCCAAGCCATTAACAATGCCGGCCAGATCGTGGGCACTTCAAGCGTTCTGCCCAGTGGAGAGCACGCGTTTTTGTACAGCGGCGGGAAGATGACAGACTTGGGTACGCTTGGAGGCAATAGCTCTGCCTTCGGTATCAACAATAGTGGCCAGATAGTCGGGCAGTTCGACAGTGGCGGTGCAAGCGGTGTGGGCGGTGCGTTTCTGTACAGCAACGGAGTGATGACCGACCTCATGTCTCTCATAGATCCGAGCGACCCGCTCGTCGGAAAGTTGCAGCTTAACGGCGCCATTGGAATAAATGACAGCGGTTGGATCCTCGCATATGGCGCTGACTTTACTAACCCGGTCACCCCGACTGCCACCCCTTTTCTATTGATACCGTTTCGCTTCTCGCCGCGCTCTCTGACATTCAGCAACCAAGCAGTAGGGACGCAGAGTGCACCACAACCGATCACTCTCACAAACCTAGCCACTAGTCCGCTGACAATCAGCATGATCACGCCGACCAGCGGCTTTACGCAAACTAACGACTGCCCGGCATCACTCGCTAACGGCTCCAGTTGCACGATTCAGGTTGCCTTTTCGCCATCTACGGGCGGCTCACAATCCGGCGTATTGAAAATTACGTCCGCATCGACGACTTTCACTCTCCCTGTGGCCCTGAGCGGCAGCGCCTCCGGAGGCACCCCCCCGACCTCCGGTGGAGGAGGAGGAGGAGGCGGCGGTAGCATCGAATCGCTCACGCTTGCTGCGCTTCTCAGTTCCCTGATGATGAATATGCGCAGGAGGAAGGCGCTGCGTAGGGCGGGGTGAATGGTAGCGGGGCGCGCTACGCGAATGCTAGCGCCAACAGCCGAGTCTGTGTCTCAGATGCCTGAGGACAATAGGTTCTGAGCGAAGCTCGTGCGAGGCCCACCACTTAATGCCTTTAATCGCGCTCCTTGCGCTTCGCACCCGAGCATGGTCCTGCGCTTGTTTCCATTTGTATGTGAAAGGCGGGTTAAGACCACTCGAGATACACTAACGATCCTTAACGAGGGGACTGTGTGATCCGAAACGCCGTCGCACCCATTGCCGCGTTCTTACTCATCGCCTGCGGCTCGGGAACCCCTCAGCAGCCCATGGGCGAAGCGGAAAGCAAAGTAAGCGTGCTGCTGCCTCTGGAAGGGCCCGGAAAGAAGTACGGTTACATCGACGGCTCGGGTACTTTCGTCATCGCTCCCCAGTTTGCCGAGGCTGCCTCGTTTCAGGACGGTTTGGCGGCGGTCGCAACCGGGGACGTGCTAAATCGAAAGTACGGCTTCATCGGTGCGGACGGGAAGTTCGTCATCAACCCGCAATTCGACGACGTTAGGTGGTTCAGCGACGGCCTCGCGGCAGTCACGATTGCCCATTTCGTGGGATTTATCGATAAACGCGGGAAACTCGTCATTACTCCGCAGTTTCAGAAAGCGAATGGCTTTCACGACGGTGTTGCGCCAGTTCAGGTGTACGGCAGGTGGGGACTGATCGATCAGAACGGTAACTATGTGATCAACGCGATCTTTGAAAATGTGTTCGAGAGCGCCGAAGGGTTGAGTGCCGTCAAGATCAGAGGACTCTATGGGTACCTCGATACAAAAGGAAAGTTCGCGATCAACCCTCAATTGAACGCCGCGTACTCTTTCTCGGAGGGACTGAGTGCCTTCGCAGACAGCGCGGGTAAATGGGGATACATCAATCGAGAGGGCAAGATTGTCGTCCCCGCAACATTCGACGGTGCCCTCAATTTTCGCGAAGGGTTGGCGGCCGTGGAAGTCGGAAAGCTCTTTGGCTTCATCGATAAGACAGGAAAAGTAGTAATAGCTCCGCGATTTGACGGTGTCGGCGGCAGTCCAAGCGGCTTCTCCGAAGGAATCGCTGCCGTCCGGATTGGCCAGAAGTGGGGGTATATCGACCGCGGCGGAAAGATCATCATCACCCCGCAATTTGGCGGCGACGCTGTGGATGACGAGCTAAACGACTGGTCTTTTCACCACGGGATCGCGTCAGTCTTGATTGCCGGGAAGAATGGCTACGTCGATCGCACGGGAAAGCTCATAGCGATAGGGGGTCAGTGAGCGCGCTGCCGACACAATCTTAAAGAGGTGTATCTGCACTGACGCCGCAGCTTGTCGCGGGCATCAAGCGCTTGCTTCTGGAGCCACCTCGCCACGCAGTGAAGTTGGCTCTAGGAATACGGCTCCGAAGAATCGAGGCGCGCTCACGGGTGGGTGGCCTCCGCTATCCGCAACATGTTGCGCAACGAACGTCATATCGGCCGCGTCCACTGGAACGTCAGCGAGTGGAGGAAGGACCCGGACACCGGGAAGCGTCAGCGCGTCATGCGGCACCGCTCGGAATGGATCAGCCGCGACGACGAGTCACTGCGGATCATTTCTCACTCACAGCGGGAGCGCGCACAGCGGCGTACGCACCCGAAGGACGACGCACGGCTCAAGGCTGACGGTCGTCCGAAGTACCTGTCGAGCGCTGGACTTGCGCAACGCGCAACTGGAACCCGATCGGGCTCGTGGTCCTCAATCCCCAGGTCTGAAACAGGCGACAACTATCTTGACACTCACCGCCGGTATAAAACGCCACCCATGTAACCGGAATAGACAGGGGAATAGTGGTAGCGGGGGCCCGCTACACGAATATCCGCAGGAGGAGGGCACTGCGTCGCCCGGCCTGAAGTGGTAGCGGGGGCAGAATTTCGTTAATCCCTACTTGTCACCGACTCTCACTGGCGGCCTGAGGAATCGAAGACTTGACGCAACCGCGCCTGGATGACGCACGACTCCTGGCGCGCAAGGTCAACTGGCCCCCACCGGCCAACGACGCTGCCCTACACTCGTTGTCATGCGCAACAGGAAACGAGCGTCGCAGCGGCGGCGCGAGCTCACCCTGGCAGCACAACGGAAGTTGCGGCCCGCGCACCATCGGAGTATGCGAGCTCTGCATCGACTGCCGCCAGCGCCTGTTCGGTCGTGAGCAGATCGAGATAAGAATCGACGCTGGAGTGCACCACCTGTCTGTTCAGATAGGAACTGAGCCCGCTGGCCAGGGAGTCCAGTTTCGATCGCCATGTTCTAGGCTGTATTCAGAGTCGTTTGTTTTGGGGAACCATGCCGGGGTTTCGGCCGATCGCGTTTCGTTGATGTGTTTGATGGTGTATCTGACGTCGCTGCGGTATTCACCGTCACGTCAGAGTCATATGTCAAAGGGTCGGCAATTCCTCCGCGATATGCGGACAGCTGTGGAGACATGCCAATGGACGTGACCACTCGGGCGGCTAGCGGATTCTCGAACCGCAGCCAGGAAGGAACTGTCCCGTTCCTGCGCGGGAATTCTGCTGTAGTAACGCCTCGTGCCCAGCTTTCGGTGATGATTCTTTATGCGGATCCCGTAATCGGTGCGGGACTAGCAGCCGTGCTGCAAGAGAACCCTGGTTTTCAGAATGTCCCCGCACCGCCGCCCGGCGACTTTCTTTGCGGTTCATCTCCCGCGGATGTGGTTCTGGCAGACTATGAGACGGCACTCGGACTGGCGGAGAGTGCACCGCAGTGGGCGAAGAACCTCGTGGTTTTTACGAACTACGACAGCGAGGCGAGGATCTGTAGAGCACTTGAGAGCGGAGCCAGAGGCTATCTGCTTTACGGGGTCGGGCTTCCGGAGCTGTTCGAAGGAATACGCTCCGTGCAACAGGGAGGTGTCGCGCTAAGTCCGTTGGTAGCGACGCGCCTCACCAATCGCATTAAGGGCAAAGCTCTCACCGCGAGAGAGAAAGCCGTGCTCGAGCAGTTGATGCTCGGTTTACGCAACAAGGGGATTGCGCGCAGGCTCAACCTCAGCGTCGGAACCGTCAAAACTCACGTCAAATCGATCTTGGCGAAGCTGGACGCGCAGAGCCGGACGGCAGCTGTGATCACGGCCCAACGCAGTGGCCTGCTGCCGTAGAAGCAGGTGGGCCCCGGACGTAGTCGCTCATGTGGTCGCTCATGTGGTCGCGCAATTGGGAACAACACGAAACGCAGGGTCTACTACGATATTGACGCGGCCCGTGAAGGCCGGTGACGTGCCCCCGGAGATCGACTCTTGCGGCCCAGCTTCCCCTGCTTGCAAGAAAGCATCATGTCAACTTGAGCACGCCACGGGCTAGTGCCGTGTTAACGGCTTGCAGCCGATTGCATGCCCGTAATTTGCCAAGAATATTCCCGACATGAAACTTGACTGTGGTCTCGCTGATTTGCATGGCCGCGCCGATCACTTTGTTGCTATCCCCCCGGGCCAGTCGCCGCAACACTTGGGTCTCTCGCTCGGAGAGTTGGTCGTGGTCGTTCCGATCCGCAATCTTAGCTGCAACACTTTCCGGCAAGTAGCGCTTCCCTTGAGCTGTCACAAGAATACAATGCACGAGGTCCGCTCTGGATGCGTCCTTTAGGAGATAAGAGCGCGCGCCTGCCCGGAGACTTCGAAAGATATCCTCTTCCCCGTCGAAACTGGTAAGGATTACGATCCGAGCGGATCGGTCGATCTCCAAGATCCGCTCGACGGCATCGACCCCGCTGCATTCAGGCATTCGTAGGTCGAGCAGCACGACATCCGGGCGCACGCGACGATACTCTTGTACAGTCTCATTTCCGTTCGACGCCTGACCGACCAAACCAAATCGCGGTTCGGAGTCGATCATCGCCGCCAGGCCGTCCAGGATCATTGGATGATCATCGGCAATCAGAATTGCGAGAGGCGGTGCGCTCATATCAAGACTTCGTATGCGCCCGGTGACCGAGTGAGCTGCAACCGAACGACTGTGCCTCGGTCGGGTCGTGAGCGGATCTGAAGGGTTGCCCCAAGGGCCCTCGCTCGCTCTGCCATTCCGAGTAAACCGAAACCTTGCACACCGTTGCATGGCTCGAACCCACAGCCGTTGTCCGCCAGCTCGAGGATAACGCATCCCGCGTCGCTGCTTGCCCTGCAAGCGATCACCCGAGCCCCCGAGTGCCGTTGGGCGTTGAGGACAGCCTCTCGCAGTATCTTGTCGACCTCGCGCGCCACGCGCGCGCTGAGGACGACATCCTTCATCGAGGCAGTCTGTACTTCAACGTGAGTGGTGGCCTCGGCCAGTGCCATGACTGGCAGCACGACGTCTGCGAGACGGACTGGGGGTTCAAGACTGTCCAACGGATACTCTCGCGCGCGCAGATCGCGCAAGAATTGCCTTGCATTGCTTAATGCGCGAGAAGCCGCCGCGGTGGCCTGCAACAGTGGCGTCTCATCCATGGTTAAGCTCTTTGGTAGCGCGAGGCGACGCAAGCTCATTACCGTGAATATGAGTTCTTGCATAACCTGATCATGAAGCTCGCGAGCAATACTTAATCGCTCGCGCTGAAGCGCAGCGGAAACCTCTCCCCAGTCCGTCGGAAACCGTTTGCAGTACCCAGTCTTGCGCTCGCGCTGACTGATCGGCTCGAACGTTTTTGGCTGGTCCTGCCGAAGAACTCTTGCGCCCTTTTTATGCACTCCCTCGCCGTCGCGCGGTCCATGGTCCACACTGGCGGACGCGGTCCTGATTGGCTTTGAGAGCATTTCGCCAGCAAAGGAATGTCCCGCTGCCCTGGCGGCGGATATGCTTGCAGATGTTGAGCTTGACATTGAGCCACCGTACCGTCCGAGAACACGGTGCGATGCTAGGCATGGGAACGGCTGCTCGAAACACCCGAATCGATAGGCCGGTAGCTCCAGTTATCTGCAGTCACGGGGCTACAGCCACGCCCGCCGTCGCGGATGGGGAGTGTGCTCTTTGTCCTAGCCGAAATAGTTGGTTCGGGAGAACAAATGCTTGGTTCGGGAGAACCGTGAACGGGCCGCGGATCTGAAGACGACGCGCCCGGGAACGATGAGCGTGACTTCGGTGCCGCTGTCGGGTGAAGTGAGAACTGTGAGCTGAGCCCCAATGCGAGTTGCGCGCTCGCGCATTCCCTGGAGGCCGAAATGGCTCTCTCGGCCGCGCTCCGCGATGTGCGGATCGATGCCCACACCATCGTCGCTCACGCGCAGCTGGAGGGCTTCCGAGTACTCGAGGGTGACCTCCAACCGGGCGCCCTGGGAGTGGGCACAGGCGTTGCGAATGGCTTCGTAGCCGATGCGATAGATCTCATCACGCACGATCGGGTGCATCTCACGTGTTGTCCCGATGACCGAGCACGTCACCTCGATCGGAGCCAGCCCTCGGCACTCTTCGGCGGCTCGGCAGAGGGCGGTGCCGAGATCGTTCGTCTCGACAGTGGAGGTGCGCAGCGAGTTCAACGCCCTGCGGCCTTCTTCGACTGCCTTGGCTAGCCACGTGGACAGGCGCGCCAGAGCCTGACGTACCTCCGCGGGAGCCCTCGAGGGGTCCAGCGCATCGTCGGCAACCATCTTGCTGCCTTGAATCGTCTGCAGCAGTGTATCGTGCAGCTCGCGCGCGAGACGGGTTCGCTCGGCCAGGCGCTCATCGAAGCGAGTAGCGAGGGCACTCGCGATCCGGCGCAGCCTCCAGCGAGACCACAGCCACGCAATAAATCCTATGCCGGCAGCGCAGATCGCCCAACACCAGTACGTCTGGTACCAAGCGGGAGCTACCGTGAAGGAAAGACTGGTACCCGTTGTGTTCCAGACACCGTCGTTGTTCGAGCCGATGACGCGGAAGCGGTACCTACCCGGGCGCAGGTCCGTGTAAAAGGCCTGACGCAGCGCAGACTCGCGCCAAGCCTTGTCTCGTCCCTCGAGTGTGTAGCGGAAGCGCACTTTTGCCGGCGCAATGAAGCTCAGGGCCGTGAAGTCGATTTCCACATCCCGCGTCAGGGGCGGAAGCCTCAGCCCGTCGCTGGGCACATAGCTGCGCCGATCGGCAATTATTCCCTCGATGTCCACGGGAGGCGCGAGGGGATTCCCGTCGAGGTGACTCGGGTCGATGGTCTGCACCATGCGTTGATTGATGAACCACAGTCTTCCGTCGGGCGAACGAGTTGCGCTCCGAAACGGGGCCGCTGCTGGGTAAGCGCCGTCGACGGCGTCAAACACCCGCACATTCACACGGGCCCGCGGCTGTGTCCACCACGACTCTAGGGTGGTCGAGGACATCTGCAGGAGGCCGCAGGGCGTATAGAGCCAGAGCCCGTTCTGGGAATCGAAGACGAGTGTGAATATGTGATCGCACGGCAGCCCATCGGCCACCGTCATCGTGCGTACCCTGCCATTCCTCCATCCGATGAGGCCACGATCGGACGCCGCCAGGATGGAACCGTCGGGCGCGGCAGTGACCTGCAAAAGCTCCAAGTTTCCCGGCCCAGAAAGAGCCTGGAACCGATCGAGATGGCCGTCGCGATAGCGGGCCAGTGCGCCGTCGTAGAGTCCCAGCCAGATGCTGCCTTCCCGATCGATGGCGATGCTCCGGGCCTTCGGAACAACTGAGCCCGGGATTGCTTCTTCGACGGTGAGTCCACGAATCCGCATCAAGAATCCACGCGGGTCCCTTCCCATTGCCCACAGGTTGCCGGCGGAATCTTCAGCGAGGTCTCGCACCAGCCCCGTCGGTGTGCCGTCCCGCCGCAACACCCGGTCGAACTTGCCGTGGCTGTATCGCAGCAGATTCTGATTTACGCCAATCCAGAGCTGCCCGGCGTGGTCCTCAAACAGCGCTGTGCACAGCACGCCCCCCGAATAGTTCGGAAGTGTTAGGCGGGTGATGTGGTCGCCTTGGATCGCATCCAGGCCGTCCCCGCCCCCGCCCACCCAAACTGTTCCATCACGCGTGGCGAGCACCACATCGGGTTCCGCTGTCTGAAGGCCCTGTTGCTGAGAAAAACTGCTGACCCGAGCGTTGCGGAAGTTGTCGATGCCACCTGCCGTTACGACCCAGATGCTTCCCTCGTGATCCTCCTCGATGTCTTGGATGTAATCACCTGAGAGACCTTCGGCGGTTGTAAATCGATCAACCTGGTTGCGATAGATACGATAGAGACCCTGGTTGAATGTGCCGATCCAGAGCGCGTCATAGCGGTCGAGATGCAAAGCCATCACCGACAGGGTGCTGCTGTCGAAACCGGGCGCGACAAACGGTGTCGCGACGCCGTTGACGAGATGCTGCAAGCCAAGACCTGAGCCGAACCAGACTGACCCGTCCGGTTCGAGCGCCAGGCTGGTGATTCCGGCGCCGACGCGCGCTGTTAGCTCCGGGAACGGATACACGTTTACTGAACCGGGGCGCCAGTGAATCAGCGAGTCACGTCCGCCCACCCAGAGGTCGCCGGACAGGCCTTCGGCAAGACTGCCGCTGAAGTAGAGGCCATCTGGGAATCCGTCCGCCTCGCCGAGACAGCGAGGGCGTTCCTCGCCCAGGTGGCAAAATGCGAAGGTTGGGCTGGGAACGATGTGTTGCCGGAGGACCCAGATCCCGCCGCGGCGGGACGGAATGGGTAAGGTAAACTTTCCCGGAATCGTCGTGACTGACCCATGACTCCAGTGTTCGATGGGATCGTTGTAGGGAACGATCCACAAACTGCCGTCCGCGTCTGCGGCCAAATGATGGACAGGAGTGGCCCGGAGCGACGACGTCGGTGGCTGCCAGCCAGTGAACCGTACGCCGTCGAATCGCAGCAGGCCGCCCGCGGTTGCGAGCCATAGGTATCCGTCGCGCGTCTGAACCAAGCTCGTCGGCGGATTGCTCAGTTCACCGTCCTGAAGGCGCCACGCGGTATGAAGGTATTGAGTGAGCCGTCGATCCGGGTCCAGCGACCAGCTCGGGCCAGGAGCGAACAGCAGTAACAATATCCCGATCGCGCGAAGTAGCGCGATGCGGTTGAAAGTACCCCCGGTCACGGTCTCGCTTTGGAGCCGGCTAGCCAGCCTCGAATGGCAATATTGGCGAGCTGCCGTCAGCGTGGCTCGGAGCATGGTACCGATGTCCTCACTCACTTGGAGTGTATGCCCGACTCCCGGTCTTTGGGACCTGCGTACCGGGGGGCGATCAGCTGTAGATTTCTACAGGGTGGAGTCTACAGGGTGGAGCTAGACAGCCTAAAGCGACATCAGGCCCCGTCGCACCGCAATGGCTACTGCGTGTGCGCGATCGTTGGCTCCTAACTTATCGACGAGGTTCTTGATGTGGAAATTGACGGTAGTTTCCGCGATCGCCAGCCGGTCTGCGATCTGCTTATTGCGGTAGCCATCTCTCACGAGACACAGCACATCCAGCTCACGAGCGGTGAGATCTTGGTCGCCCAGATGCTCAGCCACACGCGCGGCGATCTCTGGCGGCACGTGACGCTTGCCAGCGTGCACGGAGCGGATAACTGCGAGGAGATCGTCTTTCGGCATGCTCTTCAGTACGTAGGCGGCGGCCCCGGAGCGCATGGCCCGTTGTATCTCGCCGTCACTGTCCGAGGTGGTCAGCACGATGATGCGTGCCCGGGGAAACTCACCACGAATGGTGATGAGGGCGTCGATTCCCGTGGATCCCGGGAGGCGCAGATCCATCAGGGTCACATCGGGCCGATTCCGACGGAATTCCGCGACCGCTTCAATTGCGGTGGCCGCTTGTGCAACCAATGCCATGTCGCTCTGCGAAGCGATGATGGTACTCAATCCCTCACGAAAGATTGGATGGTCCTCGACACTGAGGATTCGTATGGGAGCTCCTGACGCCGCGGGCATGACGTTCACGATATGGGCGAGTCATAGAGGGACCGGGTGAGATTGTAGCGGATGTTCTCCGCGAGCGTCACCGTGTGGAGCCCCTGCGCTTCATCAACCATGCTGCGGATGACAGCACGAGCGCGAGCCGAGGTGTCGGTGACTCCGTAGGCTTCTCACGACCACGCGATCCACCTCGCCGAACAGCCAGAACGAGCAGGGGAATCAACAGAGATTTGGTCCCGGGTGAGGGCTACTCGTTGGTTGCAACACCGGCGGCATCGCGCTCCGTTCAGGAGCCTTCGGCGCGGGTAGCGACCTCGATCAAGATTGGGATTGCGAGCAAAGCGCAGTTGTCAGCGCCTGCTTCAGTTCTTCGGCCGTCACGGCGCTAACGCCGCCACGCCATAACATCCGGTCAGAGCTCAGGCTACGGGTTTGTCTTCGCCCTGCTAACTCATCTCAAGCCTAAGAAGGCGCTTTGCATTAGGGTGACCGATCTTCTCTTTGTCCATGGGGCTTATCAATCGTATTGCGGGGGAAGCGATCAACAAACCATCGCACCGGTGGATCGCATTCTTCAACGCAACTACCGGTTCGGGCTTCCGGTCTCCGTCTAGATAGGCGTTGTGCGGGGGTATTGGATGAAGAGGGAAGATCTCGAGATATCCCTCTTGAGCAGCGACCACCCGCAAGCCATGCAGTACCGCGAGGGCGTAGGAACTCAGCCGTAGACTGCCCGGAATACCTGGTATGCACGGCTTTGCTTCGCTTACTCAGAATCTCGCGGCTCTCACGCGATCGCGCGCCAATCTTCGCCAGCGCCTGCCCACAGCACCTACCCGTGAGGATAGGTATCTCGCTCGTCCTTGGATTGTTTACGGTCACGGTGCTCCGTGTAACTTTTACCGTCACGGGATGTGATCCGTTGGGAGAAGACATGGACCTCGAAATCGATGAGGAGAACTTCATGCAAGCTGACTACTTTGCCGGATATCGCCATTTGAAACTGTCACGTGATGATAAAGGTGTGCTGATTGCCGAGCTCCATAGCAACGGTGGCGCATTTATCATGAACGCGCCGGCACACACGGAATTTGTTGATGCCTTTTACAGAATCGGCCAGGACCGCGCGAACAAGATTGTCATCGTTACAGGGGCGGGCGGCAGTTTCATTGGGGACGTTGAATGGTCCTCGTTCGGAGATGTCGCTGACCCGGGGATCTGGAGCAGAATTCACGATGAAGGCGTTCAGGTTTTAGAGAACATTGCGAACATCCGCGTTCCGGTGATTGCGGCCATCGAGGGACGCGCCCATATCCACTCGGACTACGCGCTCCTCGCCAGCGTCATCGTGGC
>Ga0210401_10004004_pt1 | contig 15502 bp, 9 predicted proteins | sample IncBWH32MmetaG_FD_150866 | JGI IMG/M metagenome (GOLD analysis project Ga0210401, IMG submission 150866) | Forest soil microbial communities from Barre Woods Harvard Forest LTER site, Petersham, Massachusetts, United States - Inc-BW-H-32-M | ecosystem: Environmental > Terrestrial > Soil >... | reverse complement strand
GGGGGCTTTCTGCCCGCGACATCATTTGCCATCGTGGCCGCCACCGGCAATATTTACTCGGGCCTGTGGTACCCGATCATCGTGGCCGGAATGACCTTCGTGATCGGAACGCTGCTCCTGCCCGAGACCAAGGACCGCGACATCTACGCTGCGGACTGACGCCGGCTGCAGTCTTCGAGGTGTCTTATCGCAGCGCGACCGCCACGCCGGGCAGCGCCGCTGGAAACGACCACGCCCAGTCTCCCAGCAGCGACACGGCCGCGGCGGCCACGACGCAGCCCCCGCCGACGAGCAGATAAAGGGAGCCTTTCAATCGCTCGGTATCGGCGGCCATCAACGGCTGGGTTCGCGACGGTGATGACACTGAAAACCAGAACGCAACCGAGCAGCAGAAACTGAACCAGCAGAAGCCGACGCGCCAGGCCTGGACCGCGCCGGCCCGAGGCTCTGGCGAGGAGCCAGATGGCAGCGACCGCCAGGATGAAAACGGGAATCGCGAGGATCTGTGCCAGGTTCATCGGTCCGCCGCGCACAACCAGAGCGGCAACCACCACGAGGTTGCCGATTATGTGGGCAGTGAACGCGTCGCTTTTTGGCCCAGGCGATCGACGGCCATTTTCGGAACGATGAGGCCGAAGCCCATCGCCAGAATGATCATGACGGCGGTCAGGCCGTCGGCGATCGTCGCGCTCAGGAGCTCCAGCGTCGTATGCGAGCCGTCGGCGAGTTGCAGAAGGCCGCTGGCCATCCGGAACAGGAAGACGCCCGGAATCATCGACACCACGGAGGCGAAGCCGATGGCCGCAAACGGCATGTGCCACCGGCGCGCCACCGGAGTGAGGATCAGCCCGACGATCAGACAAGCGACCAGGGCCCCGACCGCGGCGCTGGAGCCCAGCACGGCAAGCGACCACCACTTAAGAGCATGGGCTAGCGTGCCCACCGCCACCGGCCAGGCCAGCATGCGCAGCGGGGTGGAGAAGAAGACGCTGTAGGAGGCCACGGCAACGCCGGCGGCGATCACGTCTTGCCACAGGAGCACGGCCCTGCCGGCCGGGTCTACCGGCAGGGAGATTCCGAGAAAGGCCAGTCCGAGCAGCAGTCCCGCCGAGATCGCCACAACCACGAGACCCGCATAGATCAGGCGGGCCGAGCCGAGATGGATGCGGCCCTCGACGAGGTCCAGCGCGCCATTGAGCACATGCGGCCCAGGCACCAGGATCATGCACGGGCAGACCGTCACAAGACGCAGTGACGAACTGAGCTGATACCGAACCGCCAGTGCGCCGATGATGCCGGCGAGCAAGGCCGCGCAGAATGGTTGCAGGAAGACATTGGCGCTGTAGTGCGCCAGGCTGCGGCGCAGAACGGCCCCGAGCGCCGCGCTCGTGAATATGAGCGCCGCCGCGGGTAGATGTTGGACACCGAAGAGTACCGCCAACGCGACAGCACCTGCCGCTGCCGCAAGCGTGAACAGCCAGGTCGGCGCTGGCGGCGCCCGTGAGATCGCGTTGATCAGCTCCATCGCGGCCGCTGGCGCAAGTCGGCCGGTGCCGACCTCCTCGATTGCTCGCATCGTGGCCGCCACGCGATCCATGTCCACGCCGGTAGGATCGGCTGCCACCGAGGAGGTCAGGCTGGCGTTTGCGTCCTTCGCATGCAGTTGCAGCTCCCCCCAGCGGGGCATGATCCTGGCGTGCAGTCCGAGACGGTCGCCGAACTGCTCGGCCGCGGCCAGGGTCTCGTCCGTGGATTGGCCATTGACGTAAAGGACCCGGGCGACGGCCAGGACGAGATCAGAACGTTCTTCCAGCGTCATATGGGCCCTGCCGAGGAGGCGGCCCGGATCAACCCGGGCCGGAGCCGATCTCGGAAATATCGATGTCCAATGCGGGCCGTGGTCTAGGCGCCGGTCGCCACGTAGGGCTTGACCATTTTTTTCGGATCGACAACGCGATCGAATTCGGCCTCGGTCACGAAGCCAAGCTTCAGCGCGGCTGCTTTCAGCGTAAGGTCGTTGTCCATTGCATAGTGCGCAATTTTCGAAGCCTTGTCGTAGCCGATGACCGGTGAGAGCGCCGTTACCAGCATCAGCGAGCGCTCCACGTATTCGTTGATCTTCTTCAGATTCGGCTTGGTGCCTTCGATCAGGAATTTGCGGAAGTTGACGCAGCCATCGGTCATGATCGTAATGGAGTGGGTGATATTGAAGATGATGAGCGGCTTGTAGACGTTCATTTCGAGATATCCGCTGGCCCCGCCAAGACCTACCGCAACGTCATTGGCCATCGCCTGCGCGGCGATCATCGTGAGCGCCTCGCACTGGGTCGGATTGACCTTGCCCGGCATGATCGAGGAGCCGGGCTCATTCTCGGGTATCTCCAACTCGGCAAAGCCGGCGCGAGGTCCGCAGGACATCAGGCGAATGTCATTGGCGATCTTATAGAGCGACACCGCCAGGGTGCGAAGCGTGCCCGACAGCTGTACGAGCGCATCGTGAGCTCCCTGCACCGTGAATTTGTTGGGCGCGGTTACGAAGGGAAGGCCAGTGAGCCCGGCAATCTCGGCGGCCGCGGCCTCGCCAAAACCGGGCGCCGAATTGATGCCGGTTCCCACCGCCGTACCGCCCAGGGCCAGGCGGTACACGCCTTGCAGAGCGGCTTCGAACCGCTCCAGATCGTCCGCCAACATACCGGCGTAGCCCGACCATTCCTGGCCCAATGTCAGCGGGGTGGCGTCCTGCATGTGGGTGCGCCCGATCTTGACGATGTCGTTCCACGCTTGCGCCTTCGCCCCGATCGCGTCACGCAAGGCGGTGACCGCGGGAATCAGTCGCTCCTTCACATTGACCGCAGTGGCGATGTACATGGCCGACGGAAATGTGTCGTTCGACGACTGCGCCATGTTCACGTGATCGTTGGGGTGAACCGGCTCCTTGCTTCCGAGGGGCGTGCCGGCGAGCTGACAGCAGCGGTTGGAGATCACTTCGTTCACGTTCATATTGAACTGGGTGCCGCTGCCGGTCATCCACACATGCAAAGGAAACATATCGTGATGCTGGCCGGCGAGGATTTCGTCGCAACTCTGGACGATCAGCTTGTAACGCCGATCGTCGAGGCGCTTGCCCGCATAGTTCGCGGCGGCAGCGGCCTTTTTCAAAATCGCGTAGGCGGTAATCATTTCGCGGGGAATCAGATCGCTACCGATGCTGAAATGCTCGAGCGAGCGCTGAGTTTGAGGGCCCCACAGTTTGTCCGCCGGCACTTCGACCACGCCGAGGCTGTCGCTCTCTTTTCGCATGTCGGTCATGTGATTTCTCCTGAAGGTTCAATCGTTCTCCACTGGCAAGGATCAGACACGCAATTCAGTCATCCAGCCGCACCCTTGGTAAGACCTGCCAGCATTGTGTCTCGGATCAAACACGAGTAAATCAAGTAACTGGGAAGGCAGCAAGGTCGCGCGTTGGCGCGCCCGTGGTTTTCGAATACTTGAGCGTTGCTTACTGCATTAAAGGGATGGTGTAACGCACGTTTTACCCATTTCCGGGCAGTGTGCGCGAAGGCGGGTTGCTCCGCTTCGTCGCTAGAAGCTGAGCTGCAGCGTGGCTCGCAATTCGCGTGGCTCCCCCGGATGGACCGTGATTCCGTTGGGTACGATGGGCGCGCTGGGCGTCACGCGATAGTCCTGCTCGTAGGCAATGTCGTAGTAGTCGCGATTGAGCAGGTTCAGCAGATCGAGCGAGACTGCGAAGCCAGGCGAGAGCTGCCGCCGCAGTCGCAGATTGGTCACGAGCGCCGATGGCGCTGTCAGGCTGCCGTCCTGTGAGAGCGGGTAGGGTCCGATAAATCGAGTTTCCAGTCCGGCCGACCACGGCCCCAGGTGTCGCACGGTGGCGCGCAACAGCGCAACTTTACTGACGGCATTTGGAATCAGAGACCCCGACTGGCCATTGTCGTTGTTGATCGCATAGCGGGCGTGGGTCCAGGCCAGATCGGCGTCGAACAGAAGGTAGCGACCGAGGACCACGTGATTGTTCCACTCGACTCCATAACGCTTGCTGGCCCCCTGCGGGGAGGTGCTGCCGATCCCCGAGTCGGCGTTGTAGACGAGCTCGGAGTCGCTGTCCAGGCTCCACAGCGCCAGCGAACTCTGCAGCCCAGGAAGCGCCTCGGAGCGCATGCCCAGCTCCTTGCCGGTGCTGCCCACCAGTGCAGGTACCGTCGACGTTCGCAAGCCGGTGGTCGAGTCGATCTTGCCGATTACGCCGCGCGCGTCGTTACTATGGAAGCCTTTGCCCGCGTTGAGGAAGATTTCGGTCCGATCCCAGGGGCCGAAAATCAGCGACAGCTTTGGCAGGGGTTTGCTTGCTGAAGCGTTGCCACTGTTTTTGGGAATCGCCAGCGCATCCCGGTTCATGGTGATGATCTGCTCGCGCCAGCCCGCCAGGGTCCTGAGCCATGGTGCCCAGTGGGTGGTGTTCTGCACGTAGAGACCCGTTTCGGTTTCACGGACCTGGTCGTCGCTGACAGTCCGTAACACGATGCGCGCCTTGGTATTCATCAGCGATACGTGGATGTCGTCATGGCGCACCTGCAAACCGCTCTCGGTGATCGAATCGTGTCCGAAGACGCCGTGATTCCAGCCCTGAAGCAGTTGGGCGCCGAAGAAATCCCGATGCTCGGCCTGCTCGAACTGATCACCGGTGGCCGGGCGCAGCTCGAAGAAGGTGAAATTGGAAAACAGCTGCAGGCGGTAACGCTGCGCAAAGGCCGAAAGCCGGATGTAGCCCTGATCGTCATGGTCATGCCATTCACCGGAAAGGATCTGCCGCCCCGTGCTGCCGCCATCGGTCGGATCCAGGGATGAAAATCGTCCGAGCTGGCCCGATTGAATCAAGGCGAGCGGGACCTGGTCGGTCGAGGTCCAGTTTGCATCGTAATAGGCGCCATCGGCGGACCAGCCTTTCTCGCCGGTGCCGGCGCTCAGACGCATCAGGCCGTTGACCTTGTGCAGTTCCTGCGGCACAGTCCATGGGCCATTGGCATGCTGCAACTCCAAGGCGCCCAGCACGTTGGCGGCGCTGTTTGGCCATGCCGCGCCGCCTCCGGAACCCGGCAGCATCACTGGCGCGGACCCCGCCAGCAATGCGCGCCGATATCCGAAGGAGCCCAGCGTCAGGTCGGCCAGATTCTGGTCAAGACGCGGCCGGTACCGGATACTGGCTACTCCGGCCGCCGAGAAATCCCCGGCTTGGGCGAAGTAAGGTCCCTTGAAGTAGTCAATTCGCTCGACCAGCTCCGGAATCAGGTAGTTCAAATCGGCATAGCCCTGTCCATGCGCGTTAGTCGGCATGTTGACCGGAACGCCATCGATGCTGGTGGCGAAATCGGTCCCATGGTCCAGGTTGTAACCGCGCAGGAAATACTGGTTGGCCTTGCCGTCGCCCGAGTGCTGGGTGACCACCAGGCCAGGTACTGTCTCCAGCACTTCGCCAGGTCTGAGCAACGGAATGTCTTCCAGCAATGTTCCGGCGATCGTCCCCTGGGAGGCGGCCTCCGAGGTACCGATCGCGTTGTCGTAGTGTCCCTCGATCAGGATCGACTCGGTCTGGCTGGTTTCTCCCGCGAGGGTGCCCGTCCATCGCAAGGCGCAGAAAACCACAAGAACGGCCACCCTCCAAGTTCGCTCTGCCTGCGCTCCGTGCAAGGACCTGATGCGGCACTCGTGCGTCAAACCCAGTGCGTGCCGACGATGTGCGAATTCCATAACGTCAACGATCCCGTTCACCGCGCTCTCGTCTCTAGAATGCGCGCGTGCACATTGGTATCGATCAAAAAGAGTAGGTCTCGACGATGCAACGGGTCTGAAGCAAGTTCCGGGATCTTTCCCTCGCGATCCTTCTCGGAGGGTGGAAGCCATGATGGCACCTCGTGCGGCGCTCGAGCGAATCGACATAGCGACTGGAGAACGCAAGAAACTGCGTGGAGCCGTTCAGTGGTCCAGTGGTGCTCTGTGGAGGGGCATCCGTCTCGAACACCGCAGCGGCGGACCGGGCGAAGTTTCAGAGGGTTACCTGCTCAAGCACGTCATCGCCCTCAAGCTGGGTTCTCCTTTCACTCGTGAGCTGTACTTGCCCGGACGAGGCTGGAAGCCGCAGCGCATCGCAGCAGGGACCGTGCAGGTCTTCCCCGCCAGGGTGCCGTACGCTCTTCGTTGGAGTGGCTGGTGGGAGGCACTGGTGCTGGAGGTCGCCCCCGAATTCGTCGCGGCGGTTGCGTGCCGGGAGGCACCGCAGGAGCGCCTTGCACTTCGTGCGTTCGTTACCGCAGAAGACCGCTTCATGGCCGAAACGATGCTGGCTCTCGAAGCCGACCTGCTCGCCGGCAGTCCCGCAGGTCGCCTGTACGGAGAGAGCCTGGGGATGGCGCTGGCTGCGCATCTGGTCCGTATGTATACCGACATCACGCAGGATCCACAGCGGGATTCGGCCCTTTCGAAGGAGATGCTCAGCCTCGTGTTGCAGTACATCGAGGACCATCTCGAGACCGACCTTTCGCTGCAGCATCTGGCGGATCTCGTCCACATGGACTTGTATCGCTTTCTGCGTTCGTTCAAACGGAGCGCAGGCCTGCCCCCGCACCAGTACATCCTGCGCGCGCGCGTCGAGCGGGCGAAATTACTGCTTGGCAATCCGGCGCTGGCGCTCACGGAGGTTGCGCTTCGCTCCGGCTTCGCCAGCCAGACGCACTTCGCAACCGCCTTCCGCCGGATGACCAACGTGACCCCGCGAACGTATCGCAACGCGGCGGCGTGATGGCCGGCTGGTTTTCGTAGTCGGACGCCGGTCAATAAATCGCAACTTTGCAAGAACGCGGAAGACACCGGAGGCATCGCCGTAGCATTCTTTATCGTTGGTCTAGGAGGATCAAAACTGAAAGGAGCCACCGTGAAAAGCGGACGTGGTTTGTACGCGGGGGCAGTCGTGGTTGCGCTCGTAGCTGGTGTCGGGCTGTGGAAGCCAACCCAGGTGAGGGCGGATCCCGATCCCTCGCCGAAGTTCAGGCTCGACACCACCTGGCCGGCGCCGCTTCCCGCGCCGATCGGATATAACCCTCTGACCTGGCCGACTCCGACGCCCGGCGACAATGCGGCCCATCGATGGGTGTTCGGCGAGCCAGCATCGGACTGTGTCGACGCGGACGGCCACGTTTTTGTCTTCAGCCGCGGTTGGGAAACCGGTGTAACCGGACCCAGCGGCCTGCAGGGAGCCCAGTCGGGGGCTATCGTCGGGCAGGATGCGAGTGCGTCGGCCAAACCCGCTCCGCCGATATTGGAATTCGGCTCCGATGGGCAGGTGGTTGCCGGTTGGGGAAATCCCCACCTCGTCGCGCCCCCTGCAACCGACTACGGGGTCTCGACCTATCTGCCAAACGGCGCGCATGGCTGCTTTGTCGACTACCAGGGCAATCTCTGGATTGGCGGCAACGGCGATGGTGTCGTTCAGCGGTACAACCCGGCCGTCGCCGCCACGCAGGGCGCTGCCGCGGTCTGGGATGTGCAGATCGGAGTCAAGGACCAATGTGACGGGGATCCGAATACAAGCCCGGTCAACCCGACCTGCAACGAAAACCTCAGCCACAACAGCAGCCATACGATGCTGAGCGAGCCGGCCGATATAGCCGTCGATCCGGACGTGGGACCGGTTTCCGGCACGCGCGGAGATGTCTATATCGCGGACGGGTACGGCAATCACCGCGTGGTCGTGTTTGGGACCAGCGACGGAGGTCAGACCTATCATTACGTTGGCCAGTGGGGCAAGAGCTGCGGAGCCGTCGAGAACCCTTCCGTACCCAATACCTGTCCGGGGGGAACGTTCGGATCCGCGGGCGGAGGCCACCCGCACTGCGTGGTCCTGGGCAACGATGGCCTGGTGTACGTCTGCGATCGTCCCAACAATCGCATCCAGGTTTTCAAGAAAACCTGCGCACAAGCATCGGTCGAGGGGTCGCAACCGATGTGCACACCCGAACGCATCATCTACATCAGCAACTTCTCGAACGCGACTGCGGCCAACCTGAATGCGATGCTGCTGGCCGGTACACGCGCCTGCGACATCGACTTCTGGCCGAACCTGGACACCCTCGGCAGCCTCAGTACTGCCAGCCAGAAGTACATCGTCAACGTGGATCTGGGGAACGACAACGTCTGGGTCATGGACAAACAGAGCGGGGTCACGGTCGGGGCCCTCGGCCGTTGCGGCCAGGCTCCCTGTCCGGGGCACGAGGCGGGGGACTTTGCCTTTGCGCACACCGTCGCCTCGGCTCCCGACGGCAAAACAATCTACGTCGCGGAAACGATTACCGGTCGCCGCCTCAACAAGTACGTAAGGGTGGATGAGGACGACTAGCTCAAAAATTCACTCCGAGACAGCGGCGGTTGGGAAGGCGAAAGCCTGCCGGCCGCCGTTCTTATACCAAGAGGGCGCCTGTGCTCAAGCCGCTGTTTAGATTCTCCGTGACGGTCTTTCTGTCAGCGGCTTTCGGCTGCTCGCTCGTGGCCGCCCATGATCTGCCGACCAAAACGATCATGAACGCCTTCGTCAAGGTCGAGCCCCACCAGGCGCACGTGGTCGTCCGGGTACCGCTGGATTTGCTGCGCGGGGCCGGCTTTCCGATGAATGGATCTCAATACGACCTTGCCGCGGCTGCTCCGGTCATACGGGAGAGCGTACGCGTCCTGGCTGGTGGCTTGCCCATCTGGGAAAATGGCGTTCGCCTGGCGCCTTCGAACTCGACGGGCCGACTGTCTCTACCTTCGGATCGCTCGTTCGAAGACTACGATAGCGCCGTACAGATCGCCGATCGGCCTACCGATCCCGGCATCGCGATCTACTATCTCCAGGGTTTTCTGGACGCGCATTTCATCTATCCCATCTCATCGCCCAAGTCCGTATTCAAAATCCAGACGCTCGTCGCCGCGGATCTGGGCAGTATGACCCGGCTGACCGTGCGCTACCTTCCGCTCGACGAACCCAGCTGGGCCATGATGATCACCGGCGGCTCGGGGCCGGTCGCCTTGAACCCGGCGTGGTACGGGGCGGCGGGCAGCTTTGTGGTGCTCGGCATCGAGCATATCCTGAGTGGCATCGATCACCTGCTATTTCTGTTCTGCCTGATCATTCCCATCCGGCGATTGCGCACGCTGATATCCGTGATCACCGCCTTCACGCTGGCGCACTCCGTCACGCTGATCGGTTCGGCCTTTCACCTGGCGCCCCGGGGAGCGTGGTTTCCGCCGTTCGTGGAGACGGCGATCGCCTGTTCGATCGTTTATATGGCGCTGGAGAACATCGTGGGCGCGAATCTGCGCCGGCGCTGGCTGATTACCGGCTTGTTCGGGCTGGTTCACGGCTTCGGATTTTCCTATGCCCTGGGACAGCAGTTGCAGTTCGCCGGTTCGCACCTGCTGGTGTCGCTGTTCTCGTTTAACGTCGGCATCGAGATCGGCCAGCTCTTCGTGCTGGCGCTCATGCTGCCCGCGCTCGCGTTGTTGCGCCGGGTGGTTGCGGAGCGGATGGGCGTCATCATCCTTTCCGCCATCGTCGCCCACACCGGCTGGCACTGGATGACGGAGCGCTGGGAAGTGCTGCGGCAGGCGCAATGGCCGCGTCTGGACGCCGCCAGCCTGGTGACGCTGGCGCGGTGGGTCGCCGCGCTCTTGCTCGCTTTTGCCGCCGCTCGCTTGCTGGCCAAGTGGGTCGGGCGGAAATTCCCGCCTCGCACCAGGGCGCCTCATGGCACGGGTTCGAATACCAGGATTGCGGCTTCCTGATCACCGATCGCCTGCGACGCCACGAACAGGCGATTGAGTCCGGGCACGAAAAGAGACGTGCCGGAGCCTGGCCGGGTCAGGATCTTGGAGATCAACTCATAGTGATCAGCGTCCTTCTGCTGATACACGTAGACCCAGCCAGGCGACGCTTCCGGTGTTCCGTACCAGCGGCCGCCCGACATGTAGATCCGCTTCAGCTCAGAATCGTAGTGGACGCCATCCATGGTTTCCGGGCCGGGAAGCGCGGCAATCTGCCGGCCTGACAGACTGTCATAGACGGTCATCTCAGGCGGAATTCTCGTGCCCACGAACAGTCGGTGGCGCGCGCGGTCGAGGCTCATGTCTGCGGCGCCGTCGCCGTGCGCCGGCCAGCTTTTCAAAAGCTCGCGTTTGCGGGTATCAAACTGAAAGATCAGGTCCGCTCGCGAGTCGCAAACCAGCAGCTTGCCGTCGTCGTCCATCGCCAGTTCCGCGAGGTGCCCCGGCCGGTAGGTCGGGGCGATCATGTCGGCGACGAGCTGGTCGGATTGCGCACCACGCTTCGCTTGCACGATCCCCACCCTTTCATAGGTATCGAATCCGGCATTCTGGCCGCCATACCCGAAATAGATAAGATCGGTCGCCGGGTCGTACAGAAGGCGATTCGGATCCGGTTCGAGCTTGAGCGCCTGCACCAGTCGAAAAGTCTCACCCTGAAATATCCGCAGGGTACCGTCCAGGCTGGACACATACAATTTGTTGAAGTGACCGCCGAGAAAGAGCGCGTCCTGAGCGTCTTTGATGCCGGTGAGGGTGTTGAGCACCTTGCCCGCACGCAGGTCGAGAACTTCCAGCGTTCCATTGGCAACCGCGGCCACGAACAGGCGCTTCTTCTCCAGATCCACGACCATGTGATCGAGGCGCCCTGCGACCGCCGGCAATGGAATCGTTTGTACGAGCCTGAGAGCCTCCTGTTCCCCGGCTGAGGTCTTGACGGCGAAACCCGCCACCACGGCAATGCAACACATTGCGAGCAGCTTCGCCAAGGTTTCCTCCTCCGTCATGTTGCAGCCATAAAGAGTATATCCACCGTCCGAAGATAGCCTCTCAGCTGGCGCAGCCGTCACGAGACTTTGATGTCCCGGGATACCCCTTGCGCAGCTGGGCCAGTCATCAAGACGTTGCAACTTGGGTGCTTTACTCGACGCCGCGGTCACGAGCGACTCGCGATGGCCGGTCTCGACCATTGATGACTTCTAAGTGACCGTCCGTCTTCCGGCCATCCGGAGGCTTCATCCATCGCAGGAGATCAGAATGGACAGGACCCGATTGTCACGCTTAGTGCAAGCGGCTGTGCTGGCGTCGACCGCGTTGGCGGCGTCGCACATGGCGCTCGCCCAACACGACGCGTTGGCCGACGACGACGAGGCGCTGCAGCTGCCCACCGGGCAGTACATCACGCCGGTGGCACCGCTGGCCGGCGCCATTCAGCAGCCGCTGAACCCCGGTCTGGCAACTCACCCGAACTTCGTTGCGGGTGAGGCCGTGCGCTCGCAGCTCAGCCCGGACGGCACGACGCTGGCGATCATCTGTGCGGGCCAGAACTCGCTCTATCAGGCGAGCGGAACGCTCGATACCCAGAACTCGACCCAGTACATCTTCCTGTACGACGTGAGGGGCGCCAACAAGGAAAATCCCAGGCTGTCGCAAGTGATCCAGCAGGCCAATTCACACGTCGGCCTGGTCTGGTCGCCGGATGGCAGCACGCTGTACGCCCCGGGCGGCAACGATGACGCCGTGTACGTCTACACCAGGAGCGGCAGCACCTTCGCAACCGCGGGGACGATCGCCCTCGGCCACAGCAGCACCCATGCCAACAAAGGCATCGGTCTCGGCGTCCAGCCCAACGCGGGCGGCGTGGGCATTTCCGCCGACGGCAAGACGCTGGTCGTCGCCAACAACTACAACGACTCGATCAGCGTGATCGATACCGGGACCCGCACGGTCCGCTACGAGCACGATCTGCGCCCGTTCTTTGCGAATAACGAGGGAACGAGCGGCGTCGCCGGCGGTACTTTCCCATTTGGGGTTGCGATCAAGGGCAATGGCACGGCGTATGTCTCCTCGGACCGTGACCGCGAGGTCGTGGTGGTGGACGTCTCCGCCCCCACCGCGGGCCACCTGATCACGCGCATCAAGCTCGACGGCAACGCCCTCGGGATGACCTTCAACAAGTCGCAGAGCAGGCTGTATGTAGCCCAGGACAACGCCGACCAGGTCGCGGAGATCGACACGGCCACCAACGAGGTCACCGACAGGATCGATGCGCGCGCCCCCGCCGGGATATTGCCGGGGCACGGGGCCACCGGCGCGGCCACTTTCGCAGTGACCATTTCTCCCGATGACGCCACGCTGTACGCGGTCAATTCCGGTGCCAACTCGGTCGCGGTGATCCCGCTCGCTGCCTCCGAAACCGCGGAAGAGGGTGGTCAGGTCCGGCACCACCGCGTCGCCGGCCTGATCCCCACGGCCTACGACCCGCATGACATTACATTCAGCGCCGATGGCACCTGGATGTATATCGTCAATGGCAAGAGCATCACAGGCCCGAACCCTCACTACCTCTTTGGCAACACCGCCCTTCTGACGAGCAAAACCTATCCGGGCGGCAACGCCGCGGCAATCGCCGCGGCACTGGGGCAGAACCAGTACCAGTTCCAGCTGGAGCGCGCCTCCCTGGTCAGCGCCGCGGTGCCAGGCAAAGCGGAACTTGCAAGGTTGACGCAGCAGGTCGCGGCGAACAACGGCTACACGGCTGCGCCGGTCGAGACCGACCGGCGGGTGATGGACTTCCTGCGCGACCGGATCCAGCACATCATCTACGTGGTGAAGGAAAACCGCACCTTCGATCAGATCCTGGGAGACCTGACCAACGGCGCCAACGTCGACCCGACGCTGAACGTGTTCGGCGAAGCCATCACACCGAACTTCCATCGGCTGGCGAACAATTTCGTCACGCTGGACAATTTCATGGACCCGGGCGACGGCAGCATGGACGGCTGGTCCTGGGCGATGGCGGGCCGCGTCACCAACACGGAGACGATCACGCAGCAAATCAATTACGCCAGGGTCAATCGCGGCGTGTCTTACGAATCCGAAGGATCGAATCGCAATGTCCCGGTGGGCAGGGCGACCGTCGCCGAACGCGACGCAGCCACCAATGGGTCATTCAGCAGTGGTGCGGCGAACCTGCCGGGCGGTCCCGCCAACCTGCTGGCTGGCATCGGCAACCACGCGGCCACCGATGGCCCATCCGGCTTCCAGCAAGGCTACATCTTCGATGCCGTTCTGAAGGCCGGCAGGACGGTGCGCAACTACGGCTTCCTGGTGAACAGTATCGGCAGCATCGGAACGATCGCCGCGCCCGTGTCGGATCCCTTCGCCGCCGGCATCGTTCAGGTCGCGCCGCTGAACCCGGCGCTGGTTACGCTCACAGACCTGTACTTCCGTGGTTACGACCAGAACTATCCGGACCTGTGGCGCTACAACGAGTGGAAACGCGAGTTCGACCAGTTCGTCGCCCACAATAACCTGCCCAGCCTGTCGCTGTTTCGCGTGAGCCACGACCATACCGGCAGCTTCAGCACCGCGCTCGCCGGGGTGAACACGCCGGAAACGCAGCAGGCGGATGACGATCTGGCGGTGGGGCGGATGGTCGAGGCCGTGGCACACAGCCCGTACGCCAAAAATACTCTGATCATCATCACCGAAGACGACTGTCAGGACGGTCCAGACCACGTCGACTCGCATCGCGCCACGGCCTATGTCGTGGGCGCGTACGTGAAACAACACGCCGTCGTCAGCGCCCGCTACAGCCAGGTCAATGCACTGCGCACGATCGAGGACATCCTGGACGCGCCGCATATCAACTTGAACACCGCCTACCAGCGACCGATGTCCGACGTGTTCGACATCACTTCGTCGGGCGCGTGGACCTATGACGCGGTCGCCTCAAGCATCCTGGCGACGACGACACTGTCGGCGGCCGACATCGGCGTGAAATACGCGCGGGGCCCGGCGCTGGTGCCGAAGCACGATGCGGCCTACTGGGACGCGGTGACGCGCGGATTTGATTTCTCCGACGCCGACCGCGCGCCCCCCGACCTCTACAACAAAGTGCTGTGGGCGGGCCTGATGGACGGCAAACCGTATCCGGTCCTTCGCCATGGCCAGCATTCGGGCGCGGGCGACCCTGACTAGCAGGTCGACCCCGGGTCGCCGAGCTGGTCACGCATGATCGGCTCGAGCGACGCTGCTTTCCGCGCGAGGCTATTGCTTGCGCACATGGACGATGCCGGTCATGAACGGATGCAGGGTGCACGCGTACGTGAAATCGCCTTCTTTCGCAAACGTATGTTCGAACTTGTCGTCGGTATCCAGACCCTTGGAGGCGAAGCTCTTGTCGGTGCTGGCCACGCTATGCGGTGTTTCGTCGTGATTGATCCAGACGACCTTGGTGCCGGGTGCAACGGTGATTTCCTTCGGCGCGAACCCGAATTTCTTGATATCGATCGCCGTCGCGGACGGGGCCGCGGCGGCGCCGATCGCCGGTGTGATGAAGGCTGCGCAGAAGACCAGCATCAGGCCCGCGCAGGCGCGAAGCGGGCGGAAGGCGTTGAAAGCGAACACTTTGGTCACCGAATTGTCCTTGTGTCAAAGCCGCTCAGGCATCGAGCGGCTTGTCGATCAGCGCCAGGTCGTGCTGGCCGGGCACCACGGTGAGTCGGCGCGTGCCGAGCAACTTGCCGAGTTCGCCGGCGGGCACTTTGACCGGCCCGGGCTCGCCGATGCCGGCCTGCCCGGGCGTGGGCAGCGGGTAGGCGAGCGATCTCGCGGTGTGCAGCGCGATGTTGCCTTCGACTTTTTGCAGCACTTGATGGATATGCCCGTTCAGCACCGTGACCGATCCGAACGGGCGCAACAGCGCCATCGCCTGCGCCGAGTCGGCCGTGCCCCAACCCCACGGCTCCCACACCGTCCACAGCGGAATATGCCCGAGCACGACGACCGGTGTCGAGTGCGAGACGGAGGCCAGATCGCCTTTGAGCCAGCCGATCTGTTCATCGCCCAGCGCAGCCAGCGTGCCCATCTTGAAGTTGAGCACGTTGTTCAGGCCGATGAAATGCACGCCGCCCTGATCGAAGCTGTACCAGGACTTGCCTTTGCCGTCGTGGTCGAAAAACTTCAGGTAGCCCGTCACGCCCTCGTCGATCGTGTCGTGTTCGCCCGGAATCGTGTGCACGCGATCGACACGGATTTCCTTCAGCAGGTCGCGTGCCTGAGCGAATTCCTCGGGTTTGGACAAATGGCTCACGTCGCCGGTGTGCACCACGAAGGCCGGCGTTTGCGGCAGCCCATGGATGTCGGCGATCGCGCGGCGCAGGCTGCCGACGACGTCGGGATTGGCTTCCTTGTGAAAGCCGATGTGCGTATCGCTGATCTGCACGAAGGTCAGGGCGTTCTTGGCGGCCGCCATGGGGGCGCCCTCGCCGGTCGCGCCGAGCGCGCGCGGCACGCCACCGGCGACCGTCCATACGACGGCGGAGCCCGTCCAGGCGGCCAGACAGCTCAGCGCCTGACGGCGGGCGGGATTGTGGCTGGGGCCGGAAGGGTCGTGGTCGTGCGTGCTCAT
>Ga0210401_10004003_pt1 | contig 15503 bp, 15 predicted proteins | sample IncBWH32MmetaG_FD_150866 | JGI IMG/M metagenome (GOLD analysis project Ga0210401, IMG submission 150866) | Forest soil microbial communities from Barre Woods Harvard Forest LTER site, Petersham, Massachusetts, United States - Inc-BW-H-32-M | ecosystem: Environmental > Terrestrial > Soil >... | reverse complement strand
TTATGAGATTTGCCGCGTAGCTGGGCCGGAAGAATTTCTCGCAACCATGAAACACAGCTTCATCGTGCTCGTGCCAGCCCATGCCTGCGCCGGAGCGGAAGGCCTCGGTAATCCTGGGAACGGCGGCGAGTGAGCCGAGAGCCAATTGGAAAGCCCCGGGAAGATAGGCTGGACTGTCTTCGTTGGCCAGAGTAAATGCCTGCTCTTCGCTCAAGCTGAACTTGCGGGTCTGTTCGCTGTATGTAACGTAGCCGCCGGCAGCTTGAGAGGCTAGCCACTCACGCACATAGCGTTCATCTGTATTGGTTTTTGCGGCCAGCTCAGCGGAGTTCAGCGGGCTTTCCGCGAGAGCCTTGTACAACCCGAGCTTTTCGCCAATGACCACCATGCCAGAGTGGACCGCCGCTCCGAGATCTCCAACGAATTGCCCTACGAACACATTCAGCTTGGCCATATCCAGTGCCATTTCTTGTTCTCCTTTGCGACTGTGATTTCACCGAATTTTCTTGCGTGATGTTCTACTTGGTCTTACTTGGGTCGTCCTCAGGATGAACATAGTTGAACTGCATGGGTGATTGTCCGTGGACCTGCACAACGGTTTCTCCCGAAGCCATGACGTAGTGGTGCATGTCGGGGTCGAGAAAGGCAAAGCTCCCAGCACTGAACGCGTTCATTTTGTTGGAGTCAAACTGATCACCCATGCCAACTTTGAGCGTCCCAGAAATGACCGTGACGTTTTCCCGGTTCGGGTGCCAGTGGGGCGCGATGTGGAACCCATCCGGCATTTTCAGGCGAACGGTGAAGTCGCCGGTAGAGGCGGTTGGATCACCTTCGAGCACGGCAAACTGCGCGCCAGGACGCACAACCGAGGGCGCCGGCCCCCAGGGAATGCCATCCGAGGTGAAGGCGTTCTTTTCGTGGGAGGGCTGCGCGGGACTAGTGAAAGCCAGCCCCGTCCAGGAGAACATTGCAGCAACTCCAAGTGCAAGGAACAAGTTTCGTTTCATCATTTGAGCCTCCGCAGCTCGGTAGTGCCATGGTGGGAATGATGCTCCGAGCGGAGAGCCATTCCAGTGAAGAGCGCATACCGTTTGCCTATCTTTTGCATATCGTCGCAAATTACTGATTCTTAGGGGATAATGACCATTCGAGAGCAATATGCGACGCGTAAGACCAGCAACGGGCGAGATCGAACTTGACCTCGGGCGTTACGAGCTTCGCCGCCTGGGACGGCGAGTGAAACTCGAGAAGAAGCCCATGGAGCTGCTGATTTTTCTGGTGAGTCGCCGGGAACAACTGATTTCACGCGAAGAGATCGTCGGCAAGTTGTGGCGCTCGGACCTGTTCGTCGATACCGAGACCAATATCAATAACATTGTGCGAAAAATCCGCACCGCGCTCGGGGACAACGCCGCCAAGCCACGCTTTCTGGAAACGGTGGTTGGCAAGGGTTACAGATTCGTCGGGCCGATGCGGGTACTGGACGCACGATATCCGCAATCTGACTTTGGCATTGTGCGCGAGACGGGCCGGGAGAATACGAGCCGACAGAGCGAGCGGGCATCGCTGGCTGTGTTGCCGCTGATGCTTCTCGGCAAGGTCGCGGACGACCATGGCGTGTGCTTGGGGTTTGCCGACGCACTGGTGGCGCGCCTCGGGAATTTGCCAGGCGTGGACGTCTTGCCGACTTCCACAGTGATGAATGTTCCGGCCGAGGCGAGGCCTGAGGAGACCGCTTCGCGCCTTGGCGTGCGTTTTGTCGTTCACGGTGCCATTCAAGTGTCCAAGGGCGTTTGGCGCCTCTCGATGGAAATGTTTGACACGCATCTGCACGGCGTTTGTTTTGCGAGGAAATGCGATCTAAACCTCCTCGACCTGTCCCACATCGAGGACGAGATCGTCAAGCAAATCTCCATAGCACTGAACCGGCCGCTAAGCCCAGCGATAGGTCAACGCTCTCCCCGGTATAGCAGGGATCCCATGGCCTATGCACAGTTCATACGGGGTTACAAGTTGAGTTCCGCAGGCAATCCAGCGATGTTGGACGAAGCCGGCCGGCACCTAAGCAATGCGGTCACACGAGATCCCGCTTTTTCTCTGGCGCACGCCGTTCTTTCCGTAGTGTGCGCGACGCGCCACTTTGAACTTGATCCCGCGAGTGCCTGGTTGGAGAAAGCCGAGTTTCATTGCCGGCGCGCCCTTGAACTGGAACCGGATTTGCCCGAAGGGCACGTCGCCAACGCTTTTCTATTGTGGGGGCCGTCGAAGAACTTCCAACACGTTGAAGCGATAGCCGAACTCAAGCGAGCTTTGACTCTGCAGAACAACCAGCCCCAAGCCTACAACCGCCTCGGCACCATCCTGGCGCACATCGGCTTGCTCGAGCACGCTCGTGAAATGTATGAACGGGCACGGCCATTTCATCCGAGGAAAGCCGTTAGTCACAGCATCGTGCAAGTGTACGTGTGGAACCAAGAATACGATTTGGCACGCGACGAGATCGAAGCCTGGCGAGCCGAGAGTCCAGAAAACAAGTATCCGTTGTACTTTGCCATTCAACTGGCCTTGATGACCGGAGAATTCAAAGAAGCAAGAACACTGTTGGACGAAGCAGTGCAGTCGTTGCCGGAAGAACCCCTCCTCACGAGTCTGGAAGGCGTGTACTACGCGTCGACCGGAGTAGCGGGAAAAGCGCTCGACTGCCTGACAACGGCTTGCGCATCGCCAAAATCTTTTGGGCATGCGCACCACAGCTACTATCAAATCGCTTGCATACTGGCGCTGCTGGAGCGGCGCGAAGCTGCTTTTGAATGGCTGGAGCGAAGTGTTAGCAACGGCTACGCGTGCTGGCCCTTCTTCCTAAAGGACCCGTACCTCAAAAACCTACGCGAGCTACCGGAGTTTGAGGTTCTAGTGGGCTCGTTGCAGGCCAAGTATCCCGAGCATCTCGGATTGCTCTAGCTTGATGCGGTCTCCTGTGTAGGTCCGGCAACCCGGAAGCTATCTGCGACCCGATTTCCCGAGCGGTAAGTTGCCAACTCCTGGTAAGTTTGAATGTATAGGTCGAAGGAGGAGCGCTTGGTGTAGAAAAGCTGAACTCAGCTGCACGCTGATTCAGAACAACAAGGAGGCTCCCCCATGGAACCTATGTATTACATCGGACTGGAGGTGCACAAGCGGAAGATCAGCTACTGCGTGAAAGACAGCGGTGGCGCGATGCATTCCGAAGGATCCTTATCCGCCACACGCTTTGACCTGGATCGCTGGATGAAAACGCTTCCGCAGCCGTGGAGCGCGGCGATGGAAGCGACCATCTTCACGGGCTGGATCTACGATCATCTACGACCACATGCTGCCGCTCTGAAGGTGGCGCATCCACCCGAAATGGCGAAAGCGAAGCCGTTGCTTGGTCGAAGTTGGACCCCAGTTGGACCCCAACTGGTAGAAGGGAGAGTGGCACGCTAGTGCATCGTATTGTAAACTAAGGATCTAACATGCCTGTTCCCCGGTAGCTCAATGGTAGAGCATTCGGCTGTTAACCGAAGGGTTGCTAGTTCGAATCTAGCCCGGGGAGCCATTCTTCTCCTTATAGCTGAACCAGTTGCGCCAGCCCTGACGCCGACTCGCTTTGGGTGCAGTTGGGTGCAGGTTCGGGTATTTCACCCGGAAGTTCAAACCCTATCCCCACCTGTTCCGCGACCTTCTTTCGAAATGCCACGTCTTCCCTTAGCTTGCTGTACAGATCGGTGATGGTCTTATTTGCGTGGCCGAGCCAGAAACGAATCAAGTCCTCTGGAGCGTGCTGCTTTCTCAGCCACGTCGTGCGGAACCGGCGAAATGCATGGGCGCCTGAATTCGGTTGCCCCAGCCTCTTGAGCAACGGATGCAAGGAAAGCCTCAAGACGTTCGATTGAAGTAGTGGGAGACCGTTTTTCGAGCAGAACACAAAGCCCCAAGTCCGGTTCCCAATAAACTTCTTGAGCATTGCCGCCACGGTCGGGTCCAGATCGATATCCCGAACCCCATTTTCGGTTTTCAGGAAAGATTGAACCCGTCCGTTCCGCACCTTTTGCCGGATGTACAAGGTAGAAAAGTCGTCGGAAATGTGCTCTTCAATCTGAAGCCCGAGGGCTTCTCCGAACCGAATCGCAGTGGCGCCGAGAAGAACGTAGAGCATTTGCTCTCGTCCCTCGGAGCCAGCCGCAATAGCAGTCATGGTTTCGCTAGAGTGAGAGGGCTGCCGTTGATTCTTCACCTCGGGCAGGTCCATGAATTCGTGGTTCCACTTTCGTGGGTAGATTTGTTCACCATTCTCATTCACGGCAGAGGCCACGACCATTTGTGCGAGTTGAACCACGTTGGCAACCATCTTCGGCGACATGCCCACTTTCACCATTCGTGTCGCCAACCCCTTTACAACCAAGTTGTTGACTGACGAGAGAGGCACATCGCCAAGATATGGGAGGAGCCATTTGTCCAGATAGCTCCGATATCCGTCTGCGGTCGCTGGTTTGATGGGTTTCCGCTTGCGAGTTTGCGCGTAATTCAAATACCACTCCCCCTGGGTGCGGAACGTCTCACCGTGGTTAATAAGTTCCACATTGTTAAAGTGCGCGTCGGTGTCAGCTCCGCTTGCAACAATGATTTCTTTCCGCCTCCTAAGACGTTCCGGCTTCGTCAGAGCACCAGGGCCAGAAATCGGGCAAATGGGGACACTAAGGTAGGCCCTCTTCTCTCGACCTGGCACATCCTTCCGAAACCTGACGTGATACCAATCACCTTTCTTTTCTTCGTATCCAATTTGACCAGAACGACGAGCCATAGATTTTCTCCTGGGCCGTCTATCTGGTGTCGCGGGAGCGAAAGTATCCCGCACCTCGCTTAATTGCAAGGCCGAGCCCGATTCCCGCGGAATGGCGAAATGTTTCATCTATATTTACGAAATCGCTAGGCCGCCTGTCGCAGCCCACTAGCGCGAACTGGTATCGTTATGATTTTAGTTTTCCTCGATGCCATGCCCTGAGTGTTCGCCGATACTCCCGACTCGAAACATCAGGAGCCGACGAAATGCAACAGAGCCTAATCGTCAAGCACTTCTCTTTCTGAATGCGCCGGATTTGCTCATGTAACTTCGAAATTTGCGGGCTAGAACGCGATTCGTGATGCTTGAGATTGCAAACCGTATCCTCTGTAAGAAATCGCGCGCTCCCCCGATTTTCCAACCGACCGACGACATCGAGAATTAGCGGGCATTCCGCTCGATTTTTAGGCAGGCCAGCGACGCCCGTCTCTCGTCCTCCCCGAGCTGCTAGGATCCGGCCCTTTTTTACTTTTGGTACTGGCGCACCCTTCTTAGATTGTCGGGCGATTTTAATATTCACCGGTGCCACCCTCTTATGGTTCTTCTGTATTCTCGGCTCGAATCATCAGGAGCCGATGAAATTGCGACAACGTGTCGTCCGACGTCGGCTGGCTCTCGAACGAGTTCGGGTCCAACGCAAAAGTCCCAATGTGCACGATCAGCGCCCCGGCCGATGTATCTACCAATGTAAAACCCAGCATCCTTCTGCCATGGGAGGATTCGATTAAATCCAGCATCTTTCCAAAGCATTTCTTGCAAGTCTTTCCAGCGATACTCAAATAATCCGGGCCAAGACAGTCCGCAGTGGAGGTGCAATCGTCCTCCCGTCTCGCCAAACTGGTGAACGACAAAGTATTCAACTCGCCCGTGAACCTGCCCCTCGATCCAGGAAATCATTCGCTCAAAAAAATGATTGACGAAGTCAGGGAAGGGTTTGGACTGTTGAATCGGGAATTTGCGCGCCCAGGGATAATCTGGCGTGCGAAACGTAAGCGTTAGGAACCAAAGCCAGCCACCCGCAGCGGTGCGTTTCCCAAGGGAGTCAATGAATGCGCCCATCCGGTCTGCATAGCACAGCCAGCATTGGCAGTGAGCGCGGTGTTTTTTTCGTCGCAGATTTCGACAGGGTCGGCAGGGACAAAACGCCCGTTTTAGCTGGGTCGACGTGCACAGTCTTGGTTCAACACGTGCGTCGGGATAGATTATGTGCATTTCTGGGCCAAGTCCCTGAATCATCGCGGTTTGTGCCTTTTTTCCCATGTTTATACCGTGCACTGTCGAGACACACCCCGTGGAATCAAGAATGGAAAACCGCAGGGGGCTTTGCCCCCTGGACCCCCAGACAGACTCTTTTTTTCCTTACCGGCATCCACCACGATGGTCTGGAGCGGGGTCACGGTGCCGTATAAGTCGGGGGTTGCATGGTCTGTCAGTCCTGCAGCGCCCCCACCGTGGTTTCCGTGGCCCCGCATTGCAAAAGTCTCGTGCTTCACAGCTGTGCCCTAAATCTTCCCCTCTGATTTCGCCCAAGCGAGACGATCGCGACCCTTCCGAGTAATGAACCAATAATTGATTCGTCTCTTTGAGCGAGAAATCGGCCTCCACGCCCACCCAAAACCTTCTGTTCGGACGAGCCCATATGCCTTGAGTCTCCGTAACCTGGTCGCCATGCTGGCCTGGAACGACCGTGTGTGGGCTTTCGGGTGTCCAGATCGTTTTGCAAACTCGGCGCACGTAACCGGAACCAGATAATCCGCCATTTGGTCCAGAATCTCGAAACGAGTCACGCTTGGCCTCGTTGCTGTCTGCTTAGCAGCGAAATTTTCCCATCCGCTTTATCGATCTCCAAGTAAAACGGCTTCCCGGGTTCTTTCTGGACAAAATGGATTCTGTGCGTGACAAGCAACGCATGTAAGAGCCTGCGAAAAATGGCAGAGAAAGAGAGCCGAGTCAGTCTGGACAAATCGTGTAAGCCTTCCAGCTGTTTCCATCCAACATAAAAGGACAAGCGATGATTTGTGATTTCCTTGGGCGGTTCCGGCAGTGAGCGCAAGTCTACGTCGCTGAAAATCGACAATCCCGCGAGCAATCGCTTGGCAGCTTCGTGCACTGTGATCCCTTGGCGGGTGACTAGAAATTCGAGTGTCGCTCGCAAAGAGCTTGGCAAGCGAACACTCACGACGCCGTCGCCGCTCATATCAGGTTTCCTTTCTTCCAATATGCTTTCGCAGCCAGCTCTCACGTTTCCTCAGGCCTGGCAGAAATTGAATCGGGGTTCGTTTGCTTTTTAGGGCAGCGCGAATGCCCTTCAGCTGTTCGCGAATTGTCAACTTGCGACGTGCCATCTTTTCCTTTCCCTCCTGAGTTCACGGGCTCTAGGCCTAAAGACTCTCGGCGGTGTCGTGGCTTGACCGAAGGCTCCGCAGGGCCGGCATCGGAAAATTCGAACTCCGACACGAGAGACGCTGAGACCTAGGGGGCGACCGCAGAAGCCGCAAAGTCCACGTCCCACTGACGGTTTCGCCGAACGATTGGGTCTACCCTTCACAATCGAGCCACACAAATGCGACGCTAGCGTGGAACGTGTCCACACGATAGGAACTTGTTGTCGGTCATTCGTGTACCCGGCTAACTAACTGATGGGAAAAGGAATCGGCAGGAGAAGGACCTATTTTACAAGAGAGAGCTGGCGCGAACGGGTTAATCCTGCATTCGTTAGCTACTGGTCTGCAACGAAGAAGATGAGGTTAGCGGGTAAAATTCCGAACCAGATCGAATTAAATACCGAGTGGCAGCTAGGCTATCAAGCCTTGGCGTCCGCCGGTCGCTTACTTCGCGAGGAAATTGCAAAGAGCCCGAATCCCATATTCCCTCAAGTCTGGGCAAAGATTGTTGCCGGCCTAGACGGCGAGCGGGAAATTATCCCCACGGAGCCCGGAGTTGGATACGCACAAAGCATAGAATCCGGCTCTGTTTTCAGAATGCTTGTCTTTCTCAAGTTTGGGCTCACCTACCGGAACCTTATTACGTCAATCGATCTTGATCACAGCGTCGAGGCACACACGAAATTCCAACAAGTTCATCAGGATATGATTCGCTTCGAAAGTGATGGGTTCAATTTCGACGGTCTGAAACTCAGATTCCATTATCACCATTTCACACTTATGGTTCAGGGTTTCGATCTTGGAATTCTTTCCTTGAACGAAGAAGAATTGGCCAAATGTTTTGACGCAATTTGCCCCTGCAACAATAAGAAGCATTCTGCCCCGTATCTGAAACGGCAGCGAAGAGAATTCCGCAAAGCCGTAGCACAGCTCCTCGATGATGGGAGCAAGACCTATAGGACAATCTGATATTTTGGTTGCCACTGAGCGTACAAATACCCAGCGTTTGCCGAGCGAGACAGGCTGACGGATTAGAACCACGAAGACTTGGTCCAGGTTGAAACTTCGCTTTGTCTTCGCCACAATACCTAGGGTGCTTGCAGCGCGATTATGTGCAAAAGGCTGTGGAAAACTGGCTGAGGCGAATTGCTTTCGATGAAAACGCTGGTAGACTCCAAATCATTCCATGATTGAAAATAAAAGACCGATTGGCATCGACCTTTTCGCCGGTGCGGGTGGAATGTCGCTTGGCTTTGAGCAAGCAGGATTCGAAATAGTAGCTAGCGTCGATTACGATCCCATCCACTGCGCGACACACGAGTTTAACTTCCCCGGCTGCGCGACGATTTGCCGCAGCGTCACCGGCCTCGACGGCAGGTCAATTCGAGAAATCGCGAAAATCTCCAAACGCGATATCGACGTTGTTTTCGGAGGAGCTCCATGCCAGGGTTTTAGCTTGATCGGCAAAAGAGCGCTGGACGACCCAAGGAATGCCTTGGTCCATCACTTTGTGAGACTCGTGTCTGAATTGCGCCCTAAATACTTTGTATTCGAAAACGTCAAAGGACTGACGATAGGCGAACATAAGCGTTTTCTTGAAGAGATTATCGAGGCTTTTCGAAATGCCGGGTACTTAGTAGAAGAGAACTACCGCGTCCTAAACGCGGCCGACTTCGGCGTCCCGCAAGACCGTCGGCGCCTGTTCTTGATGGGCGCCAGAAAGGGATACACGCTTCCGAAATACCCTGAGCCTACTCATTTCAGACCCGATGGAAGGTGCTCTCTTCCGTTCGTGAAGCAAACCCCAACGGTATTTGAGGCAATCGGGGACCTTCCTGAGGTTGAAGAATTCGATGTCTTACTGGAGCGAGACTGGGTATTCGCGAAGTTCGCTAAACCTAGTTCATACGCCCAAGTCCTGAAGGAATTCAATGAAACGCGCAATGGACTGGAGTTGCTATCTTCGAGTCTTCGCACAATTCACACTGTCCTCTCTAAGCGGAGATTCAGAGATACACGTCCCGGTGACGTTGAGCCTGTCAGCAGGTTTCTGAAGCTTGATCCGAACGGAATATCGAATACGCTTCGAGCTGGTACCGCTAGCGATCGGGGCGCATTCACGTCACCGAGGCCGATTCACCCGGTCTCGCCACGCTGCATAACGGTTCGCGAGGCCGCGAGACTGCACTCGTATCCGGATCGGTTCCGATTCCACGTAACCAAGTGGCATGGCTTTCGCCAAATCGGAAACTCGGTGCCTCCGCTATTGGCTCAGACAGTGGCGGCGAAATTCATCGAGAAACTGGGGGCAGCAGAGTGCAGCGAGTGTAAGCTTCCAATTTCTTGCCGCGAGCTGCTCGAACTCAATATGTCGGGAGCTGCTGCGCGGTATGGAGTCGAGACAAGTGTAATACCACCCAGGACGAGGAAAGAATACGCGGCTCATGCTTAAAAAATCGTGTAGAGGATTGCCTTGTCTGACAAATCTCCCCCAAACGACCACGACGAGAAGCCAGAGGCAAGTAAAAGCAAAGAGGAAAAAGTCTCGAAGAAGGCCGCTCGCTACGATGCGATAATTAACGAGCTGTTCCGTCGTCATTTCGCCCCGAAAGAACGCAGCTTTTTTTTTGATCGTACGGAGCTTGAAGAGATTAGTGCTTTCCTGAAACTGAGTAAGATAAAAAACCTGGGCGATATCCTCTATACCTACCGATTTCGACGAAACTTTCCCTTGTCAATTTTAGAAACCGAACACTCCGGTTTCGAATGGGCCATTAAGCTTGCAGGCCGGGGACGCTACAGGTTTCGTCTCGGTCCTCCATCCCGGATCGTTCCTAGAACCGATATGGCCGTGGTCAAAGTGCCAGACTCTACACCCGAAATCATCGCGAAATACGCTCAAAAGGACGAACAGGCTCTTTTAGCTCGGGTTCGATATAACCGACTAGTTGATATTTTCCTCGGAATCACAACATATTCTCTGCAGAATCATTTGCGTACAACAGTTAAAGATCTCGGCCAGATCGAAATTGACGAGCTTTATGTGGGATTGAGTCGAAACGGACAGCAATTCACGATTCCTGTGCAAGCTAAGGGGAAAAATGACAAATTGTCTTCAGCACAGGCTGAACAGGATTACGCGTGGTCTAAGCAGAAATACCCCCAACTTATCTGTCGACCAGTTTCAGCTCAATTCATGCCTGACCGCACTATTGCCCTTTTCGAACTGTCTGTGGACGAGGAAGGTGAAGTCCGCGTGGTCGAGGAGCGGCACTATCGCCTAGTGCCTCACCATCAGATCTCCGAAGAAGATCTCCGGAGCTATTCGTTGCGCTAAAATGGTTCCACGGGCATGGACAGGGTTTCAAAAGAAATACGATCCAGAATCATGGCCTCTGTTCGGTCGACCGGAAATCGCAGCACAGAGCAACTAATGATTAAAGCTCTCCGTTCTGCGGGAGTCACCGGATATCGAAAGCAGTGGCCCGTTTCTGGGAAGCCTGATTTTGCCTGGCCGAGTCTCAAGATCGCGCTTTTTGTGGACGGATGCTTTTGGCATGGCTGCAAAAGGTGTAATCGCCCATCCAGAACCAACCTCGCCTTTTGGAGAAACAAAATCTCTAATAACATAAAAAGAGATATCCGCGTCTCGCGTAAATTGCGACGCCAAGGCTGGGCGGTTTTAAGGGTCTGGGAGTGCGATATTCTACTTCCTCGGACCCTTCGTCGCATCCAGAAAACACTCGAAAGAAGGAAGAATAACGAGACTTGATCTCGTGGCATCAATCTTCGCCGAATTCCTGCGTTTTCGTAGGGGTAATTACAGTAAGGGTAGAATTTGAGAGCGAGGAAGGTCCTCGGAATGGATGTAAATGACAGTTGAATAATCGGAACTGCTAATACTCTTTGGGTCAAACACAACTAGATTAAGATTAGTCTGTGCTACGCTTTACTTCTATTTAAGTCACCGAAAGGTAAGAGCTAGATGCCAGACAAACGCGACGACGAGAAGGGAATAGTTAACGCGTGGCCGACAAAAGAGTTTTTTATTTCGATGTTGACTAAAGACATCGAATTGACGCGCTCCATCGTCGATTTGGTTGACAATGCGCTGGATGGCGCGCGACGCCTCCGGAAGAACCACGACTACGATGGCCTCTTCGTCAAGATAGAGGCGAATCCACATCACTTCAAAATTACTGACAATTGTGGCGGCATCGACATCGATCTGGCGAGAGATTACGCATTCCGATTCGGCCGTACTTCACAAATGAAGCCGACAGCCCATTCTGTCGGTCAATTCGGTGTCGGTATGAAACGCTCTTTGTTCAAAATCGGCAAGAAGTTTTCCATCCGGTCTGATGCACCGACATCCTGGTTCTTGCTAAATGTGGACGTAGATCGGTGGAAAAAAGATGATGAAAGGTGGGAGTTCGAATTCGACGATTACGCTGAGGATCTGCCCGAAGACGATGACAGATCGTTGGGAACGACGTTGTCGGTTACTTCGTTACATGCGTCGGTAAGCGAAGCGTTTGGTGATGAAAACTTCCAAAACAAATTAGCCAAAGAAATACGAGAAGCGCATACCCAGAGCATTGAAGGTGGTCTGAAAGTGTCACTCGGAGGGGTTCCTCTAGAGGCGCGCCCATTACTGCTATTAGAGTCCAAGGATTTGAAGCCTGGCTTTCACGAAATGTCTTGGGGCAAAGGAAAGTCAGAGGTAATAGTGAAATTGTACGCCGGAGTCGGCGACTCAAAACCTGGAGAGGCTGGCTGGAATATCTTCTGCAATGGAAGACTCGTTCTTGGCTCTGACCGCACCTCTGTCACTGGTTGGTCAGAGGGGTCAGGCAGGCTCGTTCCTCAATTTCATCCGCAGTACAACAGGTTTCGGGGTTTCGCCTTCCTGGACTCCGAGGACACCACAGCTTTGCCGTGGAACACAACCAAGACGGGCGTCGACACGGATTCTCCGCACTATAAGAGCGTGCGAATTGAAATGATAAAGCTGATGCGGCCAGTGATTGATTTCCTGAATAGATTGGCCACCGAAAGGAAAACAGAAGACGAAGATGATCGCGTCTTGGAAGCCACGATTCAAAAGGCAAAGGTAGCGGACGTCGAATCCGTTTCTGTCGCGAAGGCTTTTAAAGCACCTCTCATAGTGCCGACGAAGCCGCCTTCTCCCGAAATGGTGCGAATTTCGTACTTGCGCCTTCACAAGCAGGTCTTGAAGGCCAAGAAGAAATTAGGCGTCTCGACATCAAGGGAAGTCGGCGAAAAGACATTCGACTATTTCTATAAGACGGAGTGTGAGGAATAGTGGCTGGCAGCTACGAATCAATTAATTATGCCCTTCGCCCCGCAAAGGCTATCGAACGAAAGATGCTCTGCGAGTGCTTCAGAAGGCTGACGGAATTCGGGGCGTTAGAATCCTTTCGTTATGTGGGCTTCGGATCGACGTACTTCAGTGACTTTGCTCTTGTTCATCGGGCGCTGGGAATTCAGCAAATGGTGAGTATCGAAAAGGATATCGAGAACCGGCAACGATTCCAATTTAATCGACCCTACCGTTGCATCGAAATGAAATACGGTCACTCTAATACAGTTCTCTCAACGCTCAACTGGAATATTCCTACGATAGGTTGGTTCGATTACGATGATCGACTCGACGCCGGCATCTTGGCTGACGTTCAGTATGTGACTATGTCGGCCTCTCCTGTAAGCCTATTTGCTTTCACTGTCAATGCACATCCCTACGACTACAGCGAAACAAATCCAAGGCTACCTCAACTGACAGAACTGGTGGGCGAAGGTAAAGTACCGAACGGAACGGCGGAAAAGGATTTAAGTGGCTGGGGAACAGCCGCCGTTTCGCGCCGAATAATGACGAATGAGATCCGGGAAACCCTGAACGCGCGGAACGGCGCACTTCCAACCGCGAATCAGATTTTGTATAAACAGCTTTTCTATTTCAGATATGCTGACGGAGCAAAAATGTTGACGGTCGGTGGTCTCCTCTACGAAAGGCGCCAGGCCAACCTTGTCGCCAAATGCGACTTCGAGTCCCTATCCTTCGTACAGACAAACAGTCGCGCGAATTGTGCGCCTTACTCGATCGAGGTACCTAGTTTGACGTACCGAGAGATTCGCCATTTAGATGGTCAATTGCCGCGAATTAGGCGATCGCGACTTCGTTCGCCGAGAGTGCCCAGGAAAGATCTCCAACGATATGAAGCGCTTTATCGCCATTTCCCACATTTTGGCGAGCTCGTTATCTAAAATAGAAAACAGTTCTATGAGAAACATCAGTTCACTCGCGACAATCATCGGAAGCTTCGTTGCTGTCGCTACGCTTGTGAACGGCTTCTGGCAATACCGGCGAAAAATTCATCTAGAAATCTTCCGCGCCTACGCCGACAGGTATAACGCGATTCTAACGCCGGATATTTACGAGAAATGGATACGTGCAATAGAGGGCCGACACGAAGACTGGGAGGAATTACGCCCCACAATGATCCGATACCTGAATCTCGTTTGGGAGGAGTTCTACTTGGCAAAAGGCGGACTTATTCCTGCCCGTCTGTGGCAACTCTGGCTTCCGGAGATAAGCCGTGTGTTGTCTTCAGAATATGCGAGGAGCATTGCCAAAACTCACGAATTCCACTTTCCTGCCGAATTTGATTGCCGGACTAAATCGCTTCGATCACGCATTACGCCTGTTCACTCTGCTTGAAGGGTTGGAGCAACCTCTAGTCAGGATTAGCTAGCTTCGGCAAACTCCAGCTCCTCTACTGAACGCTCATTGTGACGATATCGTGCTGCGTAGTAGGCACTTCCTGTGGGGCGCTTTGTGGGAACGACCAAGGAACCGCCGTGCACTCTGTATATGCTTTCTGCCAGGTGACAGTCATTCTTATCGACCGCCTTGCCCCATTCTTAGATCCTATGCACTGGGCAGTGTTGGTATTCTGCCCCGATCCGCCTGATATGGAATTGTTCGTGTCTTCCCAAGCGATGAAGTCTTGGTTGAATCTATCGCACTGAATAGAGCTAACGATTCCGTCTACTTGTTTGGTGATAATGAAAAGTTGTCCGTTTCTGCCTTCCCGGCCCGGTATTGCGTGCTCATCGGCAACAGTTACCTCGCTTGAAATGAACTGTGCTCCCGTTTCGGGATCACGATCAAACATTTTGATTTCGCATCTGTACATCGGAGGAACGGACTTAATTACCATCTTCGCCATCGCAACGTCTGGTTCGGTATCCACAGAGATTATGATTGGTTTGTTCGGGTTGATTCTCCTCAGTATTCGCGTCTTCGAATCCTTCATCGATACAGCCGCGGGGAAGAGTTTCCCCTTGTAGTTCTCTCCCCCTTCAACTATTGCGTTGACAATGGTGGAATCAGTGATTTTCAGAGCTTCGCCAGCCTTCGTCGGTTTCCAGTGCAACTGGACTGTTGCGCTTGCCTCATCTTCTGTAGAGGTGTAAGCACTTAATCCGTAAGAGCTTTGAAGGAGTCCTGAGATACAACTGTCGAAAATCTTGGACGCTTGGGGGTCCAGCCCAACCACTGATGTAAACGTGGAGCTTTCGTGATCCAAGTTCAACTTGTGCAACTCAAAGTATTTTCTCTGTGCAACACGAAAGGCATCGAAGCCTCCAGTAAAAGGTATCCCTTTAAAAAGAGCGGTCACACTACCGTTTGTGTTGATCTTTTCAAATACCTCCGAGTCAACGATAGACAGCATCGCTAGTTTCAGGCTTTCATTATTCTGATAGATCTCGGTTTTTTGTAGCAGTTCGGAATAGCAACTGCTCGGGTTGATAACTTGGGCGACCGCCACGCGAGACAGCACTACGGGTAGAAATAACGTTACAAATAGCAACCCACGTAGCGTACGCATATGCTCTACTCCTTAAGAATTTGGCTTGTGTTCTCAACGATGAAACTAAGCCTTCATCGGACTTCCTGTCATCCCCCAAATTGGTGAAGTACCTGGCAAATTTCGCCAGACCACAGTAATCTTGGCGTATAGTATCTTCAGGGCTAACAGTTTGCCCCCCGGAGCCCACCGGAGGTTCAGTGATGCTTCCCTGCGACGAAACGCTTTCGAGGTTTCTAGGCAGCTTGTACGACGCCGCGTCTGACGCCTGCCGTTGGGAGCCCTTTCTTCAGCAGCTTGCAGACGGTTCTCGGGCCGACGCCGCTGCGTTAGTTATGCACCAAGTAGGTCCAGAAGCTCACATCG
>Ga0210401_10004002_pt1 | contig 15506 bp, 11 predicted proteins | sample IncBWH32MmetaG_FD_150866 | JGI IMG/M metagenome (GOLD analysis project Ga0210401, IMG submission 150866) | Forest soil microbial communities from Barre Woods Harvard Forest LTER site, Petersham, Massachusetts, United States - Inc-BW-H-32-M | ecosystem: Environmental > Terrestrial > Soil >... | reverse complement strand
GATGTTTGGAGCGATTGCGGTCGGCATCGCTCCCATGCTGCTGCTTGGATTCTCGGTGATCCGCAGCGAAACCGAGCAAGTTCTGGGGATGAGTTCGTTCGCCTTCGGAATGCTGCTTATCGCCGCCGGCGTGGTGGCGTATTTTCTTAATCACGCACTAAAACCAGAGGGTTGGGCTCCGACTCGGCAAGAAAAGCCAGAAGCGGTGGCCTAGTCCGGCCTTCATGATGGCGAGCGCAGTACCCAGCGGCTAAGAAACCCAGCGGGCACCGGCAGGTGGAGCAATGAACTACGGCGTGATCTGATAGACAGTGCCACCAGGAGGTCTGCCGTTACGAGCCCCGCCCAGCTCCGTCGTACCGTATAAGTTCCCTGCCCCGTCTAGGACCAAGCCGCTGTAGGGATAATATCCGTCCTTGCCGTTCCGGTTGAAGCTGTGCAGTGTTTTCTCATTCCACCTGCCCTTAGTCCCGGGCGCGAGCCGGAACACGCTTCCATAATAATGAGTGCCGCCGCCTTGGGTTGTTGTGCCGTACAGATTTCCGGCTGTGTCGAAGAGCAGGCTGGCTTGCGGCTGGCCGTTGTATGTGAAGGTGTACAGCGTTTTCCCCTTCCACTTTCCGTTTGAGCTGGGTGTTAATTCGAAGGCGATCCCGCCACTGCCGAAGCCTGCGCCAGTACCGTAGAGATTGCCCGCGCGGTCAAGGATTAGCCCACCAATCGGATGGGCCGGGTTGACGGGAAGTATCTTTTCAGTCCATGTGCCGTCTGCGCTCGGAGCTAGTTGGAAGACGGCTCCGGCGTCATGGGCGCCACCGTAAAACGTTGTTCCGTATAGGTTTCCGGCCGAATCAAGGGTCACGCCAGCGTACGGCCACCACCCGTCCTTGCCGTCGCTAACGAAGTTGTGTAGTACGGTTTCGGTCCAGGTGCCGTCCATGTTGGGAGTCAATTCGAAGACGGTGCCGCAGTTGTAGTCAGAGTCGCAGGCATTACCAGGGCTCTGTCCAGTTGTGGTGCCGTACAGGTTTCCTTCGCCATCGAAGATTAAACTGTCGGTGGGGCCGGAATCGTTACCTCCAGTAAAACTATAGAGTACGGTCTCGGCCCAAGACCCGCCCGCACTCGGCGCAAGCTCAAAGACGGTTCCGTAGCCGTAGGCGCCGCCGCCAGCGGTGGTTCCGTACAGGTTCCCGGCCGCATCGAAGATCAGGCCTCCGCTTGGGGAAGCTCCATCGCTCGTGCCTAAGGTGTTACCGGCAAAACTGTACAGCACCGCCTCGGTCCATGTGCCGCCTGCATTCGGCGTGAGCTCGAATACGGTTCCGTAACCCGAACCGCCGCCCTCAAGTGTGGTGCCGTATAGGTTTCCGGCTGAGTCGAAGATGAGAGTGCTATAGAAGGGTTTCGATCCGTCTGCGCAGTGTCGCCTGGAGCAAAAATTGTGCAACACTCTTTCCTTGGTCGCGGCAAAGGCGGGCATTGCTGTGGCCACGCAGCCGAAAACAAAAATGAGCGCAAGGAGCACGTTCAATGGCCTCTTGTTCCGCATGATGCTGCCTCCGACGCGGGGGGAATCCCTGATTTTTGATTCTTGCCTTCAAAGACGGTACCCATTCTAACCCCGTCTTGCCCGTGGCGACCAGTGATCCACAGCGAAACCGAGCAAGTTCTGGGGATGAGTTCGTTCGCCTTCGGAATGCTGCTTATCGCCGCAGGAGTTGTGGCCTATCTGGTTAATCACGCGCTGAAGCCCGAAGGATGGGCTCCGGCTCCGCAAGAAAAGCCGGAAGCGGTAGCCTGATCAGGTCTTTCCGAAGTCCTGTAAAACCAATGCTGCTCGGAATCTATCACCTCTGACTCGCAGCGCCCTTTCGCGCCAGCAAATCATCTGAAATAGCAACTGGATGGGGTTGAGCATAGGAGCTAAGGGATGAGCTCGAAGACCGTACCGTGATTATCGATGCCGCCACCGCCGGTGGTGCCGTAGAGATGGTCGGCGGCGTCGAAGATAAGACCGGTGTAGGGAGCTCCTCCATCGTTGCCATTTCCGAAGTTATGGAGAACTTTCTCAATCCAGTCTCCTCCGGCCGTCGGGGTCAACTCGAATGCCGTACCTGCAAAGTAAGCGCCGCCGCTTGAGGTCGTACCATAGAGATTGCCGGCAGCGTCAAAGGTTAGGCTACCGTAAGGTGCAAAGCCGTCTGGGCCGTCGATGCTGAAGGTATGGAGCACCTTCTCCATCCAGCCTCCATCTGCTTTAGGTATTAATTCGAAGACGTTCCCGCACCCGAATTCGTTGTTGTAACAAGCTGCACCACCTCCGCCACTATTTGTGCCGTAGAGATTGCCAGCGGCATCGAGGATCAGACTGGTAGTGGAATTTATACCGTCGTCGGGCGTTTTTCCGAAACTGTGCAGGACCTTCTCGGTCCAGCGCCCCTCTGCTTCGGGCAGCAGTTCGAAGACCGTGCCTTCATCGTAAGTGCCGCCATAAACGGTCGTGCCATAGAGGTTGCCGGCGTTGTCGAAGATCAAACCCGCGAAGGGCTGGGAGCCATGCTTATCGTCCGCGTTAAACTTGTACAAGACTTTTTCTTTCCAACTCCCGTCTGCTTCGGGCATCAATTCGAAAACCGTACCGCAGCCCAAATCTTCGTTTGCGCAATTGTTGTACCCGCCATAGGCGGTGGTTCCGTAGAGGTTGCCGGCAGCATCAATGATCAGAGCGCCCACTGGAGTGTCCCCGTCAGACCCTTGGAAGGAGTGCAATATCTTCTCCTTCCAGGATCCGTCCGCTCCCGGCGTCAACTCGAAAACCGTACCGCAGGGATTGCCGAAGCAGTTGTAATCTCCGCCCCCTACCGTGGCGCCGTAGAGATTCCCGGCGACATCGCGGGCCAGTCCGCCTTGGGGTTCGATTCCGTCGGTTCCGTTGAGGTTGAAGCTATGCAGCACCTTCTCCGTCCAACCTCCGCCTTCTTGGGGAAGTAGTTCGAAGACTACACCCCAGTTGTGAACACCACCAACGGCCGTCGTTCCAAACAGGTTACCGGCGGGATCGAATAGGAGATTGCCGAAAGGAACGGACCCGTCGCCGCCGCCGCTGAACCTGTGCAGCACTTTTTCTTGGGGAGCTGCCGAGGCGCTGGGCGCAAAAGTTGCAGTAAAGATTATTAAGGCCGTCGCGAATCCGATTCTTAACCTGTTGCATTTCACAATAAGCGCATCCACCACCGTCAAGGTTTGATCTCGAATACCGTACCCTCGACGTAGGCGCCGCCGTTCTGGGTGGTGCCGTAGAGATTGCCGGCGCCGTCAGAGGCCAGGGTGCAACTGGGATTTTCGCCGTCCTTACCGTTCTTGATGAAACGATGCAACACTTTTTCCGGCCAAGTGCCGGCCTTCGGGGTTAACTCGTAGACCACGCCGCATCCGAGATAGCAGGTATCACTGCCTCCACCGAGGGTGGTACCGTAGAGATTGCCTGCCTTATCGAAGATCACGCTCGCCAAGGGGTACACTCCATCCGCGCTGGTATTGAAGTAGTGCAGCACCTTCTGTGTCCAGCTTCCACCCGCGTTAGGCGTCAGCTTGAATACGGTGGACCCGTTAAGGGTTCCGCCGGCGGTCGTTCCATAGAGGTTCCCGGAGGCATCGAAGATCAAATTGGAATAAGGATAGCTGCCGTCGTTGCCATCAAAGCTATGGATCGTTCGCTCGGTCCAGCCTGCCCGGGATTGCGGAGTCAGCTCGAAAGCCGTACCCAGGTTGAATGCGCCGCCTGAGGTTGTTGTGCCGTAGAGATTGCCAGCAGCATCGAGAACCAGGCTTGCCTCGGGATAAGTGCCGTCACCGCCGCTGGCGCTGAAGTTATACAGGACTGTTTCTGTCCAGCTCCCGCCGGTTTGGGGCGTCAACTCGAAAACGACGCCGCATCCTGCCCCATTCCCATCGTTGCAGGAACTGGTACCGCCATAGTAGGTTGTGCCGTAAAGATTGCCCGCGGTATCGAAAATCAGGGCAACGAGTGGTTCTGCGCCATCACTGCCGCAGCCGAAGTTGTGCAGAATCTTCTCCGTCCAGTTTCCGTTCTTGTGAGGCACTAATTCGAACGCTATTCCCCCGCCGCAGGGACCGCCGCCGCTGGCCGTACCATAGAGATTGCCAGCGCTGTCGAAGATCAGGCTTCCCCAGGGATCGGTCCCATCATCCTTTTGTTGGCCCTTGAAACTATGCAGCACTTTCTCCGTCCAGCCTCCACCGGCCTTCGAAGACAACTCGAAGACCGTACCGAAATTGAAAGCGCCGCCTAGCATGGTTGTGCCGTAGAGATTGCCGGCAGCGTCGCGGATCACGCCAGCATTGGGGTTCGCGCCTTTAGTGGATTTGTATTTGAAGTTGTAGAGCACATGTTCCGTGCTAGCCGCTTTTGCGCTGGCCATAGCAAAGACGACCGTAACAATCACTAGCGCTGCGTTCACTCTTGTAGAGAATTTGTTGTTTGTCATAAGCGAATTTCCCTCAGATCCCGGAACATATGCATTAGCCGAATTTCGGGTGTAGGCCCGATCGCTTTTCCCCCGAAAACAGCGACAGTCTACATCGTTTCGCATGGTCGCAACAGGGTGAAACAATTTTCACCCGAAGCTTGAATTGCGTGCGATCAGTGTTTCACTCTTTATTGTTGTAAATTAGAGGCGATGACCAAGCGCAAATCCAAAGGTGCGTACATGATTTCGTCGGTGGCGGAGATGTATGGCATCCATCCGCAGACGCTGCGGTTGTACGAACGCGAAGGCTTGCTGAAGCCGTCGCGCACCGAGGGCAACACACGGCTCTACACCGACGAAGATTTGCAGCGGTTGGAATTCATCTTGTCGCTGGCGCGCGATTTGGGAGTGAACATTAGCGGGATGGCGATCATTCTGCAGATGCGGGAGCGCATGGAAGAAATGCAGCGCCAGATTCAGGATTTCGTGAAGTACATCCAGGAAGAAGTGCTGGCACGGGCTAATGCGGCCACTGATCCTGCGCGCGGCGCGATCGTTCCAGTGCGGAGGGCGATTGTGGCCTCGCCCCAGCAGCCTAATCGCAAGAAATAATTTCTCAGACAGATAAGAGCCTGAACCCGCACGCGCGAGAGCGCCCGCGCCTACACTGCTGCAGTGAATATGGTATGAGAACTATGCCGCGACGTGACCATGTTTGTGTTTATGCTTGTGTCCTAACCCGACACCGGTCACATGCATCCTGGGATCACGTCCAAAGGTGAAAACATTGCCCGTCGAATTCACATAGACGCTGACGCCGACGTTGAAGGTGTAATCGTTGGCAGCATCATTCGGAGCACCGACGATCTTGCCCAAACACAACACCCAGGAGCCATCGCTCAGCGGAGCCGGCCAACTCGGGCCAGTGGTTCCGTCGGCATCAATCACGGTGCGAGGGAAAGCATTGTTGGGACTAGAGGCAGAGCTCATAACCAAGGGGGATTGCAGACTGCTGGCTTCAGTGACCGGCGCGCTCATACCCTGGCCAAAGACTCCGGTAAAGCGGGCCTGGTAAGTGGACACATTCGCATCCTGCGTGAATACTCTGACCAGCAAAACGTCTCCTGGATCCAGGGTAATATCGTTGGCATCGGTTTGCGGATTTGTCCAATTCCCCGCGGCGAGCGGTTGAGTCACAGGCTGGTAATAGGGTTGGGCGCCAGGAAGCGACGGCGTACTCGCCGTAAACCACGCGCATGACATGTTACCGATGACGGGACTCGGCGGAGGCGTTGTTGGGTACGGCTCAAAGTTTCCGACGTTCACGTTGGACCCAGTCAACGAGAACTCGAGGTTGTAAAGGTAGATCGCCATAGTCTTCTCCTTGTGAATACGAAGTGGATTTCCAGGGTCGAAAAACTTTGCGCAAAGGCACAGTATGCGCGGCCGTATCGAAAGTCAAGGGGCAAAACCCTGAAGCGCAGGCGGGGCTATGGAACGGGCTTACTGGCTGCCGCACTAACAATGTTCAAGTGATAGCGCGGGTCGGCGCGAAGTGAAACAAACTCAGGCTCGTTTTTGATGTCGTTCAAATCCTGTCCTGCTTTGACGGCAGCCAGGAGCGCGTCGAGTGCCTGATCTCGCTTTCCGCATAGCTCATACACCAGCGCAGCATTGTACAGGTCAGAGGGGTTGGTATCGTGGGCTGCCTCCACTGGCTTCATTTCCTTGAGAGCTTCTTCTTTGTCGCCGCTCTTGGCCAAATACAAGCCCAAATCGATTCGCTGTTCTGTTTGATTCGGATTCTTGGCGATCTCTTCCCTCACCATCCGGATTGCATTCTCATAAGCTGGTTTGGCCTTGTCTTTCTGGCTGCTGGACCAGCGATAGGCATCGCCCAAGTTGCCCCAGCTATCGTAATTATTAGCGCCCAACTCGACTGCCTTTTCGAATGCAGGCACGGCCTCATCGTACTTGCCCTGATAGAACAAGATGGTTCCCAGATTTGTATATACATCCGAGGCAGGTTTGATTTCGAGCGCGTGTTGAAGCGCGGCGACGGCATCGCCGTCACGGTCCAGTGAATGATAAACCGCTCCCAGGTTTCGCAGCACAGGCACATTGTCAGGCTCGAGTTTCAAAGCCATTTCCCAAGCGGACGCTGCTTCCTTGAAACGACCGGCCTGATAAGCATCCAAACCCATGGCCAAATAGGTTTTCCAGTCCTTAGGATCAAGTTCAAGTGCCCGGTTCAACTCCTGCGCGGCCTGATTGGCCTTTCCGGTGTTGTCGAACAGCAGTCCGAGATTGCGATGAGGTACGGCGCTTTTCGGATCCAGATCAACGGCTGTGCGGAACTGCTTTTCTGCCTCGGTGGAATCGCCGGCTTTCATCTTGACCGTGCCGAGCGACACGTGGCCGGCAGCAAGATAAGTATCCAGAGTAACCGCCTTGTTCGCATACTCGGAAGCCAGCTTCATCCACTGGGGGTCAGGATTGAAAGTGTTCTTGTACGCGTAGGCCTCGCTCATGGCAGCGTAGCTAGCCGCCGACTTCGGATCCAGTTCGACCGCCCGGCCCAGTAGTTTGATGGCGGCATCGATATTGCCGTCGCGATCAGAGTGGTCCAAGTCTTCGCGAGCGCGGCGATAAAGTGCGTAGGCATTGTCGTCCATCGGCACCTCTTGCCCTCCTGCTTGCTGAGCCGGTTGGGGCCTTCTGTGCCAGCGCCAGCCTGCGATTCCCGCGAAAACCAATAGCAACAACAGGCCGGCGCCACCGAGCCATATCTGCCGCTGCGAAAAGCTTTTCTTAGGAAAACTCGGCGACCCCGCCATATCAATCGTAGCTTCGCTGGGATGCCAGGTCAGCGGCCCGTCCACTAATCCCGCAGCGCCTCGCCGCAATTCGCTCGCAACTTCCGTCATGGTCTGAACACGTTCTTCAGGCTTTTTCTCGAGCATGCGGGATATCAGCGACACGAGCGGCTTGGGAACATCGGGACGCAACTGAGTCAGATCGCGCGGCGGACTGAAATGAAGGTTGTGCAACAGCGCTACGGAATTTGGGCCGATGAAAGGTAGATGTCCGCTGAACATTTCGAACATCACGATGCCGAAGGAGAAAATATCGGTGCGCGTGTCAACGCGTTCCCCGCGCGCCTGCTCGGGAGACATATACGCGACCGTCCCCGTAACCGAGCCCGGTAAGGTCAAAGTGAATTGATTGGTTCTTTCCGCGTCATTGGTTTCACTGTCGATGGTAGCCATCGCAGGATCGAACTTGGCCAGGCCAAAATCGAGCACCTTGACCAGTCCGTCTTCGGTCACCATTACGTTTCCCGGCTTGAGATCGCGATGAATTATTCCGGCGGCGTGCGCTTTGGTCAACGCGTCGGCGATCTGAATGCTGTAACGAATGGCTTCGCTGAAAGGCAGTGCGCGCTTTTTCAGGATCGAAGCCAGCGTCGCGCCACGCACATACTCCATTACGATGAACTCGGTGTTGTCCTCCGAATTCACTTCGTAGATAGTGATAATGTTGGGATGATTAAGCGCGGAAGCGGCCATAGCCTCCTGCTGGAAGCGGCGACGGGCAGTATGAGTGAGCGGGCGATCGGTGGGGAGAACCTTGATGGCCACGTCGCGATCCAGCCGGGTATCATGAGCGAGATAGACGACGCCCATGCCACCGGCTCCTAGATCTGCGAGCACGTTGTAATGCGAGAGCCTTCGGCCAATCACGGCTGTGTGCCTCGATGATACGTCACCCGCGATTTTACACTCAAGCCAGAGTCACTGCGTGGTTATGCACAGCTCAGAAACCTTCATGCAAATAGCGAAAAGGTCGACGCTTTCGGCAATCTTGCGGCAGTTGTGCCCGCGATGTCGCGCTGCCGGAATTTTTCGCACCTCAATCTTCAGCGGATTCCCTCGCATGCACGAAAGCTGCCCGAATTGCGGGTTGAAGTTTGAACGCGAGCAAGGTTATTTCCTCGGCGCCATGTACATCAGCTACGGGCTGGCTTTGATCACTATCGTCGCTCTTTGCCTTTTGCTCTGGGGGTTTACTTCGTGGTCCTTGCAGAAAATTGCTGTCTGGGGAATTTTGTTGTTCTTGCCGCTGGCTCCGAGCCTGGCGTTGTTGTCACGCGTGCTTTGGATCTATCTGGATCGGGCGATTGATCCGGGATGATAGAAATAAATTCTGTCATGCTGAGCGGAGTCGAAGGATCTACTGGAGCTGAAAAGGCGTTCCAAAGAAGCCGCCGACATCAAAGCACCGAGAGGGTTCCCTGATTTTTCTGGTTGGATTAGCGGTACTGAGATCCTTCGACTCCGGCGTCGTTCGCTTCGCGAACGACGCCTCCGCTCAGGATGACAAGGTTAAGAGGATGACAAACTTAAGATGAGGTCCGCCTACGGCTCGTAAACTGAGCTGCCCAATCCGGCTTTGCGCGCAGATTCCTGCATGTTCTCGAGCTGTTTCTTCTGCTGGTCCAGTTGCTGTTGCATTCGTTGCACTTCGTCCTGCTTCTTAAGCTGCCGTTCATTCCACTCCACGCAATTGGCAACGCAATTTCCTGAAGCAAAATGGATAGAGGAATTCAACTGGTCAATCTGGCTCTGCAAAGATGAGACCGAATTCTTTTGCGCTTCGATCGTCGCTTTCCACCGTTCTCCTGCGTGGGTATCGTTCGACGCAGGCGATGCGGGAGCGGTATCGTGCTGATCGGTGCTGATAGAGGTGGTCGAGGCCGATTCCGTGGCCGCAGGAAGGTCTTCATTGGTCAGCACCTTGCGTGTGGCGTGGGCATCCTTAGCCTGCTTCGCGTCCTTGGCCTGCTTCTGGCGCTGTTCGCGAGCCACATCTCCCAACGATTGTCCGTAGCCGCTGGCAGCAATGAACAAGCTTACTGCGATAACTGCGACGATTTTCTGCGCTCGGCGCATGAGAAACTCCTCAGTTCGCAATAGAAACCGGTGATCCTAATGCTATCGCCCGGGACTTCCTCTTGCGACGTTACCGTCGTGTAGGGTCCTATGGCGTAGCGCTGGGCTATTCGGTACGCTCCCGCACTCAATTCCATGTCCCAGTGATACTATCCTTCGAAATATGAAAACAACACGCTTCTTCCCTGCCCTGGCTGTTCTGGTTTCGATGTGCATGGTTATTTCAAAAGCACAGACTCAACCGGACTCAGCGCACCCGATCGTATTGCATGCGGCGAGGCTGCTGGAGATCGGTAGCGGACACACATTGACTCCGGGCGAAGTGCTGGTCCAAGGCGAGCGCATCGCCGAGGTCGGAACCAAGGTCGCCCGCCCCGCAGGAGCAGAAATCATCGATTTGGGCGACACCACCTTACTGCCCGGACTAGTCGACGCTCATGTGCATCTCTTTCTACACCCCGGCGCAGAAGACTTGCAGACCGTGGAAGAGTCGGTGCCGCAGCGAACGATCACTGCCGTTCTAGCCGCACGTGACGATCTCATGGCCGGGTTCACCGCGGAGCGCGACATGGGGACTGAAGGCGCGGGTTCGGCTGATACCGCAGTACGCAATGCGATATATCAAGGTCTGGTTCCGGGGCCACGCCTGCGCATCAGCGGAAACGCCATCGATATTCTCGGCGGACACGAAGATGCCAACCACTTCAATCCCGCGCAACACGTGCTGTCGAATGCAACCTACGCGAACAACATTTCCGAACTTGTGACTGCGATTCGCGGACAGCTCAAAGAGGGCGCGGATTTCATCAAGATTTACGAGACGGGACCTGACACAGTGCGCGATGGCCGCTTCGCCACGATTTATCAATACACGGAGGCTGAACTCAAAGCCGCCGTCGATGAAGCTGCCCGCTCGGGCAAGCGCGTTGCGGTCCATGCCACAGGCGAGCCTGGCACGCTCTATGCAGCGCAGGCCGGCGTGGCCTCCATCGATCACGCCAACCAACTCGGCGACGAGACCATGCGGATCATGCGCGAAAAACAAATCTTCGCCGTGCCGACCTTTACGATCTTTGAATACTTTTCCGAGCATGCAGCCTCGTTCGAACAGGGATCACGTGAACGCCAAATGCTCGACTTGCATGTGATTGAATTTCGCAAGCAGCTTGCGGCCGGTGTGCCCATGGCTTTGGGATCGGACGTTGGCCCGTTTCCCCACGGTACCCAAGCGCGCGAGTTTGAACTGATGGTGAAGTATGGGATGACCCCGCTGGCCGCACTGCAAGCCGACCTTATAAATGGAGCCAAATTGTTGGGCTGGCAAGGACAGATCGGCGAACTGAAAGCTGGCTACTTCGCCGATGTCATCGCCGTTCCCGGGGACCCGTTGCAGGAGATCAGCGCGTTGAAAAAAGTGAACTTTGTGATGAAGGGTGGCGTGGTTTATCGGAAATGACCCAGGTGAATGTGATGACAGGCACCGTCCCATAAATGACGAGATACATATTCCGCAGATCCTTCTCAGTTCGTCGTCAACTCGCTGTGATATAAATTTCTTCCGGACTCGGCGCAGAGGCGATCTGGATTCTAATCATGATTTGTTTGTGGCCTTTCCTTTCTCCCATCTCGACGCTGCAGGTATAGTGCGCAGGTTAGTCCTCATCTCCTTGATTTTCTTTGCGTTTGCCGTTGTCGCGTTTGCCCAGGGTGGCCCACCTTATTACACGAATGATCCGGGCACTCCCGGCAACTTTAACTGGGAGATCAATCTTGGTTACATGCCGTTTTTGTATAGCAACCAGTCGGTCTCGCACACACCTGACGTTGACATTAATTTCGGCGTTGGCGAGCGCATCCAACTCACTTACGAAAATGCGTGGCTACGGGTTCGGGATGGTGCGGCACCAGCGAAATTCGGCCTGGGACAATCGAACCCAGGTTTGAAGTGGCGCTTCTACGATGCCGGGAATGACAAGCTTGCGATCTCGATTTTTCCCCAAGGTTTTCTGAACAATCCTGATGATGCTGTCCGCCGCGGGATCACTTCTCCGCGGGATTCGTTCCTGCTGCCTGTTGAGTTTTCCAACAGATTTGGCCCCATCGACGTAGATTACGAAGCAGGATATCTATACGTCCACAAAAGTCCGGCCGGCTGGATCAACGGCCTTGTAGTGGGGCATACCTTCCCTTCGAAACTCGAACTCGACATGGAGTTCTATTCCCCAGGCACGTTCCATCCCGCGTTTGCGCAGCCTACGCTGGAGGCCGGAGCCCGGTACAGGATCCATCGCCCGGTTGTTTTGCTGCTGATGGCGGGACGCAGTTTGGAATCTTCCACCATCAATCAACCTTCTTTCGTCGGCTATTTCGGCATTCAACTGCTGCTGCCTCCGAAGTCCTACAAAACGGCGGGAAAATAAATAGCGGGTCACAGGCTGGAACCCTTAGCAGGCCTGACAATCGCCGGATCGAAGGCAGCTTCGCAGTCAGATAATCCGAGGCAGGATCCTCCCTACTTATGTTGCTCTCGCTCAGAGACTTCAATCGCGATCCTACGGGAAATGGAATCACTTTTTACAGAGTCAGCCGGATCGTTCGGCAGCTTATCCCGCCATAGGATATACCTTGGTAAAAATCGATTACGCAATTTCGAGCGGAGGGTCTCATGGTCTATTGGGCGGTAGTCTTCTTGGTAGTGGCAGTGATTGCCGCAATTTTCGGCTTCACTGGAATCGCAGTGGCAGCCGCGGGTATAGCGAAGCTGCTGTTCTTCATTTTCCTGGTGTTGTTCGTGATCACCTTCGCAACGCACCTAACGGGAAGAGGCGGTACGAGAGTCTAAATCTTACACAGACTTTGCCCGGCGAGAGTTGCAGCTCTCGACCGGGCTTTGCTTTTAGTAAACCGACCAATCCGAGCCTTCTACGGTGTTGGCGAAATGGATAAGGAAACTCTTCCGCGCAAATACTGAATTAGCCCGATAAGTTCATCCGCGATACTGTTTTATTGTTATTTCAGCCCCAACGCGAGGGGGGACGGCAGGCGCTGAACTGTACCCTTCCATTATTGCCGGTGCCTGCCCTCCTCCCCAAACATCTCCTTTATTTTTATCCTTATACAGAAGTTAGCTTGCCGGGTCGTAGGTGTTGACACTTACGACTGGCAGGCTACCAAACTGATTTCTTGCACCTAATTTTCGACGCCGCACAAGAAGAATCCTTCGAAGGGCGGCTCATCCCGTCAGGGCGAGGATCAGCGAGGATCAGGAAGATTTTTACCAGGAAAAGCATCGCGCGTCCTACTTTTAGTTTCTTGCCAACCCGGTCCCCCAAGCGAACCTGCTGGGGGGATTTTTTGGGGTCCAATCACCTTGATAAGCGCAATCAGATTCCGTACAAAAGTACGGACAATGGTGTCCAATAGTCCTACAGTAAATACCCTAGAGCGAAGGCGGTACCGTTCGTGTTAAGAAATGGCAAGGGCCGAAGTTCCACGTTCTCTTGCTCACTAAAACAGCAGCCTTTCAGCGAGATGGCATCGGCCGCGAGGGATGACGACACCGGCATCGTTAGCCGGATACCGCCATTTAGAGGAGTCGAAAGCCATCACAAGGTCACTGGGCGGCTTAGAAAATCGCACAAAACAGCAGGAACCGCGTTCTTAAAGAGATACCTATGAAGAGAAATGAGCGAAATACTGCGACTGCAACCGTGGACACAGCAGCAACGGCCAACGAGAAGAGTAACGGGCATTCCAAGATCAGCGCCGAAACCGGGTCGGCGGACTTTACGGCGATACTTGCCAGCTTGCAAACCATGCGCGACGGCGACTTTTCCGTACGACTCCCGGGTTCATGGACAGGTCTAGCAGGCAAGATCGCTGACACCTTTAACGAGATTGTTGCCGCCAATCAGCAAATGGCGCAGGAGTTGAAACGCGTTGGTCAAGTGGTGGGGAAAGAAGGACGAACTCGGGAGCGAACGCGATTTCACGAGTCGCGCGGAGCCTGGGGTGAGATGGAAGTCTCGGTCAATACGCTCGTAGAAGATCTGCTGCGGCCGACCACGGAAGTTACCCGCGCTATCGCCGCCGTCGCTCAGGGCAACCTTACCCAGACTGTGCGGCTGGACGTGGACGGACGACCCCTGGAAGGCGAGTTCTTAAGGTCAGCCAACATCGTCAATACGATGATTCAGCAACTCGGCGTGTTCACGGCCGAAGTCACTCGCGTCGCCCGCGAAGTAGGTACTGACGGCAAACTCGGCGGCCAGGCGCAAGTACCCGGCGTAGCCGGCACCTGGAAAGATCTCACGGATTCCGTGAACTCGATGGCCAGCAACTTAACTGGCCAGGTGCGCAACATCGCTGAAGTCGCAACCGCCGTGGCTAGCGGCGATCTGTCTCGCAAGATTACGGTGGATGTGCGCGGCGAAATTCTCCAGCTCAAAGAAGCCATCAACACCATGGTGGATCAGCTGCGATCGTTCGCGTCGGAAGTGACGCGCGTGGCCCGCGAAGTGGGTACCGACGGAAAACTCGGCGGCCAAGCCGTAGTGCCTGGTGTGGCCGGAACGTGGAAGGATCTTACTGACTCTGTGAACGCGATGGCCGGAAACCTCACGGCGCAGGTCCGCAACATTGCTGAAGTAACTACCGCCGTGGCTCGCGGCGACTTATCACGAAAAATCACAGTAGACGTGAAGGGTGAAATTCTCGAACTCAAAGATACGATCAACACGATGGTTGATCAGCTCAACGCCTTCGCCGGTGAAGTAACCCGTGTGGCGCGCGAAGTGGGTACCGAAGGAAAACTGGGCGGTCAGGCACAGGTGCCGGGCGTCGGCGGTACGTGGAAAGATCTCACCGACAACGTCAATTTCATGGCCAGCAACCTTACTGGTCAGGTGCGAAACATTGCGGAAGTCGCAACGGCTATCGCCAGCGGCGACCTTTCCCGCAAAATTACCGTAGACGTGCGCGGTGAAATTTTGCAGCTTAAAGAAACGCTCAACACCATGGTGGACCAACTGAACCGGTTCGCCGGTGAAGTCACACGCGTGGCCCGCGAAGTGGGTACGGAAGGCCGGTTGGGTGGTCAAGCCAATGTGCCGGGAGTGGCTGGCACGTGGAAGGATCTCACCGACTCGGTCAATTCGATGGCCGGAAACCTCACTGGTCAAGTTCGTAACATCGCCGAAGTAACCACCGCCGTGGCTCGCGGCGATTTGTCGCGCAAAATTACGGTAGACGTGAAAGGCGAAATTCTCGAACTCAAGAACACCATTAATACGATGGTGGACCAACTGAACGCGTTCGCCGGCGAAGTAACGCGCGTGGCTCGCGAAGTCGGAACCGAAGGCAAGCTCGGCGGACAGGCGCAGGTGCCGGGCGTCGCCGGTACGTGGAAAGATCTCACCGACAACGTAAACTTCATGGCCAGCAACTTGACTGGACAGGTGCGAAACATCGCCGAAGTTGCGACGGCTGTGGCCCGCGGCGACTTGTCCCGCAAGATCACGGTGGACGTGAAAGGTGAAATTCTCGAACTTAAAGACACCATTAACACCATGGTGGACCAGTTGCGGTCGTTCGCCTCGGAAGTAACCCGCGTCGCCCGCGAAGTCGGCACTGACGGCCGGCTGGGCGGTCAGGCGCAAGTTCCTGGCGTTGCGGGAACGTGGAAAGATCTCACGGACTCTGTGAACTCGATGGCCAGCAACTTGACTGGACAGGTACGAAACATTGCCGAAGTGGCAACGGCTATCGCCAGCGGCAACCTGTCAAAGAAAATCACCGTTAACGTCAGCGGCGAAATTCTTCTGCTCAAAGAAACCATCAACACCATGGTGGACCAGCTCAACGCGTTCGCCGGAGAAGTTACGCGTGTGGCCCGTGAAGTCGGAACCGAAGGACGATTGGGCGGTCAAGCCAACGTGCCGGGCGTGGCTGGAACGTGGAAAGATCTTACCGACTCGGTGAACTCCATGGCCGGAAACCTTACCGGTCAGGTGCGTAACATTGCCGAAGTGACGACGGCTGTGGCTCGCGGCGACTTGTCCCG
>Ga0210401_10004001_pt1 | contig 15509 bp, 15 predicted proteins | sample IncBWH32MmetaG_FD_150866 | JGI IMG/M metagenome (GOLD analysis project Ga0210401, IMG submission 150866) | Forest soil microbial communities from Barre Woods Harvard Forest LTER site, Petersham, Massachusetts, United States - Inc-BW-H-32-M | ecosystem: Environmental > Terrestrial > Soil >... | reverse complement strand
GTTCCTGCTCTGGATGGCTGCCGTCAACGGCGGCGGGCTCGTTCTCGGCGGGCAGTGGATGCGCCGGAGCTAGAGCGATGGCCGAGCTCGACGACATCATCCACCAGCCGCTGCGCTTGAGGATCATGGCCGCACTGAATGCGCTACCGGCGACGGCGGGCCTCGAATTCGCCCGGCTGAAAAAGCTGACCGGCGCCACCGACGGCAATCTTGGCGCTCATATCGAAACCCTTTCGAAGGCCGGCTATGTCGCCGTCGACAAGGCCTTTGTCGGCAAAAAGCCACAAACCACGGTGACCGCCACGGCGGCCGGGCGCGGCGCGTTCGCCCGCCATGTCGCCACCTTGCAGGAAATCATCGCGGCCTCGGCCAGGCAGCCTTAACCCCACCCGTCATTCCGGGATGCGCCGTCAGGCGCAGGCCCGGAATCCATAACCGCGATCTGGGGTTATGGATTCCGGGCTCACCGCTTCGCGGTGCCCCGGAATGACGGCGTTTGGTTGGTTCCCCCATGCGGGGGCCTTGCAGGGGAGGGGGACTCGTGCGACCGAACCGGTTTGGCGCTCCCTCGCTCCGGCTTAAATTCATGCGCATCCTTCTGCTCGGTTCCGGCGGCCGCGAACATGCCCTGGCGTGGAAGATCGCGGCGTCTCCGTTGGTGACGAAACTTTGGTGCGCGCCGGGCAATGCCGGCATCGCGCGGGAAGCCGAATGCGTGGCGCTCGATATCGCCGACCACGGCGCGGTGATCGATTTCTGCAGGTCCAACGCGGTGGACTTTGTCGTGGTCGGGCCGGATGCACCGATCGCGGCAGGTATCGTCGACGATCTTGACGCGGCCGGCTTCAAGGCGTTCGGACCGACAAAGGCTGCAGGAAAGCTGGAAAGCTCCAAGAGCTTCACCAAGGCGCTGTGCCACGCCAACAATATTCCGACCGCGGCCTCCGAGCACTTTACCGATGCCGATCAGGCGAAGGCCCACATCCGCGCGCGGGGCGCGCCGATCGTCGTCAAGGCCGACGGCCTGGCTGCCGGCAAGGGCGTCGTCGTGGCGATGACGAAGGAGGCAGCGCTCGCGGCCGTCGACATGATGTTTGGTGGCGCGCTTGGCGAAGCCGGCGCCGAGGTCGTCGTCGAGGAGTTCATGGAGGGCGAGGAAGCCTCATTCTTCGCCCTGTGCGACGGCGAGCACGCGCTGGCGCTTCCGACCGCGCAGGATCACAAGCGCGCCTTCGATGGCGACAAGGGCCCGAATACCGGCGGCATGGGCGCCTACTCGCCCGCGCCGGTGATGACGGAGGCGATGTGCGGGCGGGTGATGAAGGAGATGATCGAGCCGACGCTGCGCGCCTTGGCGGCGATGGGATCGCCTTACAAGGGCGTGCTCTATGCCGGAGTGATCGTGACCAAGGATGGACCAAAACTCGTCGAATACAACGCCCGCTTCGGCGATCCCGAATGTCAGGTGCTGATGCTGCGAATGATGTCGGATCTCGTACCGGCGCTGATCGCTTGCGCCGACGGGCAGTTGAAGAATTTCAGCCTGCGCTGGTTCGACGAGGCCGCGCTTACCGTGATCATGGCGACCAGGGGCTATCCGGGCAGCTACAGCAGAGGCTCGGTGATCGAGGGTCTCGATGACGCCGCCAGAATCGAGCGCGTCGAGATCTTTCATGCCGGCACCATCGCGAAGGATGGCGCGATCCTCGCCAACGGTGGACGCGTGCTCAACGTCTGCGCGCTGGGCAAGACCGTCACCGAGGCGCAAGCGCGCGCCTATGCGGCAGTCGAGCGCATCAAATGGCCGGAAGGTTTTTACCGCCGCGATATCGGCTGGCAGGCGGTTGCAAGGGAGTGTGAATAGTGATCCAGTTGAGACGGTGCGGCGCTTATTCTTTTCAGCGGGGGACGACGATGCGCCTGTGCGGGCAAATCCTCGCGGTTGCCATTGCTTGCTTTGCAACTGCTTCGGTTGCCGAGACGCTTGGTCCGCCGGTAATTCTCGTCTCCGATGCAATTGAACCGCACGACCCGGACATCGACATCTATGCCTTGATGTCGGGCAAGTGCACGACGCTCAAAGTCGCGGGACGCGATTTTGCATGCAAGGTCGTAGGCTTCTTCCATGGCGAACATGGCCGCGTAAATTTTGCGGTCGCGCTCGATGACCCGGCGGACGATAGCCACGTGATCTCGTTCTCGGGTGAAAATGGCCAACGCACGCAGGATAATCTGTACGAGCTACCCGTCGACCGGATGCTGCTGAGCTCCAAGGAGCGGCCGAAGGTCGACGGCCTTCCGGTGCCCTCCGTCGAATTATCGGCTGGATTCTGCAAGCAGCTTGGAAACTTCGCGGCAAGACAAGTCGCCAGCATCTCCTGTGCCGCGACGGATAAAAGCGGCAAGAAATATGAATTGCAGTTCCAGTCGGATGGCTTGCCAATCACGCTGCGGAGGGTCAGGCAAACCAAACCGTCGATCAAGGAGTACCCGTTTCAATGACGCGTCACGGGTTATCGATCGACCGATATGCCATCTTCGCCACGAGTGGAAGAATCAAGCCGCGTCGTCCGGGATCATGATCCGACCCCGCACTCCAGGTGCGAGGCAGACTTTTTTTCCGGATCGTGCGCTAAAGCAAATCGCCGCCCGCGGCCAGCGCCGTGGTGCCGTGCTCGCGAAACGCCTTGATGACGTTGCGGCCGACCTTCCATTTGTGCACTTCGTCGGGACCATCGACCAGCCGCTGCGCGCGGACCTGCGTGTACCATTTCGCCAACGGCGTATCCTGGGAAAAGCCGAGCGCACCGTGCAGCTGGATCGCGGTGTCGATCACCTTGTGCACCATATGGGCGAGGTACACTTTGGCGATCGAATTCTCCTGCCGCAAATCCATGCCCTTTTCCGCCTTGTAGGCGATATGCAGCAGCATCAGCCGCCCGATATAGAGCTGGCTCGCGCATTCGGCGAGCATGAACTGCACCGCCTGGCGATCGGCTAGCAGCACGCCGAAGGTGGAGCGTTTGGTCACGTGCGCGACCGCCATGTCGAGTGCGCGCTGGGCCTTCGCGATGTTGTGCATGCCGTGCCGCAGGCGGCCGTAGGCGAGGCGGTGCTGGCCCATGTTGAAACCGTTGCCCTCGCCGCCGAGCAGATTGTCGGCCGGTACTTTGAGATCCCTGATTTCGATTTCGGAGTGGCCGCCATGGACCTCGTCGTAATACGCCCCCTCGATCGCCATGTTCTTGATGTTGCGCTTGATCTTGTAGCCGGGGTTCGGCAGTTCGACGATGAAGGTCGAATACTGCTTGTGGCGCGGCGCATTCGGATCGGTCTTCGCCATCACCAGCGCCATGTCGGCGACGCTAGCGGAGGACGAGAACCACTTCTCGCCGTTCAAGATGTAATTCTCGTTACCGTCTTTCACGGCGGATGTCTGCATCCCGGTGGCGTCGGCGCCGGCGGCCTTTTCCGTCATCGAGAAGCAGATGCGCTTGTCGCCATTGAGCAGCGGTTTTAGGAATTTTTCCTTCTGATGGTCGGTGCCGTGCGTCAGGATCGTCATCATCGAGGCGTCGTCCGGCCCCTGCGTGTTCATCGAGAGCGCCCCCAGCATGCTTTCGCCGAGCTCCATCTGCACCAGCGCGTTGGCAAGCGGTCCCAGACCCATGCCGCCATATTCTTTCGGCACGAACGGGCACCACAACCCTTGCTTGCGTGCCTTCGCGCGCAGCCTGGCGAGCACGTCGTCGAACGGCTTGGTGTCCAGTTCCTTCTCGGCCGGGATACATTCCTCCTGCACCCATTTGCGCACCTTCTCGCGGATCGCCTTGGCCTCGGCCGGAATCTCGAAATCGATCGACATGGCATTTCCTCAGGTTACGGTTCTTAATGCTTGGACCGGTGAAATGGAATATATCCGCCGCGCGCCGGCGGCAACGACAAACAAAGTTTGAAGCACACTCGTCATACTGCCACCGGGCTGCACCGGCGCTGACCCGATGGCGGATCATAACATGGATGTCAGAAATGCCCGATCTCGCCGACCTGTTTCCCGGCTATCAATCCAAATGGATAAACACTTCTTCGGGCCGCATCTTCGCCCGCGTCGGCGGCGGCGGCCCGCCGCTGCTATTGCTGCACGGATTTTCCTCGACCCACGTGATGTGGCACGCCGTGGCGCCGCGGCTTGCCGACAAATTCACGCTGATCGTTGCCGACCTGCCGGGATATGGCTGGTCGGACATGCCGGAGAGCGATAACGATCACACGCCCTATACCAAGCGCGCGATGGCCAAGACCATGGTGGAAGCGATGGAGCAACTCGGCCACGTGCATTTCGCGCTCGCCGGCCACGACCGCGGCGGCCGCGTATCGTACCGCCTCGCGCTCGATCATCCCGGCCGGCTGTCGCGATTGGCGGTGCTCGATATCTTGCCGACCTATGATTACTGGGAGCGCATGAACCGGCTGTATGCGCTGAAAATCTATCACTGGACGTTCCTGGCGCAGCCTTTTCCGCTGCCGGAAACCCTGATCGGCGGCAATCCCGATTTCTTCCTCAAGCAGAAGATGGCAAGCCAGACCAAATCCAAAAACCTCGACGCCATCGATCCGCGCGCGTTGCAGCATTATCTCGCGCCGTTCCGCGATCCTTCGCGTGTACACGCGATGTGCGAGGATTATCGCGCCGGCGCCTATGCCGACTATGAAATCGACAAGGCCGATTTCGAGGCGGCCAGGAAGATCACGATTCCGATGCTGGCGCTGTGGGGCGATGCCGGCATTGCCGGCGCCGCGGCGACGGTGATCGACACCTGGAAGCAATGGGCCACGAACGTATCGGGCGCGCCGGTCGTTTCCGGTCATTTTTTGACGGAAGAGAATCCGGACGCGACGGCGCGGTTACTGAGGGAATTTTTTCTGGCGGGGTAGGTTCTCGTCATTGCGAGCGAAGCGAAGCAATCCAGTCTTTGCCGGGTTTCTGGATTGCTTCGCTTCGCTCGCAATGACGGCTACGAAGCGGTTCACCGCCGCGCCTTGAAAAACTCCCGCAGCAGGCCTGCGGCTTCGCTTTCGCCGACTGCAGAATAGACCTCGGGTGTATGATGACAGGTCGGCGAAGCAAAAAAGCGTACGCCGGAATCGACCGCGCCGCCCTTGGGGTCGGCCGCGCCGTAGTACAGCCGTCTTACCCTCGCAAACGAGATCGCGCCCGCACACATCGTGCAGGGCTCGAGCGTGACATAGAGGTCGCAGTCAACCAACCGCTCGGTGCCGATCCTCTCGGCGGCCTGCCGGATCGCCAATATTTCGGCGTGCGCGGTCGGATCGCGGTCCGTCAGGGTCCGATTGCCAGCCGTAGCGATCACCTCGTAATCGCGCACAATCACGCATCCGATCGGAACTTCGCCGGATTTTCCGGCATTTTCCGCCGTTTTCAGCGCCAAATCCATGAAGGAGGGTGCGGTCATGCCTCGTATCATCGGAAAAAACCTGCTACTAGATGCGCCTTCAGCAAAAGTGGATTCCTGCCTCGCGTGAGATAGCGCCGCTGACGGCGCGCGTATCGCCATTTGTCCTGCACCTTAAGTGAGCCCCTTCATGCCCCGCGACAACGATAAAGACAACGATTCCCGCGGCCGGCGCGAGCGACCGCCCGGTGGCAAGGGCCGCTCCGGCCGCGCCCGGGGTCCAGAGAAGAAATTCGCCAAGAAATTTGTCAAGGGCGGCCTTGGGGACAAGAATTTCGATCGCAAAAGCAAGGGCGATAGGCGTCCTTATCCCGGCAAGTCCGAGGGCACGAGGTCGTTTGCCGAGAAGCCCTATTCGGGCTCCGGCAAACCTTACGCCGGCAAACGCGAGCGCGCGCCGCCGCGTCGAGATGACGACGACGCTCCGCGCGCCCGCGACAATCGCCCAGGTTACAATCGCGACGATCGCGCTCCGCGCTCCGATCGTGGCGAGGCCCGCCCGGCCTCGCGTTTCCAGGACAGGAAATTCGGCGACAGGAAGCCCGATACGCCGCGTGATGGTGACAAGCGACCCTACACCCCGCGCGGTGAAGGCTTCCGCAAGGACAGGGATCGGCCGCAGGGTGATCGGCCCCACGGCGGTCCTCGCGGCGATCGGCCCGAGCGAAAGTTTGGCGGCGACAAGAAGTTCTCGCGCGCAGCGCCTCGGGATCGCAAGAGCGACCCGGGTGATCGCGGCCCACGCAAGGATTTTGGTGCCGACCGCGGCGATGCAAAGCCGTGGCAGAAGCGCGATGATCGCGGCGAGGGTTACTCCCGTCCCGCCCGCGACGGCGCGCGGAGTTTCGGCAAGCCGCGCTTCGACAGGCCCCACGATCGGGATCGCAAGAGCGACCCTGGAGATCGCAGTGGCGATGAACGTCCGCGGTTCTCGCGTTCGCGCGAAGATCGTCCGAAGTTCGACCGTCCCCGTCGGGATCGCGAGGGCGACCCGGGGTATCGCAACAGCGAGCCTCGGCGGCCCGAACGCCGCAACGACTGGCAGGAACATCCGCGCAGCGAGGCACGGTCCCCGGACCGGCATGCCGACCGGCCGCGCCGCGACAATGAAGACGACAGCAGGGTCTTCGCCAAACGTCCGGCCTTCGGTGGCCGCGCCGCCTATCGCGAACGGGCGCCGGACGAGCGCCGTCCCGCGCGGCCGCCACGCGAAAAGAAATCCGGCGAGCGCATCGCCAAGGTGGTGGCGCGCGCGGGGCTGGCCTCGCGCCGCGACGCCGAGGAATGGATCGTGCAGGGCCGCGTCACCGTCAACGGCCGCGTGATCAACTCGCCGGCGCTCGACGTCACCGTCAACGATGTCGTAACCGTCGACGGCAAGCCGTTGCCGCCGCGCCAGCGCACGCGGCTGTTTCTCTATCACAAGCCGCGCGGCTTGATGACCACGCATGCCGACCCCGAGGGGCGGCCGACGGTGTTCGATAACCTGCCGGAAGCGCTGCCGCGGCTGATCTCGATCGGCCGGCTCGACTTCAATACCGAAGGCCTCTTGCTCTTGACCAATGACGGCGGGCTAGCGCGCGCGCTCGAACTGCCGGAGACCGGCTGGCTGCGGCGCTATCGCGTCCGCGCTCACGGCGAAGTCACCCAGGCGCAGCTCGACGCATTGAAAAAGGGCATCGAGGTCGACGGCGTCAAATACGGCCCGATCGATGCGACACTGGAGCGCGACCAGGGCGCCAATGTCTGGCTGGTGTTTGCGATCCGCGAAGGCAAGAACCGCGAGGTGCGCAACGTGATGGCGCATCTCGGCTTGGAGGTGAACCGGCTGATCCGGGTTTCCTACGGTCCGTTTCAGCTCGGCGAGCTCGCCGAAGGCGAGGTCGAGGAGGTCAAGACGCGGGTGCTGCGCGAGCAGCTCGGCGAAAAAATTGCCGCGCTCGCAGGTGCCGATTTCAACCGGCCGATGCCTGGCGAGCCTGAGGCAGGGGCCGAGAGTGAAGTCGCCGACGCCCCGCGCGGCAAAAAGCCGTTCAAGCCGGCCGGCAAGAGCGGCCTGATCGCCGACCGCAAGGGCCGCCGCGTGCTGGTGCAGCGCACCGGCAGCGAAGAGGCACGCGGGCGTAACGAGGCCGAGGCCAATGGCTATGGTCCGCCGCGCCGCCCGCAGCGCGGCTATCACGGCAAGCGCGACCTGACGCCGCGGGGCGATAAGCACTAATGGTTGGGATGATGTCGCCGATCTTCAACAGGCCGTCATGGCCGGGCTTGACCGGGCCATCCACGCCTTTCATTCGTCAACGGCTTCAAGACGTGGATGCCCGGGACAAGCCCGGGCATGACGAGACTTTCTAATGCGCGTCGTCGGCGGACGATTGAAGGGCCGCAATTTGGCCTCGCCGTCATCGCGCGACATCCGTCCGACCGCGGACCGGCTGCGCGAGTCGGTCTTCAACATCCTGATCCATGCCTACGACGATCCGATTGAAGGCGCGCGCGTGCTCGATTTGTTTGCCGGCACCGGCGCGCTCGGGATCGAGGCGATTTCGCGCGGCGCCGCGTTCGCACTGTTCGTCGACAATGGTACCGAGGCGCGCGCGCTGTTGCGCAACAATATCGAGGCGATGGGCCTCGGCGGGGTCGCAAAAGTGTTCCGCCGCGACGCCACCCATCTTGGCCCGGCGCATCCGGTCGAACCGTTCTCGCTGGCCTTCCTTGATCCGCCTTACGCAAAGGGGCTTGCCGAGAAGGCGCTGGCCTCGCTGCGCGATGGCGGCTGGCTGAGCCCGGGCGCATTGCTGGTGGTGGAAGAAGCCAAGGCCGCGGCATTTGCGCCGCCGGAAGGTTTCGAGGAGCTGGAGCGGCGGGCATATGACGATACGGAGTTTGTGTTTTTGCGGAATCCGTAGGATGGATTGAGCGCAGCATACCCATCACCTTAACGGAAGCCATTGATGGGTTTCGCTGCGCTCAACCTATCCTACGTCTCTGCCTCTACCGCCGCCCGAACAGTCTCTCGATATCCGAAAGCTTCAATTCCACATAGGTCGGGCGGCCGTGGTTGCACTGTCCGGAATTCGGCGTGTCTTCCATTTCGCGCAACAGCGCGTTCATCTCTTCCGGCTTGAGGCGGCGGCCGGCGCGTACCGAGCCGTGGCAGGCCATGGTGGCGGCGACATGCAACAGCCGACGCTCCAGCGGCAGCGCCTCATCCCATTCCGCCATGTGCTCGGCGAGATCGCGCAGCAGCGCTCCGGCATCGGTCTTGCCGAGCAGCGAGGGCGTCTCGCGCACCGCGACCGCACCGGGGCCGAAGGATTCGATCGCCAGCCCGAACGACGAAAGCTCCTCGTTGCGCGCGAGCAGGCGTTCCACCGTCGCTTCGTCGAGTTCGACGACCTCCGGGATCAGCAGGATCTGCCGCTGCACGCCGTTGTGCGCCAGCGACGCCTTCAGTTTCTCATAGACGATGCGTTCATGCGCGGCGTGCTGGTCGACCACGATCAATCCGTCTCGGGTCTGCGATACAATATAAGTTTCGTGGATCTGGGTCCGGGCCGCGCCCAACGGGCGATCGATCAGCTCGGTCGACGGTTGTGTCTCGAAGCGTATGTCGGCGGTGGGCGCGCCGACCTCGAAGGCCGCTTGATCCTGTTCGGCAAAGGCCGGCGCTGCCGAGCCGTCGAATGCCGGCATCGGGCCTGCGGGGTACGAAGGCGAGCGCCGCCAGTCCCAATTGCCGGGCCGCGGCCCGAACGCGGGGCGGAAAGCTGAGATCGCGGCCCCGCCGCTGTTGGCCGCGCTACGCTTGCCCTCGCGCGCAAGACCTTCCTTCAGCGCATGCACGATCAGTGCGCGAACCAGGCCTGCGTTGCGAAACCGCACCTCGGTCTTGGCCGGATGCACATTGGCATCGACCTCGCGCGGATCAAGCCTGACGAACAGCGCGACCACCGGGTGGCGGTCGCGCGGCAGATAGTCGGCATAAGCGGCACGCACCGCGCCAAGAATGAGCTTGTCGCGCACCGGGCGGCCATTGACGAACAGATACTGCCCGAGCGCGTTGGCACGGGTCAGCGAGGGCGCGGCGGCAAAGCCCTCGACCGCGACGCCGTCGCGCTCGGCGCGCACGTCGATGGCGCAGCTACGAAAATCCGCGCCCAAAATATCGCCTAGCCGCGTCAGCCGGCCGGCCGCACCCGGAAGTGCCGCGGCCCAGGTGACGGGGCTGCGTTCCTCGCCGGCCAGCGTGAAAGCGATGTCGGGCCGCGCCATGGCGAGCCGCCGCACCACCTCGCGGATCGCCTCGGCCTCGGTGCGGTCGGTCTTGAGGAATTTCAGGCGCGCCGGCGTCGCATAAAACAGATCAGAGACCTCGACGCGGGTGCCTTGCGAAAGCGCCGCCGGCATGATTTCGGATTTCACCCCGCCTTCGACCGACAGCGACCAGGCATGCGTCTCGGTCAAATTGCGCGTGGTGATGGCAAGTCTTGCCACCGCGCCGATCGAGGGCAGCGCCTCGCCGCGAAAGCCCAGCGTGCGGATTTGCAGGAGGTCCTCGTCGTCGAGCTTCGAGGTCGCATGTCGCTCGACCGCGAGCACGAGATCGGCGGATGTCATGCCGCTGCCGTCGTCGGTGATGGCGATCCGCCGCCGCCCGCCGCCGTCGCTGAAGATCTCGATCCGGCTGGCGCCGGCGTCGATCGCGTTCTCCACCAGTTCCTTGACGACGCTCGCAGGCCGCTCGACCACTTCGCCGGCGGCGATGCGGTTGACGACCTGTTCGGGGAGCTGGCGCACGGACATCGGCTTGGTTCAAAGGTCGATTCGAATGGTGCGTCGCATTCTAGACGGTGTGGCGGCAAATGCATGCGCCAAAAGCGGTATCCGTTTGTTGCTGGGGAAGAGGTGGAACTATCGCGTTGAAGATATTGACATTCAGTCCGGCTTTGCGCGCGTGCTGCGGGATTGTGAGGTCGCGCGAGCAGGTATATCGTTTGGAAAACTGTAATTCGACCGGAGGGACGCCATGTGCCATTTGTTCGCGCACCAGCCGCAACGCGATTACGAGTCGCACACCCGATCGCTCCGGATCGGCGGCCATTGCACGTCGATCCGGCTGGAAATATCGTTCTGGGACACGCTAGAGGAAATCGCCGCCAAGGAGGGCATGAGCCTCGCCAAGTTTCTGACCACGTTGCACAACGAGGTGCTCGATCACCATGGCGCGGTCAGGAATTTTGCTTCGCTGCTGCGCTGTTCCTGCCTGATCTATCGCTCGAAGAGTGCCGTTGTCGTTCCGGCCTTCCACGGCGCCGCCGCGCCGCTTCTCGATGCCGCCGAATAGCAGCCGAAACAGGTTGAATAAGGCGGCTCCGCACTTTTCTTGGGAGCGCAGCCGCCTTAATCCGAATCCGTTTCAGATCTCCTTTTTCTGCATCGCGCCCGCGATGTGATCCGCCTGCCGGATCGCCAGCGAAACGATCGTCAGGGTCGGGTTGCAGGCCGCGCCACTGGTGAACTGGCTGCCGTCGGACACGAACAGGTTCTTGATGTCGTGGGTCTGGCCGAACTTGTTCACCACGCCGTCCCTCGGTTTCTCGCTCATCCGATTGGTGCCCATGTTGTGGGTGCTTGGATAAGGCGGCGTTGGATAGGTCACGGTGGCGCCGACGGCCTCGTAGACCGCAGCGCCTTGCTTGTAGGCGTGATCGCGCATCGCGACGTCGTTCGGATGATCGTCGAAGTGCACGCTCGCCACCGGTAAGCCAAATTTGTCCTTGGCCTTCGGGTCCAGCGTGACACGGTTGGTCTCCTGCGGCATGTCCTCGCCGATCAGCCACATGCCAGCCATCCTCGGATAGGATTCTATCGCGCTCGTGAACGGCCTTCCCCACGCGCCCGGATTGAGGAACGCGGCCATGAAGGGCAGACCGAGCGAAAGGGTCTCCATCTCATAGCCGCCGACAAAGCCGCGCTTCGGGTCGTTCTTGGCCTCATCGCGGATAATACCGGCCATGGTGGTGCCGCGATACATATGCACGGACTTATCGAACACCGCATACACGCTGCCGGTCATGTGCCGCATATAGTTGCGGCCAACCTGTCCCGACGAATTGGCGAGACCGTCGGGGAACATGCTTGACGCGCTGTTGAGCAGCAGACGCGGGCTCTCGATCGAGTTGCCGGCAACCGCCACCACCCGCGCTTTCTGACGCTGCATGGCGCCGGTTTGGTCGGCGTACACCACGCCGGTCACCTTGCCCGATGCGTCGTGCTCGATCTTGATCGCCATGCTGTCGGGGCGGACCTCCAGATTCCCGGTGGCTTCGCCCTTGGGGATTTCCGCATACAGCGTCGACCACTTTGCGCCGGACTTGCAGCCCTGGAAGCAGAATCCGATCTGCACGCACGATCCGCGCCCGTCGCGCGGCTCGCTGTTGATGGCCATGTTCCCGGTGTGCACGGTCTTGTAGCCGAGCTTCTTGGCGCCGGCTTCCAGCACCTTGAAGTTGTTGTTGCCGGGCAGGCCGGGAATGCCGTTGGTCCTGGTCACGCCCATCTTGTTCTCGGCCTTGGCGTACCAGGGCTCCATTTCCGAAAGCGTGATCGGCCAGTCCAGCAAGTTTGCGCCGGGCATGCTGCCATAGGCGCTCTTGATCTTGAACTCGTGCTCGTCGAAGCGCAGTGAGGCCCCGGCCCAGTGCGTGGTCGAGCCGCCGACCGCTTTCACGATCCAGGCCGGAAGATTGGCGAAGTCCTTGGCAACCCGCCAGCTCCCTGACGTCGTGCGCATGTCGGACCACGCGAGCTGAGTAAAACTGTCCCATTCGTCGTTGACGAAGTCCTGATTCTCGATGCGCGGGCCGGCTTCAAGGATGACGACCTTGATGCCCTTCTGCGCGAGCTCATTGCCGAGCGTTCCGCCGCCGGCGCCCGAACCTACGATCACGACCACGCCGCTGTCATTCAGATCGAATTTTGCCATGTTGAGTTCCTCCCTGACTGTTCGTTGCCGAGGCGCCTAAACCTTCGGAAGCCAGTCGATGTCGGCGAAGCCGCGGTTGATGTAGCCGCCGTGCTCGGCGGAGGAGCCTTCGTAGCCGAATTTCGGCCACACTTCCTTTTGGTTGTAGAGCGTGGCGATGAGATCGCCGCGGACCTTCTGGAAGAAGTCGCTTTGCTCGATACCTTGCAGCAGCACCACCCGATCCGCTTCCCACGCCACCTCGGCGTAGGGCACCTTGTGACGGTCGCGGGCGTCCTGATCGAGCCGGCTTATGCCGCCATTGATCATCTCCTTGACGGCCGGGTCTTTTGCCGCTTTGCCGTCCCATGGCTTGACTGCGGTGATGTAGTAGCTGTCGGCCAGGAAATCGTGCGGATAGATGTCGCGCGCGACCTTCAGCAGGGTTTTTAGCGTGGCCGGCGTCAACGCCGTCGCGTCATCGGCCCAGGCCTCTCCGATGCCAAGGCCTGTGCTGGTCGCAACCGCGACCACCGGCACCGCGCTCGCTGCTCCCTGCAGAAACACGCGACGATCGAACTTGCTTCGACGATCTACTTCTCTCATGGGTTTCCTCCGTTGAACGTTCTTGTTGATTGCGACTGTCGAATGGGATTAGCCGAAGCGGCCGCCTTTCTGGATCACTTCGATCTTGTAACCGTCGGGATCGGCGACAAAGAAAAAGCGCGCCAGCGTCTTGCCGCCATGCTTGAAGTCGCGTAGCGGCCCGGGAGCCAGTTTCTCGCGCTCGAAGCGCGCGTGTTCGGCATCGACGTCGTCCACCACCACGGCGAGGTGGCCGTACCCGTCGCCCAGCGCATAGGGCTCCTTGCGATCGAAGTTGACGGTCAGCTCGACCTCGAACGGTGAGGAGGGATGCCGCAAATAGATCAGCGCGAAATCGGAAAACCTGAGACGGTCGGCGAGCTCGAGTCCGAAGGCGCGCGCGTAGAAGTCCAGCGCTTTCGCCTCGTCGAGAACCCGGATCATCGAGTGAACGGGCTTTGCCATTCAGTTCAGCTCCTTGAGGTAGGCGATGATGGCGGCGCGGGTTTCCGGCCTGGATTGCCGATACGCCATGACGGCGCTGGGAATCATCTGCTGCGGATTGGTGAGCCAGGCATCGAGTTTCGCTTCGTCCCAGACGAAGTCGGTCTTTGCGAAACCCGGCGAATAGGGGAAGCCGTCCGCGCTGCCGGCGCGCCTGCCGACGATCTTGAACAGCGACGGGCCTTGCCGGGCCGGGTCCGACAGATTCGTGGTGTGGCAGGTCGCGCATTGCTGCTTGAACAGAGTAGGGCCATCCGGCGGTTTTGCCGCGGGCAGCGGCATTTGCGCGGCCGCCACGCCTGCGACCAGCGTCGCGCCGCAAAATCCGGGCCCGAATGCATGTCTCGCGCGCAGCTTCGTCATCACCATCACCACCGGCGTGCATGGACTTTAGGTCTGGGCGAACAAGTGGTGGTAGTAGCGGGCTGTTTCGGGTGAGAACAAAAAGCTGCCGTATTTCGCGGCGGCTGCGTCGGCTGGTCGGCCCCTCAGTCGTCAAAGCCGCGCGAGCCGCGTCGCGCCTTGATGTCGCCGCGGCGTTTCTTGCCCTCCAGCCGGCGCTGCTTCGATCCGAGCGTCGGCCTGGTCGGCCGCCGCGGCGTTGGCCGCACCATCGCCTCGCGCAACAGTTCGAGCAGGCGGTCGATCGCGTCGGAACGATTGCGCTCCTGGGTACGGAAGCGTTGCGCATGGATGACGATGACGCCGTCCTTGGTCATGCGCTGGCCGGCGAGCCGCAGCAGCCGGGCGGCGGCGTCGGCGGGAAGCGAAATCCGGCGAGTATCGAACCGCAGCTGCGCGGCGGTCGAAAGCTTGTTGACGTTCTGCCCGCCCGGGCCGGAGGCGCGAACGAAGGCGATCTCGATCTCGTTCTCGTCGATTGCAAGGTCGCGGGAAATCCGCAGCATGGCGTCACCGGAAGGCCGAATATTTCCCCCGAGCGGGAATCAGGCCTGCATAGGATATCGGCTTTATCTGCGGCGCTGAAGGAAGACGGAAGCGTTCCCCGGATGCTGCGCAGCGCGTTTGCGATGCGCTGCAGATCCGGGGTCCATCTTTCCAGGAGAGAATGGGTCCCGGCTCTGCGGAGCAGCGTAAAGGACGCTGCACCGCGTCCGGGACAAGAGATCGCTCAATTCGCCGTGGGTGGTGGCGGTGCGGCGACCGGTTGGGCGGCCGCCTGAGGTGCGCGGCCGACGATCACCGTGAGCAGGCCCTGGCCCCAGAGCCGCCTGGCGGCTTTTTTGGCGTCGTCCAGCGTCACGGCGTCGACGATGGCGTTGCGCTTCTCGATATAGTCGATCGGCAGCTTGTCGAGCTGGTATTGCAGGAGCCCCGAGGCGAGCTTCGAGGAGGTGTCGAGCGCCAGCATCTGCGAGCCCTTCAAATACGACTTGGCCTCGTCCAGCTCCTGTTGGGTCGGGCCGTCCTCGGCGATGCGGCGGATTTCCTTGTCGACCGCATCGGTGGTGTCGCCGGCGCGATCGGCGCGCGTGCCGGTGCTGCCGATGAACAGCGCGGAGTGATCCATCCACAACAGCGCCTCATACACCGAATAGGCTAGCCCGCGCTTTTCGCGGACTTCGTGATAGAGCCGTGACGACAGCCCGCCGCCGCCGAGAATGTGGTTGACGACATAGGCGGCCATGAAATTCGGATCGTGGCGCGGCACGCCGGGGCCGCCAAAGGTGATCACGGTCTGCGGCACGTCAAGCGGTACGAAGGCGCGCTGCGGAGGCTTGGCGGCCACGACATCGCCGACCGGCACCAGGCTCGCCTTGGCCGGCAGGCCGCCAAACGTGTGGTCGAGTAATTTGCCGAGGGTTGCGGGGTCGACATCGCCGACTACCGCGATCTTCAGCGTATCCTTGGCCAGTACCCGGCGCACATAATCCTTCAGGTCGGCGATTTCGATGGTCGGGACAGACTCCAGCGTACCTGTCACCTGCCGCCCATACGGATGGTCGCCATAGGCGATT
>Ga0210401_10003999_pt1 | contig 15512 bp, 14 predicted proteins | sample IncBWH32MmetaG_FD_150866 | JGI IMG/M metagenome (GOLD analysis project Ga0210401, IMG submission 150866) | Forest soil microbial communities from Barre Woods Harvard Forest LTER site, Petersham, Massachusetts, United States - Inc-BW-H-32-M | ecosystem: Environmental > Terrestrial > Soil >... | reverse complement strand
GCTTTTTCGCCGGATTCGCCCGTTGGTCGGGCGATGTCGCTTCGCTGAAGATCCTGGTCGTCCTGATGGGCGCGCTGGCCGGTTTCCTGCTATTCAACCTACCGCACCCGTGGCGTGGGCACCGCCGCACGTTCATGGGTGATACGGGAAGTCTCGTGCTCGGCTTCGTGGTTGCGTGGTATTCGATCGGACTGACACAAGGAGCAAGACAAGGAGCAGGCGCGGCGGTGCCGCCGGTCGTGATGCTGTGGGTCACGGGCATCGTGTTGTTCGATCTTTTCACGGTGACGATCCGCCGCGTCCTGCGGCGCAGGGATCCTGCCGCCCCCGATCGCGCACACGTTCATCATCTTCTGCTGCGGCGGGGCATGTCGCCCGCCCACGCGGTCGCGTTCCTGCTGGTCGTCAATCTGGGGCTGGGGGCCATGGGAACACTCGGCTGGGCCGTGGGAGTTCCGGAGACATGGCTGTTCGCCGGCTACGTGGTGGTTGCCCTCGTCTACCTCGGCCTGTTCCTCTTTCCGGCTCGGCTGTTCAGGCGCAGGCGGGCGCCAGGCGCCGACTCTGCTGGACCCGCCCCTTGAGCCTGCTCGTCATCGGCGACGTTCAGGGCTGCGATGACCAGCTGCAGCAGCTGCTGGCGATGGCTCCAGCGGCCGATCGCCTGCTGTTCCTGGGCGACCTCGTCAATCGCGGGCCACAGTCGCTGGCGACGCTGCGGCGTGTGCGCGGACTCGGTGATCGGGCCGTGACGGTGCTTGGCAATCACGACCTGCACCTGCTCGCGGTCGCGTGCGGAATCCGACCGCAGCATCCAGACGACACCCTGCAGGAGATCCTGGACGCGCCCGACGCCGAGGATCTGCTCGACTGGGTGCGAACGCGACCGCTGGCGCATTGCGAGCAAGGCGCCTTGTTCGTGCACGCGGGCGTGCTTCCGACATGGACCGCGGCGCGCACGCTCGAGCTGGCGCGTGAGGTCCAGCAGGAGTTGAGCGGCTCCAGCTATCGGGGTTTTCTGGCCACGATGTACGGCAATCAGCCGGCCCGCTGGGACGAGACGCTTTCAGGCGCCGACCGGTTGCGTTGCATCCTGAACGCGCTAACACGGTTGCGCTACGTCAGCGCGGACGGGACCATGGAATTCCGGCTCAAGCAGGGGCCGGCATCAGCTCCGCCCGGATGGCTGCCCTGGTTCGATTATCCGCGGCGCGCCAGCCGTGACATACCGATCGTGTTCGGGCACTGGTCGACGCTGGGTCTGATGCTGCGCGAGGATGCGGTCTGCCTGGACACCGGCTGTTTGTGGGGCGGCTCGCTCACCGCGATCACCTGGACGCAGCGGACCGTCTATCAGGTTTCGTGTCCTGGCTATCGAAAGCCACGCTGACCCTGTCGGCCGCGCCTTTGTGCGCGACGACCACCGGCCGCGCAAGGCCCCAGGGGATGTTGTCGTCGGGAAGCACAATCCTGATGTCGATGAACCCCGAATTGCGCAGCCGCTGGACGATATCCGACCCGTACGTGCGGAATGCCAGGATGCGCCCGGAGCTGCGGGGATCGCCGTGGTATTCGGGCGGCAGCAGGTGCCTGACTTCACCCGAGGGCGTCAGGGCTGCTCGTTCGAGGGTTTGCTCTTTGCCGTGCAGCGGGACCGTGAACACCAGAAGGCCTCCGGCCCGCAGCACGCGAAAGATTTCGCAGAACGCCTTGGCGTCTTCCGGTACGTGTTCGAACACCTCGGTCGACGTGCACAGATCAAAGCTTGCATCGGCATAGGTCAGGCGCTGCACGTCCTGGCACTGGATGCCGTCCCGGAACTGTCCTGGTGCGACGTCCTGGAAGTACTCGGAGGCCGTCAGCGTTCTGGCCCGCCTCCGGAGGTATTGATACAGAGGCCCTCGCGACGACAGCTCGTAGGCATCGATCGCGCGCAGATCCGGGGCAAGCTTTCGAAGGACCGAGACAATCGAAAGGCTCACCGCGCTGGCGCGGCACGCCGTACACCGCGCCGCCATTTCGTCGTTTCGGAGCTTGATGAAGGGACGACGAGCCTCGCAAATCGGACAGTAGGCGACCGTTGCGCGCAGCTCGCGCCAGTGCAGCATGCTCAGGCCCGCTTTGATCAGCGCAAGCAGGCCCACGGAAGGTCGTCGTCAACCCGCCGGCGCGGAGCTGGGACCGGGTTCCGTGTTGTCGGTTTCGCCGGCCGTGCTGAGCTCGCCTGCCAGAACCTCGCGCTCCTCGAGCGGAACGTGCAGCTCGCGCGCGATCGCGGCGCGCGCCGCGCGCGCGGCGGCGTGGCGTGTCAACGGCGGCGGATCGATCGGCGGCAGCCAATGCAACTCAACGGCCAGATGCGGGGCAGTAACGACGCGCCACAGCGACTGGATCAGGTTCATCTCACCCACGAACATCGCGACCCGTGAAAACTCGCCGCGCTGAGTGAAGCGAAGGCCGACCGGTCGGATCGGCACGCCCAGATCGATACCCGGCTGCACCAGGTTGGCGTGAAATGGCAACAGGCGCGAGCCGTCGGTGGTCGTGCCCTCGGGAAATATTCCGATCAGCTGGCCCGAGCGCAGGCGCTCGGCAACCGCCTGGTTGGTCCGCATCACGGCTTGACGCTTACCTCGCTCGACGAACAGCGTGCCGACCGCGATCGCCAGCCACCCGGCCAAAGGCCATCGCCCGATCTCGGCCTTGGAAACAAATCGCGCAGGCACCACGGCAGCGATCGCGAACACGTCCAGCCACGAGGTGTGGTTGATCAGCAGCAGCGAGCCCGGCTGTTTGGCACCCTCACCCCTGCCCCTCTCCCGCTCCGCGGGAGAGCGGAAAACTGAGCCCTCGCCCGCGTGCCCCGCCCGTTCCATGGGAGAGCGGAAAACTGAGCCCTCACCCGTGCCCCTCTCCCGTTCCGTGGGATAGGGGCGTCCGGGCTCAGGCGGCAGCCCTTCGGACTCCAGCCGCACGCCGATCAGCAGCAACAAGAGTCGCGACCAGTTGATCACAGCCGCATCGCGCCAGCGGGAGCTGATCCAAGGAAACAGCAGCGCCGCATACAGCGCTCCCAGCGCGACGTGCACAAACGCTGCGACGATCGTGATTGGCGCGATCAAGCACAATCCAAAGCGGTAAAGTTTCCCGATCATGCTGACGCCTCCGCGGCCGCGCGTTCGAACCGGATTTCGCCGCCCACGATCGTGACCCGCACGCGGCCAGCCAGCTCGCTGCCCAAATACGGTGTGTTCTTGCCGAAGCTTAGCAGCGCCCCGTCGTCGACCTTCCAGCGTTCCGCCGAATCGAACAGCACGACATCGGCCTTGCGTCCGACCAGCAGCGTGCCCGTATCCTCCCCCAGCACGCGAGCCGGAGCCCGAGTGACCCGATCGAGCGCGCGCAACAGCGGAATGTTTTCGGATTGAGCCCAGTCGAGCACCAGCGACAACAGGGTCTCCAGTCCCGACGCTCCGACGCCGGCTTCGCCGAACGGCAGCAGCTTGTCCTCGAGCGCGACCGGCGCGTGGTCCGAGCAGATCGCATCGATCGTCCCGTCCGCCAGCGCCGCTCGAATCGCAGCGCGGTCCCGAGCCGTGCGCAGCGGCGGGTCCAATCGCCAGTTCGAATCGAAGTGCCCAATGTCCGCATCCACCCCGTGCACGTGCAGGATCGAGACATCGGCGGTCACCGGAAGTCCTTCGTTGCGCGCTGCTCTCAATAACTCGATTCCGGCGGCCGTCGACAGGCGGCACAGGTGGATGCGGACCGGCGCCCGCCCGGTGGCGCGCTGCAGCTCGAAGATCGTGTGCAAAGCGACGGTTTCGGCCACCGTGGGGACGGCCGGCAATCCGAGCCGCCCGGCCACGGCACCCTCACCGGCGACACCCTCGGATGCAAGCGTCGCATCGACCGGCCGCAGCCACACCGGCAGATCGAACGTGCGCGCATAGCGCAACGCGTTGAGCAGCGCGCCGCGTTGATCCGGCAAGGCGCCGGTCTGCGCGAACGCCACGCAGCCGACCTCGGCCAGCGTGCACATCTGCGCGAGCGCCTCGCCCTTCAGGCCGGCCGTCAGCGCGCCGAGCGGATACAGGCGTGCTCCTGCCGCTTCGCGCGAGCGCTGGCGCAGCATCCGCACCAACCCGGGCTCGTCGAGGGGCGGATCGGTGTCGGGCGGACAAACGACGCCGGTCACTCCACCGGCCAGCGCCGCGCGCATCTCGACGCGCAGCGCACCGTCGGTGCCAGGCTCCCGCATCCGCGCGCACAAATCGATCAGCCCGGGCGCCGCGATCAGGCCGCGGCCGTCGATGCGGCGATCGGCGACGAATCCGGCCGGCATGGCGCCCACCCCCACGATTCGACCATCGGCCAGGTAAAGCCCTCCCACCCGGTCCATGTCCGCCGCTGGATCGACCAGCCGCACCGTTTCGATCGCAAGCCTCATCGGAACCTCGTCGAGGAAGCGGCAATCGACATCACGGCCATTCGAACTGCGATGCCGAACGTCACCTGCGGCAGGATCACGCTGTGTGAACCATCGGCAACGCGCGAGTCGATTTCCACGCCCCGATTCATCGGCCCCGGGTGCATCACGATGCAGTCCGGCTTGGCCGTCCGCAATGCCTCCGGAGTCAGCCCGTACTTGCGGAAATACTCCGACGCACTCGGCAGCAGCGCGCCGCCCATTCGCTCGTTTTGCAGCCGCAGCATGATCACCACGTCGGCGCCGCGCAGGCCTTGCTCGAGCGATGTGAACAAACGCACCCCGAGCGCTTCGAGCCCGTCCGGTAGCAACGTCAGCGGACCCACAGCGCGCACATCGGGCACGCCCACTGCAAGAAGCGCGTGCAGATCGGAGCGCGCCACGCGCGAGTGCAGTATGTCGCCGACGATCGCGACCGAAAGCGCGCTGAAGTCGCGCTTGTAGTGACGGATCGTGTACAGGTCCAGCAAACCCTGGGTCGGGTGCGAGTGACGGCCGTCGCCGGCGTTGATCACGTGCACATGCGGCGCCACGTGTCCCGCAATCAGATGCGGCGCGCCGCCTTGCGAGTGGCGCACCACGAACAGGTCCGCCTGCATCGCGGTCAGGTTGTTGATCGTGTCGAGCAGGGATTCGCCTTTGGCGGCGCTGGATGCGGCGATGTTCAGGTTGAACACGTCGGCGCTGAGGCGCTTGGCGGCGATTTCGAACGTGGTTCGGGTGCGCGTCGAATTCTCGAAGAACAGGTTGAACACCGAGCGTCCACGTAGCAGGGGCACGCTCTTGACCTCACGCGAACCGACACTGATGAAACTGTCGGCGGTCGACAGGATCCGCTCGATGATGCTGCGCGGCAGGCCGTCGAGCGATAGAAGATGATGCAACTCGCCGTCGGCGTTCAGCTGCGGGTTCACCATCGTGTCAAGCACGCGCCTTCTGTTCCAGCGTCAGTTGCAGCCTCCCCGCGGACTCGCGCCGCAAGACCACGCTCACCTCGTCGGGCACTTCGATCGTCCGTCCAACCACCGAGGGCGCGATCGGCAGCTCGCGTCCGCCCCGATCGATCAGCACCGCCAGATCGATGCGCGCCGGGCGCCCGTAGTCGAACAGCTCGTTCATCGCGGCCCGCACCGTGCGGCCCGTGTACAGCACGTCGTCGACCAGCACCACATGGCAGCCGGCCATCTCGAACGGAATGCGCGACGGTCGCACGCCCGGATTCAGGCCACCTTGAGCGAAATCGTCCCGATAGAACGACACGTCCAGCACACCGACCTCGGCCGCTATATTCAAGTCCTTGCGCAGGCGCTCGGCCAGCCAGACTCCACCGGTGTGCACGCCGACCAGACCCATCGTGCGGCCGGCCACCAGCTCCCGCACCCGCTGCGCGAACAGCGCGTAGATCGACTCGGCGTCCAGCTCGATGAACTGCCCGGTCACGCGCCACTCTCCTCTTGATGAACCCGAGCTCCAGGCCCGTGTTCAACCGCAGCCCCAAGCATCTCATCCAACCACTGCTGCAGGATGACCGCTGCGGCCTCGTCGTCGCTCGCTGCCGCTCCCCCGACGACGGCGGAAGAATAACGCTCGTCGACGCAGGCGACCGTGCGTCCGAAACGCCCCTGCAATTGGCGGGCGAAACGCTCGCAACGGGCGGTCATCTGATTGGGTTTGCCGTCGGGGTGGCGTGGGATTCCGACCACCAGCACAGACGGTTGCCACTCTTCGATCAGCGAGCCGATCTTGTCCCACGCCTGAGCGGCGCTGCATGCAACCACGCACAGAGGTCGGGCGGGGGCTCCGGCCGCACTGCCAACGGCGACGCCAATGCGTCGTGTACCAAAATCGAAACCGAGCGCGATGCCCTCGCTGTTCTGAAGGCGGGATGGGTTGCCGACGCTGCCGGCCGCGGGCCGGGCGCCGGCTCCCGATTCAGGCATGGCCCGCCTGGCCGGTGAGCTGCAGCGAGTCGACCCCCAGCAGCTTGAGTGCGGCCGAAAAGCGCGATCGCACCGGCGTGTCGAAAATTACGCGCGGATCGGCCTTCACAGTCAGCCACCCGTTTTGTGCCAGTTCGTGCTCGAGCTGTCCGGCACCCCAACCCGAGTAGCCGAGCGTCACCAGCAAGCGCGGCGGTCCGTTGCCTTCAGCGACCGCTTCCAGCACATCCTTGGAAGTGGTCAGCCCGATGTCCTCGCCCACATTCAGCGTCGAGCTGAAATTGCCGGTCGGCGTGTGCAGCACGAAGCCGCGCTCGGTCTGGACCGGGCCACCATAGAAGACGGGTTCATCGCGCCACGGAGCGATTTCCAGGCGCAGATCGATCTTGTCGAACAGGCGTGCCAGGGTCAGGTCCGTCGGCCGATTGATCACCAGGCCCAGCGCGCCCTTGTCGCTGTGCTCGCACACGTAGACCACCGTCCCATCGAAGTTCGGATCGACCATGTTCGGCATGGCAATCAGGAACTGGTCGGTGAGGTTCATGCCGCTAGTTTAGCGGACGAACCGCTTCCACGAGCGGGGCTTAATGTTGCCGCGCTGGACCTTGTCTGTCCTGTGCCGCGCGGATAGCCGCGACCCGGTCCCCGGTATCGGGGTGCGTCTGCAGGTAACGTGCCCAGCCGGGATCGCCTCCGGATCGATGCGCGGTCTGCAGCTGTAGCAGAAAATCTGCGAACGGACCGATCCGGACGCCCTTACGCTTCAGCAAATCGACCGCATAGGAGTCGGCCTCGCGCTCCATGTCGCGCGAATACGAGAGATCGGCCAGGGCGGCAGGCAGTGCCACCATCACGCTCGACGTGTCCCCCGCGAGCAGCGTGGCCACTGCGCCTACGACGGTTCCAGAGATCAGCTGGCGCATCAGGTGACGGCTCTCGACGTGGCCGATCTCGTGCGCCAGTACACCGGCCAACGCAGCATCGTCGGGAGACAGTTCAACCAGTTGGTCGGTCACGACCACAGTGCCCCCTGGCAGCGCGAATGCGTTCGCCCCGATCGAACCTCCGTCGCGCAACACCAGACGAAAATCGCGGCCGTCGGCCGGAACGATCGAGTCGAACACGCGACGCGCGCGGTCGGCCTGCGACCCCGACAATTTGCTCGGTCCAAACTGCTCCTCAACGAACTGCCTCGCGCGTGCACCGACGCGCGCTTCGAGGGCCGGCGGGATACGGCGCGCCACCCGGTCGGCCGCCAGCGGAAGCCCCCAACGGTAAAGGCCGAAGAGGGTCGCCAGTAACAGCACGGTCGCGCCGAGCACAGGGCCCCAGCGGCGCTGGGAGCGTGCGACCCACGAATCCCGATAGCCGGCTGACGCCAGCGAAGCATCGAGAGCCGCCTGGTCGGTAACCTCGCAAAAGGTGCCATCGATGAATCGAATCACGCGTGGCGCGTGCCGCAAGCGCTCCGAAACCTGCGCTGATGACCAGTCGTATCGGCGCTCGAATCCTTCGCCTCGGAGCACCAGGCCGGTGCCGTCGATCTGCAGCTCGACCGCTTGCGGACGGGCTGATCGGCCATCGTGAAAGCGTGCCGAAAGGGGCGGCGACGCCGCCGCGGCGCTCATAGTCCGAAATCGAAATCCATCACATCGACGGCGCCTTCGCCGAGAGCGCCCACATTCGCGCCGGTTTCATCACCCGCAAATCGCGCCAGTGCGTCCGCATCGAGCACCTCGATCGATTCGATCTTGAATTTCATCAGCCGCATCACCGCGAAAGGAATCAACAGCCCCAGGCTGAAGACGACCATCACGATGTTGCCGAGCGTGATGCTCAGCAGGTGGCCGGCACGCATGTCGCCCGCGAAGGCGACGCCCCCGATCCGCGTGCCGGACCAGACTGCATTCTGGATCCATGCAGTCACGACAGACCCGGCCGCCAGGGCGATCGAATAGAAAACAAGGCCAAAAACGAGCGCAAAGGCAAGTGCCATCGGACCTGCCGAGTGGCCGCCCACGGTCCGCAGACCTACGCCAAGCAGCGCCATCAGAATGCCCACGGGAATCATCCCGAAAAACAGCATCCCGAAGAAGGCTGCGGCATAGGTGGTGTAGAAATCCCCAGCGCTCGCCAGAAATTCACCACGCGCGGTGCCGTAGAAGGCGTGCGCGTGTTGCCAGCGCTTGAAGCTGTAGTGCACGTAAGGCCAGACCACGGCCAGCAGCACGTAAGCCACGCCAATAGCGATCGCGAAGATCCGCTTCGGATGCTGCGGATCGCCGGCCACACCGCTCTCGATCAGCGCGCTCGGCGCGAGTATCAGGATCATCGGCAGCCCCAGGAACAGGTACGCCTGCCACGCGGGGCCCGCGAACCTGAAACGCAAACCCCGGTAGCTCGAGTTGCGCAGCCTGAAGCGGTACGACTGCGTCAGCAGCCACGGGACCGCCGCGATCAGAACCAGCACCGCGATCAGCGCAAAAGCGCCGAGCGCCGGCACCACAAGCTTGTAGGCGACCACCAACACCACCGCCAACAAGCGCCCTTTCAGGATGGCGACCGGATTGCCGTGATAGTCGAACGCCGAGCCGTCCAGCCGCGTGTTGCGATAGAAGTACTGCATCTTGCGCACCTTGGCCCACGCCGAGTAGATGCCCAGCGTGACGATCGTCAGCAGCAGATTCACGATCCAGATGCCGAAGTACTCCCCGCCGGTTCCGGTAAATTGAACACGGCAGCGACGCGCCTCGGGGGCGGGCCCGCTTGGCGCGGGCAACGTCGGCCCGCCTGGGGACGATGCCGTCGCCTCGCTGGGGATGGATGCGGCGGCCTCGCCGGACACCGATGCAGCCGGCTCCGCGGGCACGGATGCAGCAGCCTCACCAGGCACCGATGCGGCCGCCTCGCCGGACACGGATGCACCAGGCTCGGTGGGGGTGGATGGCGTCGATTCCGAAGCGTCGGTTTCCTCCATCCCGTCCTCTGCTGGTTCGTGGTTTTCGACCCTTGTATAGACAAACATCCGGGCAGGCAACCAAGCTACCGAAAAACAAAGGGCCCCGGAACGGGGCCCTTTGTTTTCTTCAAGCTCAGGACGACTTACATGTCCATGTCGCCCATGCCACCCATACCGCCCATGCCGGCGCCCGGGCCGCCCTTGGACGACTTTTCCTCGACCAGTTCGGCCACCATGGCGTCGGTGGTCAGCATCAGGCTCGCGACCGATGCCGCGTTCTGCAGCGCAGTACGCGCCACCTTGGTCGGATCGAGCACGCCCATCTGAACCATGTCGCCGTAGGTATGGGTCTGGGCGTTGAAGCCATAGTTGCCCTTGCCCTCGGAGACCTTGTTCAAGACGACGCTGGGCTCCTCGCCCGAGTTGGCCACGATCATCCGCAGCGGCTCTTCCATCGCCCGCAGCACGATCTTGATGCCGGCTTCCTGGTCCGTGTTGTCGCCCTTCACCGAAGCGATCGCCTGACGGGCGCGCACCAGCGCCACCCCGCCGCCCGCGACGATGCCTTCTTCAACCGCCGCGCGGGTCGCATGCAACGCGTCCTCGACGCGGGCCTTTTTCTCCTTCATCTCGACCTCGGTGGCCGCCCCGACTTTGACCACCGCGACGCCGCCGGCGAGCTTCGCCACGCGCTCCTGCAGCTTTTCCTTGTCGTAGTCGCTGGTGGCTTCTTCGATCTGCTGACGGATCGCCTTCACACGCGCCTCGATGGTCTTGGTCTCACCGGCGCCGTCGATGATCGTCGTGTTTTCCTTGGCGATCTCGACCCGCTTGGCCTGACCCAGATCATGCAACGTGGCCTTCTCCAGCGTCATGCCGGTTTCTTCGGCAATCACGACACCGCCGGTCAGGATCGCGATGTCTTCCAGCATCGCCTTGCGCCGGTCACCGAAGCCGGGCGCCTTCACGGCACAAGTCTTCAGGATGCCGCGGATGTTGTTCACGACCAGCGTGGCGAGCGCCTCACCCTCGACTTCCTCGGCAACGACCAGCAACGGACGGCCCGCCTTGGCCACCTGCTCCAGCACCGGCAGCAGGTCACGGATGTTGGAGATCTTCTTGTCGTGCAGCAGCACGAACGGCGACTCCAGCACCGCGATCTGCTTCTCGGCGTTGTTGATGAAGTACGGCGACAGATAACCGCGGTCGAACTGCATGCCCTCGACGATCTCCAGTTCGCTCTCGAGCGACTTGCCGTCCTCGACCGTGATCACGCCTTCCTTGCCGACCTTGTCCATCGCATCGGAAATGATCTTGCCGATTTCGACGTCCGCGTTGGCCGAAATCGCGCCCACCTGTGCGATTTCCTTGCTGGTCGTGCACGGCTTGCTGATCTTCTTGAGCTCGTCGACGGCAGCGATCACGGCTTTGTCGATGCCGCGCTTCAGGTCCATCGGGTTCATACCCGCTGCCACGTACTTCATGCCTTCGACCACGATCGCCTGGGCCAGCACGGTCGCGGTGGTGGTGCCGTCACCGGCCGTATCGGAGGTCTTGGAGGCGACCTCTTTGACCATCTGCGCACCCATGTTCTCGAACTTGTCCTTCAGTTCGATCTCCTTGGCGACCGACACACCGTCCTTGGTGACGGTCGGCGCGCCGAAGCTGCGCTCCAGCACCACGTTGCGGCCTTTCGGTCCCAGGGTAATCTTCACTGCGTTGGCTAGAATGTTGACGCCGCGAATCATCTTGTGGCGCGCGTCCTCGCCGAAATAAACCTGTTTAGCTGCCATTGAATAGCTCCAAATCGGTTGGGTTCAGTGGGTCAGTCAATCCGCGCCGCGCCTCAGGCAATCACGCCCATGATGTCTTCTTCGCGCATCACGAGCAGTTCTTCGCCTTCGACTTTCACGGTTTGGCCCGAGTACTTTCCAAACAGAACCCGATCACCGACCTTCAGGTCCATTGAAATCAGCTTGCCGTTGTCGTCCCGCTTGCCGGGGCCGACTGCCACCACTTCCCCCTGATCGGGTTTCTCGGCCGCGTTCTCCGGAATCACAATCCCGGATGCCGTTTTGCGCTCGTTGTCCAGGCGTTTCACGATCACTCGATCGTGTAATGGACGTAGTTTCATAGTATCTCCTGTCAAAATCGGTTAACTTCCAGCGATTTCCCGGTTGCAAATGAAGTCCCCGTAGCCTCGCATTGTGGTTAGCACTCAAGGCAGGCGAGTGCTGATTATATGAACGGATTTTCAGGAATTCAACTCCCGCCCCCAGCAAAGTCAGCCGGGCACAAGGCGGCGTGGGGTCTTTCTCGTGGGCAATTGGCAGAAAATCTACCGCTTTTGCGCGGTATCTTTTTGTGCGGCGCAGCATATAGTCCGATTGTGCAACGCAGCATCCATGATCTGAAACGAAAACGCGCTCAACCAACCCAACCGATCGAGAGGACCACCATGATCACCAACCCAACACAATTGCTCGAACTGCAACGCGTGCAAGTGAATGCGCTGAGCTCGGTCGCCCGAGCCTTTATTGCAGGCGCCGAGAAGCTGTCGAATCTGAATGTCGCGGCTGGCCGCAACGCGATCGACAGCGCCACGCAAGCGGCGCAGTCGCTGTCGGGCGTCAAGGACCCGAACGAGCTGCTCGCCTTGTCCGGAGTCGCCACCCAGCCTTCGATCGAGAAGCTGGTCGGCTACACGCGTGACTGGATCGGCATCGCCAATGGCGTAAGCGCCGAGATCGGCAAGGTCGTCGAACAGCAAGTCAGCGACAGCAACCGGCGCGTCGCCGAGCTGCTTGACTTCGCTGCCAAGAATGCACCGGCGGGTTCCGAACAAGCTCTGGCTATGCTGCGCAGCGCCTTCGCGGCCGGCAACGTGGCGTTCGATACCACATCGAAGGTCTCGCGACAGGCGGCTGATTGGGCGCAAGCCAACTTCGGAGCGGCGGCCAAGGCCGCCACGACGGCGGTAGCGTCGGTCTCTAACGCTGCCAGCGGCAAGGTCGCGGCCTAAGCAGGACCATCGCCGCGGGCGGACCGCGGTCGATTCAGGGGGCGGCAGCCGCTTTGGCTCGCTGCCCTTTTTCCATCCCAACCGACGGGCCCGTGGGGCCGAAGCAGTTGGCATTGTGCGGTGCAGCGAACATTAAGGTTAGTCCATTCGTCCGACTGTGCTCGGATGCGGCTTGAAGTAAGTAGTGGGAGTTCACTTCGACCGAGATCGCCATTCATGAACCGTCCGGCCCAAAAGGCGGCCGCCAGGCAGAAACCCACACTGGTCGGCTTTACTCAACTCGACGTCCCCCATATCGAGTTGTACGAGACGGCTGTCGCGTTCGAGTCGGAGTGCGATCCGATTACAGCGCACGAAAGGCTGCGACTGGTCTTTGGCCAGAAAGCGGGAGCCGGGCATTTTCTGTTCCGGGCCGACAGCAGCGTCGCGGGACGTTTCTGGGTCCGCTCCACCGTAGCCTGGAGTGGCACGCCGTCCGGCGGCATCGCCCTGGAACCCAAGCGGGTCGTCCTGCAGCTGGCAGGTGGTTTGATGTACCACTTCGCGTTGCCGGTCTGCGTGGGGCACGAGGTCTATCAGGACGAGGAAAAGCTGCTCCACCCTTTCAGGACCGCAGCCGAATTCGAGGCCTGGTTTAGCGCGAGCGCACCGGGCTTCGGGATCAAACCGCTGATGTTCAGCGCTTCACTGCGCAGCCTGCGGTTCCGCCACGAAGGGGTCCCTTACCGTATCGACCACGCGATGATCGAAGGCGCGCTCGAAGTCGCCGACCCGGATCGCCTGAAGCAGCGCGTGCAGCGCGGCTTCGGATCGCACCGGCGCGCCGGGCTCGGATTGCTGCACCTGTACAACTGAAGGCGCTCGCGCCGGCCGGCCTGCCGGAGGCGCGACTTGATTCCTGGGTTGCCGGCCCGATCTACGGCGGATCGGGAGGTCGTCATGGTCGAGATTGGTCAAACTGCTTTTGAACGCGAGGTGATCGAAGCCTCGCGCGAGCTGCCCATTCTGGTGGACTTCTGGGCGCCCTGGTGCGGTCCGTGCCGGGTGCTGGGCCCCATGCTCGAGCGTCTGGAGCGCGATTACACCGGACGTTTTCGGTTGGTGAAAATCAATTCGGATCAGAACCCCGAGCTGGCCGCGCAGTTCAGGGTGCGCAGCATTCCTTACGTGGTGGCGTTCGTCGATGGTCAACCGGTCGACGCTTTCGTCGGCGCCCTGCCCGAGCCGCAATTGCGCGAGTTCATCGACCGCCTGTTGCCGAACCCGAGCGAGATCGAGCGGCGCAAAGCGCAGCGGCTGGCCGACAGCGGCCAGCTCGCCGAAGCAGTGGCTGCGCTGCGGGCCGCCATTGCGCTGGATCCGAATTCGACACCGGCTCACTTGGACCTGGCCGAGATCCTGCTCGAGCGTCTGCCCGAGCCGGTCGACGAAGTGCGCGTCAACGAAGCGAGCCAGGTCCTGGCGGCAGTCGAGCCCAGGCTGCGGGACGATCCGCGCTGGAAGGCGCTGAACACGCGTCTGACCAGCCTGAAGGACGCCGCAGCGCTGCCCGATGAACACCAGTTGCGCACCCGCGTACAGCGCGACCCGGCGGACCTGCAGGCGCGTCTGGACCTGGCGCAGCGGTACATCGCACGACGCGAATTCGAGCCGGCGTTGGCCCAGCTGATCGAGGTGGTCGACCGCGATCGCAGCTTCGCGCAGGACGCCGGACGGCGCACGATGCTATCGGTGTTCGAGCTGGCGGCGCAGCAGCCTCAACTGGTGTCGACGTATCGCAAGCGGCTGGCCGCCGTGCTGAATAGGTGAATGATCCGCTGCGAGGCCTGATCGTCGCTGCGGCCTTCCTGGCCGCGGTCGCAACGCCACCACGGGTGGCCTGCGCCGAGTCGGCGCCGCTGCACGCCGAGATCCCGCCCACCGTTTCGGCGGCGCTGCACGAAGCCCGCATCCCCTCCTCTGCCGTCGCAGTCGTCGTGGCCCCGCTGGACGCCGGACCGCTCGCCTTGTCGGTGAACGAGTCGGTGCCGATGAATCCGGCCTCGACGATGAAGCTGCTGACCACGTACACGGCGCTGAACCTGCTCGGACCCACCTTCCAGTGGCGCACGCGGGTCTACGCGACGGCGCGCGCCCATGCTGGACGCCTGGACGGTGACCTGATCCTGCGCGGCAGCGGCGACCCGAGCCTGGTGATCGAGCGGTTCTGGATGCTGGTTCACCGCTTGCGCGGACTCGGTTTGCGCCAGCTGCACGGCCACCTGGTGCTCGACAAGTCGGCCTTCGAACCCAACGTCGAAGCGGGTTCCCCGCTGGACGGCAACGAACTGCGCCCGTACAACGTGCCGCCCGACGCGCTGCTGGTGAACTTCAAGACGCTGACCTTGGATTTCGTGCCGGACCCGGCCGCTTCGGTCGCTCACATCATTGCCACGCCCGCGCTGGCAGGGGTCAAGCTGCCCGCCAGCGTGCCGCTCAGCAGCGGAACCTGCGGTGACTGGCACGAGCGACTGAAGGCGGACTTCAGCGATCCATGGGCGCCTCGCTTTGCGGGGCACTATTCGCTCGAATGCGCCGAGCAAAGCTGGCACGTCAGCCTGCTCGATCACACACAGTTCGTCGGCGCGGCCTTCCGCTCACTGTGGGAGGCCAGCGGCGGCTCCTGGATCGGGCAGGTGCGCGAGGGGCGCACACCGGCCGGCGCCATCGACCTGCTGACGCATGAATCGCCGCCGCTGTCGGACATCGTGCGCGACATCAACAAGTTCAGCAACAACGTAATGGCGCGCCAGGTGTTCCTGACACTGGGCGCGCCGGAACCCGGCCAGCAGGCGAGCCCGGAACGTTCGGTGCAAGCGATGACGAGCTGGTTGTCGCGGGTCGGACTGACGATGCCCGAACTGGTTCTGGAGAACGGCTGTGGCCTGTCGCGTCGCGAGCGCATTTCAGCCGACAGCATGGCGCGCCTGCTGCAGCACGCGTTCGCGAGCGCGCGGATGCCCGAGTTCGTCGCCTCGCTCCCGGTCGCCGGACTGGACGGCACCATGAAGAACCGCAACGCCGCTTCCGGCAGCGCGTACGTCAAGACAGGCCTGCTGGCAG
>Ga0210401_10003998_pt1 | contig 15515 bp, 15 predicted proteins | sample IncBWH32MmetaG_FD_150866 | JGI IMG/M metagenome (GOLD analysis project Ga0210401, IMG submission 150866) | Forest soil microbial communities from Barre Woods Harvard Forest LTER site, Petersham, Massachusetts, United States - Inc-BW-H-32-M | ecosystem: Environmental > Terrestrial > Soil >... | reverse complement strand
CGTATGTGGGCGGCGCTGGTGGAGAACGGGCGCGAGGAGGACGGGACCGTGATGCTGCCCGAGGCGTTGGCGCCGTATCTCGGTGGCGAATTGTTGATCAAGGCGCCGTGAGCGTGGCGGGGGGCGGGTTCGGCTTCGACGATGCGGTGGATGCCATCGCGCGCGAGAGTCGCCGTCTGACCGAGGTCGTGGCGTCGGCCGACCTCGACACCCGTGTACCGACCACCTCCAAATGGTCTGTGCGCGACCTGGCCCACCACATCGGCACCGTGCAGTGGTACTGGTCCGAAAACGTGCGGGCCAAGAATCCCGACGAACGGGCCGGCGGCTTGTTGACCTCGCTGCCACCCGACAGCGACCTGCTCGCCTGGCTCGGCTGGTGCACCTACTCGCTGCTCAGCGCGTTGCGCGAGTCCGGGCCAGACTCGCCGTCCTGGGCCTGGTGGGGCGAGCCGACGCCGCACACCGCCGGGGCCGTCGCCCGGCACCAGGCTCAGGAGGTGGCAGTCCATCGTTGGGATGCAGAGGGCTCGGTGGGTACTTCCGCGCCGTTGCCCGCCGAACTTGCCAGCGACGGCGTACCCGAGTTCATCGAAGTGATGGTCGGGTCCGACGTCGCTGCTCTGCGGGGCGCGGTGACGCTGACCGCCGTTGACACCGGGGGGAGCTGGAGGGTCGGACCTGAACCACCGGCCGGTACCGCCGAGCTCAGCGCGACCGCCTCCGACCTCGTCCTCATGCTCTACCGCCGCCTCGCGGTCCCCGACGCCGACGTCAACGGGGACCCGATCCTGGTGGCGTCGCTGCTGTCTTTGGCCGACACGTCGTGACCGAGCTCACGTTCCTCGGCACGGGCAACTTCCTGGCCCCGCCGGGGCGCTATTGGAACAGCTTCGTCCTGGACTCGAACGTGCTGGTCGAGCCGTGTCCGACTGCACTGCCGCACCTCCGAAAGTGCGGTTTCGACCCTGCCTCGATCGACGTGGTCGTCATCTCGCACTTCCATGCCGATCACTGCTTCGGCTGGCCGTTCTTCCTGCAGGCAGTTGCCGAGGCGGGCGGCGGCCGCACACTGCACATCGTCGGGCCACCCGGGCTCGAGGAGCACTTGGCCCACATGATCGAAGTTGCCGAGGTGCGCTCGACCCTGCAGATGGCGCACGAGCGCCTCGACCTTCGCTTCGTCGACGTCGACGGTTCATGGCAGGAAGCCGCCCGGTTGCGCTTCCGAGCCGTCGAGGTGGAGCACGTCCCCTACCTGCGCTGCTTCGGGTATCTCTTCGAGCGGGGCGACAGGTATGTCGCGTACAGCGGGGACGTGCGGCCCTGTGCCGGCCTCACCGAGCTCGCGACTGAGGCCGATGTGCTGGTGCTCGAGTGCAACGGTGCGCACGGCGGCCCCCGCACCCACATGGAGGAGTCCGACGTCCGCGAACTCCAGGCGGCCCATCCGGATACGCACTTCGTGATCACCCACCTGGGCGAACAGGTCGACACGGCGTCGATGCCGGGAGTCACCATCCCCGAGGACTTCGAGCGGCTGACGGTCTAGGAGCTTCGTCGGGAACGCCCGAACACGGGGACCCCAATAGTTTTCTCAGCTCGTATACGGAGAGCGGGCCGTGGTCTCGGCGCGGGCGTATATGCGGGTGGGCTTTTGGATTTTTCCGAAATCCATAACCCGCGGGTTGTTGTCTTTCCGTTCCACAACTCAGACATTGTGAAAACGGACGGCAGGCTCATTCCACAAGACGAGCGGCATATACACCCGGACGCGACCGCACTCCCCTTTTTCATATACGGGCGCGCAAAACAAGACCGATGGGCCGAGTGCGACAATCGAACTTAGATAGCGCGCAGAAAGCGCCGAAACCCCGACCGTTCGTTCAGTTGGCAGCTGCGAAGCGGTAGCCGACTCCGCGCACCGTCGTGATCAAGACCGGTGTCGACGGGTCGGCCTCGATCCGGGAACGCAGCCGCTTGATGTGCACGTCCAACGTCTTGGTGTCGCCGATGTAGTCCGTACCCCAGACCCGGTCGATCAGGACGTCACGGGTCAGCACACGGCCGGCGTTCTCGACCAACAGCCGCAAGAGCTCGAACTCCTTGCGGCGCAGGTGGACCTCCTCGCCGCGCACGAACACCCGGCGCTGGTCGAAGTCGACCATGATCCCGTTGGCCTCCCAGGTGCCGTCGCTCCCGAATTCGATCGATGTGACATCGGTGGCCTCGGGCCCGCCCGGTGCGCGTCGCAGGACCGCACGCATTCGCGCAACCAGCTCCCGCAGGCGATACGGCTTGGTCACATAGTCGTCGGCCCCGACCTCCAACGCCACGACGGTGTCGATCTCGGTGCCCTTGGCCGTGACCATGATGATCGGCACCTGCGAACGGGAGCGAATGTTGCGACAGACGTCGACGCCGGACATCTTCGGCAGCATGAGGTCCAGCAAGATGATGTCGGGCTCCACCTCGTCGAAGAGCGACAACGCCTCGTTACCGTCGCGCGCCACTGTCACCCGGAAGCCCTCGTTGTTGAGGCCGATGACCAGCGCCTCGATGAAGGACTCCTCGTCCTCGGCCAGCAGGACCTTGACCGGGCCGTCGGGCGCACTGCGGCCGGCCTTCTTCTTCTCTTTCGCCTTGGTCACGTTCACGCGCTCCCAACCTGAATCGGGAGCACGAGCGTGAAGGTCGAACCCTCACCCTCGCGTGACTCGACGTCGACCCACCCCTGGTGGTTGTTGGCGACGTGACGCACGATCGAGAGGCCGAGCCCCGTGCCACCCGTGTCACGGCTGCGGCCGTGGTCGACACGGTAAAAGCGCTCGAAGATGCGGTCGAGGTCGCGCGCTGGGATGCCGACGCCGTGGTCCTGCACCGATAGCCGCACGCTGTCTCGCTCTTCGACGCGCCAACTCGGTGAGCCGGCCGACGTGGTCTCCATCTGGCCCGTCCCGGCGGCGTCACTCTTTTCCGCTTCGACCGGGGGCATCGTCGAGAGGGTGGAGCCGCTCGCAAGGGCGGCGCCGGGGTCCTCGTCGGGCGGCGCGTACGCCTCGAGGATCTCAGGTGTGAACACGGGCTCGATCGGTTTTTCCGATGCCTCGCCGGCCGATTCGCCTGCCTTGGCCACGGGCTCGTGCCCGGAAGGCGGCGTCTCGTCAGGCCCCGCGCCTGCACCCGCACCGGCGCCCAAGCCGGCACTCTCCGGCGGAGCCTCGGACTGGCGCAGCGAGGGGTGTTCCATGTTGGGGTTGCTGCGTTGGACCGTGCCCGTCACGACGACCTTGGAGTTGTCGTAGGAGTAGGTGATCGCATTCTCCAGAAGGGCGTGCATGGCGGAGACCAGCTGGCGACGGTCGCCCATCACGGCGACCGGGGGTGAGGGCTCGTGCAGCACGATCTCTATGCCGCGCTGGTCCGCCGTGGCCCGGACCCGCTCGATGGCGTCGGCCATCACCAGGTTCACCAACACCGGCTCGCGTGGTGGGGCCTCCTCCGACTCGATGCGCGACAGGTCGAGAAGATCGTCGATGATGCGGCTGACCCGGAACGCCTCGTTGTGGATGCGGCCGGCGAGGCGCTGGGCCACCTGAGGATCGGGCTCGGAGACGAGCGTCTCGGCCAGCAGGCCGAGCGCCCCCATCGGCGTCTTCAGCTCGTGGCTCACGTTGGCGACGAAGTCTCGGCGGATCTCCTCGAGGCGACGGCGCTCGGAGATGTCCTCGATCAGCGCGATGACGCCGAGGGGGCGCCGGCCGTCGTCGATCTGGCGGGCCCGCACCTGGAGCGTTCGGCGGGGCGGGCCGTAGAGGTCGAGCGTGCGCTCCGAGGAACCCTCGTGCCACGCGTCCTCGAGAACCTCGGTCACCGCCTGTGCGGCGAGGGCATCACCGTGGCGGCTGACCATAAGAGCGTTCGCGCGGCCGTTGCGATAAATCACCGTGCCGTTCTCGTCGCAGAGGACGACGCCCTGGGTGAGGGTGTCGAGTGAGCGCCGCAGCCGGATGGCGTCGGAGCTGGACTCGGTGACGGCCTGGGCCGCACCGCCGGTGACGGACTCGAGGTAGGCGAGCGAGACCTCGATGTTGTTCTCGTCCTCGGGCGGGTCGAGGCCCAGGCGGGTGCCGAGAGCGGCCAGGCGCTGGCTGATGGCTCGGCTCCTCGCACGGCGGCCGAGGTAGGCGGCCACGAGGCCGACGATGACGCACAGCGCGACTGCGGCCGCGATGTAGATGATCGCCTGGGTCTGGCTCAGGTGGACTTCGGCCGGTGTCGTCATCAGGAACGCCCCCAATATGACAGGCGAGCGCGTGCGGGGCGAACAAGCGGCTAAAAGGCGTGTGATCGGGTCGATCGGGGCCGGCCGGTGGGCGTCTGCGCTGGTGATCAAGTTGGGGCGCCGTCGGTCGCACCGCGGCTCCTACCGGGCGGGGGGCGGGCGTCAACCCCCGTGGGGTGCGGCCACGTCGGCGATGGATCACGCGGGACGCACCGGCGGAGAAGTCGCAACCATTCTCCGGCCGAAGCGGTCCGGACGGTCCGGCCGGTCGGTGATCCCGGCAGGGATTCACAACGACATCGAGAAGACAAGCGGAGGGCACCCAATGGTCGTGTGGCACCTGGCCGATGTCACGCTCAACCCGAGCGTGAACGCCTTGCCCGGCGGGGGGACGTTGCAGGAGCTGACGAACGGCCTCGGCGCCTGGGCACTGATCGCCGCGCTGGCCGGACTGTTGATCGGGGCCGCGGCCTGGGCGATAGGTGTCCACGCGCAGAACTTCCAGCAGTCGCTCGTGGGGCGACGGGCCGTGCTCGTCTCGGGTCTGGCCGCGCTCTTGATCGGTGCCGCGCCGCCGATCATCAACTTCTTCTTCCACACGGGCACGGCGCTGCACTGATCCGGTCCGCGTTCATCCGCCGTCACCGCCAGAGCCGTCGTCATGCAAGCAGCCGGTTGCACCGGACTCGACGCCCTCAATCCCGTTTGCCAGATCGGCAACCTCGGGGGCTCGCTCGCCACGTCCGGGTTCGAGTCCGTCCTCAACGGCATCAGCCAGTGGGTGGCGAGCGGGGCCGAATACCTGCTCCGCCAGATCGGTGCGGTGCTCGTGTCGACGACGACCATCGATGTCGGGGCGACCTGGTTCCGCACCCACTACGGCCAAATGACCGCGCTGGCCGGCGTGGTGATCCTCCCGATGCTGCTGGTTTCCACGCTGCAGGCGGTGATGCGCCAGAACCCGGGGCAGCTCGTGCGCACGTATCTCGTCCAGTTGCCGCTGGCGTTGTTGCTCGCGGTGGTGGCGATACAGGTGGTGATCCTCAGCTTGTCGGCGACCGACGCCATGAGCAACGCCGTCGCCGGCGGCTCCGGGGCTGACGTCGCCTCGCTGCTCTCGACCGTGACCAAGGGGCTGGTCGTCGCAGCGGCGGACCCGTCGATCGCCACCTTCGTGCTGCTGTTGGTATCGCTGTTGATCGCGGTCGCGGCCTTCGTCCTGTGGATGGAGCTGCTGATCCGCGCGGCGGCGGTCTACGTCGCCGTTCTCTTCCTCCCGCTCGCGCTCGCCGCGCTCGTCTGGCCCGCCGTGGCGCACTGGTGCCGGCGACTGGTCGAGACGCTGGCCGCTCTTATCTTGTCCAAGTTCGTCATCGTCGCCACGCTGAGCCTGGCCGCGGGCGCGGTTGCCTCGGGGGCATCCGGGTCTCCGGGTAGCGGGGGGTTCAACGCGGTGCTGGCCGGTGGCGCTCTGTTGGTGATGGCGACGTTCGTGCCGTTCGCGATCTTGCGGCTGATACCCGCGATCGAGGCGGGCGCCATCGGGCATCTCGAGGGGCTGCGCCAGCGCGGCTCGGCGGCGGTGACGGGCCCGCTGCGCACCGCTGCGGGCTTCGCGCTGCACTCGGGGCTCCAGTCCGACGGCGCGGCGCGGCTGATGGGGATGACCGCGGCGGGTGGCGCACTGGGTGGTGGTGGTGGAGGGACGGGCGCGAGCGCCGGGAGCGGCGCGTCGGCCGGGTTGGAGGCGAAAGCCGTCAGCACCGATCCCGATGACGGCGGCCTGTTCGCCACGCGGGGGGCGGAGCAGTACGGCGAGTTGATGGCGTCCGGTGGCCTCGAGCCCCGACCCAAGGGTCCGAAGCCCATCGTCGGGTGGAACGAGGCGTCCGAGTCTCACGAGGATGCGGGGTCGGCAGACGGGGACGGAGGCGGTCAGGGGCCGGCGCCGGCGACGTCCACGGACGCCTGGAAGTGGAAGGGCGTACCGCCCGGTCGCAGCTTTCTGTACCCCGTCGAGCCGGGCAAGCACCGCTTCTACATCGACTACGACGCACAGGGCCCGAAGATGGTCGGGCTGCCCCCGGCGTGGCCGACCGATGACGCGGAGGGAGACACGGGAGACGCGGGGGGAGACGCGTGAGCCCGTTGGGCGGGGCGCGCTACCGCTTCGGCCCCCGGGAGCGGGGTGGCTCGCTGGCCGGGTGGCGGCCCGGGCAGATCCTCACGGTGGCCGTCGGCCTCGTGATCGGCGTGCTCGTGCTGCGCGGGGAGCCCAACGTGGCCGGGGTGGCTGCCGCAGTCTGCGTGCTGGTGTTGTACGGCGCGATGGCCACCGTGCCGGTGTCGGGCCGCACCGGGGACGAGTGGCTGCCCGTCGTCGTGTGCTGGGCGGCGCGGCGCACGCGGGTGCAGCGGGGCCGGGCCATGGGGGCGCTGCGCGGGGTGCGGTTGCTGCGGGCCGGGTGGCAGGACATGGGCGTGGTCCACGACCGGGCGACAAGGACGCTCACCGCGGCGCTGTCGTTGCGCGGCCGCAGCTTTGCGCTCCTCGGGCCCGACGAGCAGGACCGGCGGGTGGGGGCGTGGTCCTCGGTGCTGGCGTCGTTGGCGCGCGAGGGCTCGCCCGTGCACCGGGTGCAGTGGGTGGCCGCCTCGTTCCCCGACGACGGACGCGGGGTGCATGCGTATCTGGCGGCCGAGGCCGTCGCGGACGCGGCGTCGGCCAGCACGGCGTCGTACGAGGCGCTGCTGGCCGACATGGACTCGCACGCGTGCGCCCACGACGTGGTGCTGGCGGTCCAGGTGCGGTTGACCAAGTCGGTGGAGGTGGGCTGCGCGGCGCTGGCCCGCGAGGTGGGGTCGCTCGTCCGTCTGCTGGGCGACGCCGACGTGCAGGTGGAGTCGGTGCTCAGCGCCGAGGATCTCGCCCACCAGTTGCTCCGCACCTACGAGGCGGGCGCGCCGAGCGCGCCGCCGGCGTCTGCGGCGTCTGCGGAGGACCCGTGGCCGATGGCGATGGAGGAGACGTGGTCGAGCGTGCGGGTCGACGGCATGGTGCACGCCACCTTCTGGGTGGCCGAGTGGCCGCGCATCGAGGTGCGCAGCGACTTCCTGGCCCCGCTCCTCCTGGGCTCGGCGCGCTCGACGTTCGCGGTGGTGATGGAGCCACTCGGCTCGGACGCCGCGGTGCGCAAGGTCGAGGCGTCGCGCACGGCGGACCTCGCCGACTCCGAGCTCAGGCGCCGCGGCGGCTTCGTGTCCACGGCGCGCCACGCACGCGAGTCGGAGGTGTTGGCGCGGCGTGAGGCGGAGTTGGCCGAGGGCCACGCGTCCTTCCGCTACGCGGGGTACGTCACGATCTCGGCCGCCACGGAGGAGGAGCTCGTGACCGCATGTGACGCCGTGCAGCACGCGGCGGGGCAGAGCCGGCTGGCCTTACGCCGCCTCTACGGCGACCAGGCGTCGGCGTACACCTGCACGCTTCCGTTGTGCCGGGGGTTGCGCTGAGCGGGCGCACCTACGATGGCGGCCATGTCGGGAGACGGGGACGCATTCGTGCTGCCGCGGATCCCGGCGTCGGCGGGTGCGCTGATCTTCGACGGATCGGGCCGGTTGCTCATCGTGAACCCGACCTACAAGAAGCACTGGACGATCCCGGGCGGGATCATGGAGGCGAACGGCGAGACGCCGTGGGAGGGCTGCCGCCGCGAGGTGCGCGAGGAAGTGGGGCTCGACGTGACGCACGGCCGGCTGGTGGCGGTCGACTTCCTGCGTCCCCGGCGCACGGACGCGGGCGGCATGCGGTTCCTCTTCGACTGCGGGGTCTTCGAGGACGACGAGCTGGCGGCTATAAGGCTGCAGGAAGAAGAGCTGTCCGAGCACAGGCTGGCCCGGCCGGCGGAGGCGCTCGAGATCTTGAGTGGGCCGTTGCGGCGTCGCGTGGGCGCCGCGCTCGGGACCGGCCCGGGCGAGTGCGTCTATCTGGAGGACGGGCTACCCGCCTGAGGGCTGAGGGCTGAGGGCTGAGGGCTGAGGGCTGAGGGCTGAGGGCTGAGGGCTGAGGGCCAGGGCCGCTACGGGGCCAGACCCAGCCGCAGCGGCGAGGTCAGGTTGAGGTACGTCGCAAGGCCGACGGTGAGGACCGCGGCAAGGCCGAGTGCGGCACCCGGGTGCACGTGGATGACGAAGGCGGCCCCGACGAGCGCGCCGACCAGCATGCAGGCCACCGAGATGATGCGCCGGGTCGCGTTCGGGTTGTGGCCACCACCCAGCGACGAGTCGGCCGCGAAACCCGTCAGGGTCATGGTGAGGACGGTGGTCGTCATGTCGGCCACCCCCATGTTCCGCACGACGGAGTTGCGGATGCCCATGGCGTAGCCGAGCACCGCGATCACCGTGTAGCGCGGCCACCCCGTGCTGAGCACCGCGACGCTGGCGGCGATGATCGCGGCCACCACGGTGAACCCGGCCTCGAGACTGACGGCGGTCACCAGGAGCGACCGCTTCTGCTTGATCCGGAGTCCGATGCGCCCGCCGGTCGCGGCACCGGCGAGGAAGGCCGCAAGGGCGGTGGCGCTGGCCGCGATGGAGAAGCCGGGGGCACCGGCGAGGGCGAAGCCGATCAGGACGACGTTGCCCGTCATGTTGGCGGTGAAGACGTGGCCGAGCCCCAGGTAGCTGACGGCATCGACGACGCCGCTCACCACCGTGAGCGTCGCGAGGGACAAGACGAGGGGATGGGACGGGCCTTGCGGTTCGCTCATGTGAGCTCCACCTTCCTTGCGTCGAGGGGATTCCGGCCGTTCGTCAAGGTAACGGAGGCGGCCGGCGAGCGGGCGGGTCGCCCGACCGTTCACCGGCGTGAGGGAGCGCATGCCGAAGCTGCCGGCGCACCAGGTGACGACGCGCAACCTCGGTGCGGCGTACCCGTTCATCGCCGAGGCGGGCCTGGGACAGCGGGGCGTGGTCATCGGCGACGATCTGCTCGGGGGCTCGTTCGTCTTCGACCCCTTCGAGCTGTACGCGGCCGGCGTCGTGTCCAACCCGAACATGGTGGTGTTCGGGCAGATCGGGCGGGGCAAGAGCTCGTTCGTCAAGACCTTCCTGTGGCGTCAAGCCGTGTTCGGACGGCGCGCCTGGGTCGTCGACCCGAAGGGGGAGTACAGCGACCTGGCCGACGCGTGGGGCGTGCGCCCGGTGGCGCTGCGGCCGGGCGGGGCCATCCGGCTCAACCCGCTCGACCGCGGCCCCGAGGCAGGGGCGGCGTCGGTGGGCGAGGGCAGCGCGGCCACGGAGGGGACGGACGCCACGGCGCGGCGACGGATGGAGCTCCTGGCCTCCCTCGCCAGTGCCTGCCTCGGGCGGAGCCTGGCGCCGCGCGAGCGTGCCGCGCTCGGAGCGGCCCTGGACGACACGGTCGCGCTGTACGACAACCCGACCGTGCCCGAGGTCGTCGAGGCACTGCTGGCGCCGAGTGCCGACGCCGCCCGCGCGCTGCGGACCGAGCGGCGAGACCTGCTCGAGGACGGGCGCGACGTCGCGCTCGAGCTGCGCCGGCTGGTGCACGGCGACCTCGCCGGGATGTTCGACGGGCCGACGACGCCCGGCCTCGACCTCTCGGCGCCGCTGGTCGTGCTCGACCTGTCCGCGCTCTACACCTCGGCCGCGCTCGGCGTTCTCATGGCGTGCGCCACGGCGTGGCTGCAGGCGGCGTTGGCCCGGACGGCCGGGCCGGGCTCGGGCGCATCCGGCACCGGAGCAGCCGGCGGCCGGTTCTTCCTCGTCGTCGACGAGGCCTGGGCGATCCTTTCCAACCTGGGGGTGGCGCGCTGGCTCCAGTCGTCCTGGAAGCTCTCGCGCGCGTTCGGCGTGTCCAACGTGGCGGTGCTCCACCGGGTGTCGGACCTGCGCTCAGTCGGCGCGTCGGATTCCGAACAGGTCGCGCTGGCCCAGGGTCTGCTGTCAGACTCCGAGACGCGCGTCGTCTACGCGCAGTCGCCCGGCGAGATCGAAGCGGCGTCGGAGCTGCTCTCCCTCTCCGACACGGAGTCCGAACTGCTGCCGCAGCTGCGGCGGGGCATCGCGCTATGGAAGGTCGGGCAGCGGTCGTTCCTGGTGCAGCACCGGCTGAGCGCGCTCGAGCCGTACATCGTCGACACCGACGCCGCGATGACCGCCCGGGTGCGATGACCGGACTGACCGCCGAGGTCGTGCCGGTCGCGGTCGGCGCGGCGCTCTGGGCGGGGATTTCGTATCGCGACGTACTGCGCTGGGCTCCGGCCCGCCGGTTGGGCGGCGCGACGCCGGCGCGGCGGGGCGCGCGCTGGGCCGGCAGGAACGACCTCCGTGCGCTGCGGGTCCGGGCCGACGCCGCTCCTGGTGGCCGGCTGTTGCTCGGCGTCCTGGCGTCCGGCGCCGGCGCCGGTGTCGGCGCACTCGGCCTCCGCCGTACCACGGGCATCGCAACCGAGCCGGGTCAGTCATTGGTCGTGGTCGGGCCCACCCAGAGCGGCAAGACGACGTCGCTCGCTGTGCCAGCCATCCTCAACTGGACCGGTCCCGTCCTCGCAGCCAGCGTGAAGACCGACCTTCTGCGCGACACCCAGGCGGTGCGCGCCCGGCGCGGCCGGGTCTGGCGCATCGATCCGACCGGTTGTAGCGGTGCCACCGGCGACGAGTGGTCGGCGCTCGCCGACTGCGCCGACTGGCGGCGGGCCTGCGCGACCACGACCGACCTGTGCCAGGCATCCCGGGCGGACGGGACGACCGCGGACGGGGAGTTCTGGTACGCCACCGCGGCCAAGCTCCTCGCCCCGCTCTTTCATGCCGCCGCGCTGGACGGGCGCCGCATGACCGACGTGGTGCGCTGGGTGGACACCCAAGAGGTCGGCGAGGTGGCGGACGTGCTCGAACGGGCGGGTGCGCCCGAGGCACTCGACGCGGCCCGAGCGACGTGGTGCCGCGACGACCGCACGCGCAGCTCGGTGTACACGACGGCCGAGACCGTGCTCGCGCCGTTCGCGCAGGCAGCTTCGGCCTCGGCTCCTTGGCCGACGACGTCGACGTCCATGACGCCCGCCAACTTCCGACCCGAGGACCTTCTCGCCGGCGAGGGCGACAACACGCTGTACCTGTGTGCGCCCGCCCACGACCAACGCCGGCTGCGCGGTTACTTCACCGCGCTGACCCAGCAGGTACTGACCCACGCGTTCGAGTGCGCCACCCGCGTCGCCAAGCCGCTCGAGCCGCCGCTCCTCGTCGTCCTCGACGAGGCGGCGCACATCGCCCCGCTCGCCGAGCTCGATGCGCTCGCGGCCACCTGCGCGTCACACGGGATCCAGCTCGTGACGATCTGGCAGGACCTCGCGCAGGTCCGCGGGCGTTACGGCGCCCGGGCCCCGACGGTGCTCAACAACCACCGGGCGAAGCTCTTCCTCCCCGGCATCGCCGACCCGGACACCCTCGAGTACGCCAGCCGACTCGTCGGCGACGAGGAGGTCACCCAGCCGTCGGTGACCCGTGACCCCACGGGGCGGCGCTCGACGACGTCGACAACAGCCCCTCGGCGTCTGCTGCCGCCCGAGGAACTCCGCTGCCTGCCCCGCGGGCAGGCCGTGCTCGTCTACGGCACGCTCCCCCCGGCCCGCCTGCGGCTTCGGCCGTGGTGGGCCGATGCCAAGGCCGGCCGCAAGACCGACCCGACACCGACGGCTACACGAGCTCGACCGGCGTCACGTCGATGGTGACGATGCGGTCGTCGCGCAGCACGCGTAGCGACAGCGTCCGGCCGATGGCGTCGGCGGTCATGAGCCGTTGCAGGTCACCGGTGCCTTCCACCACCGCGCCGTCGACGGCCACGATCGTGTCCGTGGGACGCAGCCCCGCCCGTTCGGCCGGGCTGCCCGACGGCACCTCGATCACTCCGACGCCGCTCTTCTGACCGAGCTCCTCGCCGCGCCGCGGGGACAAGGGCCGGGCCCCTCCGACCACGCCCAGATAGGCGCGCCGCACCCGCCCCTCCCGCAGGAGCGTCGCCACGATGTCGAGTGTTGTCCCATTGACGGGCACGGCGAGGCCGAGGCCGATCCCGGCCAGCGCCGTGTTGACGCCGACTAAGCGGGCGTGCGAGTCCACCAGCGCACCGCCCGAGTTCCCCGGGTTCAACGCCGCGTCCGTCTGGATCACGTTCTCGACCACCCGGCCACCCGAGGGCAGCGAGCGTCCGAGCGCCGAAACCACGCCCGCCGTCACGGACCCGGCGAAGCCGTGCGGGTTCCCGACCGCGACGACCAGCTGGCCGACCCGGAGCGCGTCCGCGTTGCCCAGCTCCACTTGGGCCAATCCCGAGGCGGCGACCCGCAGGACCGCCAGGTCGGACAACGGGTCGCGCCCGACGAGTTCGAACGGCGCCTCGTGCCAGTCGGCGAAGACCGCCGTGCCGCGATCGGCGCCGGCCACGACGTGCGCGGACGTCAGCAGATATCCGTCGGCGGCGAGAATGACCGCGCTGCCGGCGCCCTCCCGGCCGCGTGCGGCCACGCGCAGAGAGGCGACCGAGGGCACGATGTGCTCCGCGACCGAGACCACGATTTCGGAGTAGGCGTCGAGCGCTTCAGCCTCGAGGGAGGCCGCAGAGTCCGACGGTGTGGGAGTGAGCACGTCGGTCATATCAGGCTCGGTCCACCGACGCGCACCTGCTCGACACCTTCCAGCGCCTCGCGCAGCTCGGCCAGCCAGTCCGCCTGGTGCCGTTCCACCAACTTCACGCACCACGCCAGCGCCTCGCTGCGGCTGCGGGCGATCCCGGCGTCGATCAGGGTCGACAACACGGCCCGCTCGCGCAACCGCAACCGCGTCATCACGGGCGTGCTCTGCGTGGTGAACAGTGTCGTGGCGCCGTCGCGTTCCACCCCCCACGACACCGGACGTCCGAAGCGCGACTCGGCCTCGCGGGCGACGGCCATGCGCTCCTGGCGGGTCGATTCGCGGAAGGCGTCGACGGCCTGCCCGGGAGGGATCACCCCCATGACGAGGATCTCCTCCTCGTCCGCCTTCACCACCGCTGGACCGGTGAACCACCCTTCTGGGACCTTGGCCTGGACAAATGCCTGAATCTCATCACTCATGGTTACGAGATTACAGACTTACTCCTTTACATCGACCGCCCGCACCCGGCTCGCCTCTGCCCGCTCTTCCAACAACGCCCGCTCGGCCGAGTTCGCCGCCAGCCCGGCAGCCCGCTCCCACTCCCGAGCCGCCTCGTCGAAGCGGCCGAGCCGATCGAGCAGGTCGGCCCGCACGCTGTAGAGCAGGTGGTAGCGCTCGAGCGCCCCGCTCGCGAGGATCAGGTCGACATAAGGCAGCGCCGCCTCCGGACCGGACGCATAGGACAGCGCCACCGCCCGATTCAGCTCCACCACGGGTGAGGCCGCGAGATTCGCCAGTTCGCTGTAGAGCGACACCAGACGCGCCCAGTCGGTGTCCTCGGGGCGGAAGGAGCGCACGTGGCACGACGCGATGGCCGCCTGCAACACGTACGGGCCCCGGACGCCACCCGCCGACTCCACCGACCCCGCCGACGACGCCGACCCCGCCGACACCAAAGCCTCCGCCCGCGCCAACGCCGCTTCGCCGCCGTTGATGTGCAACGGGTCCCACGACCGCCGGTCTTGGTCGAAGAGCAACACCGGCGCACCCGAGGACCCGACACGCGCCCGCAGGCGCGACGACTGGAACTCCATCAAGGCGACGAGCCCGTGCACTTCGGGCTCGTCGGGCGCGAGCGCGGCGAGCACGCGGCCCAGACGCAGCGCCTCCGCGCACAACTCGGGCCGCACCCACGACGAGCCGGCCGTGGCCGAATAGCCCTCGTTGTAGATCAGGTAGATGACCTCGAGCACGGCACCCAACCGCGCGACGCGGTCTTCGACAGACGGCACTTCGAAAGGCACGCCCGCCGCGGCGATGGTCTTCTTGGCCCGGACGATGCGCTGCGCGACGGTCGCCTCCTGATCTAGATACGCACGGGCGATCTCGAGCACAGTCAGGCCGCCGACCAACCGCAACGTCAGTGCGACACGGGCGGGCATCGCCAAAACGGGGTGGCACGCCACGAAGATCAGGCGGAGGCGGTCGTCCTGGATCTCGTCCTCGAAGGCGGCCACGAGGTCGGGCCCGTCAACCCCGCCGGCGCCGCCGCCGGAATCCACCGAGCGCCCCAACTCTGCATACTTCGACGCCAGCACCCGGTCGCGCCGAAAGCGGTCGATCGCCTTGCGCTTCCCGACCGCGGTGAGCCAGGCGCCCGGGTTCCGAGGGGTCCCCTCCGAGGGCCACTGCGCCAAAGCGTCCACGAGAGCGTCCTGCGCGAGATCCTCGGCCAGTCCCAAGTCACCGCCGCACGCGCGTGCCAACGCCGCCACCACGCGGGGGAACTCGATACGGAACACCGCCTCGACCGCGGCAGTCGAATCGGTGGCCGACACGCCACCGATTCAACCACCACGGCGTCCAACCAGGTCGTGAACCGGTCGATGGGGTGAGGCGCCGAACGGCGCTCTATTCGGGGCCCGACACGGGACGGACCCGCACTTCGCCCTCGCCCAGCACGCCGAGGAAACGCTTCGACCACTCGGTGGCCTCGGCCAGGTCGCGGCACTCCATCAGCGCCCAGCCGCCGACGATCTCCTTCGCCTCGGCAAACGGGCCGTCGACGACGGTGTATTCGCCGTCCTTGAGGTTGATCTTGACGCCTTCGGACGTCGGCGAGATGCCGCCGGTGGCGACGATGACGCCCGCGGCGATGGCCTCGCCCACGAACTTGCCCATCTCCTCGTACAGCTCGGGGCGGGGCGGCTCGGTGGGGGTCTCGGCCTCGTTGGCCAGGGTGTAACCCAGGAAACGCATGGTGGTGCTCCTTGTCTCGGTGGGGCGCCTTTCGCCTCACTCTGACAGAAGCGTCGAACGGGTCGACGCCGAATCGACATCATCGACGAAGAAATCCGATTTTTTGGATGGGTGGCCGCCCGGGTCGAGCCGGACCCTGGTTCCGGCGGTGTGCGCCCCACCGCCCGGGCCTGCCGCCTTGACCGCGCGCAAGGCTCGTTCGTACTCTCCTCACCCACAGCCGTCGATCACCAGGGGGTGGCACATGTCCGGTACAGGTGAGGTCCGCATGCTCATCGGAGGCGACCTCGTCGAGGCCGCCTCTGGCAAAACGTTCGACAAC
>Ga0210401_10003995_pt1 | contig 15518 bp, 16 predicted proteins | sample IncBWH32MmetaG_FD_150866 | JGI IMG/M metagenome (GOLD analysis project Ga0210401, IMG submission 150866) | Forest soil microbial communities from Barre Woods Harvard Forest LTER site, Petersham, Massachusetts, United States - Inc-BW-H-32-M | ecosystem: Environmental > Terrestrial > Soil >... | reverse complement strand
CCGAGCCCTCAGGACACCACAAAGTATGCCCCGCTCGCGGGACTGTTCTCGTACAGCGGTCAACCTCGCAGGGGCCTGATCTCATCAAACGTCGGGAGTTTGAGTGGCATGCAATCATGGCCGCCCCCCGTCACCGGACCTACCAGGCTGTCGCGCTCGATGTTGCGACGGCTATTGTCGAGGTCGCGCCACAGCGTCGACCGCCGTTGTCGGCCCGACGCAGACCTCGTGCAACGTCTCCCCACGTGTGAAACGACTTCAAGAGATGCACACTCACTGACACAGTCGTCGGCTTTTGCTGGCGCTATTCGTCAAACCGCGCTGGCAGCGCGCAATCGTCGGATGTGAAGCGCGATGCTTCCTCCCCCTTGCCTGCACAGCGCAGCCACGCCGGGCCGCCGACGGCCTGTCAAGGCCGCCAGCTGCGAAGCGGGGGCGCGACACGCCCGCCTTGACGGGGCGGCGGTGGTCCGGCTCAATTGGAGCAGGCGCGCCTACGCCGTGGCTGCATTACAGACTGAGCCCCCGGTTTCTCCCAAAGGTCCACTCGATGCCGCCGTCGTCGCGCTGCAGGCCGGTGATGTGCTGGCCGATGCGCTTCTCGACGAGGGGTTGCCAGGGCGCGAGTTGGAAGCCGAGCCCGTTGTCGATCATGGCGAAGCGCCCGCTAACGAGGCTGGCGACGCCGGCGAGGCGGCCACTGACATACTCGCCGACGTTGCTTGGCATAAAAGTTTGTTGGCCCACGCGATCGACCTCCTGTAGCTCAAGAGTCGTCAAGGTGTGGACAGGAACGCGGATGTTGCCGTCCTTGGTGGTCGCCAGCCCCATGTCCACCAGCCGGTGAGCCCGGCGAGCAATAGCTTTGTTGACCTCCTTGCCAAAACCGGTGTCCCTGATTTCCGAGCGGTCGTCGGCAATAGTCTGTCGGTCGAGCCAAGTCGCACCATCGCTGGCAATCTGCCGATCGAGGCTGATGGCCGAGAGCGTCCGTATCTTCAGCCCTTGGCCACCCTGGCTCAGGTCGTAGGCCTGCCCACGCTCGACGACGTCCTTCGGGACCTTCCATTTGTCGGTATCGATCCGCTCGACGTGGCCGGCCCGGCGCAACGCCTCCAGGCGGCGGACATGGGAGCGCACATAAGACTCGGGGTCCTTGCCCTCGCGTTCAAAGTTGTCACGGATGCGCTCCAGATGTCGGCTCGGCCTGTAGATGCTATCGTCTTCGGCCGCATTGGCGGCGATGTTGCGGTCAGCCGGTCTTGGACCCCGAGACAACGGGAGCGGCTTCGACAATCATGTCCCGCCCCACCTCTTCGATCCTGCCCGAGTCCTTGAACTCGATGTGATGGACCCGGCCATCGATGCCGTCGACAATCAGGTGGACCCGCTCGCTCATCTCGTCCCCGGCAAGGCCTTTGGCCAAGACCCGGCCCACAATCTTCTCCCCGGAACCCTCCCCATGAAGGGCGTATTGGCCAACTCCGCGCTCCTCAGCATGACCGTTGTCGGTGAGCGCGCGGTGAATGGACTTGATCACCTCACTGCGGTCGCCAAGGTCTTTCAGCGTAACCTCGGCGCGGTCGGAGACGGTCCATCGTCCCGGCTCGAGCTCGGTGGCGAGGCCGTAGCGTTCGAGTCGCTTGACCCGACCGATCATCAGATTGCGGTTTTCGCGCACGAGCCAAGTCGCTCCTTCTCCTGGCCGCAGGTCGACCACGCCAGCGGATGACGCGGGGCTCCTCGCTCTGGAAGAGCAGTTCAATATCTTGGTCGCAGAACTTGCAACGGTCCAAGAAACAAATCGCAGGAGTTCCGATTCAAGGTCTTTCGGCCCTAGCGTTGAGCGTTTGCGCGACCAAGTCAGGTTTGAAGCTCAGACAAGACAGCTCGAGGCAATCCACACAAGTCTCTGCCCGATCGAGCGCGCGATCATACAGACGCCAGTGTGCACAATCGCGGGATTGGGCGTAAAGGCCCGTCACGCGGCCTACGTTGTGTCCGAGTATTGGGAAGCCCCCATCGAACGGATCGATTGGGATGCCCGCGTGATACGTCTTCTCATCGAAGCAATGTGCGACTTCGCCCGCACGCCATTGAGTAACGGCTCGCCTATTGAGTGGCGTCGATTTCCAACGAGTGAAAAAGGGTCCTAGGAGCTCCACTCCTATCCCCTCCTCCGCACAACCCTGCGGTTGCTTGCGTTTTCACGCCGAGCGCGGAAAGCTACGGCGAAAAGCCACGGTATCCCGCGTAGGCCGCAGCTTGATTATTGTGGTTGCCAGCCCTTCAGCCATGCCGGATTTTCTTTGTGCATCCGAACGAGCTCGATCAGGTTTTCGATTCCGAAGTAGGTAAACGCCCAGACATCGTGTTCTGCGACGCCATAGACCCAGATGAGCCAGAGGCGGCGCACCGGCAAGCTACATTTTAAACCAACAATGGACTGCCGAATAACCCCGACGGGCACGCCCTGCGCTCCTCCCTTGGCGCTCTGCTCTGCATGCTCATCAATGACAGTATCGATTTCGGCGTGAACTTGCTCGAGCCGCTTATCAAGCCGCGTGCGATTGAACACCATTCCCCTTGATCACCGCGTCGTGTTGCATTCCAGTCTTCGTTCCATGTCCCACGTTTGGGGTGCATCGATCGGGGTCCCATCATCGTGCGACTTTCGTCTCCGTCGAACCTCTGGGAATCTGTCGTGCGAGGTATCGGTGGCCTTGGTGTCCTTGTTGCTGAACGCCGGGTCGGTGGTGGATCCGAAGCTACTCAAAAGGAGACGATCGATGGCAGAAGCAGACCTTTACGACGAACTCGCTTTCGACGAGGCCGAAGGAGAAGCCGAGGGCTTCGAAGAGTTTGAGGAAGAAGCGGAAGGTTTCGAGGAGGAGGCCGAGGGCTTCGAAGAGGAGGAAGAGGGTTTTGAGGAGGAGGCCGAGGGGTTCGAGGAAGAGGCCGAGGGTTTTGAGGAGGATAGCTTCCTCAGAGGCGCACTGGGAAGCCTTCTGGGCGCCGAGTCGGAAGAGGAGTTCGAGGAAGGAGAAGGCTTCGAGGAATTCGAAGAAGAAATGGCCTATGCGCTGGGGGCGGAGGACAGCGACGAGTTTTTCCGGCGTCTGCGCCGCATCGCCCGGCGCGTTGCGCCCGTCATTGGACGCGTTGCCAGGGTGGCTGCGCCGATTCTCAGCCGCATCCCCCACCCCTACGCTCAGATCGCAGGTCGCGTCGCTGGAGCTGCCGGGCGCTTGCTGCCCCAGGCCGAAGATGAAGCGCTTGACGCCTTCGCCGAGCTGGCCGTGATGCAACCTCGCGCCCTTCCACTCGTCAGCGGCATCGCGGCGCGTGCGATCATCGGCCCGCGAGGCGCCGCAATGCCAGCCGCCGCGCGTCGCGCGGCCGTCCGCACGGTCGGGCGAGCGGCTCGCACCTTGGTGCGTCGCGGCGGACCGCCGGCAATACGCGCATTGCCACGGATCGCGCGGACAGTCCGGCGCACGGCCGTTGCGCGGCGCACACCGGCAACGGCGAGACCCCAGGTCGTTCGACGGACCGCTGCCCGCGTCGCGTCGAGCCCCCGGCTCCGCCGGCGGCTTTCCCGACCCTTGCCGCGCGGCCGGCGGATCGCCCGAGCGGCGACACGCATGGCGAGGCGACGCGGCCCCGGCATGGGCCTTCCACGTCGCAGGTTCCGTCTGCGGGGCCCCGTCGAGGTGACGATCACCTCCGTGTGATCAGGACGTCTATGCCGGAGCGAGGGCGCTGCGATGTCCAGGACCCAAGTCGACACCCGCCGCTTTCTGGAGACGAAGGCCAGGACCCTCGCCACCCGCGCTCGGCGGTTGTCGAGGCTGACACCGGAGAGCGTCGGCATCCGGCCGCAGGATCGCCCTTACGCGCCATCGGCTTCACATTTTGAAGCGGCCAACCAGCGGCTCGCCGCGATTGATCGCGGCGTCAACCGCCGGCTCGAACATCTCAGACGAAGCGTCGGCGCAGGTCCGCCGTCGCAAGTCCTGGTCGCGATGTCCTTGGTCGAGCGGGAGATAGACCGCGCCCGGCGCGCCTTCGGCCTCTTCTTCGAAGTGTTCAGCCAGCGCGGCTCCTCCTTCGCTCCAGCGCTTGCGGCGCATGATGCCGTCGCCGTCGATTGCTATGCGGCGATCCGCCAAAACTCGCCGACGATCTTCCCGGGGCCGCTCTTGAAGCCGCTCGCCTATCTGGAACACGGCTATTCCCCCGCCACCTCGCGCCGCGGCGTGACCTTGAGGCGGCTGCTTGGCGAGACAAATCCGTTTCCGATCATCCGCATCCCCTGGGACCGCGACAATCCCTGGCAATCCGTGTTCCTGCACGAGGTGTCGCATAATCTTCAGGCTGATCTTCGCATCTGGCAGGAAAACCACGACGCCATCGTCAAGCGAAGCCAGGCATTCGGCGACCCCCTGGTTTCGACCATTTTCGCGCGCTGGCATAAGGAAATCTTTGCCGATCTCGCCGCCGTCCTTCTCGGCGGCACCGCTTCGGTCTGGGGCATGATGGAGTTCCTCTCCCATCCCACACCGGCGGTGCTGACCTTCCGACCGGGCGGAGCCCACCCGACAGGCTATCTGCGCGCATTCATCCTTGCCGAGATGCTCCGACGCATGGGCTTCAGCGACGAGGCGGCCCGCGCCGAACGCATCTGGCGTGCCCTGTACAATCCCCGCCGCGGACATCGCATGCCGGTTCGCCTGCTGCGCACGGCCGGCCGCACGATCCCGCAAATCGTCGATGAGATCGCCTATCAGCCGCGGCGCAACCTCGGGCAACGCGCGCTTGCGGATGTCATTCGATTTTCCGCAGCCGACGAGCGCGAGATCCGTCGCGCTGCGATAGCCCTGCATCGCGGCAGAGCCCCGACAGATCTGCCGCCGCGATTTCTCCTGAGCGCCAGCCGTCACGCGGTGGCACTCGGCGGCGATCTCCAGGGACTGTCAAAACGGGTGACGAACCAGCTTGCCGGCGTCGCCGCCGCCAACCGATCCGAAGCCAGGACGCAAAGCTTGATGGCCGCATGAGGTGAGGACGATGGACCAACCCAGTTATGCACACCCCCCCACGACCGGCGCCACGATGAATGGCCGTTCGCCGATAGCGGTCAAGGTCGACAACCTGATCCGCGGCAAGCTGCGCGTGAGCAATCCGTACGATCCCGGCGAAATCGCCGATGGACTGAAGCGCTTTTACACGGGCGCCGCGGAGCTGACCAGGCTCGAAGAGTCCGGGCTGCCGTTCTACCAGATGAGAGCGGTCGAACCTCCGCGGCCCACAGCGCCGGGGCCGAGCCGGTACGAGCTCGACCAGGCGAGGTCGGACGTGACCACGGACTTGAGCCAGCTGCTGCAGAACCAGCTCTTGAAGGACATCGTTCCCGAACTGCGTGGCTGGCAGTCGGCGATCGACAACATCATCGCCGATGGCGCCGAGGCTGCGCCGCTCTCTCTTGATCCCCGCATGCGCGACCGCGGCTTCCAGGCGCGGCGACTGCTCGGCGACTATGCCCGCGTCGCCCGCTTTGTCGGGGCATTGACGCCGTCACTCAACGATAATTATCGCGCTCTGGCGCGGAGCCTCGACGAGGTGGCGAGCGTACTCATGGTGCTGATGGGCGACGCGATCGCCAATGTCGGTTTCAGTGGCGGCCGCTTCCTGTTGCAGGCACAAGCGAGTGACCTGCAGGATCGGCGCGACGCCGTCCTGGTCGCGCTGCGCAATCTCCTTGGTTCCGCACAGGTCAGCCTTGATCAGGACACCTGGCCACGCGGCCTGCAGGCCTATCAACAGTTCATCAGCCGCTTGGACGCGACCGGCAACTCCGATCTTCGTGCACTGTTCCAGGAGGCCAACCTCGCCAAGCTGATGGACGACCTGATCGCCCGGGTCAATGTCATGAGTGCGGATGGTCTACGAGCGCTCGGCTCGACTGCGGTGCTGCAGGTGCAGCCCATCCGCCGGCTGATTCAGCTCGGTCAACGGATCGTCGACCCGCAGTCGCCGCCGCTCGCGGCCTTCCTGCTCGCCTTGCGGCTCTTTGTCGAGGCCTTCCAGTTCTCCAAGAGTGGTTCCAGGCTGATCCAGATCGCTCGCCCATCAATCGTCAATTACGGCCTCTACGGCACCAATGGGCCAGACGATACGGCGCTTCGTCTGGGTGAACTGGTGATCGCGCGCGGCAACTTCGCCGTCCAGCTCGACTGCTTCCTGCCCTGCCAGTGCAGTCCGGATCAGATCCGCTGCCAGATCATACTGGACAAGCTGCTTTACGACATCGACCGCGCCATCGATGCTCTCAGCCTCGGCAGCGATGCAAACGGTCAAGGCGACGCCGAAATGCGTGCCTTTGCCTACGGCCTGATCATCGAGACGCTGATGTTGCCGGGTGTCGTCGATCGCGGGTTGCAAACGCAGATTGACGGTACGACGGACCCAGCCGTGAAAAAGGCACTCACGGACCTGCAGACGCGATTCAACAACGGAAGGTTCGAGGGCGACCCAAAAGCAGACGATTGTCTCTACCGCTTACCCAAGAGAGACACGGACCCGCCGCTCGCATTCGGCAAAGCAGCTTTGGGGGCATCCATGATACGCGCCCTGCAAGCGCTGCTTCCTAATTCGGCCTGGCGGAATGTGCCTCCAGTGGGCTCCAATGGCTCGGTGACGAATCTGCCCGCGGCGGTCACAGACGCTCCGCTCAACTCGCAGGACACCATCTTGAGGGAGTTTTGCATGCAAGAAGATGCAGAAGGCCAATGGCAGAATCTGCTCGCAACCATGGCACCAACCTGTTTCCAGACAACGCAGCTCGCCCTCGATACGACGACACTTGTCGAAGCTGCACGGGCCGCCCACGCACTCGCGCCTTGCAGAGACGTCGATATCACGATCCCGCCGGACGTCGCGACGTCCCTCGCTGGGTTCGTTTTCCGCGAGCATTCCGAGGGCGGCCGCAGCTAACACGCACCATTGATCAGGGAGGACGACATGGTAGCTCCGACTCCATCTCTTACATTCGGCGTGGATCTTGGCGATCTGCCAAAGGATGTGCACGAAATAAAGAACGCGATCGGAACACAGCCCCCAGGGACGACAATCTTCGATTCCCTGCAGGCGACGAACAACCAGCTCGGAAAAGTCGATTTCAATGATCTTGCGAATAACGCAAAAGCTGCCGCGACCAGTTCAAAAGCTGCAGAGACCCAGGGAAATTCGCTGGTCAACTCGATTGGACTTCCAAAGTCTGGACCAAGTATTGCCAACGTCATCGATGCGATGAATGCGTCGATCGGAGCTTCAGGGACGACTGGATCGATCGCCGATAATGTGCAAGCGATCACGAACCGGATCGGAAGCGTCGACTTCAATAATGTTGCGAGCAATGCAGGCGCTGCCGCGACCAACGCAGGTGCTGCTGCGAGTAGTGCGAATGCTGCCAGGGATGCAATTATTGGCACCCCTACATCCCCCGGAATCACGGATGCAATCCTCGGCAATCCGACAGCGCCTGGGATTAGGGATGCAATTATTGGCACTCCGACCTCACCCGGGATCAAGGATGCGATCTTTGGCACTTCGACCGCGCCTGGGATCGCCGCGAATGTGCAAAGCACGTGGCAAAAGCTCGAGGACGTTGATTTCGTGGCTCTTGCTACGAAGGCCGACATAACGACGCTGCAGGAGGAGATCTGCAAGCTGCGATCGCTGGTGTGTCACTGCTGGTGGCAGGATGTTTGCTGGGTCTATCTGGATCGCGATGCGACTGATTCGTCCGCTGTAAAGGTGTTCGACCAGGTCGGATTCCGTGACGAGACGCGGCGCGCCCAGATAACCGCCGACAATTTCAAGAGAGCGTGCGAACAACACCAGATGCAGGATTTCCTGCCCGCCGACCTCAACAAGCTCCTGGATCAGCTCCGGAAGTTTACTGCGAAACCGTCCGCCGGCCGCCCCGCGAGGCGCTGATCTGGAGGAGGGAGTTGGCGCATCCGAAGAGTGAGGCACGTCGTCCAACTGGAGCGGTACTCGCGGGCTGAAGCTGAGGTGCCCGCGGCCAACACGGCATCTGGAAGAGCGAGATCTGATCATGCCATCATACGGAACGAACGAAACGGTCAAGCGCTATTGGCAGCAGTTCTTCCGCGAACAGCTCGCCGATCTGCCGGACAGCGAGCGTGCTGCCTTCGAGCAGGAGTTCCAGAAGCGCTTCGATAACTTTCTGCAGAGCGACACCGGCGAGGGGCGCGGCGGTTTTCTCGATCTCATCGGCTTCGCCGGAAAAGGCGTACAGCCCTTCGCCGAGCTGCCCTACCCGAAGCTGCAGCCGGATTTCGATGAATCCGTCATTCCGAGCCAGCTGCATGCGGCAGCCGAGCTTTACTACATTTTTCAGTTTGAGCGGATGCAGATTTTCGAGGTATCGAAGATCTTGCGCCGCCTGTTCGAGCTCGGCCGCATCAAGATCCAGCGCGGGCCGGGTGCGCGCGGCATCTACCTCCTGGAGAAATGGGAGCCGCTGCGCTATCCGAGGCGCGCACGCATGGTCGCCTATCGCCGCGCGTTCAATTACGGCCAGGTGCAGGCGCCTGCGGGCGCCGTGGTCAACCGCAACTTCCACTTCCAGTTTGTCGCTTTCAATAGCGCCCTCGCCCAATATTTCCGTGACCTGACGATCGGCGAGGTGATCCGCGGCTCGCAATATATCGAGCACCGGCCGTTCGGCAATATCGCCACCGTCCAGCGCATCGGCACCGATTTGCGCTTCGCCTTGGATCGGGCCTGCTATGGCAATATTCTCGCGCTGACCCAGGAAGTCGGCCACTACCTGAGCACGCTGCTCGAGCTTTTCGACACTCCAGACGTCAAGAAGTCCTTCGATGCCAATACCAAGTGGGATGTGATCGAAGCGATCTCCAATCGCCATCTTGGCGGCGCCCGCGAGCTGTCGCAGCGCGCGAAGATGGCCGAGACCGGACGGCGGGTCCTGCAATGGATCGCCGACAGCGACTTCAAGACCACCATGGACCCGCTCGTCTTCCAGGCCGAGACCCGCGCTATCGGCGCCGCCTCCGAGGCATGGATCGCTGCCTACCGGATGACACCGGAAGGCCGGCAGTTCCCGGGCGTGACACGCAGTCTACGTTGGGCGCTGGGAGTGCCGCAATCGCAGCAGACGCAACGCGTTGCGGCCATGGGCTGACGGGAGGAGGAAAGCGTTGCCATGTCCTCCCTGCCGCCGCTGGACGTCAGCCTATCATCGCGCCGCATGGCATGCGTGCTCGACGGCGAGCTCGCGTTGTCACGGCAGGGCCTCCTGTTCGCGATGCGGCTGGCTCAGGAGGCCGATGTCTGGCTCTTTCGTGCGCTCTGGCAGACGCTGGACAACAGCTGCATGCTGCGCGACATGTCGGAACGGGATCCCGGCGCCGCATCGAATGGAGGCGAGGCGTTTCCATCTCCGCGCATATTGCAGCAATGGGAACTGGCGCGGCTCGAGACCGACCTCGGTGGTTTGCAGCTCTTCTTCGTCGGCGATGCGCGGCACGAATCTCTTCTGCCGAAGGACATCGGGAAGGACCTCGTCAGGCGCTTCGAACTATTTTCGGAAGAGCTCGACAAGCTGCATCAGCAGCCTGTCGATGAGGAGCGGCCGCTCTATGACCTCACTCACGAGTGCCGGCGAGACACGGCGGCGTTGGCTACCGCCCTTATCAGGCACCGGCCCCTCGTGTTCAGCCTTTGTCGAAAGACAAGGTCGACGGGTGAGAAGAACGCCGTGGCGCCTCCGCTTTGCGCTTTCCTGCAACGCTGCGGAATCGAGTGCCATTTCATCCCTGAAGAGCAGCGGGTGACCTCGGTCCATGACTATCTCCAGCCGATTTTCGCCCGCACGGGCCTCTCCGAGCTGCTGTGGGACATGGAGCAGGACGGTCAAGGATTGGCCGTCGTCCACGTCGTGGCACCGCATGCGCTCGTGGTGCCGGCCGAAGCGGATTTCGATCGCTGCTATGGAGACGAAATTGCGCACTCGCTGATGGGTGAAGCTGACGGGCCCGCGTGGTTTTGCGACGCCAGAGCCTATTGGTGGAAATATGACTGACCGAACGCCCGCTCACCCTGGCCGCCGGTCGGATCGCCCCAGGGTCAATATCAAAGAGCTCGTCACAATTGCCGTCGCCGGTCACATCGCCGATGCGCTGATGCGAACGATGCCTTACCGCATCGGACAGGACGGCGGATTGCGAGTTCTTCCCGGAACGGGAGGTATCGTGATTAGCCATCGTGTCGGCGATCGGTGCGTCGGTCTTGCGGCCGATCATATCGAGCCTGGCGCCGCCATTCGCAACGAACCTGGCGGCGGTGAGCGCGGCACCGGGAGCGCCGGCCTCCTTGCGTTGGCTTGTATCGGCAATACCGCTCTTGTGCTCGACGGCCCCTGCGCCGGAAGGCGCGGCTTCATCACCGGCAAGCATGGCGGGGTCGATCACGTCCTGGTCGACTTCCCGACCGAGGTTCTGCGTCGCCTGCAGATCGGAAACCGCATGCAGGTCTATTCCTGCGGCGTGGGAATGCGGCTACTGGATCACCCCGAAATCACTGTCATGAATTGCTCGGTGCGGCTCATGCGCCAATGGGGTCTGCAGACGGAAGGCCATCGACTGGTGGCGCCGGTCACTCATCTCATTCCGGCCGCCATCATGGGCTCGGGCCTGGGTCGAAATAACTCCTATCTCGGCGACTGCGATATCCAACTTTTTGATCCAGGAATCGTGCGCCGTTTCCGGCTCGATCGCCTTCGCTTCGGCGACATGGTGGCGATCGTTGACGCCGATCATCGCTTTGGCCGCTCCTTTCGCACGGGAGCGATGACGATCGGCATCGTGATTCACAGCGACAGCACCGTGAGCGGTCACGGTCCGGGCGTGACGACGCTGTTGACAGGCGATGCGCGACAGCTCGTACCTCGTCGCGATCCTCGCGCCAATCTGGCCGAAATTCTCCAACTGAGAGAGCTGTGCGCGGCGCGTCCGCATGCGCCGCTCATGGCCAAGGATCAAGCATGGACCGTCGGCTCGGCGCGATGTCGAACTGCAGATCGATCTCGGCGGCGGATCGCCGCTGGTATCGGATATCAGGGGACGGAACGTGCGCTGCTAGACCGAGCCTAGCAACCGGGAGAGCCGGGCCTAAACACGATCAATGGAGTATTGAAAATGATAAAGTTCTGGCCGGTACCGCAAACTCGAGAGGAATTCGGGGAACTGGACGAGATCGTCGCGCAGCTGTTCAACGACTTAGGTAGTAGCGACACGGCGCAGCGAACGGTTTCACGGGCAGCAGAAAGGAACGGCTCGTTATCTCGTCGCGGAAACAGCCGCGGCGCGGCGCCTTCGGCTCCTGCATGGGAGCACAGCAAGGCTAATCTTGCCCGTGGCAAGCCTTCCGAGCAGGACACGTCTGAAGATCCATCGGTCACCTCATTTGACCGGGACGTCGACAGCGAGGGCTTGTTCTTCGATGAAGAAGGACAGCCGGACAAACCTGCAGATCTCTCATTCGAAGATAAAGAGCTCGTTGAGCGGACGGTCGCGGAGCTGGCGACGCGTCCCCATGCCTACCGCCTGCTCGAGCTGATATTCGATGGGCTCTCGACGCCGAAACAGAAGGCCGATATCTCACTCGACGATCCCTCCGCGATCGACGGTGGTCAGAAGCCCGCCCGGCCACCGGGCGCCTTCAATCCAAGGCCCGCATCAGACGAGACGGAGACGTGATGGTCGCAAAACCGGCCGCCTCGGACGAGCTCGTCGGCTTTGCGCAAGCAGCCGATTACGCGGTCATCGGCCCTGCCGACAACCGTGTACAACAACCCGACACCACACGCTTTCCGTTCAACACCGTCTGCCACATCGAGCGAGATTTCGGCGACGGCAGATTGCGCGGCTGCTCCGGCGTCCTGATTGCCCCGACCTTTGTCCTCACGGCAGCGCACTGCCTTTACAACCTCTTATTGAGGCGCGCGCCGGGCCGGATCATTGTCAGCCCTGGGCGGCGCGACCGTGACACCACGCCATTTGGATCGATCGAGGCGTCGCGCGCCTATGTGGCACGAGAATTCGTTGGAGTCCGGCGGCGACGGCCCATCCACATCAGGACCCACGATTATGGGTTGGTAAGGATACCGGGACCGTTCGGTCGCCTGGATCGCTTCATGCGGCTTTCTGCACCGACCGACGCCGAGCTTGCTGCCATCCGGCATCGTGGATTGATCACCATTGCCGGATATCCCGGCGATCGGCCCGTCGGCACGCTGTGGTGGCATTCGGAAATTCCCAGCGGCTGGACCCGGCGGCGATTGTTCTACACGGTCCAAACCTGCCCGGGTCACAGCGGCAGTCCGATCTGGCATCGCTCCGCGGCGCGCGAAGCTCCGGCAATCATCGGCATCCACACGTCGGGAATCGTTGACGAGCAAGGACGCTCGTATGGTTGCCACAGGGACACAGTGCTCGCTCCGCCGGGAATGATGAACAGCGGCGTTCGCATTATTCCTGAAGTCATGGCCGACGTGCTTGATCCGGAACGAAAGCTCGTTCGTGAGCGCCGAATGGTGCGCGTCTTGTGACGAATGAATCTTGTGCTTTTGTGAGCGACCTGTGAAACGTTAAGGGATCCGAGAAATTGCTCCAAATTTGTGGCAGAGTTCCGATGGAGCAACTTGAGAGTGAAAATATATATTCGATCTTGTGGGTATCTGAGTAATCGGAGGTAACCGCCGTGACGACCTCCCCTTACCGAGAATTTTCTCGATATTACGATCGCGTCATAGGCAACGTAGTTGCTCCCACAATCAAAAGGAACATTGAGCAAAGCCGGCGGCGCTACAGCATCAGTTTTGCTTCCGCTGCCGATATTGGCTGCGGAACCGGGCAGCTCCTGCACTATCTATCGCGGCACTGTGCCGTTCTTTATGGCGTCGACGGCTCTCTTGAGATGCTGCGTCAAGCCAGGCGTCGAACCAGAGACAAGAATGTCCTGTTCCTGCATCAGGACCTGCGCGCGTTGCGGCTGCCGCGGCCCGTCGATCTCATCACCTGCACATTCGACACGCTGAACTACCTGACGATGCCCGATCAATTGAAACGTACCTTCCAGCGTATTCGGGACAATCTGCGCGAAGGTGGACACGTCATTTTTGACATCATTACGGGCGCCGGCGAGCGGCGACGGCGGCTCGTTCGGCAACGCGTGCTGTTGCCGGAAGCGATCGGACTCTGGCTGGTCGCGATCGATGGCCGCAGAAGGCGGTCCCGCGTCGAGATGCGCTGGCGGACTAGCGGCAACGATGGTCTTCCACGGCTGCGGCAAGAGGTCCACATCCAGAGATGGTACCCCCTGCGGCTTTTGTGTAAATTCTTAGGCCAGTGCGGTCTTTGCGTGCGTGGAATTCATGATGCGGAAACTTATCAGCCCGCCTCCAGGCACACGTGGTGGGCTCTCTTTGTGGCTTATAGGCCTCCTTTGAACGAATGGGCGTGAAAGGCAGGAGGCCTCCATGCAGGAGTGAGAGTGATGATGGCCGAACCGGGTAAGATCGGAGAAATTTCGCAGTTGCGGGGCCATTCTTTGCAGGATGACACCTTCGAACTGGTTCCCTTTCAGCTTGAAGGCCGTACGTACTGGGTCGTCCCAGCCCGTCATTCCGACGCGCAGCGAGGCTATGGCAAGGAGCGGTCTGGGATCGGATATGGCGGGCGATCGATCTGCGGATGGCTGCAGGCCGACGATCGGAATTATTTCGTGGTCACCCAATCCAGCGACGTGAAAGGGGAGACCGATCATTTCGTTGCTAAAGGCGTTCCTTGGGAGACGTTGTCGGAGCGTGAGACACAGATTGCCCTTCTGGTTTCCCATGGCAAGGGAACGAAGCAGATAGCCGGGCATCTTCTCATCAGCGAGCATACGGTCCGAAGTTACATGCGGCGCATTTTTTCAAAGCTGCATGTCTCGACACGGCCTGCCATGGTTGCGGAGTTGATGCGGCTGGGTTTCCTTGCCTCTGATTTCGGGGGGCCGCGGCCGAAAAGGTAAGGCGGGCGGCGGAGACCGAGGGTTATCGGATGATTCCGTCTCTTGTCGAATGCGCGCCGCAGTCACCCTATCCGCCCCGTTGCTTCAATTGTCGTCGGCCTCGAAGAACACCCCTGAGGGCGGGAGACGACCCCAGAAGATATGCCCGCTGCGACGTGGTTGTTGGCCTGGTCGCGTCGACCTCAGTTCGACATGGAAATGTGGGCGGCCACCTCCATGCCGCTCCGAAACCAGGCTCGTGCGAGGCCTACCCGACGTCGCGCCGGTGACTGTGCCGCGCACGCGCGCCGCCTGCAGCTGCGCCCAACGTAGCGCTTGTTGCTGGGTTGCTCCGGACAAGAAAACGCCCGCTGGACTCCATAGCTGACGACGAAGCTCCCGCTGTGCGGTTTTCCCCCGTACGGCCATCGGGGCTCCCACGACCAGGGGACGCGGCGCGATGTGGTTTTGGGGCAGTGGGCCAACGAGAGGAACAACGCTCCTGACAAGAAACCTGTCGCTGTCGGAAAAACGACTGCTTCTTGGCGGAAGAAATGCTGGCGACAATGTGGGGTCACCGTGTCTCGTCATGCAAAACGAGCACGAACATGCCGAATCATGAGGCACGCGGATGTTGTCAATGGCGCGATCAACGAGGATACGAAGCTCTTGACTTTCATTCATCGCTAACCTCGCCGTAACTGCGAAGCATCGTGCGGCGGGGCCAGGGAAAAGCCAAGCCACACGTTTTAGGTAGCCCGGTTTCGCGCCGCAAATCGGCAAATCTTGGTGTAACGGTTTCCTTCGGAGCGACGGATAATGCTTTCGTGGCCAATCAATTCGTCGATCCACGCCGTGTTGATGCCCGCCGTGTTTTGCCTTGTATCGCCGACATCTTTACCCTCGATGCATTCTAATCGAGGGCGCACCAGAATCGCGAGGCTTCGGTCCCCTCGCCTGTCCGTGGTTCAAACCGTGGCTTTTTGCACTAAACTGTCAAAATGCCCCTCATTTTTCAGAAAGGGTGACTGACACCCCTTGCGGCTGAGCCTCGTGGGACCGGTCACGCATGCCGAGTTCGACGCAGCGCTACGAGGCGTCGATCCCAAAAACCGACGAGCGGCTGGCGCAAGTTGGCGGGCGTGGATGGACGCACTCGGCCGGCTCGGACCTGACCTTCAGCGCCACCGAAATCGGTCTCGGTGTTATGGGCCGTCTCCGAGGGTCATGATCGGGCGCTGATCGAACAAGCCCCATCGATCGGCGGTGCCGGCGCAACAGCGCATCTCGAAGGGACCGCCTTGGAGACCAACTAGTACCCACTTTCCCTGGGAAGTGAGTCATGATTCAACATCGGGATGATACCCGAAGCCAGAGAAGTCCACCTTTCGAAGAAAGATCGCAAGGTGCTT
>Ga0210401_10003993_pt1 | contig 15520 bp, 14 predicted proteins | sample IncBWH32MmetaG_FD_150866 | JGI IMG/M metagenome (GOLD analysis project Ga0210401, IMG submission 150866) | Forest soil microbial communities from Barre Woods Harvard Forest LTER site, Petersham, Massachusetts, United States - Inc-BW-H-32-M | ecosystem: Environmental > Terrestrial > Soil >... | reverse complement strand
TTATCAAGCAACAAAAAGCTCAGCAGGCCGCAGATGCAGAAGCCAGCGCGCTGCTTTCTCAGGCGCGTACCGGCGGTCTGGATAAAGCTGCTAGCGCGAAGGGAATGCAAGCCGTAACGACGGACTTTATAAGCCGCACGGATTCGCTTCCCGGCATTGGCGCCTCGCCCCAGTTCACCGAAGCGGTGTTCAGCGCCGCGGAAAAATCTCCGCCAGACGAAGTGCAGTTGGCGCAGGGGTACGCGATCTATCAACTGGAAGCCATCAAACCACCCGCTACGCCGACTTTCGAAGAGATTCGCAGTCGCGTGGAGACCGAATTCAAGAATGAGCGTGCTGGGACTTTGCTGACACAAAAAACCCAGGAGCTATCTGATCGAGCCAAGGCCGATCACGACTTGAAAAAGGCCGCTAAAGAATTGGGCGCCACGATGAAGACCAGCGACTTCGTGAAGCCTGAGGGACAAGTGCCGGATATCGGTTCGATGGCCGGACCCGCGTCGGCGGCTTTCACCCTCAAGCCGGGCGATATCAGCGGTCCCATCGACAGTGGTAATACTGGCGCGGTACTGTCCATTCTCGACAAGCAAGCGCCTCCCGATTCTGAGTTCGCCTCGAAGAAAGATCAGATTCGCGATACGCTGGTTCAGAATGAGCAATCCGAATTGTTCGGTCTGTTTATGGCGAACCTTCGCGATCAGATGGAGAAGTCTGGCAAGATCAAAATCAATGAGCAAGAGATGAAAAGCCTCACCAAGCAGCAAGCCGCGGGGGACGAAGGAGAATAGTTCGCAAGTTCCCTCGAGCTCGTGATCAGCGATTTGTCGCCAGCAAGTTGCCGCGTTTTTGAGAATTATCTAAGCTAGAAGCGTGATTAAGTACGAACCCAATCTCGCTTCGTTCCGGATCACAGCCTCATAATTTAGGTGGAAAAATAATCATCCATGTCATTCCCTCGCTCGACCGGAATTCTGCTCCATCCCGCTTCCCTGCCATCACGCGGCGGCATCGGTGATTTTGGCCCGGCCGCTTACGAGTTTCTCGACTTTCTGGCATCCGCGCGCCAGGGCCTGTGGCAAGTCTTGCCTTTGGGACCACCGGCGAATGGCAATTCGCCGTACTCTTCGACTTCAGCCTTCGCAGGCAATCCTCTCCTCGTGAGCCTGGAACGATTGGCCGACCGTGGCTGGCTCGACAGATCGCAGTTGAATGCGCTTCCTGATTCCAACGGCCATATCGATTACGAACAGGTTCAGAAGGACAAGTTCCCTTTACTGGCTGAGGCGGCCAACAAGTTTCTGCACTCTGCTACGAGCTCCGCGCGATCCCGCTTCGACCGATTCTGCCAGGAAAATGACTGGTGGCTGCAAGACTTCGTGCTTTACGACGCTTTGAGAACTCGATACCGCAAGCAATCATGGAACACGTGGCCGCTCGCGCTGGCACGCCGCGAAGCGAGCGCGCTGGAGACCGCGCATATCGAATTAGCTTCCGAGATGGCCGTCCGCAAGGTCATCCAGTTTTTTTTCTACGAGCAATGGCATGCCCTGCGTCTCTATTGCGCGGAAAAGTCGATCCGCGTAGTGGGAGACATTGCCATCTTTGTGGATTACGACAGCGCCGACGTCTGGGCACATCGAGAAATCTTTCGTCTGAAAGATACTCTGGAGCCCGAAGCAGTATCGGGCGTGCCGCCGGACGCTTTCAGCGCCACCGGACAGCGCTGGGGAAATCCTCTCTATAACTGGAACGTGTTGCGCTCCGAAGGTTACAAGTGGTGGGTGCAACGGTTAGCCTGGGCGGCTCAGACATGTGATTTTATCCGTCTGGATCATTTTCGCGGCTTCGCGCAATTCTGGGAAATTCCCGCGAGCGAACCTACAGCAATAAACGGCCGTTGGGTTGATGGGCCAAAAGACGAACTATTCAACAAACTGCGCGAGGAATTGGGAGGCCTTCCATTCTTTGCTGAAGATTTAGGCTATATTACTCCGGACGTGCACGCGCTCCGCGAACGCCTGAACATTCCCGGCATGGCAGTATTGCAATTTGGTTTTGGCGATCCCGGAGCGCACATGTATCTTCCCCACCGGCTGACGGCCGATCGCGTTGTATATACGGGCACTCACGACAACGACACAACTTTGGGATGGTGGAATTCAACCGCAACGGAATATGAACGTCGCGCCGCCGAGGCTTATGTGGGACCTTGCGAAGATGGCATCAATTGGGCTTTCATTCGTGCCGCGCAGGCATCGGTAGCGAGCTTCTCCGTGTTTCCTATTCAGGATGTACTTGGCCTGGGCAGCGAAGCCCGCTTGAACACTCCCAGCGTAAAAACCGGCAACTATCATTGGCGATATCAGCCAGGATCGTTGAATCACAAATTGGCGGAGCGCCTGGCGAATCTTGCCGAGGTCACCGACCGGCTTCCGCAGCCAGTTCCAAAGCCTCCAAGCGAAGACTTCATTGCCTGATTTGTACAGGAACGCGCATGAGAAAAGGCGTAGGACTCAAAACCATTTCGCCGTATCGGCTGTGGTCTTTATTGCCTCCGCTCGAAAATTCACATCTGCCCGACTTGCTGATGTTCGCGGCGGCCATCGCCCTTTTCTACGGAGTCCTGGTCGTCGCCCGCACATGGCTTGGCCCTTTTACTCCCGCAGTTGAAATTTCACAAAGCCCGCTGGCGCTTCCCGCCTACGCCGGTCTGTCGCTGTTGCGCATTACGCTCGCGTACGTGTTGAGCCTGGCGTTCACGCTGGTATATGGCTACATCGCCGCCTACAACGCCAAGGCTGAGCGCTTCATGATTCCGCTGTTAGACGTTTTGCAGTCGATCCCGGTGCTGAGCTTCTTACCCGGAGTGATGCTGGCCATGGTCGCGCTGTTTCCCAGTCGCCAGTTGGGCGTCGAGTTGGGCGCGATACTCCTTATCTTCACTGGCCAAGTCTGGAATATGGCCTTCAGTTTTTATGCTTCGCTGAAGAGCATTCCCCACGAAATGCGCGAAGCCGCCAGCATTTATAAGTTCAGCTGGTGGCAGCGCTTCACCGAGGTGGAATTGCCCTTCGCGGCCATAGGCCTAGTGTGGAATTCGATGATGTCAGTGGCCGGAGGCTGGTTCGCACTGATGGCGTGCGAAATGTTCGTGCTTGGCTCGCGAGATTTCCGCTTGCCGGGACTTGGCTCGTATCTCCAAACTGCCGCCAGCGCCGGAGACACGCGATCCATTCTCTTGGGCGTCTTTACCATGATCGCAGTCATCGTGTTGCTCGATCAGTTTGTGTGGAGACCGGTGATTGCTTGGGCGGAGAAATTTAAGGTCGAGCAAGTGGAAAGCGCTGAGGTTCCGCATTCCTGGGTGCTAAATCTGCTGCAGCACTCGCGCGCTCTCGCGCAACTCGAGCAGAAAGCCATTTTTCCGCTCCGCGAATCTCTCATGTCGTATTTTTCGCGAAGGCACAATGCCGGGACGGCAACCGCCCCAGCACCCCGTTGGAAAACCTACGTGCTTGGCGTTCTCGGTATAGCCGCCCTCGGCCTCACCGGCTACGCAGTAGTTCGAGTTGCGATCCTCCTGACCGGACTCGACCACTCCGAAGTGACTGAACTGGGACAAGGACTGGGTGCAACTTTTCTTCGCGTCATCGCGGCGTTGTTGATCGGCGCTGCGTGGACTATTCCCGTAGGCGTGAAGATCGGTTTCAGTCCGCGACTGGCCCGCGTGGCGCAACCGTTGGCACAGATTGCTGCCTCAGTTCCGGCCAATGCTTTCTTCCCCGTCATTCTGCTCATCCTGTTGCGACTAGGATCGGGTCTCGGAATCGGGTCCATACTTCTGCTTCTGCTCGGAACACAGTGGTACATCTTATTCAACGTAATCGCTGGCGCAATGGCGATCCCGACCGACCTGAAAGAAGCCTGCACCGTGTGCCGGATTAATGGCTGGCAGCGCTGGCGCAAGCTGATCCTTCCGGGAATCTTTCCTTATCTCCTGACCGGCATGGTCACCGCATCGGGCGGTGCATGGAATGCCAGCATCGTGGCCGAATATTTTCATTTCAAGGGACAGACTTTTTCTACCATCGGGCTGGGATCCACGATAAGCCGCGCCACAGACAGCGGAAACTATGACTTGCTGATCGCGGCCACAATCGTGATGGCGGCCATGGTAGTCACGGTGAACCGATTGCTCTGGCGAAGGCTTTACCGGCTAGGAGAAACTCGATTCAGGTTGGAGAGCTAAGAAAAAAGCCGGAATCTTTCGATCCCGGCTGCAGTTGGCTGGTCGCCCGGAAAAAATCGTTGATGGAAGGCGGGCGTCCTCGCCCGTCGGCTGTGCGTCAAAAATGCGCCACGAAACTTAGCAAAATCTACGCGCTTCTTCGCGGACGCACCGTCAGATCACGCACCTGCGTCAGGATGCTCGACATCTGCATGCCATTCAACTGGTTCACGAACGGCAACATCTCCGCGACAAACGCATCCTGCACCAGTTCGCGAATCTCCTCTTGTCGATTGCGCTCCCCACCACTTAGCAGGTCGGGCACGGTAACCTCCAATGCGTTCGCCAACCGCTCAAGTGAGGAAAGCGTAGGCGTTGCCTTTTCGTTTTCGATTTTGGAGACGTAAGTTCGAGGCACCGACATGCGCGCAGCCAGTTGGCGCTGGCTGAGCCCATTGCGCAGACGCATGGACCGGATCGAGGCAGCCAAGTGCAGATGCCCCCGGCCATGGCCATTGCTCGGTAAAATCTGCGGCGGTGGCGGCGCCTGAACTACTTCAGGCTCTTCTTCATCCAACGAAGAGTGGCAGCGGCGACAAAGATCGTTACTGGTGCGAAATTGAACCAACAGGCAACGATCACAACGAACGACTTCCCTTGAATCTACTGGGGCAAGAGTGGTGGCCATCTAAGGTGTGGGAGGGCCAGAGCGGGCTTCTCCTGGAACCGAGTGAACCAAACTTGATACGGTTCCCAACCTGTTGCGTAATCTGCGGTACAACCCCTGTGGATGTCAAGCGCAATCTACAAAGCAAGCTGCAAAGTATGATAGTGGAGAAACAAAATGAATTCCCGATCGAGCCATTTGTGTGTACGCCCTCGCGCGAGTTTGGAAAGGCACGGCTTCGGCCGTGCCGATAAAGCCCGATGGTTACTGGGCTTTAGCCCCGCGGATGAAGTTGCGAATGCAGCCGCGCAACACCGGCTGAAGAAGTTCTGAGGAGCAAGATGACGATTGATCGCGAAGCAGCATGGGGTTTACTAACTGAGTTCACCCAGTCAGAAAGTTTGCGCAAACACGCCTTGTCAGTTGAGGCATGCATGCGCGCGTATGCGCGAAAATTATCCTCAGGCTCCCCTGACGAAGAAGAACTCTGGGGCGTGGTAGGGCTGCTCCACGATTTCGATTACGACAAATATCCCAGCCTCGACGACCATCCTTATAAAGGGAATGAAATCCTGAAAGAGCGCGAGTATCCGGAAGAAATCCGCAAGGCAATTATGTCCCACGCAGAATACACTTGCGTGACACGCGACACGCCGATGGAAAAGGCGCTGTTCGCCTGCGACGAACTCGCCGGATTTATTACCGCGGTCGCGTTAATCAAACCGGGAAAATCGCTTGCTGAGGTAGACGCAAAGTCAGTCCGCAAAAGGATGAAAGACAAAGCCTTCGCAAGGAAAGTGAATCGAGATGACATCGTGAACGGCGCGGCAGCCCTGGGCATCGAACTAGACGAACACATCGCATTCTGCATCGAAGCCCTAAAGCCAATCGCAGACAAATTAGGCTTGGCCGGAAGCGCAAAAGTGTAGGCGCGGGCGCCGTCGCCCGTGCGGACGCGGGAACCTGTGTGGGGAAAACGGCCTGTGTGGGGACGGGTCTCTAACCCATCTAGCCCCGCGAAGCTCGGCCAAAGCACGCTGAAACCTAAGTTACCTCAGCGCCTCCGCGATTTTCCCACTAGCAATCAACTCGGCGATCCGCGCAAAATCCTGATACATCACGCGGTCCTTATCCATAGTCGCACACACCGACCGGATCGCGGCATGCGCCGCCTGCCCGCGCTTGCCAGTCTTGAGCGGAGCCACAAAGTCCAACGCCTGCGCCGCCGCCATGGCCTCAATCGCCATCGCATTGCGTGCGTTTTCGACGATGCGTTTCAGCTTGAGCGATGCCGCCATTCCCATCGAAACAAAATCTTCTTTATTGCCAGAAGTGGTAATCGAATCCACCGAAGCCGGATGAGCCAGAATTTTATTTTCGCTCACCAAAGCCGCCGCCGTGACCTGCGGCATCATGAATCCCGAGTTCAATCCCGCTCCGGCAGCCAAAAATGGCGGCAGGCCTTCATTCAGCGCCGGATTGACCAACCGCTCCAACCTTCGTTCCGAAATGCCGGCCAGCGCGCTGAGCGCAATCCCGAGAAAATCCAGTGCAAATGCCACGGGCTCGCCATGAAAATTCCCGCCGGAAATGACTTCACCTTTGCCATCCGCCTGCTTCGAGTCGTTCACAAAAACCAGCGGGTTATCCACAGCCGAGTTAACTTCAATCTCGATAACCCCGCGGCAATAGCTCAGCGTATCGCGTACCGCGCCGTGTACTTGTGGAATGCAGCGCAATGAATACGCATCCTGCACGCGACCGCAGTCGCGATGCGACTCGCGAATCTGGCTGCCTTCAAGCATGCGTCGCAGGTTTTGCGCAGTCTTTATCTGGCCCCGGTGCGGACGTGCCATTTGAATACGCTCATCAAATGCCGCGTCTGTTCCCCGTAACGCATCGAGCGTCATCGCGCCAACCACGTCTGCCGTATCGACCAAAGTCTCTGCTGCGAGGAGCGCCAGAATTCCTACCGCGAGCATTCCTTGCGTCCCGTTAATCAGCGAAACCGCTTCCTTGGCTTCAAGCACCACCGGCTTGATTTGGGCGCGACGCAACGCGTCTGCCGCGGGATTGCGAACACCCTGCTCATTCACACACTCGCCTTCGCCAATCAGCGCCAGCGCAAGATGAGCCAGAGGCGCTAAATCACCGCTCGCTCCAACGCTTCCCTGCGAAGGAACAAACGGCGTGACTCCGCGGTTGAGCATCTCGCAAAGCGCGTCAATGGTCTGTGTGCGCACGCCGGAAAAGCCCTTGGATAAAGAATTGGCGCGCAGCAGCATCATGGCGCGAACTTCAGCCGCCGCCAAAGGCGGCCCGACCCCCACGGCGTGCGATCGCACCAGGTTGACCTGCATCTCCCGAATCTGCTCGCCCGCAATGCGCACATCGCTCAGCTTTCCCACGCCGGTCGTGATCGCATAGGAGACTGTGTCACTGGCTACAAGCGTATCCACCACGGTACGCGCACGGTTTGCGGATGCGCGGGCATCGGGGTCGAGCAGCACAGGACGCCGTTCGGTGGCGACTTCCCGGACCTCTTCCAAGGTCAAATCGTTGCCGTTAATATGAAGAGCTTTCAAGAGATTTTCAGTCGGCTTTCAATTGGATTATTCTCAGGCTTCCGTATCCATAGCTTCGCGGAACGCGCTCATGTATCTGTCCGGCAGCGAAACTTTTTTCATTTCCCGATCGACCACAATGTGTGTGGTATCGCCCTCAGCCAGCAAGGTTCCGTCATCAGCGCGCATCAGTTCATATTCGAATTGAATCAGAGATTCGCGAATGTACTTCAAACGCGTGCGTACGACGATCTCGTCGTCATAGCGAGCCGGAGCCTTATATCGGCAGCGCGCGTCGATAACCGCGATGCCGCAGCCTTCTATATCCTCCATGTCGCGATATGAAAAGCCGAGTTGCCGCAGCAGTTCCACGCGTCCGATTTCGAACCAGATGAAATAATTCGCATGGTAAACCACGCCCATCTGGTCAGTCTCAGCATAACGAACCCGCAGCCGGGCCTCATTGACGACCGGGCGGTGATTGTCGCCTCTGCTCATTCGCCCGTCCAGCGCGGCTTGCGCTTCTCCAGAAATGACGAGATGCCTTCGCGAAAATCGGAGGTGGCACGGATCGCCGCATTCTCCTTAACCGCCGACCGTATCTGCGCATCCAGTTCACTTCGTGCGTAATCGCTGAGCAGGCGTTTCGTAGACAACAGCGATGCCGGGCTGTTCTCCACGAGTTGCAGAGCCAGCGCCCGGGCACGCGCCATCAAATCTTCCGGAGAAACAATTTCGTTGATCAGGCCGATACGATGAGCCTCATCCGCTTCAATGATTCTGCCGGTGAGCAGCAAATCCCGCACATGTTTTTCCCCAATTTGCCGCAGCAGAAAGGTAGAAACGATTGCCGGCGCGAAACCAATTCGAACCTCGGTGTAGCCAAACTTCGCTTCAGGCACAGCCAGCGTGAAGTCACAAAGGGTAGCGAGACCGCAACCGCCGGCAATGGCTGCCCCATTTACAGCTGCAATCGTGGGCCGAGGGAAGTCATAAAGTGCGCGGAATAAGCGCGCCATTGTTTCAGAATCCTTCACGTCTTGTTCCGGCGAGCGCCCCGTCAAAGCTTTCAGATTCTCCAGGTCCATCCCTGAGCAAAATGCTTTCCCTTCCCCGGTAAGAATCAGCACCAGAGCGGAAGAATGTGCAACTTCATCCAGTGCCGCTTCCAACTCCTCAATCAGTTCGTAGCTGATGGCATTGCGCTTTTCCGGGCGGCTCAGCGTGATGGTGGCGATGCTCACGTCGTGGGTAAGACGGAGTGTTCTGTAGTCCATATCAGTCAGCCGCCGCTGAAGTGGAATATCGCGCGCCAATCTCCGCCGTCGCCCGCAACAACACATCGAGAGGCTTCAGCGATGGCAAGGTCGCCCCGCGAGCAGCCAGCGCTGTTAACACCTGCTCGGTCGCAATATTGCCTACCAGAGCATCCTGAGCAAATGGACATCCGCCCAAGCCGCCCAACGCGGAATCAAATCGCCGACAGCCTGCATCAAACGCAGCAATCACTTTGGCCGCGGCCTGATCAGGCCGGCTGTGCAGGTGTACACCGATTTCCAGATAGGCATACTTCGAAATCACTGACGAAACCACTTCACCAATCTGCGCCGGCTCCGCAACTCCAACTGTGTCGGCCAGCGAAATCATACGCACGCCATAAGATTCGAGCAGGTCAACGGCATCCCCAACTTCGCCAACGTTCCACTGGTCGCCGTAGGGATTTCCAAATGCCATCGAAATATAAACCACGGTATCGAGGCCAGCATCTTCACCTTTGTCTTTGATTTTCTCCAATTGATCGATGGCCTCGTCGAGCGTCTGATGCTGGTTGTTCCGCAAGAATGTGGGTGAAACTGAATAAGGGAATCCGAGTGTACGCACTGCGTTCGTGCTGATGGCTCTCTGCGCGCCTTTTTCGTTGACCACAATCCCGATAATCTCGACATCGTCCGGAGGATCGAGTTCTTTGGCGACTTCTTCCGAGTCAGCCATCTGCGGCACAGCCGTGGGAGACACGAATGACATGGCATCAATGTGCTTGAATCCCGCGCTGATCAAAGCTCGCAGATATTCCACCTTAATGTGCGTGGGAATTATCCCTTTCAGCCCCTGCCACGCATCCCGCGGGCATTCAACGAGTTTGACAGCTTCCGACATTTGAAGACCCGGCCACGGATTTAACGGATGAATTCATTTAATTTCTTTCTCCGTGTTGATCCGTGAAAATCTGTGGCTAATGAAGTTGGCTACGTTTGCAGCACTCCCACTTTGAACTCCGGCACATCCGGATTTAGCGCGGCGGCTTCGAGTGCTTGAGTGATCGCGTCGCGCGTTTCTGCAGGATCGATAATCTTATCGATCCACAAGCGAGCCGCGCCATATCGCGGATCCGTCTGCTCGTCATAGGTACGCTTCGTTGCCTCGTAAAGCTCTTTCTTTTCCTCTTCGCCTAACTTTTTCCCGCCGCGCTCCAATTGCTTCAGCTTGATTTCCACCAAAACGCTCGCAGCGGAATCGCCGCTCATCACCGCATAACGCGCCGTAGGCCAGGCAAACACGAATCGCGGATCATACGCCTTGCCGCACATCGCATAATGCCCCGCGCCGAACGATCCGCCAACAATCACCGTAATCTTGGGCACAACCGAATTCGCAACCGCATTCACCATCTTCGCGCCTGCTTTAATGATGCCGCTCCACTCCGCATCGCGGCCCACCATGAATCCGTTGACATCGTGGAAGAAAACCAGCGGAATTAAATTCTGGTTGCAATCCATGATGAAGCGCGCAGCCTTCTCCGCCGATTCGGTATAAATTACGCCGCCAAACTCAAGCCGCTTGTGGCCTTCGTGGTCGGTGGCCTGCGCATGCAGTTTTTGATTGGCAACAAGCCCCACCGCGAATCCGCCAATACGCGCGTAGCCGCAGATCAGAGTCTTCCCATACTCAGGTTTGTATTCATCAAAGCGGCTGCCATCCACAATGCGGGCAATGATTTCCTTCATATCGTACGGGCGCCCGGGAGAAGAATCGTAGATCCCGTAAATTTCCTCTGCAGCCAGTGCCGGCTCTTCCGGTTTCTTGCGGTCCCACGGAGACTGTCGCCGGTAGCCCCACTTCTCGACGATGGCTCGAATCCGCGCCAAGCAGGCTTCGTCATTCGCTTCACGGAAGTCCACGGTGCCGCTGATTGCCGAGTGCATAGCCGCGCCACCCAACTCTTCAGCGGACACTTTCTGCCCAATCGCCGCCTGCACCAGCGCCGGACCAGCGAGAAAAAGTCCGCTGCCATCGGTCATCAGCACGTGATCGCACATTACAGGAAGGTAGCCCCCGCCGGCCACGCACATTCCCATAATCGCCGCGATCTGCGGGATGCCCATGGCTGACATCACCGCGTTGTTGCGAAACACGCGCCCGAAATCGTCGGTGTCTGGAAACACATCCTCTTGCAGCGGAAGAAACACGCCCGCAGAGTCGACCAGATACATGGTCGGAATTCGATTTTCAATAGCAACGTTTTGCGCCCGGATAACTTTTTTTGACGTCATGGGAAAGAATGCTCCAGCTTTCACCGTGGCATCGTTGGCGATAATCATCACCAATCTGGTATGGATCCGGCCCAGTCCGGTAACGACTCCGGCCGACGGCGCACCACCCCACTCCTCATACATTCCATAAGCTGCAAATGAGCCGATCTCAAAAAAACTGGCCGGGTCTACCAATAAGCCGATGCGTTCGCGTGCCGTCAGTCGGCCCTTGTTATGCTGGCTCTCAATCGCTTTGGCCCCGCCGCCCTCACGGATTTTTTCCTCTTCATTGCGCACCTGCGAAACCATGTCGGCCAGAAACCGCATATTAGCCTCAAAGCGCGCGGAGGTAGCATCAACGCGCGTTTCGAGGACGCTCGATGTCGAGGGCGTGCTGAATTCGATTCGGTCGGCCATGAAAGGACAGCGAGGAACCACTTACCGTATAACAGCGCGGCGTCGCGACGCAAACTGAGACCCGGCTTTCGGCATTCAAGTAGCCGCTAATCCAGATGCCTGCCTGCTGCGGAATTAAAGCGAAAGAGTATCGCGGAAATCAGGGTTCCAGATTAACGTTGAATCCGTAGGCCTTCAGCAAGTCCGGGGGAACGTATTTGTCGTCTTTGTTTCGCAGCACCCACTCCCGCAATTCGGGCGAGCTTTGGTACTGTTCTGGGGAAAGCTTGAGCGAGTCAACAATTCGTTCAAACGAACTCTCTGAGAAAGCGCGCGCGTTATTCGCCGCCAGCTTGGCAGATCTCGACGTTCCATGCTGGGATGACATCAATGCCTCCGTTCCTACGAATTATAGCTGCTCGGCTCCATCTGTTCGTCACCGAAAGCTGTTTCCACAACTGTGAGGAATCGGTTACCAATTCTGACAGAATGAGGTCCGCTTGTGCAATCCCGACAGGTTCGTTCGAATCTATTTGACGCGATCCAGCACCTTTCGCGAAACCACGGTCACCAGCCTACGCGGACTGAATCGCACCGATTCTGCCAGCAACCAGTTTCGAAATCCCGAGATCACTATCATTTTGCCAGCCATCAGCGCACGATAGCCATCGCGCGCAACAGCGCCAGCGGTCATCGGGCGCAGCTTCTTGAACAGCAGCGTGTTTCCCAGACCAGCGCGACCCTGAAATCCGGTGTCGGTTGCGCCCGGACAGAGACAAGTCACCGTCACACCGGTTCCGTGCAATTCATTCCCCAGCGCTTCGGAAAACGAAATCACATAAGCCTTCGTCGCATAGTAAACGCTCATGAGTGGACCAGGCTGAAATCCCGCCGTGGAAGCCACATTCAAGATCTTGCCGGAACGCCGTTCTATCATCGGCCCGAGAAAAAGTTTGGTGAGATAAGTGAGAGCAGTGATATTGAGTTGAATCTGCCCTAAGGTATCTTCCTCCGAAATGTCCGCAAACTCGCCAAGTACCCCGTAACCTGCGTTGTTTACGAGGATATCCACCGCAGTGCCCTCGCGTTGTAATTCGTCGAAAAGGGATTGCGGAGCAGAAGTAACCGTGAGGTCGAGCGGAACAGCTTTGGCCGAGATGCCAAACTCACGCTGAAGTTCAGCGGAGAATTGCGTAAGCTTGCCAGCGCTGCGCGCAACCAGCACCAAGTTGTAACGGTCTTTGGCAAACAGCTTGGCGAGTTCGTAGCCTATTCCGCTGGACGCGCCGGTGATCAATGCAGTCTTGTTCATCACTCACTGATGTTACCTCGCAAGCGGAGTCACCGAAACCAGTGCTGCACCGAAGTCGACAGTTCCGCCCAATAAGATTGCAAGCGATTGCTCAGCGTGTCCGGCTTCGTCATATCAAAACCGCCACGCGGCGTGCGCAGCGCGGGACTGTAGCCCGCGGGTAAATCAAACAGAGACGCATCGAGAGCCGCTTCAGAGAACTCGACCAGCTCAACTTTCGAAATACTGGTTTGACCGGCTTCGGTTCGATGGGTGGTTTCTTCGATAGCGTATCCACGAGACGCTGTGCCGAGTCGCTTGATCTGCACGCGGTCGCGCTTGCCCGATGTTGCCGCGAGATACCCGAACCCAACACCACGCGACTCCTGACAGCCCAATCCGGGCAAATCGATGTACCAGCCGTCCACTTCAGTGAGGCTTGGTTGCATCACGGCTCCGGGGCCGGGCTCGACTTTGGTCGTCGTCTTCACATGGTGCAATTCTTGGGTTCCCATTTTGCGGCGTTCGCCAGTGTCGACTGTGTCGATGGTGACCGTTACGTCGGCGCCGGTGGTTTCCTCATGTGAAGTAGGGCGAGCTCGTTTCATGCGCTCTGCCGAGTCTTCAATGGGAAAAGACGCATAAGTCTTCTCCTTGTTGTTCAGGTTAAAGCGCAGCTTCGTGTCGCATTGCGTAATCGTTAACGTGTCCACGCGGCTAGCCACGTTCTGCATCACGTGCTCACTGCGTTGGCGGGCTCCTTTGAGATAAAGCGTCTCCTCGCTGGAATACCTGCTGCCACTGGTGCCGCGAGTCTTGATAGTAAGGTCGGGGAAGTTCGGGACCACTAGTTTGGGCAGTTGTAAAGGGACGGTCAATATCAGTAGCGAGAGGAGACAGAGAGTGGAGGCACCCATATTCGCATCCTCCTCTTTATGTCATTCGGAGAACCAAAGCGACGAGGAATCCGTTCGCCAAAATCCAGATCCCTCGCTTCGCTCAGGATGACAAATTTGTTTGTAGAGACGTAAGGCCCGCCTCTACACCCCAGCCATAGCCGGTTCGACCTCGTAAATCGAGTACCACGAGGTTGCCGCCTTCAGCCGTTCATTCACGTTATTAATATTTTTCACGCCTTCCGTCTGCAGCCATTTGCGGAAGGCCTCTGCGCCCTGCTTGGCGTAGATCGGGATCCCGTCTTTCCAGGTAGCGCGGCCGCAAAGTACTCCGTTGAACTTCACGCCAGATTCTCCGGCAAGCTCGAGCGCTTCCGTAAACTCGGCGTTGCTCACGCCTGCCGACAAATAAATAAACGGTTTGGTGGTGACTCCCGCCGCTTTCAGGAACAGGTCCGCAGCTTCTTTCTTGGTGTAGGCTTTCTGCCCAGCGTAGGCCTTCGCGCCTTCGACAAACTTCATGTTCACCGGCACTTCAACTTTCAGCACGTCTACGCCGTAGCGAGGCTTGCTGAACTCACGCATGCTCTCCGTAACAATCTGCGGCTTTTTCTTGGCGTATTCGAAACCTTTCTCGTCCGCGCCTTCTTCGTAGCCGACAAATTCCAGGAAAAACGGGATGTCGTTGGCACGGCATTCGTCGCCGATGCGTTCCACCCACGCATGCTTCTTGTCATTTACTTCTTTGGGGTCGAAAGGCGTGTAGTAAAGCAGAATTTTGACGCAATCCGCACCAGCTTCTTTCAAACGCCGCGCCGACCAATGATCCAGCAAGTCACCGAGACGGCCAGGACCAGTTTTATCGTAGCCGGTTTTTTCGTAGGCCAACAGCAGGCCGGCGTTCTTGGCGCGGCGCTTGGCCGCAGGCAAGCCCCACTCGGGATCGAGCAGGATAGCGCTGGCATGCGGGGTGAGCACTTCGGCGACCAGCGACTTGAATTCTTCCATCAAGGCATCGCTGACTTCGCCGCCCTTTTCTTTCGCTAAAGATTTCTGCAGGGAACCGCGTTGGTCCATGGCAGCAGCCGCGATGATGCCGCGCTCGGTTGATACTCTCTTCAGGCCAGCTAATTTTCCAGGAGTGATTTTCATAAGAAGCCTCCGTGATTATTCAAAGATCAGAATGCAATGAATTCTTAGAGCACCCAATTGTAACCCCAAAGCCAGAGTCGCCCAAGAACCGATGGCTCTGGCGGTGCTTGACAGTCCCGCGGGCAAGGCCACCGTCCGTTAGGCTTAAGCGCCGAATCTTTCCACCGCTCTAGCTCTGGCTTTGGCCGCTTCCTCTTCGCGATTCTTCGGCGGGGCGCTGGTTTCGAGCGATCGCAGCAGACGATTCGAGATCGTCGCGACCTCCTCGACGGCAGCCAGAAACATCTCTTCGTTCGCCTTCGACGGTTTGTTGAAGCCAGTGATCTTTCTTACGAACTGCAGTGAAGCTGCGCGAATTTCCTCTTCCGTCACCGGCGGATCGAAGTTGAAAAGCGTTTTAATGTTGCGGCACATGGCAATCACCTCAGCGAGCAGGTCCCGAGACCCCTGTCACCTTATCTTAGTCATTTTCGAATTTCTTTTGAATCCGGGAAAGTATTATTCCGTTCAAAACCAGCAACCAGAGCGCAGTTGACATTTCACGTGGCTGAAGTAGAATGCAGCACGTCGATGGATCGTTTACCACTTTGCTTCCTGAATTCTTGAAACAATCAGTCACTGCCGAGGTTTTCAAAATGCGACGCGCCGGGTTCATCACCCTCATCATTCTTTCTTTGATTCCATCTTTGTCCGCTCAGGACATACCGGCAGCTAATGCTTGGGCTCAGTTGGCCGAGTTGACTCCCACGAAACGAGTCAATCAGGACTGGTTCGGCGTTTCTGCAGCTCTCAGCGG
>Ga0210401_10003992_pt1 | contig 15526 bp, 10 predicted proteins | sample IncBWH32MmetaG_FD_150866 | JGI IMG/M metagenome (GOLD analysis project Ga0210401, IMG submission 150866) | Forest soil microbial communities from Barre Woods Harvard Forest LTER site, Petersham, Massachusetts, United States - Inc-BW-H-32-M | ecosystem: Environmental > Terrestrial > Soil >... | reverse complement strand
TATTCGGCGGCGCCGTCTCAATCTCAACCGGCGCGATTGCCTCGGCTGCCTGCTGTACGACAGACGCGGGTGTGGACTCGGCCTGCCCGGCCACCGCGTCCGCAACCTCGGCCACCGGCTCCGCGGCAGCCTCGGCGGTCGCCTCGCCCTCCGTTATCGCAGCAGGCGCCTCCGGGGCGGCCTGGGCCTCAGGCGCCGCAGCCTCAGGCGCCGCAGCCTCAGGCGCCGCAGCCTCAGGCGCCGGCGCCGGCTGCTCTTCACGTTTCAGCGGCAGCACCTGGCCCTCGACGCGCTTGGCCGACAGCGACAGGCGGCGGCGCTCGGAGTCGATCTCGAGAATCTTCACCCTGATCTCATCGCCCGGGTGCACGACCTCGCGCGGGCTTTCGACGTGGTGGGGCGCCAGCTCCGAGATGTGCACGAGGCCCTCGACCCCGTCGAGGATCTCCACGAACGCGCCGAACGTGACCACCTTGGTGACCGTGCCCTCCAGCTCGTCGCCGATGTTGTAGGTGTCGACGATCCGCTGCCACGGGTCTTCCTGGGTCTGCTTGAGTCCCAGCGAGATGCGCTGGCGGTCGCGGTCAATGTCGAGCACCTTCACCTGCACGGTGTCGCCGATGTTGAGGATCTCCGAGGGATGGTTGACGTGCGACCACGACAGCTCGGAGATGTGGATCAGCCCGTCGATCCCGTCGAGATCGACGAATGCGCCGAAGTCGACGATGTTGGAGATCTGGCCCTCCACCACCAAACCGGGTTGCAGGCGGTCGAGGATCTGCTGGCGCACCTCCTTGCGCTCCTCCTCCAGCACCGCGCGGCGGGAGAGCACCACGTTGTTGCGCGAGCGGTTGAGCTCGATCACCTTGGTCTCGATCTTGGTGCCCATGTATTCGTCGAGGTTGGGCACACGGCGGATGTCCACCAGCGATGCGGGCAGGAAGCCGCGCACGCCGAGGTCGATGATCAGGCCGCCCTTCACCACCTCGATCACGTTGCCCTCGACCGGCTGTCCCGACTCCGCCGCCGCCTCGATTCGCCGCCACGCCTTCTCGAAGCGGGCGCGCTTCTTGGACATGATCAGGCGACCGTCCTGGTCCTCCTTGGTGAGAACGATCGCGTCGACCTCCTCGCCGAGCTCCACCTCGTCGTGCGGGTCGACCGACTTGCGGATCGACAGCTCGCCGGCGGGGATCACGCCCTCGGACTTGTAGCCGATGTCGACCAGCACCTCGTCCTTGTCGATGCGCACCACCCGCCCGCTGACGACCTCGCCCTCCTCGAAGGGCTGCATCGTGGCGTCGTAGTTGGGGACTACCTTCCCGTCGACTTCGAGCAGCAGTCCGCCCGATCCCTCGACGACGTGGGCCCCGGAACTCTCGATCAGCGCTTGCACCGGTCGAAGCCTAGCGCAGCACGCTCGCAGTGCGAACGCCAGTGGCGAGCGTCGCGCCGTACACACACCGCGCTCGTATGATTTGCGGACGATGCCCGTGCGAGCAACCAAGCGGGGTGAGCGGCGCACCCGCCTGGAGCGCGACTGCGACGTGCTCGTCTGCGGCGCCAGCTTCGCCGGCCTCGCGATCGCCCGCGAGCTAAGTGGCCACGGTGCACGGGTGCTGGTGATCGACCGCTACGAGATCGGCGAGCGCCAGACCTCCGCCTGCGGCGTTCCCACCACATGGCTGGACGCGCTCGACCTGCGCGGCGCGCTGCGCCAAACATTCGGCGAGCTGGTCGTGCACACGCCCTGGCGCAGCTCCCGCTGGAGGCTGCCGTGGACGTTTTCGACTTTCGACTACCCCGAGCTGTGCGCGCTCATGTGGGAGCAGGCACGCGGGGAGCACACCGAGTTCGAGACCGCCACCGTGCGCGAGCGCGTCGGCCACACGGTGCGCACCGACCGCGGCGAGCTGCGCGCGCCGCTGATCGTGGATGCGCTCGGCTGGCGGCGCACGCTCTCGCGCGCCACCCCGATCCAACCGCCGAACGCCCGTCTCTCCCGGGGCCTGGAGGTGCACCCGGAGGGCGATGGCGAAGAGATGGAGCTGTGGATCGACCCCCGCTACATCCGCGCCGGCTACGCCTGGAGCTTCCCCGCACGCGATGAGGTGCGGGTGGGTGTCGGCTCGTTCTGGCCTTCGCACCATGTGCGCGAGCCGACCGTGCGCCTGGCGCGCGAGCTGGATCTCGGTGAGAGCGGCTATCAGGGCAACTGGATCCCCCACCAGCTGCGCCCCGCGGTCGAGGACGGCGTGTTCTTCGTCGGCGACTCCGCCGGCCACTGCCTGCCGCTCACCGCCGAGGGGATCCGCACCGCCTTCTACTTCGGCATCGCCTGCGGGCGCGAGCTGCGCGCGGTGCTCGCCGGGCACTCGACACGCGAGCAGGCGCTCGCGCGTTACGCCGCATTCTCCGACGCGCACAAATGGAAGTTCGAGTCGCTGCTCTTCAGCCAGCGCGCGGTCGGGCGCCTCACCCCCACGCGCGCGGTGACGATGCTGGCGCGTTCGTTCGAGCGCCCGGCGGTGTGCGCCTGGGCGTTCGAGCATTACATGCGGATCGCGCCAGCGTCGTTCGCAGGATCACCTGCACGCTCGGTTTCCAGCCGGCGGGCGGCTGCCACAGCAACCGCCTGAGCCGGCTGGAGAGCCTGGCCCTCAACCGTCGTTCAGGTTACGCCACCTTGCGCTCTGGTGGGCGGCCTGCAGAAAGGCGAAGGACCCGGTCACCCGGGTCCCTCGACAAACACGCTGGCGTCCTTTTCAGGACGTATGGCCGTCAACCAAGCGTCAGACTACCGCGGTGCCGCCGCCTTCAAATCACGGCTCCGGGACTCGGATTCGAACCGAGGGCTCTTGGTTGACGGCCAAGCGTGTTGCTGGCCAATCAGTCGATCCCGTCGATCGACGATCGGCACACCATCCCGGAAGACCGGAACGGATAGCACGCGGCTATGCAGACGAAACGCTTCGCTCACGCCACCTTGCGCAGCTGCGGACGGTTGGTGTGCGTCGCCGCCAGCGCCAACCGCGCGGCCTCCAAGCCGCTAGCCCACGACACCTCGGCGAGCAGACCCGGCGCGGCGACCATGTCGCCGGCGAGGTAGACGCCCTCGCCGCGGTCGACCGCAGGGCGCTCGCGCCACGTGCTGCCGGGCGGGTCCAGCGCGCCGGAGCGGGCGTCCATCACCTGCCGGCGGCGCCACGTCTCGCGCTCGCGCCAATTAGGCACCGCCTGGTCGATCAGCCGCTCCAGGCGCGCGCCCGCCTGCTCGGCGCTCTCGCCGGGGCGGATCGGCATCTGCGTCTGGATCAGCTCGTGCCCCTCTGGAGCGATCGTGCGATCGGAGGAGGAGTAGCGCCCGATCCAGCCCGACTCGTCCATGTCGGAGACGATCCACGGGTCGCCGCGGCGGCGAGCGAGCCCGACGTCAAGGCAGACGGTGTTGCCGCTCTTCCAGCTGAGCGGCTCATTCAGCAGCGCGCTCGCCTGGTGCAGCTCGGTGGCGATCACCACCGGCGGCTCGGGGAGCGCGTCCACGCGGTGGCCGGTGTGCACCTCGACGCCCAGCTCGCGCACGCGGCGCTCCAGCGGCGCCACCATCCCGCTCCAGCCACCGCTCGCGTAGCGCACCACAGTGGAGGGCGGCGGCGTGGAGAGGAACAGGCGCACGGTGCGCTCCTGCACGAACGCCGCCGAGAGCTCGCCTGGGTCGTGGTGGAAGGTGTAGACGCCGGCGATCGAGGAGAGCATCGCGGCGACCCGCTCGTCGGTGTGCGACTCCACCCAGCCGCGGAAGTCCTGCTCCACCGGCGCCTGGCGGCCGCGCAGGCGCAGCACCGCCGGAATCGTGCCGAGCGGCGGCGTGCGGTGCACGCGGCCCTCGTGGCGGAAGCGCGCGCCGCTGAGCGGCGGGCGGACGTGATTGGGCAGCAGGCCCCGCTCCGACAGCCATCCCCACATCGCGCCGTCGCTGTAGAGCGCGTGCGGCCCGAGGTTGGCTTTGTAGGGGCCGTCGGCGCTGCGCGCGCGCCCGCCGAGCTGTTCGTGCGCCTCCAGCAGCCGCACCTTGGCGCCCCCCTCGGCGCACGCGATCGCTGCCGTCAGCCCCGCAAGCCCGCCTCCCACAACGGTTATCTGGCTCATGGTGTCCTCCGGGATCGAATGTGTAGTTCGATCACGCTAACCAGAAACTGGCTCATAGTAAAGTTCCAGTTATGGTCGACCATACAAGACCAGTTGCTGGCAGGGCTGCTGTGAAAAGAAAACTCCACCCACGACCCGCAAGCGACCAGGAGCCGCACGAATGGCTCGGGCGCGAGGACGGGCGCATCTGGGACGAGCGGGGTCGGCCCGCGCGACCCAGGGGCCAGGACGGCCCCGAGCTGCTGATCGAGCTCGACCGCGGCGGCGAGCTGTCGCTGGGCGAGCAGCTGGTGGGCGCGATCCGCGAAGGGATCCGCTCCGGGCGGCTGCCGGCCGGCATGAGCCTGCCCTCCACGCGCGGCCTGGCAGCGGAGCTTGGGATCTCCCGCGGCGTCGTCAGCGAGGCGTACGGCCAACTCGCGGCCGAGGGGTACCTCACGACGCGCCAGGGAGCGCCGGTGCGCGTCAGCGCCGCGGCGCGGGCCGCCACGCCGCGCGCCCCCGCGCGCTCGCTGCTGCAGAGCTTTCCCTACCACTTCCACCCCGGCCTGCCCGACCTCGCCGGCTTCCCCCGCGAGCGCTGGCTGCGCTCGCTGCGCGCGGCGCTGCGCGAGTCGCCGCTGGACGCGCTCGGCTACGGCGACCCGCGCGGGCTGCCGGAGCTGCGCGAGGCGCTCACCGACTACCTCGGGCGCGTGCGCGGGGCGGCGGCCGACACCGAGCAGATGACGATCTGCGCCGGCTTCATGCAGGGCTTCTCGCTCGCCTGCATCGCGCTGCGCTGGCACGGCGTGGAGTCGATCGCGCTCGAGGATCCCGGCTGGCATGTGCACCGGCTGATCGCCGAGCAGGCCGGCCTGCAGGTGGTGCCGATCCCAGTGGACGGGGAGGGCCTGCAGGTGGATGCGCTGATCGACAGCGACGCCGCTGTCGTGGTGGTGACGCCCGCCCACCAGTTCCCCACCGGCGCGGTGCTCTCGCCCGCCCGCCGCGCCGCGCTCGTGGAGTGGGCCGAGCGCGAGGAGCGGCTGATCGTCGAGGACGACTACGACGCCGAGTACCGCTACGACCGCGTGGCGGTGGGCGCGTTGCAGGGCCTCGCGCCCGAGCAAGTGCTCTACATCGGCTCCGCTTCCAAGCGCCTCGCGCCGGGGATGCGCCTCGGCTGGATGCTCGCGCCCTCGTGGCTGGTGTGGCAGCTCTCCACCCTGAAGGCCGTCCAGGACGGCGGCTCGGAGGTGGTGGGGCAGCTGGCGCTGCGCGACTTCATCGCCCGCGGCGAGCTCGACCGCCATGTGCGCCGCATGCGCGCCCGCTACCAGCGCCGGCGCGAGGCGCTGCTGGAAGTGCTCGCCGCGCACCTCCCCGACGCGCACGTCGACGGCGCGGCGGCCGGGCTCTTCGGGCTGGTGACACTCCCCGACGGCGTCGATGAGCCGGCGCTAGTGAAAGCCGCTGAGGCGCTCGGGGTCGGGATGGAGGGCCTCTCGCTGCACCGCTTCGCCCCCGGCGGCCCGCCTGGCGTGCTGCTCGGCTACGGCAACCTCTCCGAGCCGGCGATCGCCCAGGGGGTGCGGTTGTTGGGCGAGGCGTATGCGGAAATCGTTGGCTGAGGCTACCGCCGCACGACCAGCACCACGCCAGCGACCAGCAGCGCGAGCCCGACGATGCGGTGCAGCGCGAGCGGCTGGCGGGCGATGCCGAGCAGGCCGAAGCGGTCGATCGCGATCGAGATCGCGAGCTGGCCGGCGATCACCGCGGCGGTGAGGCCGGTGGCGCCGAGCGTGCGCACGGTGAGGATCGCGACGGTGACATAGGTGGCGCCGAGCAGGCCGCCGACCAGCGCCCACCACGGCACGCCGCTTACGTGGCGGAAGGAGCCGAAGCCCCCTTTCGCGATCGACGCGGCCACGAGCAGCACAGCGGTGCCCACCAGGAACGAGAAGAGCGCCGCCTGCAACCCACCGACGCCACGGCCGAGACGCGCGTTGACCGGCGCCTGCATCCCCACCAGCGCACCGGCGCCGCAGGTGAGCAGCACGGCGGCCGTGCGGCTCATCTCTGCGCCTCCGGCTCGCGTGCAGCGACGCCGACGGCGCCCCGCGAGGTGGTGAGCCCGCCCCGCAAGCGGAGGCGGGCTCGCGCGGCGGAGCTGCTCACTTCGCCTCCAGCCAGGTGCGCCCAGCGCCGATCTCCACCGCCATCGGCGGGTCGCGCTCCCACACGCCGACCATCTCGCGCTCGATCAGCTCGCGCGCCGCGGGCACGTCGGCGGGGGCAGCTTCGAACAGCAGCTCGTCGTGGATCGTAAGCAGCAGCGAGGTGTCGAGATCGGAGTCGGCGAGCGCCTGGTGGCAGCGCACCATCGCGAGCTTGATGATGTCGGCAGCGGTGCCCTGCACCACCGTGTTGACGGCCAGCCGTTCGCCGAGCGAGCGTGTCATGAAGTCGCGCGCGCGCAGCTCGGGGATCTGACGGCGCCGGCCCCACAGCGTGGTGACGTGGCCCTGCTCGCGGGCGCGCTCGATCGTTTCCTGCATGAACGCGGCAACACGAGAGAAGCGGTCCAAGTAGGCGTCGATGAACTGCTTGGCCTCCTCGCGCGGGATGTTGAGGCGGTCGGCGAGGCCGAAGTCGGAGAGGCCGTAGACGATCCCGTAGTTGATCATCTTCGACTTCGAGCGCATACCCGGGTCGATCTGGTCGGGGGCCACCTCGAACACCTGCGAGGCGGTCGCCGTGTGCACATCTTCACCGCGCGCGAAGATCTCCTTGAGCACCGGCTCCTGCGCCGCGTGGGCGAGCACGCGCAGCTCTATCTGCGAGTAGTCGGCGGAGATCAACACGCGCCCCTCCTCGGCCTCGAAGCAGCGGCGGATCTCGCGCCCGAGCGGAGTGCGGATCGGAACGTTCTGCAGGTTGGGGTTGGTGGACGACAGGCGCCCCGTCTGCGCCACCGCCTGCAGGAAGGTGGTGTGGATCCGCGAGCGCTCGTCGCACTGCCCCGGCAGCACGTCGAGGTAGGTCTTGATCAGCGTGGAGAGCTCGCGCCAGCGCTCGACCCGCGGCACGATCACGTGCTCGTCGCGGATCGCCTGCAGCACGCGCGCGTCTGTGGAGTAGCCGGTCTTGCCGCGGCGCTTGCGCGAGAGGCCGAGCTTCTCGAAGAGGATCGTGCCGAGCTGCTGGGGGGATCCGATCAGGAACTCCTCGCCGGCGAGCGCGAAGATTTCCTGTTCGAGCTCCGCGATCTCCTCGCGCACGCGCGTGGCGACATCCTGCAGGCGCGGCACGTTCAGGCGCACCCCCACCAACTCCATCGCGCGCAGCACGCGCACGAGCGGCAGCTCGATGTCGTGCATCAGCCCCTCCAGCCCGCGCACCTCTATCTGCTCGCGCTGCCACGCAGAGAGCGCGCCGCTGAGCAGCGCGTCACGGGCGAGCGGGTCCTCGGCGGTGCTTTCGATGCCGCGCTCTTCGCACAGCTCGGCGAACGGGTAGCCGCGGCGCGCAGGCTCCAAGAGGTAGGCGCCGATCAGCGTGTCATGCACGAGGCCGGGCGGCACCAGGCCGAGCGCCTTCGCGTCATGCACCACCACCGGGCGCTCCCCGCACGCCGCCGCCACCTCTTCGGGGGAGTCGCACTCGCCGACGAGCACCTCGGGCTCCCGCGCCAGGCGTTTGGCCGCGCGCCGCGCCGACTTCGCGGCATCGCCGGCGCCCTGCCCGCTGCCGGTGACGCTCGCCACAGCGCACTCCGCGCCCCCCGCACCACCGGCGTCACCCGCGTCACCCGCGCCGCCGGTGTCACCCGCGTCACCCGCGCCGCCGGTGTCACCCGCGTCACCCGCGCCGCTGGTGTCACCAGCGCCACGCGCCACCGCAAAGCGAAAGCCGCCCTCCTGCGCGAACAGCGCGCCCTCGGGGACCTCGGCCGAGCGCACGACGATGCACAGCTCGCCGTCCGCAGCGGGATCGAACATCCGATCGATGTCCGCGACCACCCCCGCGCGCACGCGCCCGGCGCGGTGGACCTCCCCCGGCGCGGGCGCCGCCGCCTGCTCCGCTCCGCCGAGCGCCTCCTCCAAGCGGCGCAGCGGGTCGCGCAGCTCGTACTCGCGAAACACCTCGCGCAGCCGCGAGCGGTCGGGCTCGCGCGCGGCTTCGGCGAGCGGATCGAAGTCGAGCGGCACGTCGCGGTCGATCGTCGCCAACCGCTTCGACACGCGCGCATCCTCGGCGTGCTCGGCGAGATTCTGTTTGCGCTTCGCGCCGCTGATGTCGGCGATGTGCGCGAGCACCCCCTCGAGCGTGCCGAAGCGCTGGAGCAGCTCGGCGGCGGTCTTGTCGCCGATTCCCGGCACGCCGGGGATGTTGTCGGAGGTGTCGCCCTTCAGCCCGTAGAAGTCGGGGATCGACTCGGGCGGGATGCCGTAGCGATCGATCACCGCCTGGCGGTCGTAGGTCTTGGTGTCGGTGATCCCGCGCGCGGTCGCCATCACCTCGACGAGCCCCCGCTCGTCGATCAGCTGGAAGACGTCGCGGTCGCCGGTGACGATCGTCACCGGAACCGGCGGGTCGGCGGCGATGGCACGCGCGGCGAGCGAGGCGATCACGTCGTCGGCCTCGTACCCGGGGACGGTGACGTTGCGATAGCCGAACGCCTCCACCAGCCCCTCCATCGCCGGCCACTGCTGTTTGAGCAGGTCGGGGCGCGAGCGGCGCTGCGCCTTGTACTCGGGGTACAGCTCGCTGCGCCCGGAGGTGCCGGCGTCCCAGGCGACCGCCGTCGGGCACACGCCGTGCTCGGTGACGAGCTTCACGAGCATCGAAGCGAACCCGAAGATCGCGTTGGTGGGCACCCCCGTGGAGGTCGCGATCGACTCCGGCAGCGCAAAGAAGGCGCGGTAGACGAGGCTTGGGCCGTCGATCAGGAACAGGCGGCGCTCTGCTCCGGAACCATTGGCTGCGCTCATCGCCGGGCACTTTAGTCCCCTACCCCGCTTCGCCGCCGCCGCTGGCGCCCAGCTGGTAGGCGACCAGTTCGGGGGTCTGTCCTTCTTTGGTGGGCAGCCCCGCCGGCGCGATCACCGTGTTGCCCGACACCGCCACGCCGGTGTTGCTGCCCGCCGGCAGCTGCGCCTGCCAGGCGACGTCGCCTGTGCTGTCGTCGAACGCGTACACCGTGCCGCTGGAGATGGTGGCGAACACGAGGTCGTTGACGGCGGTCGCCGCCCCGAACGCCGGCGAGGAGAGTTTCTGCACCCACTCCGGGGCGCCGGTCGCAGCGTTCAGCGCCACCAGTTCGCCGCTCGATTCCGGGCCTTCGGTGTTTTCGGTCTGCGAGGTGTAGTGCACGGGGATGTTGACCACCGGCGCGAAGATCGTCGTGCCGTTGGTGGCCAGCGGCGCGATCACGCCCCCGAGCAGCCCCGGTTCGACAGTCTCAGGCATGTGCAGCTTGGCGTATTCGTGTTTCATCGCATACAGCCCGTCTTCGTCGTGGCCGTTGTGTTTGCCGACGGCGCGCTTCCACAGCAGCTTGCCGGTGGCCCGTTCGAGCTCGTACACGAAGCCGCCCTTGCCGGCCGTCACGACGACCTGCTTGCCGCCGACGCTCATCAGCATCGGCGGGTCCTGCAGGTCGCGGTCGTAGAGGTCGTGCGGGAACGCCTGGTAGTACCACTGCAGCTTGCCGGTGCTCGCGTTGAGCTTCACGAGCGAGTCGTTGTACAGGTCGGGCCCCGGCCGGCTGGAGCCCCACGGGTGCTGCGCGGTGCCGGGAAACGGCGCGGGGTTGCCGGTGCCGAAGTAGATCGACCCCTGTTCGTCGAACGCCGGCGCATACCACACGCCGCCGCCGGCGTTGACGCTCGGGTTGCCCCACAGGTTTTCAGAAGCGGAGGTGTTGAAGCTCCACAGCTTCTTGCCGCTGGAGGCTTGCAGCGCCCACAGGATGCCGTCGCCGCCGGGGGCGTAGAACTTGGCGTTGTTGCCCGGCACCGTTGCGATGTACACGATCCCGCTGTGGTAGCCGGGCGCCATGTCGATGCCCTCGTGCGCGTTGCGCGTCAGTTCGACCGTCCATTCCTGCGCGCCGGTCTTCTCGTTGAGCGCGAACGCCGAGGTGGCGGTCGCTCCATACACGCGCCCGCCGCCAACCGACAGCCCATTGGGACCCTGGTCGGCCGATTCATAGTTTTTGCTCCACAGCACCTTGCCCGTCCGCAGTTCGATCGCCTGCACGTTGGATTCGAGATCCTGCGAGTAGATCACGCCGTCGGCGACCACCGGCGAGGAGGAGTAGGCGCCGTACAGGCTTTTGGCGGTGATCGGCATGTGCCAGGCGACGCCGAGCTGCTTCACCGTGGCGCTGTCGATCGGACCGCCCGAGTAGCGGGTATTGGCGAGGTTGCCATTGGGATACCCGGTGCCGTTGAAGTTGTACGACGGCGCCGAGGACCCGCCGCAGGAGGCGAGCGCGAGGCTTGCGACGAGCAGCAGACCGGCGAGGCGCCGCACGCCGCGGTGGTGTCTATCGGGAGTGAGTTCCATCTTGATCCATCCAATCCTGTGGTTGTCATTGGTGTGAAGCGACCTGATGGGCGGGGCGGCGCCCGCGCAGGTGAGAAAGCCGGGACCCGCGGCGCGTCAGCTCGCTGCCTGCGGCGCGCCCGCGGGCTGGGGGTCGCCCTCGCGGGCGGTGGATAACTCCTCGCCGAACAGCCACGGCACGCGCTGTCCGATGACCTCGCCGCGGAAGCGCTTGCGCGGCCCGTACACCACCCAGGTGGTGTCCACCGGGCCGTAGTACTCCTCCACGCGCAGCAGCTCTGAGTGTTCCTCGGCGTGGTGGACATGGGTGAGGCCGGCGTCGTAGCGCCCTTCGAGCAGGTGCCTGGCGACCACGGGCTTCGACGGCTCGTCGATCACCTCCGCGAAGCGCGCGAGGTCGAGGTAGCCGCGCGTGGCCGACACGATCCCGAGGCTCCGCGGCTGCGCGACGTCGGCGCGCACCAACAGCGCCAGCGCCTTGGTTGGATAGATGAAGGTGTCCACCACGAACACCTCCTCGTGAAAGCGCTCGGTGACGAGATGCACCTGCACGTGCGCGCTGCACTGCGCGAGGAAGGTGTTGGGCCGCTCGCGCACCCTCCCGATCGCGCCCAGCAGATCTTCCACCAGCACCACCTCGAAGTCGGCGAGGCCTTGGAAGTCGAGATAGTGCAGCAGCGCGTTCTCGTGGCAGGTTCCCGCCGGGCCGAGCGTGATGAACGTCGGGCGGGTCATCGCGCCTCCGAGCGCTCCGGCGCGACCTCACGAGCGGCGGCCAGGGCGGCCGCCACGGCTGACAGACCCCCGGCTGGCATACCCCCGACCGGCGGCGCGTCGGCGACGGCCATCAGCTCGTCCTCGAGCTTGCAGGTGGCGCCGATCAGCAGCTCGAACAGCGCCGCGGTGAAATCGGGCGGCAGCCGTGCCTCGGCGCCGCGCGCGAGGTAGCGTGCCCGCACCTGCTCGACGCGTGCGGGCTGCATCATCGGGATGTCGTGCGCGCGCTTGTAGTGGGCGATCTCGCGGCACACGTCGAAACGCTCGCCCAGCAGCCGCGCGATCCGCTCGTCGAGCTGGTCGAGGCGCTCGCGGAAATGCTCCAAACCGCTCATACCGGTGCGGCCTCCATGCGGGTGCGCTCAGTTGGACGGCCGGCGGGAGCGCGATCGGATGGGCCGCAGACGACCGGGTGGCGATCTGCCGCCGCGCGCACACGCGCCTGCATACCGCCGTCGCCGAGCAGCCCGCCGGCAAACGCGTCGGCGCAGTCGGCGAGCCTGTGCAACGCATACCCGCCCTCCTGGATCGCGCACACCGGCAGCCGCGACGCCGCCAGCAGGCGACCGACCCCCGCGAACACCGACGGCGGCAGGCGCCAGTCGCCGTGCGGGTCGCCGGCGACGGTGTCATAGCCGAGCGACACCACCAGCGCCTCGCACTCGCGCGCGAGCGACGCGATCGAGTCGGCGACCGCGTCGAGGTACTCCGCGACGGACGGGCTCGCGGCGAACTCCACCACCCGTTCGCGCCCGTCGCGGGGGCGCACGGTGCGCTCGGGCACGTTGGTGACGGGGTAGGCGTGCAGCGAGTGCAGGCGCACGTCCTGCAGCGGCGCGACGATCGCGGCGGTGCCGTTGGGGTAGTGCAGGTCGAGGTCGACGATCCCCACCGGCTGGGCGCCGTGCTCGCGCAGCGTGAGCACCGCCGCCGCGGCGGTGTTGAGGTAGCAGTACCCCGCCAGCCAGCCCGGGCCGGCGTGGTGGCCGGGCGGCCGGCAGAGGGCGTAGGCGAAGCGTGCGCCCGCCACCACGCGCCGCGCGGCGGCGATCCCGGTGCGCACGGCCTCGTGGGCGGCGGCGACGAGGCCGGCGCGCACGGGAATGTCGATCGGCAGGCCGGGCGGCGCGAGCTCGGGGATCACGATCGGCTCCTCAGAGCGCACCCCGCGGAGCGTTCGCAGGTAGCCGGGCTCGTGCACCGCTTGCAGCGTCCGCTCGAGCTCCTCCGCCGCGACCTCGGCCGCGAGTGGGCGTACGCCCGCATGGCGCATCAGCCCGCGCCGCAGCTCCGCCAGGCGCCGGTTGTCGTCGCGGCCGGGCAGCCGCCGCCCGCCTTCGAGCACCCACGGCGCGGCGTCACCGGTGCCGAGGCGCTGCTCGATCAGCAGCAGCTCACTCATCCGCCGGCGCTCCCGCGCGGTGTCCGCCGTGCACAGCCACCACCGGCGCTCGACTGCCCATCGCCGTTTCCGGCGCACGCCCCGCGTCGGCGCCCGGCCGCCTCACCGCCGCTGCGCCCGCCGCGCGCATCACGGCAGACTCCGCCGCATCCGCGCGCCGAGCGCGGTGAAACCGTTGGCGATGTAAAACGCCTCGGTGGCGGCGATCCGCGGAAAGCTCTCCCGCGGCAGCCCCACCTCCACCCGCGCCGCCCCCCGCTCGCGCGCGAGCTCGAACAGCGCCGCCAGCAGTCCGGCGCCGACGCCGCTGCCGCGCCAGCCGGGCGCGACCCACAGATCCTGGATCAGCGCGTAGCGCCCAGGCGCGTGAATCGCGCTCTGCCAGCTCGCCGCCAGCACACCGACGAGCGGCTGCTCCTCCGCGGTCGCCGTGGTGCGGGCGGCGCCTGCCCTCCCCCTCCCCTCCCCTACCGGCTCCGCTACGAGCACCGCCCCGGCGTCCGGATCGCGCAGCAGTGCCCGCGCGGCGTCCACCATCGCCGGCCCGGGCGGTGGGGTGCCGCCGAGCTCCCGCAACAGCTCGCCCACGGCGGCGATCACCGCGGCGATGTCAGGCGCGGTGGCGGCGCGCACGCGCCAGGGTGCAAGGCGCGGGCGCGCGGGCGGGCACCCGATCATGGGGCTCGGCGCACGCTTGACCGGGGCCGAGCCGCTCACGCCGCCGCCGGCGAGGGCTCTAGCTCGACCGTCCACGCGTCTGGCCCCTCGCGCCCGGTGGCGGCCCGCGCGATCGCGGCCATCGGCGCGCGCGCCTTGAGCAGCAGCTCGTCCCACTCGGCAGCGGGGTCGGACTGCATCACGATCGCGCCGCCCGCGCCGATCGTCGTCTTCCTGGTCCCGCCCGCCCGCATCACGATCGTGCGGATCACGATCGACAGGTCGACGACGCCGTCCAGCCCGAAGTAGCCGATCGCGCCCGAGTACACGCCGCGCGCCTCCCGCTCGATGTCGTCGATGATGCTCATCGTGCGCAGCTTCGGCGCGCCGGTCATCGAGCCGCCGGGGAAGCACGCGCGCACACATTCCACCGGCGTGCGCCCCTGCTCGAGCGTGCCCTCCACGGTCGAGATCAGCTGATGGACCTGGGCGTAGGACTCGACGATCATCAGCTCCGGCACGCTCACGCTGTCGAGCGCGCACACCCGCCCGAGGTCGTTGCGCAGCAGATCGACGATCATCAGGTGCTCGGCGAACGTCTTCTCGTCGCTGCGCAGCTCCTCGCGCAGCTCCGCGTCGCGCGCGGGGTCCTCGGCGGCGCGCCGCGCGGTGCCCTTGATCGGGCGCGCCTGCACGCAGCGCTCGCGATCGACCGACAGGAAACGCTCCGGCGAGGAGCTGAGCACCTGAAGCTCGCCGAGCTTCAAATACGCCGCGAACGGCGCCGGGTTGGAATGGCGCAGCGTGCGGTAGAGCGTCCACGGCGGCGGGCTGGCGTCGGTGGCGATCTGGTCGGTGAGGCACACCTCGTAGGACTCACCCGCCGCCAGCTCCGCTTGGCAGCGCACGATGTCGGCGAGGTACTGCTCGCGCCCGCGCCCGCAGCGGAAGCGCACGGGCTCGGCGGTGGCGTCGGCGTCGGGGTCGGTGTCGGTGTGCGTGTGCTCGACGCTCACCGGCGCCCCACCGGCGATCGTCCCGGGAGCGGCGGGCTCAGCGGTGGCGTCGGCGCTCCCGGCCGTGCCGTCGGCCTCCGAGGCGCGCCACCCCGCCATCACCGCGCGCACCGCTGCCTCGGCCTCCGCCAGCCACCACCCCACCTCCTCCTCGCCCTCGCCGCCGAGCGCCACCAGGTGGGTGAGGTCGTTCACGTGATCGACGGCCACCACCCGCGTGGCGAGCATCTGCACTGCGTCGGGCACGTCGGAGCGGTGGGCGCCCGGCGAGCCGCAGTCGGCCTTGCACTCGTAGCCGAGATACCCCACGAAACCCGCGAGCAGCCCGCGCGCCGGCCCGTCCGGCGGGGCGAGCGCGCGCGCCGTCAGCTCGCGACCCAGCACGTCGAAGATCGACGCCTCCTCGACGGTGGTGCCCGCGGCGTCGTGGCGCGTCACCGTCCCTTCCGTCACCTCGTATTCGAGCACGCACCGCCGCGGGCCGGCGGAGGTGCCCATGTAGGAGCACTGCGCGAGCCGGCTGGGCGCGTCGGCGGAGTCCAGCCAGAAGGCGTGGTCGCAGGCGCCGAACAGCCGTTCGAACAGCGGCTCGGCGGGGGCTGCGCCGCGAATCGTGCGCACGTTCAGCCGCGGCGGCGCCTCGCTCCCGCCGGACGCCGCGCGGCCCGGCACGGACGCCGCCGTGAAGCCCGGCACGGACGCCGTCAGGCCCGGCGCCTGCACGCCGCGGGCACGGGACGCGCGGGGGGCGCGCACGCGGGACGCCCGCGGCGAGCGGATCGTGGGAAAGGCGCGTGGCGGGCGGTGGCGACGGGCGAGCTCGTAGAAGTTCTCCACCACCGCGCGCCCGTGCTCGGTGGCGATCGACTCGGGGTGAAACTGCACCCCCCACAGCGGACGGCTGCGGTGCTCGATCCCCATCACCACGCCGTCGTTGGTCCACGCCGTGACGCGCCCCTCCGGCCCCATC
>Ga0210401_10003991_pt1 | contig 15526 bp, 14 predicted proteins | sample IncBWH32MmetaG_FD_150866 | JGI IMG/M metagenome (GOLD analysis project Ga0210401, IMG submission 150866) | Forest soil microbial communities from Barre Woods Harvard Forest LTER site, Petersham, Massachusetts, United States - Inc-BW-H-32-M | ecosystem: Environmental > Terrestrial > Soil >... | reverse complement strand
TGACAGGAGTGGGCGTGGTGAACACGATTGTTACCGAGATGGCCGTTATGCAAGTGACGCCCAAGGGTCTCGTGCTCGAAGAGATTGCACCGGGTCTGACTTCCGACGACGTACAGCGTGTCACAGAACCGAAGTTAATCCTCAGTCCTCATCTCAAGACGATGGCGAGTTGAACGCGCTCTTAGTCTGTGGCAGCCGCGCTTTTGATTCGTGCCGGCTCAAACTCATCACCTTTCTGCCATCCCACCAACTTGCTTTGCGAGGCAGCCTCCCATCCCAAAGCGAATCCAAATCTCGCCATGACTGCGTCGCCTGTGAAATCCATGCTGGGATGATATTCATCGCTAGGCTGATGGTAATGCTTGGAGGTGTACTCCTCCGCCTGTTCCAACCCCCACGCGCTATCGTGACCTTTGTACTTCACGCCCTCGTTGATAGAGAACGAAGGAATGCCCACGCGCGCCAGACTGAAATGATCGGAACGATAATAGTGTCCCGCCTCGGGCCGCGCATCGGGACGAATCGTCAGGCGGAATGTTTTCGCCATCGACTGAATTACCGGATAGAGCGTAGTGCGCTCGGAGCCTGACACCTCTACCTCTTCTGGCGAACCAAGGGGCGGAACATCGTCGTAGTTTAAATCGAGGCTGATTTTGCTGGCGGGTACCGGCGGATGCTTGCCCAGATACTCCGAGCCGAGCAATCCCTGCTCCTCCGCAGTTACCGACGCGAATAAAACAGAACGGCGTGGCTTCGCCGCGGCTTCAGAATAGACACGCGCAATCTCCAGCAGAATACCGCAACCGGTCGCGTTGTCATCGGCGCCGTTGTAGATGTTATCGCCAGGCATATCCGGACGAATACCGAGATGATCGTAGTGCGCCGTATACATGACAGCTTCGCTTTTCAATTTGGGATCCGACCCCGGCAACATCGCCAGCACATTGTTCGATTCAAATGGACGAATCTTGCTCACCATGTGCGCTTTCAACTTTAGGGCCAGCGTCACGGGATGAAAATCGCGGGAGCGTGCATCGGCCATCATCTTGTCGATGTTCATGCCGGAGCCGGCAGCCATTTGTTTGGCCACATCCAACTGCACCCACGCTGCGACCTTCAGCTTCGGTGAACCGTCGAGCTTTAGATAAGACTTCTCACCGGAATTCGAGTTGCGCACGACTTCCCACGGATAACTCGCCATCTCGGTCTGGTGAATGAGAATTACACCTACCGCACCTTTTCGGGCGGCCTCTTCATACTTGTAGGTCCATCGTCCGTAATATGTGAGCGCTTTCCCCTTGAAGAAATTTTCATCGTCGGATGGCGGCTCGTTGACCAGCATCAACAGCACCTTTCCGCGCAGGTCAGTGCCTTTGTAGTCGTCCCATTTATATTCGGGAGCTTCAATTCCGTAACCCACATACACAATCTCCGCATTTACATCCGATTGCCGCTGTTGTGTCTGGTCATACGCAACATATTGATCGAGCGGTTTCAGATCCACAGTGCTGTTAGAAGACACCAGCGAAAAGGTCGTTTCTGGAGCAGGTGTGATCCCGACCATGGGAACTTTCTGCAGGTAAGTGCCGTTATCTCCTTCGGGCTTCAAACCATACAGAGCGAATTGCGTGCCTATGTATTCCGCGGCGACGTCGCCACCGCGCTGTCCGGTGCCGCGACCCTCGAGCAAATCATGCGACAGGTAGCGCACGTGCGCCCGAATTCGTTCAGGGTCGATTTTCTGCATCGCTGCGAAGGCTGCGCCCGACAGGCGCACAGAATCAGTCGTATGCTTATGCGTGGTTTGTGCAGTGGAAATACTCAATAGCGAAAACAGCAAGAAAAGCACAGTAAATCTGATATGCATCCTCAGAAGCTCCTGACCAAAAAATATTGCACGGGAAAATAGCGAAAAGGCCGCGTCACAACCGTCGTGACGCGACTCCCTAGAATAACATTCCGCGTCGCACTCGTATGACCCACAGGTTTTCATGCGGATGTTGTAAGATTGCGCAAAACATTGTGGGTCCGCGAAGAGCTTCAGAGGACCAGGTACGTCTTTTTGCGACACTCAGTTCGGGATTACCAGGAGGATACGGTTAATGAATCTGGCATCGAAATTGGTTTGCGCAACGATTTTGGTGATCTTTTCACTCAGTTTCTCCGTCAGCAGCTGGGCCCAGTCACGGCCTTTTCCTAATCAGGATCTCTCAGAAATTTACCAGCGGCTGCTGCCGCAGATCGAGAAAATTCCGATCATCGATATGCACGCCCACCCGGGATATTGGGATGACAGCGATGTGGATGCCATGGCCGTCACCGTGACCGACCTGGATCCACTACGCACTCGTGCCACCAATCCCGAGTGGGTCGAGGCGGCCAAGGAATTGTTTGGCTATCCCTATTCCGACTTCTCTCCCGAACACGCGGCCTGGCTTAATAAAAAAGATGACGAGCTGCGCAAAGAATGGGGCAAGGATTATTTTTCTAAGATTCTGGATCTGGTTGGTATTCAGGTAGGCGTTGCGAATCGCGTCGCCATGGACTACCTGCAGGGCAATCCGCGTTTTCGCTGGGTGGTTTTCGTCGATCCCTTCATGTTTCCGTTCAACAATCATGATCTCGCTATCAATCCCGACCGCGCGGTTTATTTTCCTATCCAGGAAAAGGTTCTGCATCGCTATATGGCTCAGGCGGGCGCTTCTCAGCTTCCCACCGATTTGGCAGGTTATGAGTCGCTTATTTCTCATGTCCTCGATCAAGATAAACAGCAGGGAGCGATTGCCATCAAGTTCGAGGCGGCGTGGTTCCGCTCACTCGAGAACATATCCGATCCTCCTCGTGAAAAAGCCGAGGCTGTGTATCGCAAATACTATTCAGGAGGCGTTCCGTTAAAAGAGGAGTATTTATTATTTCAGGACTACATTTTCCGCTATCTGATCGGGCAGGCTGGGCCGCAGCATCTGCAAGTCCACGTTCACAGCGCAGTCGGCCCCGGTACTTACTATTACGTGCGGCAAGGGACGGCAATGAACCTGGAAAACATTCTTAGAGATATCCGTTATAAAGACACGACGTTTGTGATGATTCACGGCGGCTATCCCTACGACCGGGAATCAATCTGGCTGGCCGCCTTGCCTAACGTTTATTTGGATTCGTCGCTGTTTGTTCTCTACACTTACCCTTCGGAATACGCCCGCGTTCTGAAAAACTGGTTCGAGCTGTTCCCGGAAAAAATTGTGTTTGGCTCGGATGCTTTTCCGTATTCAAGAGAAATCGGCGTCCCTGAAACTTACTGGCTGGCCATATATACGGCGCGCACAGGATGCGCAGCCGCACTAGCCAAAATGGTTTCCGAAGGCGAAATAACGGAAGCTAAAGCAATGGACATCGCCCGCGATTATTTTCATGACACCAGCGCCAAACTTTTTGGTCTCCCCACGGTAAAACACTAACGGGTTAGGTTGCTATTTGGGCCTTAAAACCAGAGTCCCCAAATCCAATCAACGCTAGCGTGTGTAATGGTCGATGCCGCGAGGCGCCGATGTTCGCGCCAAGCGCGTCCGTAGAAAATGCCGGCAATGCCTGCGAGCAAAACATAGCGCCAATTGAAATGCGCAGCCCGCTTGTTGAAATGCGATAACCCGAATAGCGCCGAGGCCATGGCAAGCGCCGTGCGACGACCCAAGCGGCGTTCCAGCAGGTTCTGTACCCATCCGCGAAAGAAAAGCTCTTCTGGTAGCGCAGTGAAAAGGAATATAACCACCCATCGCAGAATTGCCGTGCCAACTTGTGGACGGTTGGCGTGAGGATGAATGAATCCCAGCGCTAATCCCAGGGTTAAGACAAACGGCGTAAAAAAAATCAGTTCGCGCAATCCAGTTTTCCAGTCACTCCAGCGGAAGCGGAAATCGAAACCTACTCCGCTAAGTTGTCGAATAGCTAGAAAACCATACAAACCGACATCGACCAGAAGCAGCTTGTTCAGCGCTTGCAATCCGCTGGGCCAGGCGCCGTCGAACCAGCGCAAGTCCACGGACAGGCCCAAGGCAAGCAGAATGATGGCGTCCCGCCAATTGCCGCGCTGCTCGGGATCGGCAGCCGCCGCTTGTTCAAGCAGCCATGCGATTACTACGGGCAGCGCAAGGTAGAGAGCGAACCACTGCCATCGAAAAATATGCGCAGAAACAGAAATCAAGACGTAAGGTAAGGCACAGACAGAGGGGACGATTAAACGAACAGTGACTGGCCAACGCTGGATCCGCCGTGCAATTCGTTCTGCCGCGAAGCCGAAGGCCACGGCGGGAGCAAGTTCCATCACGAAAGCGATCACGGCTGCCGCGGTCACATTCTGCATGGCAATTTATCTTAACTGTATCTTCGCGATCAGATCGCCCCCAGATTCCAAGGTCTGATCATTTAAGATAAACCCATGCGCTACATGTTTCGCTTTTTATGGAACGCCACCCGCGGGCATCATCTCGCGCCGTGGCGAAGTCCCTACCTGCTGTGGCGAATCGAAACTTATTGCGGCGTAAAAATGCAACAAATCGGACTGTTGGAGTTCTGGGAATTTACCTGGCGAGAACGCAAGAATTTATGGCGCTTTCTAAAGTGGACAGCGGAAATGGAACGCTACGTCCATCCCAAGCCCAAAAGCTCGTAGGCTTAGTTGCCGTTGACAGCCGCTGTAGCGCCTTCCAGTACGATATTCACTTCGCTTCCCTTGCCTGATCCAATGATTTGCGCGGCAGCTGCGCGATTGGCAGCAATCTCCAGATAGCCCATACTTCCGAGTATGCCGAAGACCTCGTTGGGCGCTCCCTCGGCATAATTCGCGTGAATCTCGGTAATCTCACGCTTGCCCACAAGAATCTTGAATGCTGGCGGATTAGTTTGAAATAACGCCGGAACATCTTGCGGAGTGAAATTAGTAATCATGTTGCCGAAGCGGTCGACTTTTAAAATGACGCCGCGGAGCGTGTTGGCCTCGGCCGCCTTCGGCTTCGGCGCATTGAAGCGCACAAAGTCCGTGATCTCTTCGCCGAACTTTGCTACTTCCACGCCTTTGGCAAGGTAGGCAGCGACAGGCGCAAAAATATCGCGAGCATGAAAAGTGTTGCTCACCGGCTGACGGTAATAGTGTGCGGCATCAATGTGGCGAACCTGCAACCGCTCTTCGCGCGCGTAGACTAGGGAGAGCACTCCGTTGTCAGGCGCGACAAAATAATGACGTCCCGTAGATAAAAGAATCGGGCGTCTCGCGGTGCCGACGCCGGGATCAACGACTACCAGATGCACAGTGCCGTTGGGGAAATATGAATATGCCTGTGCGATTGTCAGGGCACCGTCGAGCACGTCAAATGCCTGCACAGCGTGGCATACATCGACTATTTCAGCTTCCGGAGCGATATCCAGAATCACGCCTTTTATCGTCCCAACAAAATGATCGTTGAGCCCGAAGTCAGTGGTCAGAGTAACAAGAGGACGGTTCGCCAAGTATTTTTCCTTACCCAAAGCAGGGTTCTGCCAGGAGAACTCGAAAGTAACAAGTTGAGAAGAGCGGCGTCAAGGCACGGAGGTAATAGTTCTCACCATAACTCTACTCGTAGCGCAACGCTTCCACGGGGTCGAGTCGAGCCGCTTTCAGTGCGGGGAAAAATCCCGAGAGGATGCCCACCAACGCGAGGATAGAAAAAGAAACCGCAATCACGATAAATGAGGCGTGCAGAAAAATATCTCCCTCGTGATTGGTTGTCTTATAGAGTTCGCTGTACAGCGGCATGGGCGGGATAACCCATGTAAGCAAAATGGCGACGCCAACTCCGATAAGGCCTCCGGAAAAAGTGAGCACCAGTGCTTCCAGCAGAAATTGCGTAAGCACCTGTCCCTTTCGCGCTCCTAAAGCTTTGCGCAGACCAATCTCTCGCGTGCGCTCAGTCACCGAAACCAACATGATGTTCATCACGCCAACTCCGCCGACACCCAAGGTCACCGCGCCGATCAACCCAAGAACCGCCTGCAAGCCGAAGGAGAATCCGTTGATCATCGCCCTATCTTCAATGGTGTCCCACACCGGCGTTGCCTTCTCATCTTTCGGATTAAAGTGATGCCGCCGCGCAATGACTTCGCGCACCGCCGCCAGCGCTTTTTTATTCAACTCGGGAGCGGTTGGCTGAATGATGAACAGATCGGGATTGCGAATATTTTTCAGATCGCGATAGGTGTCGAAGGGAACGAATCCGTCGTTATTGTCGGGGCCGTTGTAGGACGAGTCCTGAATTTTATTGCGCAACACTCCGATCACTTCAAAAGCCAGACCATTAATGCTGACCGACTGCCCCACCGCAGGTGCGCCCTGAAAAACTCTTTGGTTGGCGATATGGCCGAGGATTACCACCCGGCTATGATCCGCAAAGTCGCGATCAATGAAGTAGCGGCCGTCTTCAACATCAAGCTTGCGCATCTGCCCGTATGGCAGTTCCACTCCGCGCACCTTCAGCGAGACCACGCGGGTACCATATTTGAAAGGGAGATTTCGATTCACTTCGGCGCTTACCGCACGAACGATCGGCACTTCCTCGCGCACCGCCTGCACGTCCTCGAATTCAAACGACACTTTTTTGCCCGCTCGCTGTCCACCCGCCTGCATACTGGTTTGTCCAGGCATGACCACGATCACGTTGTCGCCCATGTTCATGAAGGCGTGCAGAACGCTGCCGCCCAATCCCTGCCCATAAGCCAGTAAAATCACCACGGAAACCAATCCCCACATGATGCCCAGCATGGTGAGCACCGAGCGCAGCCGGTTACGCATCAGCGCCTGCCAGCTTTGCGAGATTAGTTCCTTGAAGAACACGCAGACAGTTGAATTGGCGAATATGCAAATGTCAATTGAAAATTGATGAAATCGCGCACTGGATGTGGAATGCGGGTGGGACTAAAATCGAAGGTAGTGGCGGTGGTGTATGAAACGAATAGTATGGATTTCTCTGATCGTGTTCTCAGCGCGTTTGTTCGCTCAGATCACGATCCCTCCCGGCACGATCCTCCCAGTTGCCTTGAACTCTTCCGTTAATTCGAGAAAAGCTAAAGTTGGTGAAGTTATCACCGCACGAGTAATGCAGGATGTGCCTCTGCCTCATCGAACCATTCCCGTCGGATCTAAAGTAATCGGCCATATAACAACCGTCAAATCAGCTGATGCGACAAGCGGTGCCCAAGTGTCTTTCCGCTTTGACACCCTGGTCACCAGGAAGCAGCGCATCCCGATTATCACGAATTTACGAGCGCTGGCTTCAATGATGGCCGTGGAGGAGGCACAACTTCCCGAGACTGGTCCTGATCGTGGGACGTCAGCGAATGCGTGGACAACCGATCAGATTGGAGGCGAAGTCGTCTATCGCGGCGGGAATCTGGTTGCAAATGGATTAATGCCTGTCGGCAAATCGACGAGCACTGGAGTGCTCGTTCACCTCTCCGCCAAACCGGGCAGCGAATGTCGAGGTGACATCGAAGGCAAGGATCGTTTGCAGGCAGCGTGGGTTTTTTCCTCCGATGCCTGCGGAGTTTACGATACACCGAATTTGGAGATCGCCCACGCCGGACGCACTAATCCAGTCGGCGAAATCGATTTGGTGTCGGACAAGGGTGACGTGAATGTAAGGGCTGGCAGCGGAATGCTGTTACGGGTGGACTAAACTTTGCGCCTCCGCCGGTGGACAGCTGTTTCCTTCCGCGCTGAAGCTCATGTTCTGAAAATCGAGAGTATAACTCTTAAATTGGCCGAGAATACGCTGACCGATGTTTCCGTAGAATTTGTCGTCTGGCACTCCCCGCGTTTCTGTGATCACGGGAATCTCATTTGCTTGAACGCAGGCTCCGCCCATTTTTATGTTCAGCTTGTCTGTGACGTAAGCTGCATACGTCCGGACTCCGCCGGCACCTGCTAAGTCCAGTTCCCCGATCGCCTGCGATGCAAAATCATTCTTGTGCTCGAAATAGTATTGCGAGGTGAAAAACGATCCTTGCGATCCGGTATCGATCACAAACAGCCGTTGCGGTCCTCCGATTGCAGCGGGCACGATGAGCGTCAACCTCTGCAGGAACAGATTTTCTCCGCTTGGGCTCACCGGCGCTGGTCGTGGGTTCACACCCAAACGTCCATCGGCGAAGAATGTAATCTGGCCCAACGCCGATAAAACCGGGAAGCCTATGCTTCCGGGAATGCGATAGTGCATGCCGGAAATCATCAAGTTTTTGTCGTCGATCACAATAACGGCAACGTTCTTCAGCCTTGCGTCGCCGAGTCTTAGCTCGGGAATCACCGCAGTATGAACTGTCATCCTTGGCCCGGCGATTCCCCTTGCTGTGGCCACAGAACCGGAAATCTTAAGACCAAGCCGCTGCGCCAGACTAAGGCTTATTGCTGAAAGATTTGCTCCGGTGTCAAGAATCAGAGATTCGCGAACGCGGCCGAAATCTACGGCGACTTCGGGAAGCCCAACCCGGTCTTTCGTGATCGGAACGGTGAAGGGTCGCGCCACTTCAACTGACTGCGGTGGCGCTCGTCGCAGCAGATTCCAGCGGGCCGCCTCGGTGCGTGCTTTGCGCCGCTCGTTTTCGGTCATAGACAACCCGAAGCGGGTTTCCAACTGCGCGTAAGCATCGGCAGCGTTCGAGTATCGGAAGGCTTTCTCATAATCATCGGCTAGGGTGCTCAGCGCGATTATTGCTCTCTCTTTGTTAGTGACGGATAACGATGCCAACAACGGTTCCAGCGTTCGAATGGATTCAACCACCCGGTTGCGGCGGTTTGCAATCACCCCTTCGAAAAAATTACGATCCGTTGGGCTAAGGGTCGACTTCGACGTTAGAGCGCTCTCAAGCTCCAGGTAATGCCGTTGCCGCAGAAGTTGATCTAAGTCGGTGGTACTGTCTGGCGGATCAGCGAGTTGGCGCGAATCCGCGGGGAAAGCCAACACCGCAGCAGAGAGCGCGAAAAAAATAGCGCTTATTATTTTCAAAGCTTGCCAAACGGTGTTCCGACGCAGTCGCGGCCTCCTGGATCACCCTTATGGTTGGATGCAGCCACAAGTCATTTCGGCCCGAAATCAATATTCAATTTGCAATTTTAGCGACGCGTAGGATTATTGTTCTTCGTTGACTGTAGTCTGGGAAGCTTCTTCGTCACCGCGGATCAGGCCGAATTTCTTCAGCTTGTAGCGCAGCGCGTCGCGGCTAATGTCCAGCAATTTGGCGGCGTGAGTCTGATTGCCGTTGGCTTGGCGCATGGCTAGTTCGACCATGGCGTGTTCTACTTCTTCGAGCGAAGTCCCGCCTTCAGGGATATAGAGCCGCGGCAAAGTGCGGCCATTTGGCAACGATTGCCCGCCGTCGGATGGCGACGTTCGCTCGAATACGGTGCGCCCGCCGGATTCGCCCACTGAGAACGGCAGATACACGGGCCGCAGAAAAGGCTCGTCTTCGAGAATCATGCCACGCTCGATGGTGTTCTTTAGTTCGCGGACATTGCCCGGCCAGTTGTGGCTGAAAATCAGACGGCGGGTTTCGTCGGTAACGCCACGGATTGACTTCTTGAATCGGCGATTGTAGCGCTCGATAAAAAAGTCGACCAGCGGCAAAATATCTTCTTTACGGTCGCGCAGTGGTGGAATGAAGATCGCAATAATCGCTAAACGATAATAAAGATCCTGGCGAAACTGACCCTCGCGTACCGCCTTTTCCAGATCGCGATTAGAGGCAGCGATAACGCGCACGTCCACCTGCATATCGCGAATGCCCCCAACACGCCGGATTACCTGATCTTCCAGCACACGCAATAACTTCGCTTGCAGAAGCGGAGAGAGCTCGCCGATTTCGTCGAGAAACAGGGTACCGCCGTCTGCCGCCTCAAAAAGGCCCTTCTTCATCTGCTTGGCATCGGTGAATGCGCCCTTTTCATGGCCGAAGAGTTCCGCCTCCATCAGCGTCTCGGGGATGGCCGAGCAGTTTATGGCGACGAATGGCTTTTGCTGACGCGAGCTTTCATAGTGAATCGCTTTGGCGATGAGGTCCTTGCCCGTGCCGCTTTCCCCTTGAATCAGAATCGTCGTTGCCTCGCTGGACGCAACTTTGCGAACGAAATTCATCAGCTCGGTCATCTTCGGAGAGACGCTGACCACGCTCTGATAACCAGCGCCGCCACGCACCTCGCTGCGCAGGGTCTGCACCTCAGTGCGCAAGCTAGTGGCCTCGAGGGCATTCTTGATGGTGATGTGTAACTCATCGAAATCGACTGGCTTGCCGACGAAGTCATAAGCACCGAGCTTGAGCGCGGCCTTTACATCGTCCAGTTGGGGATCGGCGGTAATCATGATCACGGCGCGAGCATCGCCGCTTTTCTTGAGCTGATCTAACACTTCAATGCCGGTAAGGTCCGGCATTCGCACGTCGAGCAGCACTAGATCCGGGGTTTCATGCTGTGCCAGTTTGAGAGCGGGTACGCCGGCTTCGGCCTCGATTACGTGGTATCCCCATTCCTCACACTTCTGGCGCAGCGACCAGCGCACCAGGCGCTCGTCGTCCACGATCATGATTTTTTCCGCAGGCACCGTGTTTAATTTACTACGAAATGGAAAAAGCTTGCCTACGTTCACGTCAGAGCAACACGTGCCGTTAATTAACCAGCATCGTTCACAGCCAACGAGAGAGCTTTATTTTGGTGGTCTGCGGCGTGGCCTCTGCTTCGCCGAAACTGAGCGGATAATCAGTTTTCTCTTTCCTGTCGCCGGGAATGGTGTCTTGGACTGAGCAGTGGCAGCCGCAATCAATGCCTCGACTTCCCTAATCGCGAGCACCTTCGCCGACTCAATACGAATGAAACGAGTCTGTTTTCCCGAGCCGAGCAATATTTTTTTTGGATCGGGAAGACTGGCGCCGCGGATGAAGCACATCCCCACTCCATTCGCTCCAGCAGCGATCGAAAGAATGGCGTCGGTGGGGCGTTCAGTGGGAGCGTAACCGATCACGAAGAAATTGTAGTTGTCGTACACCAGTTCGTTCGCCGTGGGCAACCGCTTGCGCAATGCTTTGCGTAATGATCGAATCAAGATCTGGTTCTTAGGCTCAAACTTATCGATGAAGGTCTTGAGTTGCTTTTCGGCGTCTGTGAGCGCCACCGGTGTAACCTTCTTCGCCGCGGTCATAGGTGTTTCCTTCCCTCGCAAAACTTGAAACCTGCTGGAGCTTGACCTGATGAACCATGAGAGGCTAGCACAATTCGCGGGACGGTCTCTGCAGGATTTGATTGTTGGGAAGGAGTGGTTCAAGCGGGATGCTTCGCCGACCGGTGAATAGCTTCGCAATGACTTGTGGCAAGATGATCGACAGAAAATCTAAGCAGGGATAGACGAAACCTGTGCATTAAAGGGCAGCAACACCTCGAACTTGCTTCCCTTGCCCAGTACGCTAGTGACTTCGATGCGACCATGATGATCTTCCACGATGCGGCGGGCGAGCGATAGACCGAGACCTGTACCATCTCCTTTCGTGGTGTAAAAAGGCCGGAAAATGTTCGGCAGATTCTGGGCAGAGATGCCCCGCCCGGTGTCGCTGACAGCCACGCTGGCGAAACCTTCTCTCGAACCAATTTCTACGTGCACTGTGCCCGGACTATCCATGGCTTGAACGGCATTCAAAAGTAAATTCAGAAGAACCTGGTGGACTTGATCGCTGTCATGTTCAACTTCCGGCAGATCGGGCGCCTTCTGCAATTCGATCTTGATTGGTCTTGAGAGCACCTGCTGGCGAGTCAGCATTACTGCGTGTTCGACTGTCGTGTTTAGATTGCTTCGACGCACTTCCGGGCGCCGGGGGCGGGCGGTTTCCAGAAGATCGGTCAGGGTGCGGCTGATTCGCGCGATTTCGAGGCGAACATCTTTTACCACCGCGCGGGCCGGGCTGGTGGCGGGAAGATCACGTCCGACAATTTCGATGACGCCTGCGATTCCAGCCAATGGATTGCGAATCTCGTGGGCCAAGCCTGTAGCTAACTCTCCAAGCGTGGCCAGGTGTTCGGCGCGGGACATTTGCGTGCGATGCAGGCGTTCGATCTCTTCGCGGCTTTCCCGCAGTTGCTGCATCATGTGATTGAAGTTGCGGCCAAGGTCTCCGATTTCGTCATTGCGTTGAGCAAAGCTCACGGCGACGTTCAAGTTGCCTTCGCTGACCTGCGCTATTTTCTCTTGCAACTCGACCATGGGCCGTTGAATAACGTAAGCCAGCACAATGATTAAGATCGAGCAAATTGCGACGGCTCCCGCACCCGCGACGATCAACACCGCATGACGTTCTGGATCGCGTAGCGATACAGTCGCGAGGATGAATAGCAGCAGGCCCGCCAGGAGGACAAATCCCACGGGCAAAATTGCCTTAAGCTGCCAATTAATCCGGACAGAACTCAATTTGAAGTCCTCCGCTTGACCAGGGACCAGGGGAATCGCGGGACCGCTGTCTCCCGGCAGACATGGGGGAGGGCGAACAACCACGCTGGCTTGCAGCCCGGTTCCCAGGCGCCCGGTCGTCGACTGATGTTGATTAAGCATACGCATGCAACCCCGGCAGCAAATAAGTCACCCCAAAGAAAGTGAACATCACAACCGCAAATCCGAGGATGGCGAAGTAAGCGGCGCGCCGGCCACGCCATCCGCGAGTGACACGCATGTGCAGGTATCCGGCATAAACCAGCCAGGTAATTGCGGCCCAGGTTTCCTTTGGATCCCAGCTCCAGTAAGAGCCCCAGGTGCGATTGGCCCAGTAGGCGCCGGCGGCAATCATCAGGGTGAGTAAGGGAAATGCAATGGCGATGGTCTTGTAGGTGATGCGGTCCAGTTCCTCAGCACTTGGTAACATGCGCTCTAGATCCGGGCGCCGCCACAGTAGCAGCAAATAGAGAAGTGAAACGAAGATTCCGCCAACCAGACCCGAAAGAATGAATGGACTGGCAGCAAGGCTCGTGCTGAACAAGCCATCCGCGTCGAGTGAACCGTAGCGGCCATCACGTGCCCGCAGCAGGAAGAAAACCAGCGCCAGAACTTGCAAAAGTATGCTGACAAATACCGCGCGGTTGGCAATATCGATAAGGTTTTCTTTGCCAGTCTTGCGCCACGCAAGATAGAGAACCAGTGGAGCAGCAACGGCGGCCAGCACCAGTAGCATCAGCCAGCCAAGATCAGGAATCACGATGAAAAGGCGCACTCCCTTGGCCAGAAATACTTCACTTTTTCGTTCCGGATCCCACGCTATGACACTGAGACCGCCCCACTTCTCGAAACGAGTGAGAACGCCGAGGTAAGTGCCAATGCCAAACAGACTGGTTGCGGCGAGGAAGGTTTCCGTCTTCATTTTGTCCTGGATCAGAAACATGGTGGCCAGCGCGAAGCTGAGAGCGCAAGCTGCGTAGGCGAGCATCGCCAAGGTGACATGAACGTGCAGCCAGGTAGATTGCAGCGCCGGTACGAGGGGGTGTACTTCGGTTCTCAGCAACTGCATCAGCACAACTCCGACAATCGCCACCGGCATGGTTACGGTTCCAATAACTTTGACTCCGAACTTTTTCTCGGCAATCAATGTCAGTGCAGCCAGCGTCCAGACGAAGCTGAGTAGCATTTCGTAGATGCTCGCGAACGGGGGATGTCCGGCTTCATACCAGCGATGGGCAACCGCGCCGGTATTCGCGATCAGGCCCGCCCAGGTCGCGAGCGATGCGAACCGAACGTATGAAGGAATGCCTGTAACTCCGAAACCCAGATAAAGCGTTCCCGCGCCGGAATAGAAAATCAGCGCTGCGTAAAGCAGGTTGGAATCGTTGAGCAGGTTGCCGCCCTTGACCACGTTGAGAAATGCCATGAACAGCAGAAAAGCGACTCCCAGACCGACCATCACGACCAAGGTCGTGCCTGTAGCTGCGGGTTGCTGTTCGGCTCTTGCCACTCGTGCCATATTCGCGTCCTCCCGGCCGGACTTATTTCCCGGCGAATGAAGCAACAGGCGTTGCATCGCCTGCCTTCGTTGAAACCTTCAATTCTGCTTGTAGTTCTTCGACCACGCTGCGAAATCGCAATTGAAACGCGTCTTTGTTCTTGTTCGCAGTGCCGCCAATCCACAGCATTAACTGTCCCCGGGCATCGCGCACCGGCGCTGCCCACACTCTCACGTGGACCAAATAGAAAACCACGGCCAAGCCAAGTCCCATGAGAAGAACGCCCGCCCAAACCGACCACTGCCCAGGTTCATGCGAAACTTCGAGGCCGGTGAAGTACGCCATTTGCAAATCTTTTCCTTCGAAGGTGTAGGGGGAAGAGGCGTTCTGCTCAAAACCCGGGATTGCGGGAAGCCAGAAGTTGACCGATTGACCAGATTTCTTGGATTCCACAACCAGATGGGCGGCCGGGTTTTCTACATCGGCGGAGCGATTGTAAATCTGACCGTCTCGAACGACATAGTCGGGAATAAATTCCGCAAGACGGACTGTAGTGTCAGGATCGAGCGAAACAGTCTGGTCGGGGGCGATGGTGAGGTCATGAGGTGCGTTACCGTCGCGCGGAGTTGCGGTCAAAACCAGTTTGTCGAGTTTGCCGGTATTGCCGTAGCTCGCCTGGTAAAAGCGAATGCCGCGATAAACCAGCGGGTCGTTGACCACGATCTGCTTGCGCAGGACGGGCTGACCATCGTCCAAGACGACCAGGTCGGACCACCAGCGTTTGGGCGTACCGTCAGCATAGTTTTCCTGACCAGCGCCGTCACACCTGACCGCAAAACCCAGATCGAGTTTGCTGCCATTCTGCGTCTGCACCTGGCTGGATTGTTGCCCGCGGTTTAAAGTAACGAACGCCCGCCATCCGTACAGCGCGTCGACGATGCCGCCGAGAAAGATCAGAAGCAAACTCGCGTGGACTATATAAACCGCCATTTCGGAAAACCGGTTGCGCTCGCCAAAGAGAGAAAAGCTGCTCTCGCGAACAATGTGCTCGGGCTTAAAGCCTGCTTTCTTAAATGCGCGTTCTGCGGCACTCAGCGCTGTGACTTCGTCTCTAATAGGAATCAATACGTGGTTGGGCAGTGCGTTGCGGAATGTCTCATCCGTGCTTTTATAAGGACGCGAGAAAAATCTCCATGCATTCGGAAAGCGCTGCACCGACGCGGCAATGATGCTCAAGCTCACCAGGCTCAGTAGCAGTACGAACCACCATGCGTGAAAAACATCGGTCAGCCCAATGCCATCTAACAGCCGAAGCACTTGGGGCGAATAGGCTCGCTGCATTTCGTCGGCTTCGGTCGCAGGGCGCTGCAAAATTATCGTTCCAGCCGCCGAGAGGATCACCACAAGAATCAGGAGTATGACGCCGGTTTTGATGGCACCGAGAGTTTGCCAGATCTTCCGGACCGTTTTCCAACTCGATGAGTGCACGGTTGTGGGCATGTTGTTCCCCTTCCCCGCTCACAACAAAGCACGTATCGCGCCAAT
>Ga0210401_10003990_pt1 | contig 15527 bp, 13 predicted proteins | sample IncBWH32MmetaG_FD_150866 | JGI IMG/M metagenome (GOLD analysis project Ga0210401, IMG submission 150866) | Forest soil microbial communities from Barre Woods Harvard Forest LTER site, Petersham, Massachusetts, United States - Inc-BW-H-32-M | ecosystem: Environmental > Terrestrial > Soil >... | reverse complement strand
TCTGCGAGGCGCACATCTACTTCCTCGTGGAGATGCGTGTACAGTTCAGACATCGTCTCCGGTTTATGTGCCATCCAGAAGTTGTTGATGTCCTCCAAACAGCGGCGGCCACGCAGCCACGTCTTGCGAAACCGCTTGAAGGAATGCCAGCCCATTCCCCCTTCGTCGAGTCCCATCTTAGCGAGTCGGGGCGTAAGCCAGCGCTCCTCCAGGTTGCCGTACAAATGCGGCGTGTTGCGCCGGGTGTGGAAAAGCAACCCCTCCTTCCCTGCCATGTAGCGCTGTAGAAACTCCGCAACGTCCGGATGCAGATCAATTTCACGGTGCGCCGTGTCGGTCTTCAGGTACTTCACGATGCGCGGTGCATCCTTGTCGACCTGCTGCTCGACCTTAACTGTGCGAGCCTCGTTAACGAAGTGCTGCGTTTCGATGGCGAGGGCTTCGGAGATTCTCATTCCTGTTGCGCCGAGCAAAACATAGAGCACACGCTCCTGTCCTGCACTGTCCGCGATCAACTGCGACACCGCCTTGGCTTTGAGCGCGGGTCGCCTTTGCTCCCGGTATTTGACGACAGGTAGGTCCATCGTCTCGGCGTCCCATGTCCGCTTGTGAACTGGCTCGCCGTTTCGTGATTTCAGCGACTTCACTACCTGCTTGATGTACTCCACGTACTTATCTTGCTGCGAGAACACCGAGGTAAATATGCGTGGCTCGCCGATCTTGCCGGATTTGATCATCTCGATGGCATCAAGATTCCCCCGTTCAAAATGCAAGCGGTACGCAATCATTAACTTGATATGCTTTTTTTCGGCGGCTACGATCATGGCCTCACAATCGGCTTCATCGAGCGCCATGGGCTTCTCACAGAGGACGTGAATTCCCGCTTCGGCGGCTCCTTCCGTGTAGGCCCGATGCATGTGATTCGGAAGAGCGATGTACACCGCGTCGATCTCGCCGGAGTCCAGACAGTCGGAATACCGTTCGTACGAATAGGCGTGCGAAACGTTATACTTGCGCGAAAGCGCTCGGAGCTTTTGGTGGTCGCCCGAAACGAGCGCAGTCAATTCAGAATTTTGGCGGGCGTGCGCGAAAGCGGGCAACACCGCGATTTGCGATATGTAGCCCAGCCCGACGACTGCGTACCGAACCTTTCTCTTCTTCCCCGTGGAGTGCCGGCTCTTTCGCATGAAACCTCCGAACTCTGAATTGTAGCGTCGCGTCGTTTCGGAGGTCGATACAGCGAACGAAGTAATTTCGGGCGTGGATGTCTCTATTGAGTCTGTCGAGAGGAATTTCGCCAAAGACGCTTCTGGTCGTTTCCAACCGCCGGATGGACCGAGGACCAGCCGAGTTTGTGAAGTTTGATCGTCAGCAAGCTCACTTGGGCGAATTCCATGTCGGTGTGTTTTTCGTGATTGTCGGCGTAGTTCCAAAGTTGTTGGAAGTTGCCGCGCCTGTCTTTTGTTCGGAACGCGACGTTAGCCGGCCTCGAGCCGAACTTACACGCTAAAATTGAAGGCTTTACAGCGTAAACCTTATTAGCTGCTGATATTTCCGCCAGTATACCTAGTGAGCGTTCTGCTCAATCAAAGGGAACGCGTCAGCCCAATGGCGACACAGACTCGCGATGAAAGCTGGAGCCAAAAGGAGGCTCTCGCGGCATACGTTGACGCGAAGAACTAGCGATTCGTCATTCGGTCAGTAAATCAAAAGGAGACAACTATCATGGCCAGGAATGAGCACGAAGAAGCAGCTTCTCATCACGAAAACGCGGCGAAGGCGCACCGAACTGCCGCCGAACATCATGGTAAGGGAAATCACGACGAAGGAAGGAAGCATTCGGCCACCGCTCACGAGCACTCTGGGAAGGCGCATGAAGCATCCAAAGCGGCTCATCAAAAATCGCAGCAACAGAAGTAAGGCGATCAGAACCGTCGCATGGGGTACGACTCAGGGCCGGAGTGGACGCAGACCATGTGTCCACTCCGCTCGCCCTGGCGATCGTCAGGCACTAACGGAAAAAGACGCGAGCGCTATCCAGGTTTTGATTGGCTTCTTTCGTTGCAATTGGTTTCCCATTTGGTTGGGTTTGTTCGAGGCCGGTTGAGAGTCTCAGATCTCCACGAATGAAAGACACAGACGGAGGGCTCATGCGCACGGGAAATTTCGCTACTCAGACATATCGTTACTGCATTTTGCTGGTCGTTATATGCACGATGGTTGGCGCTACTCGCGCCAACGATTCCGAAGAAACCCCCGATCAACGCTTACGAAACGCGCACTCTAGTTTCCATGAAATGATGGCTGCGCCGGATAAAGGCATTCCGCTCGATCTATTTAATAAAGCCGAGTGCATCGTGATCATTCCGGGCGTCAAGAAGGCAGCGTTCATATTCGGTGGCAAGTATGGCCGAGGCTTCGTGTCTTGCCGACGAGGCGACTCGCGCCATTTTGGAGCGCCCGCAGCAATCCGTATCGAGGGCGGCAGTTATGGTCTTCAAATCGGTGGGTCGTCAACCGACGTCTTCATGTTAATCATGAATGACAGAGGAATGAATCGTCTTTTGGCAGATAAATTTACCATCGGTGGCGAAGCTGCGGCAGCTGCCGGCCCGGTCGGACGCAATACCAGCGCCGACACCGATGTGCTATTGCATGCAGAAATTCTAACCTGGTCGCGCTCGCGAGGAGTATTCGCCGGATTGTCGCTGGAGGGCTCGACTCTACGGCCGGACGCCAGTGAGAATCTGAAGTTGTACGGCCGAGATATTTCCAATCGAGAGATTTTGGAGGGAGATATTACCGTCCCACCGGCTGGGCGGCAGCTGATAGTCACTCTAAACCGTTATTCTGGAATGAATGAAAATCAGGTTGATGTCGCCCAAGGCCTTCGAAGCGGTCGAGTAACACTGCAGAACGTCCACTTTGCAACGGGAAAGGCTGATATTACACCGAATTCTGAAGATGCGCTTGCCAACGCTGCGCAAGCCATGAAGGACAATCCCGACTGGAAGATTCAAATCGAAGGCTTTACTGACAGCACCGGAGATAAGGAAGCCAACCTAAAATTGTCCGAAGATCGTGCAGAAGCGGTCGCGAACTGGCTCGCCGATCATGGAGTTGATCGCAGTCGATTAGCGACTAAGGGTTACGGAGAAGATAAACCGGTCGCGAGTAACGAAACCCAAGCCGGTCGTAGGAAGAATCGTCGGGTTGAACTCGTTCGACTTAGCTGACGTTCCCCGTTCTTACAAAAAGATCGCGCGAATCAATCGAGCACATGAAGTCGATGCACGCCCGAGTCGCTGCTAATTTCACGAAGCCGTCGCGCCTCCTCATACCAATGAAGATGGAACGTGAACAACAGATCGTAGTAGCGGGCTAACACGTTGTAGGGGCGGTTTGGTGTAGACGCGGCTCATTTCCTTTGTTGCCTGTTCGGAGGGGAAGCTCGCTAAGTACTCTACCGGCCCTCAGAATAAGGCACAACAGGAGTTCGATTTTTCGGATTGCTTGTGGCGCCCTCGGGTGTCCCAGAACAGAATCATTTTCGGAACGACCATCGTGTGTGGCGCTTCCCATGAAGATAGACCTATAATTTCCAGCCAAACGTGTTGTGTTCGAAGTCAAAGGTGATTTGCGTTAGACCTAGGGCGGGTAGGGCCATCAATCCGTCAAAGTCATGGTCATTGTCTTTCTGGTCCATCACTATAGAGGCCGCGTGTGATCCTAACTCTGTTGTCCCGATGCTGACCGTGTGCAGCAGTAGCTGTTTCCGCTGTAAAGTTCCAGCAAGGGTTGATGAGGTTCCAATGCTACCAACCGGCAGGTTCTGCAGATGGTCCTGAACGCGACTCTGGAAAACCATGAGCCGTGGCGCGCCCGTGTCTACCAGCAGACGAAAGGGTTGCCCGTTCAAAAGCATCTTTACGGTTAGGAACGGCGGCCCTGTTTCGAACGGGACTGCGAACGGCATCGCATCGATTTTCCCGAAAACTATTTCTTTTGTCTTATAGTCAACACTGAAACTACTTTGGCGAAGCACATCGATTCCCACAATAGCGTCGATCCGAACACCAATAGCCTTCTGAATGAAAGATAGGTCTTGGGTCAGAACGGGAAGGGACTTCGCACGGATCGGACCTAATTCTAAGTTCGGCAGAAGAACCTGTTCCACGGAAATTTTCCCGTTAGGGAGGGTGAGCGTTCCCACTACACCAGGCAAGCGAAGCTCGTCCGCGATTTTCCGGTCCAGAACGGTGCGACTGGATCCTGTATCAATCAAGAGAATTCGTTTAGGCAAACGTGCCAAGGAGCCTTCCACAACGATCAAGTAATTTTTGTACATGTGAAAAGAAAGATTCTTAGGCTCAATTCGTCTATAAGATCTTGGATCGTCTGGAGCACGAAGCTGACAGAATGCGTACGAATTACCTTCCAAGACAAAGCCTAGAAGCAGGCCAACTGTTAAATAAGGCCTCACGACGTTCACCTCCGCGATTGCCGCGGCGGGTTCGACCATGGGGCCAGCGAACCGGGAGTTCAATGCCCGGAAGGTCCCCCGGCGGTGAAGTCTTTGTCCCCTAGCTAAGTCGAAGCTGGTCAGGCAGTTCGAGGGTTAACCTCTCGTTCAGCGGGAGCTTGGAGGGGAGGGATCTGGAGTGATAGACTCGACGCCAATCTCGGGTGGGCGAGGCCTTCGATGGAGTATGTCCGCTTCGCGGGATTTGAACTCAACCTTCGCACCGCTGAACTGCGCAGTAACGGGTCGATAATAAGGCTCCCAGAACAACCCTTCCAGATATTGAAGGCGCTGCTCGAGCGGCCGGGCGAACTAGTCAGTCGAGATGACTTGATCAAACGACTCTGGCCGGCTGATACATTTGTTGATTTTGATCACAGCCTTAACAAAGCGGTCAACAAACTCCGCGATGCGCTCGGCGATAGTTCCGAAAATCCTCGCTTTATCGAAACGCTCCCGCGTCGGGGATACCGTTTCGTCGGCGCAGTGGATACCGGGGCCGTGAAAGCGCCGGAGCTGCCGGTCGAGCAAATGAAAAATGCCTCTTCCCCATACACTGTTGAAGCGGCTCCAGCGATCCCTGGGTCACGCGCCCGCACCCGTGTTCCGGCGTTAGCTGTCGCTGCGGCCCTGGCGGTTCTGATTGGACTCAGCATTCGGCCTGTGCGTGACCGCCTTTTGGGACGGAGCGTTGCGCCGCCGATACGGGCCCTAGCTGTACTCCCGCTGGAGAATCTCTCTGCCGACCCGGAACAAGACTTCTTTGCCGATGGGATGACCGAAGAATTGACTACGGACCTGGGCAAGATCAGCGCGCTGCGAGTGATTTCAAGAACCTCGGTCATTCAGTTCAAGGGAACAAGGAAACCCCTTTCGGAGATCGGGCGAGAGCTCGGGGTGGATGCAGTGATTGAGGGCACGGTGACCCGCTCGGGAAATCACGTGCGGATCACGGCAAACTTGGTTCAGGTTTCTCCGGAGCGACACTTGTGGGCTGAAACCTATGAGAGCGACCTGGGAGACATTCTCGTTTTGCAGGGGGAGTTGGCCCAGGCAATCGCAGCGACGATTCGAGTCAAGCTTACGCCGGAGGAGCAGACGCGGCTCGCGAGCGCACGCCCGGTTGACCCGGAGGCATACCAAGCTTATCTGAAGGGCCAGTATTTCTTCGCGAGGTTTATGCCCGAGGACGAGCTGAAAGCGCTCACCTATTTTCAAAAGTCCGTCGAGAAAGACCCAACCCTTGTTTTGGCATACGTCGGGATTTCGAGCGCCTATCAGATTCTCGGAAACATGGAAGTCGTTCTCCCCAAGGTGGCATTCCCGCAGGGTAACCTGGCGATCGCCAAGGCCTTGGAGATCGACCCCCACTCCGGCGAGGCTCACGCCAGCCGCGCGTGGGGCTTGCTGTATTACGACTGGGACTTCGCGGCCAGCCAGAAGGAATTCAAGTACGCGCTCGAACTGAACCCAAACGCCGCATCAACCCATCAAGGTTACGCAAACTACTTAGCTACATTGGGAAAGTTCCCAGAGTCTGTTGCCGAAATGAAGCTGGCTCTGGATCTTGACCCACTCTCTCTTGTGAAGATGTCGGATTTTTGCAGATTTTTGTTTTACGCACGCCGTTACGACGACGCGCTCACCCAATGCAAAGCGGCCTTGGAAATAGACCCAAACTTCTTACTAGCTCTCTTGAATATGGGGGCTGTTTACAAGGCAATGGGAAAAGATTCGGAGGCTCACAAGCTATTTGTGAAGGCGGACACGCTGCTGTGCAACAATCCCGCGACGAACGCAGCCATGGACAGAGCATTCGCAAAGTCGGGGCTGCGGGGTGAAGCGCTAACCTGGATCGAATTGAATAAAAAACAGATCGAAGACGGTAGAATTTCCTTCAGCCTGGCATTGTTGTATCTGGACTGCGGCAGAAAGGATGAGGCTTTCGCTTGGCTCGAGAAAGCCTACGAGCGGCGCTCGTTCGAAATGATCTTCCTCGCGGTCAATCCGAAATGGGACCCCTTGCGTTCCGACCCGCGATTCGCCGACCTCCTGCGCCGAATCGGCCTCCCTAAGCTATCCCGCTAGTAGCGACATGGTATTGACGGCTGTCCGTCGGCTGGCGTCAGAACTCCCAATTCAACGCGAATTGGAAGATCCGTGGCCCATTCAATTGGCTAATTGACTGCAAGGTTTTAAAACTGGGATTGGGAACCAGGTAGCAAGTCTGAATGAGGGTCGCACCGTCACCGCAATTGGGGCCGATGGGATTGTACTGTACCGGGTTGATTCCTTGGCCGTTTTGCACGAGGAAATTGGCGTGATTGAACAGGTTGAATACCTGCGCCTTGATGATGAGGCTCTGATTACCGGTCACAGGGAAGCTGCGAGAAATCCCAAGGTCGATCTGCTCGACCCAGGGACCGTTGAAGGCATTGAAGCCGACTCCCGGGACAGGGCCAAGTCCGGCCGCCGAATTGGTTGTCGTTTGATTAAATGCCGAGTTGTTCAGGCTTCCATTTCGTCCGTTACAAGACCCGAAATCCACTCCCGTACACGCGAAGTTCAGAATTGCTGTGTAAGGCCGGCCCGAGCCGAACTGCGCCACGGTGCTGAATATCCACCGAGAAAGAAGATTGCGGGCCGCGGCATTCTCCACGTGGTTCGCATCCGGAGCGTAAACGGCGGCAAGGGAAATACGTTGACGCTGATCGAGCAGGGACGGTTCACGCGTATTGCTGAAATCAAATTGATTGTTGAAATCCACTCCGTTTGAATCGATGTTTTTCGAAAGGGTATAGGAGACGAGCAGATTGAGCCCTTCCGTCGCGCGCCTTTGCGCCAGAACATAGAACGAGTTGTATTGATTCAAGCCCGGGGTGATCAGAGCGTTGATCTGCTTCAGCGTGGAGCTGATCCGGCCTTCGAAGAGCAGGCCGTTGTCTAAGTTCGGGCCGATAATTGAGGTCCCTGTGCATTCGGAAGGATTCGAAATCGAAAACGTCCCTGCGGGGCAATAAGTGTAGGTCGTCGTCCCGGCCGGAGGAATCAGGTTGAGATCGTACGCGCTGGAAGAGATAAGGTGTATGCCGTGCGTCCACATGGTTCCGACGGTCAGGGTCGTGTGCGCCAAGAGCTCCTGCTGGATTTCTAGGCTTGCCGCCATCACCGAAGGCGTTCGAAAGCCAGGATCGAATACTGTGACATTCGGCGAAGCCGCGAAGAGTGCGCTGTTGCTCAACCTTGCCGGAAACGTGGGTAGCTGCTGGTTGGGCAGCTTGGAATCATCATAGTTGAGAAAAACGATCGACTTTTCCGAAGCGAGCCCATTGTCAAGAGCGGATCTCTCATAGTTCAAGCCGGTGAATAATTCGAAGAAAGTTCCGAAGCCGCCGCGCACTACCATTTTTGAAAATGGTTGATATGCAAAACCGATCCTCGGCGAGACACGCTGATACTGGTTCGGGAAGCGTCCAGTCAGCGGAAAAGCCGGATTTGACGGCTGGTGCGTAAAGACTTGAAAATCCTCACGCAATCCAAGATCCAGCGTAAGGCTGCGCAAGGCTTGCCACTCGTCCTGCATATAAAATCCGTAAAAGGGAATCGCGTAGATCGAAGTGGGGTTTCCACCTTCCTGGGTGAAAAAGGCGAAGCGTCCTAGCGCGAAATCGGTGAGGGCGGAGAACGTATAAGTGCCGCGATCGCCGGGGAAGTAATCGGAGATGTGCGAGCGATTAATGTCAAAGCCGAACTGGAAATTGTGCTGGCCGCGGATGTAATTCAGCTGCTCCGCGAATTCCCACTGGATTTCGTGCGTGTCGTCGCGTGCGAAGTATGGATTTCCTATCTCGAGGAATCCCTCAGGCGTGAATAGGTTGACAGCTGTCAGATTGGGGTCCAAAAGACCCGAAGGAAGAAAGATCTGCTGGCCGCGAACAAAGCTGGTGTGGAGATCACTGATCAGTTTTTCGCCGAACACATGAGTCCAGTGTACGCTGGCTTGGTGATCTCGGAAGTAATTGTTCGGCAGTGAAGAGGCTCCGTAGAAGGATTGTGGATTTGCCTCGACGACTCCACCTGGAGAGCTGAACCGGTTATAGTTGTATACAAAGCTTAAGTGATCGCTTTCGCCAGGGTGCCAGTCGAGTTTTGGAAACAGGACCAGATCATCCCGTCGGTGCGCCCTTTGGCCGAGATTGAAGTGGATGACATGCAGAGCGTTCGAGACCTGCTGGAGATAGATGGGATAGTTAGAGTCACTGGGCGAAGGAGCAGAACCAAAGCTGGCGGGAGTCGGGAATGCTCCGTTGGGCGGGGGGAGAAGAGTCCCCGGCAATACATTTTCGAACGAGGTCCCATCCGCTGCGGCGTACCCCGGATTGATGATCGAAATCGGGTTGATTTGCAGCTGCTGCTCGTAGTCGAAGTAGAACCAAGCCCGATTGCGAATGAGTGGACCCCCCAAGTCCGCGCCGAACTGTTGCAGGATGTTGAGCGGCTTAGGGAAACCATTCGCTTGGCTGATGGCGTCATCGGCGGCCGTTGCGGAGTTTCGGTTGAAATAGAACAGATCCCCGTGAAACGAATCGCTGCCGGATTTTGTAACCGCATTGATGAAACCTGAACCGGCACCTCCATAAGCGGCCGAAAATGGAACCACGGCGACTTGGAATTCCTGAATGGATTGCTCGCCGAAAAGATAGGGGATTCGCGTCGTGCCGCGGACGCCACCAACAAAGCTGCTCGTGGCATTTGCTCCATCAACCGTGAATGAGTTTGCGCCATTGCCGTTGGCGTAGCCGGAGAATTCACCGCCCTGCTGCCCGCCGATGCTCACCAGGCCGGAATCGCCGTCCGCCGTTGCGTTCGGAGTGAGTAGGATCAAATCGGTGAACCGGCGGCCGTTCAGAGGCAGATTGTCGATCAGTGTTTGATTCACGACAGCTTCGGGGTGAATCGCTGGCCACCGGTCGATCGGCTCGTGCAAGACTTTCCCAAGCTGAAGTTCCTGCTGGCTCACGGGGGCTATCCGGCCGTGATCGAAGCGCTGGCGCTTGTGACTAAGCACAGGAATTTCTACATCTCTCCGGACGTCTACTGCTTTTTCCCGGCCGGTGAGCTGTACATCAACTCGATTACTAAACTGCAGGACCAGTTCGTCTTCGCCTCGGCATATCCGATGGCGGGGCAGAAGGAATCGGTGGATGAGGCGCTGAAGTTCCCGTTATCCAAAGACGTGATGCAGAAATACATGTACGGCAATGCGGCGCGGCTGCTGAAAATCGTCGGCCAACAATCAAAGAAGTCCCAAGCGGCCTAAGACAATTGGCACTACCAGCAGAGCCAGCCAAACCGGCGAGTCCGCTTCGGCGGGCTCGCCTTTTTTTTGCTCGCGTGCCGCCATCGGTCTTGTTACTGGAAAGCCCCTCGTGGTCAAGGTTTTACATTGTATCGTATGGACATATATATGCCTGCCTGCTATCCTATATGTATGTCGATGAAGAGGACGGCACTATTCCTCAAGGAGCACCAGCTAGATAAGCTCCAGAAGCTATCCGAGAAAACTGGCGCACCTGTCGCAGAACTGGTTCGCCGTGCCATCGATGCGTACTTGCTTTCGAGGAAAAAGGAAATTAGGTAAGCGGGACGCGCCGGTGCTAGTAACACCGACACGCCCCTGACCACAACTCAAAGGAGCTTGAGCAATGGCTAATGAAAAGCTATCACCCGCAGCACTTCGCACAAAAGCCGAACCGAAGCGCGCCGCGATTTACGCACGCGTGAGCACCGGAGACCAGCACCTTGAAACACAGTTGCTCGACCTCCGCGAAATGGCCAAGCAGCGCGGATACGAAGTTGCGCACGAATACACAGACGTTATTTCCGGTGCCAGAGTGAAACGACCCTGCCTCGATCAATTGCTGGCAGATGCCCGGCGACATCGTTTCGACATCGTGCTCGTAGCCGCGTTCGACAGGGTAGCGCGAAGCGTTCGCCACTTCCTGGAAGTGCTCGACGAGCTGGCTCATCTCGGCATCGAGTTCGTCAGCCTGCGCGAAAATATCGACACGGGAGGCCCACTGGGCCGGGCGATTAGTCGTGATCGTCGGTGCGATTGCCGAGCTTGAACGTTCGCTGATTACCGAACGTGTGAAGGCGGGGATGCGCAGAGCGAGGCTGGAAGGTCGGCGAATAGGCCGCGCTCCACTCAACATTGACCGAGTTGCGGTTGTTGCGGACCGACTCGCAGGGATGTCGCTGACCAGCGTTGCAAAGAAATACCACGTCTCTCGAGCCACCGTCTGCCGTTTGGTCAATGAATCTGGCGGACTGAGGAAAGCGAGCGTCCCGCGGCCAGGTAATGAAGAAAGAATAGTTCCTCTGACTGGATCAAACGATTTGCCGGCTGCCGCGTAACTTCCCAATCAAAATTAACCCAATGCATGATGCTGTGGAAGTTACGCCGATCAGAATTTCGCATCACTATCCCTCGGTTAATTGTGTGTCGGGGGTCTGAAAAGCACTTGTCCGTTATGGCGTTATACAGCTTGCGTTGGCGCAGCAATCCCTTCGCTTCTGAACTGTCCCTTCGCGGGTGTGTCGCGGCTTGTTCACTCTAGCGCTAGTGGTATTATTGGCGCACGATACGCGAAGAGACACAGAACGTTCGGCAATTCCCCGACGTCTGAAGAATGTCGAAACCTGCCGTTTACGGGAAATCCACGTCGAGAGCGTAGATATCCTGCGCACCTGCGTCGCGAAGCAGAAGAGGGGAGTCATCTGGGGCCAAGCCCTTCCATGATCCCCAGCCAGAGTCAGGTGGCTGTCGAAAATCGTTCAAACTAAACAATAGTTCCAGTTTATCGTCACTGATCCGCACGCGGTATAGGCCCTGCTTACCTCCGGCCTCAGCTCCATAGAAGTAGATGTAATCGCCACGATGAGACCACTCGGGCCAATCCACAACCATCTTCACTAAGGGGGACCACTTCTGGGTCGTGGCGTCGAAGAGCATCAACCACCCATCCTCTCGCTGCAAGGCCAGAATGTGATGTCCATCGCGCGACCAACGTGGCGCCCATAACCCCTCTGAGCCAGGCACCTTCAAGATCTCGTGAGTCCGCAAGTTCAAGATCTCCAGGTTCAACGTGCCTCCACCCGGAGCTACCTCAGCGGCATACCGGCCAAACAGCAACCGGCTCCCGTCAGGCGACCAATTTGGATCGGCGCCAAAGTGGTTTCCTGGCACCGACTGCTCGGTGCTGCCACCCCCGGATGGGATCACGTAAACACTGAAAGGCTTACCGGGTTCATGGCCCATGAACGCAACGCGAGTCCCGTCAGGCGACCAGCGGGGCTGCAGTACAGTTAACGGTGGGAAGGTCAATTGCACGCGCTCGCTACCGTCGATCTTGCTTCGCCAAAGTGTGTTCTCGGGATATTGGGTGTAGACCACCCACTTCCCGTCTGCTGAGAAGTTCGCGCTTATGGCGGAAATCCCGGAAAGGTAGGGCGAGAACTGGTGGGAGGTCAAATTGTAGCGCACCAACTCACCTCGGACTTGGGCCGCGACCACAAATACTTTCTTACCATCCGGGCTCACGAGGGGCGAGGAAGTGGGCGTGGGCCCAATCGTCAACTGTACCGGTTCCTTGGTGGGCTTATAGAAAACACTCTTCTCGTCTCGAATCGCCCAGATGTTGTTAACTCCACTCCGCTGCGATGTAAACAGGAAATACTTGCCGTTCGGCGTCCAACTGCCACAACACTCACTGGGCTGTTTATTCCAGCCGACAAATAGCGGGTGCAGGTTGGATCCGTCCGCGGAGACTTCCCATAGTGACCCTTGGTGAGTGTCAGTCAGAGTGGTGAACCGCAAACGGCTTCCATCCGGTGACCAACGCGGCCAGAATGGATGGCTTCCCTCAGCGAGACTGACAATTTTCGTAGATTCACTCCCGTCAACCCTGATGCGGTACAAAGTGTTCCCTTCGGCGTAGACCAACTCTTTCCCGTCTCGAGACCAGGTCGCATCGTCGGCGCGGTTGTTACCAATGTGGCGGGGCGACTGGCCGAGCAGGGGTAAGGCAAAAAGGGGGCAGTCCCAGTCAATGGGAATCTGGCAGTTTAGGACGAGCAGTTCAGAGCGATCGGGCGAGATGTCAGTAATAATTGGGCTTTCGACGGAGGTGTGCATGGGCACAGTTGTGCCACCCGCAATCGAAACCTCGTTGAGCGAGTAGCTGAAGCCGGACGACGAAGAGAAATAGATTCTTGAGCCATCTGTGACCATTCTGACTTTTCCGCGGCCATCATTGCTCACTCGATTGGAGGCGGTAATTCTTGGCACCGGCATCGCAGGTCTGAAGAGGAATGCCAGAACTGCCGCAAGGATGAGGATGACCAGCATCAGCGGGACGGTCCAACGCCAGCGTTTTACCAGCGACTGTTTCTGTCCGGCATCCACCTGAACGGCGCTAACGGTCGGCTCCGTACCGTCTCTGCCGCTCTGCACTTCTTCGATCGCGATGCGCGCGTCGCCAATATCGCGCAGGCGCTGCTTCGGCTCTTTCACCAGGCAGCGGCGAAGCAGTCTTTGAATCGCAGGAGGCGTGGTCTTCGGCAGACTCGCCCAGTCCGGCTCCTTGGTGAGCACCGCCGCCAGTACTTCCGTGATGCTTTCGGCGTCGAACGCTCTGCGCTCGCTCAGCATCTCGTAAAATACGCAACCGAACGCCCAGATGTCGGCGCGCTTGTCTACGGATTTGCCGCGCACTTGCTCAGGACTCATATATGCCGGCGTGCCGAGAATTGTTCCCGCCTCACTTCCGGCAGCTTTCGCGAGACTGCGCTGTGTGTCCGCGTCGAACTCGCCGGCAAACGCTTTCGCGAGGCCGAAGTCCAGCACCTTTGCGCGGCCGTCGGGCATCACTTCCACGTTAGCCGGCTTCAAATCTCGATGCACGATGCCTTGCTCGTGCGCGCTTTCCAGCGCGGCGCAAATCTGTAGTGCGATGGCGAGAGCTTCCGTGGTATCCAGAGCACCCGCCTTCAATTTTTCCGCGAGCGTCTTTCCTGGAACCAGCTCCATCACCAGATATTGCGTATCGCCGGATTGCTCCAGTCCATAGATCGTGGCGATATTGGGATGATTCAACGATGCCAGCAATCGCGCTTCGCGCTGGAAGCGCGACAGCCGCTCTGGATCGTGGTCAAATTCCAGGCGAAGAACTTTAATGGCCACGCTGCGGCCCAGCTTGGTGTCGCGCGCCTGATAGACGTCGCCCATCCCGCCTGCTCCGATGCGCGCGACGATTTCGTAGATTCCCAGACGGCGTCCCACCGCAAGTTCCTCTGTGGAGCCTAGCGCTGGCCCGGACAAAAAACTGTGCTGCGCTTGTTTGTCCGCAAGAAGCAGTGATTCCACTTCGCGCCGCTTGTTCGGCTCGGGGCAGGCCTGATCCAGATAGGCGGATCTCTGCTCGGGCTTTCGCTCCAACGCTTCGGCGAGCACGTTCTTGATTTCCTGCCACGCTTCCGGCGTCATATTCCCGCTTCCTTTTTCATTTCGCGCTGCAGCCACGCACGCGCCGTCGCCCATTCGCGCTTGACGGTGGCCGGCGAAACGCCCAGCACCACGGCCGTCTCTTCGATGGACAGCCCGCCGAAAAATCGCAATTCGATCAGCCGGCTTTGCTGCGCGTCAAGCGTGGCGAGCTTGGCGAGAGCATCGTCGAGTGCGACAAGATCGAATTCCTGTTTCTGCGCCGGGACAAGCTCCGCATCGAGGGAAAGTCGGGGGGCTCCGCCGCCGCGTTTATCGGTGAGGCGTGCGCGCGCGTGGTCCACCAGGATGTGGCGCATCAATTGCGCCGCCACGGCGAGAAAGTGTGCCCGGTCTTGCCATTGCGGCGCGTCTTGCCGCACCAAGCGCAGGTAGGCTTCGTTGACTAAAGCGGCGCTCTGAAGGGTGTGGTCGGCACGCTCATGCCACAGATGGCGCCGCGCGATGCGGCGCAACTCGTCGTAAACCACTGGGATTAAGGCTTCCCGTGCTTCCTCGTTGCCCTGGCTCCAATCGGCGAGAAGCCTGCTGATACGTGAAGACGAAGCCGCCGGCACTCTTCCTCCCCGCCACGGGGCGACTACATTAGGCAGAAAGATAGCTCCCACGCCAGCCAAAGTCAATTTACTCCAAGCCATAAGGGAAGAACGGTGTGTCCGCGGCCCCCACACATCTTCGATTTAGGTGAGCCAGTTTGCCCCCAGTCCTCGCTTACAGGGTGAAGGCACGATGCGGACTAGAGCAGAGCGCCCAGACGCACGCGGCCAAATTCGAGAACAAGGAGAATTCCGATGAAGGTAAACCATTCGCAGTATATGGCCAGTTGGAGATTCATTCTGGGTGTCGCGCTGGCAGGATGTTTGTTCGCCACGACAGCTCAAGCCCAATCACGCTTCGAGGGCAAATTCACGCTGACGAGCGAAGTGCATTGGCGGGCAGCCGTGCTGCCTCCCGGCGATTACTCGCTCAAGCTCGATACCGCGCGGCGGATGATCGTGTTGAGCGACGCGCACACCAACAGACCGTTGGCTCTCGAAGCCGTCAGGATCGATAGCGACGCTCAGAACCGAGACAGCCAGCTGGTTGTCGAAAATCAGGGCAATCAGCGAGTCGTTACCTCGGCGCGGCTGGCGGGTTTAGGCGAAGTCTTCCGGTCGGCCCACGTGTCTAAGACCTCTCGCGGAGCCACCGAAGAGACAATCCTGATCGAACGAACCTGGATTGCGGGAAAGTAAAGGACCAACGATCTGCTAGGGCGATAAGGGCCAGACTCCACCAGGCTGGCCCTCGTCCGAATCGGTACTGCTATCTGACTCGGGCTCCGCCCCTTACATTGAAATCAACCACTGGCTTTAACCGCGTAACGTAGACCTTCTCTCGTGAATTTTGACTTGTCGCCATTCCTGAATTTTGTTTCCGCATCACGGGACGAATGCCCCA